>JAABUM010000683.1_pt1 | contig 56681 bp, 57 predicted proteins | sample 5559161 | NCBI WGS metagenome assembly JAABUM01 (sample SAMN10711868, study PRJNA513369) | rock metagenome | isolation source: Antarctica rocks | place: Antarctica: Victoria Land, Siegfried Peak nord
ATAATCCCTCTGGATGGGCCATGCGCGTCCTCCTTTGTGTATCGTGGTTCGTACACCCTTGATACTACAAAAGAGTGCGCTGGCTCATCCTTTTTCTTGTTCCCCCCCCATACCTACCCATGAAAGAGGGCGCCCGGCGCCAGCGCCAGCAATCCGGTGGCAGGGTGAGGCGGCGTGCCGGAGGGAGCGGGCAGGGCTAGCGCGAGGATCGGGCGCACGCAGTCCGGCTGGCCCAAGCCCGCGAGCCCGACGGCACAGGCCAGCATGGCCAGGCCGGCCATTGCCCCCGCCAGCGCGCCCCACCAGAGCCGTTGTCCCATAGCGTATGCCTCCTGTTACGTCGTCGTCCGTGAGCGGGCTTGCGGAGTTCCACCTCCTAGCATAGTCGTGCGGCGCCGGGCGGGACTGTGAGCCCCGTTACAGTGTCACTGGGACGAGTGAGCGTATACTGAGGACACAGGGGGCGGTCTCGTCGATCTCGTCGATCGCCCTACCAAGGATAGCCATAGGGATGACCGGCGCGCGAGCGGTCGTCCCCGCTCCGCGCTCTCAGCGGGGCGCCGAGGAGCGTGCCAAGGGAGACGATGACTGACGATGACTAGTGTTACCGCGCGATTGCCCTGGCGCCGTCGGCCGGCCTCGTTGACCGAGGTGACGGGCGGACCCGAGGCGACGGCCAAGATCGGCTATCTCTCCTCCATCGAGATCTTCGCCGGGCTCACCGACGCGCGTCTGCAGTGGATCAAGGAGACCACCACCATGTTCACCTGCCCGCGCGGGGGGATGATCTATACTCCCGGCGAGACGGGCGAGGCGGCCTTCCTGCTCAAGCGGGGTCTGGTGCAGCTCTATCAACTCTCGCCGGAGGGCAAGAGGCTCGTGGTGGGGATGCTGCCGCCCGGGGCGTTCTTCGGCGACATGCCGTTGTTGGGGCAAACCATGGCCGACACCTACGCCGAGGCGGCGCGGGAGTGCTTGATCTGCGCCATGGGGCAGGACGACCTGGAGGCGCTGCTGCTGGCCGAACCGCGCGTGGCGCTGCAGACACTCGCCGTAGTCGGCCGCCGCATGAACGAGCAGCGAGCGGTGCTGGGCGACGTCGTGTTCAAGAGCGTGCCGGGGCGGGTGTCCTCACTGCTGCTGCGGCTGGCGGCGGACGCACGCGGCGACACGATCACCGGGTTCAGCCACCAGGATTTGGCGGATATGGCCGGGATCGCACGCGAGACGATGACACACACGCTGAACGAGTTCGCACACATCGGGGCGGTCGAGCTCAAGCGCCTGGTGGTGACGCTGCGCGACCGCGAGATGCTCGACGCGCTCGCCGCGCGTTAGTGCAGGTTGGTATCCTGTTAGTGCGACGCGGTACGGCCGTCGTGGAGATCGACGTGCAACCACCAAATCGTGCGCTCATCATGCGTCTGGGCCGCGCTATCGCACCGCGTTGAGCCGCGTACCAGACACGGTGAGACGCGCGACGGCACACGTCCGCCGGCACAACGCGCGGGTAGGGCTCCGCCCGGCTGGACGCCCCCCTCATCGACAAACAAGGAGAATTCTATGACACAGGGACATATCGGACGATCGACATGGCGCGGCCTGATCGGCGTGGGCGTCGCCGCCGCCCTGCTCACGACCCCCGCCGCCGCGGCGGCGCCCGCGGGCGCCGAGGGCACGGCCTCCGTGTATCAACTGCACGCGGTCTTCTTCTCACACGAGGCGCACCAGCCGCGGGTGATCGATCCGCAGATGTTCGTCGCCGCGCCCGGCGCCTCGGCTGGAATCGGCCCGCAGATGATTCGGCACGTCGCGGGCGTCGCGCCCGTGCTTGCCGCGGCCCCGGCGGCGACCCCGCTCCTGGATGCGCTCGGACGTCCCCTTGGTGTGACGCTGGGCCGCTGGGAGGCGGCGCGCGGCACGGCAACGCTGACCTGCCGAGACGGGTCATCGACGCTGGTGAGCCGCTTTACCCGCCTTCTCCCGCGCGCGGTGTATAGCCTGTTCGTGGTCCACCTGCGGGTGCAGGGGCCGCGTCGCTTCACGCCACTAGGCGCGCCAGATGGGCGCGGCAGTAGCTTCGTCACCGACGCGTCGGGGATCTGGACCGAGACGAGCGTCATCCCGCCGTGCCTGACGCCGGCCGAGGCGGTCGTGCTCGTGTGGGACAGCGACGGCCGCTCCCACGGTCCGGTCATCGGGCAGCCCGGCGTGACGGCGCACAACCACCTCATCGTCCCCATCGACTGATGGTGGTCACCCTACCGAGATGAGTGACCCGCTGGCGGGGCAGGGTGCGAGAAGACGCCTACTGGCGCACGTCCATCAGCACAACACCCGCGTTGCGTCACCGAGGCGCCCGTCCGCGTCGCTGCCTTCTACTCGGGTAGAAGGTGTACGCTCCTCTCTATAGGCCTGATTGAAGACGTGAAAGGAGTGCACGGACATGATGACACACGGCGACGACGCCTACGACCTGGTGATCCTCGGCAGCGGCTCGACCGCCTTCGCCGCGGCGATCACCGCGAATGAACTGGGCAAGACCGCCGTGATGACGGAGGCGCGCACCGTCGGGGGAACGTGCGTCAACCGTGGGCGCCTACCCTCCAAGAATCTGATCGAGGCGGCCACGTTGCTGCACGACGCCCGCGAGCCGCGCTATCCCGGCCTCGTCGGCCGCGACCTGGGCCTGGATTTTCGCCAACTCGTCGCGCAGAAGGATGCGGTGATCGCGGGCTACCGCGAGAAGAAATACCTCTCCATTTTCGATGAGGGGCGCGACGTTCCCATCGTGCGCGGGCAGGCGCGCCTCAGACGCGTCTTGTAAGAGGAGACACACCATGACCACGACCGTTGATCTGATCGTCCTGGGCACGGGCTCGGCCGCCCAGAGCGTCGCCTACCCCTGCCGTGCGGCGGGCTGGAGCGTCGCCGTCGTCGACTCGCGTCCCTTCGGCGGTACCTGCCAGTTGCGCGGCTGCGATCCCAAGAAGGTACTCGTCGGCGTCTCTGAGATAGTGGACGGGAGCCGGCGCCTGCAGAGCAAGGGTGTCTCGTCGCCCGCCCTCGCGCTCGATTGGGCGGATCTGATCCGCTTCAAGCACACGTTTGTCGACGACGTGCCGGAAAGCACGGATGAGAGCTTTAAGAGCGCCGGGATCATCACGCTGCACGGGCGCGCTCGCTTCGTTGATCGGACGACCATCCGTGTGGGCGAAGAGACGCTGGTCGGCCGCCATGTGGTCATCGCGACCGGCGCGCGGCACGCCCCCCTGGGTATCCCGGGCGAGGATTACCTGACCACCAGCACGGGGTTCCTGGACCTGGAGGCCCTGCCGCGCCGCGTCGCCTTCGTCGGCGGCGGCTACATCGCGATGGAGTTCGCGCACATCGCGGCGCGCGCTGGGGCCGAGGTCCACATCCTGCATCGCGGCGACCGGCCGCTGGAGCGCTTCGACGCCGATCTCGTCGATCAGCTCGTCCAGGCGACGCGCGATCTCGGCGTGGACGTGCAGGTGCATACGACGGTCGAGGCTATCGAGAAGCGCGGCGACGATCTGATCGTCCACATCCGCGCGGGCGACGAGACGCGGGAGGTCGTGGCCGACCTGGTGGCGCACGCGGCCGGGCGCGTGCCTGAGATCGACGACCTCGACCTGGCGGCGGCGGGCGTCACGCGCGCGGAACACGGCGGCGTGTCCGTCAACGACTACCTCCAGAGCGTAAGCAACCCGGCTGTGTACGCGGCCGGGGACGCCGTCGCCAGCGGCGGCTTCCCGCTCACGCCGGTCGCGGGGATGCAGGGCGGCATCGTGGCCGCCAACTTGCTGGACGGCAACACCTGCACATCGAACTACGCTGGCATCCCCAGCGTCGTCTTCACCACGCCCCCGCTCGCCATGGTCGGCCTGGATGAGGCGTCGGCGCGGGCGCAAGGACTCCGCTTCACGACGCGCCATGAGGACACGTCGGGTTGGTACTCCTCGCGCCGGGTGGCGCTGTCGCACACCGGGTTCAAGACGCTGGTCGAGGACGGCACGGGGCGTATCCTGGGCGCGCACCTCCTGGGGCTGCACGCCGAGGAAGTCATCAACATCTTCGCGCTGGCGGTCCGCGCGGGCCTGCACGCCGGCGCACTCAAGGATATGGTCTATGCCTATCCGACCAGCGCGTCGGACATCAGCTATATGGTCTGATGCCACCGACGCGGCCACGACCGACGAGAGACGAGAAGGCGCGGCATGGCATAGGCCTTGCCCCAATAAACCCTATCGCACCTATATAGTGATAGTGACGCGTTGTGGACGGGCTATGTGACGACTCGCACTGTGTATCTGGGGCGACCGGGCGGCTGGCGTCCGTTATTGCGTGCCCCTATCGCACGACGACGATCGCCCGGCTGGTGACCTGGAAGGCGCCCGGTCCTCGCGGACAGACACGCTGCTGTACATGCGGCGCGGCCAGGATAGCCAATAGCCAATAACCGCTGTACGGGAGCATGAAGGAGACCATTGATGCGCGCAGACCTTGTTCCCGGGGCTCGTTTCCCCGATTACGACCTCCCCGACCACACGGGCGTTCGGCAGCGACTGAGCGCATTACAGGGCATAGACCCGATGATTTTGGTGCTCGCGCGGGGGCATTATTGCCCCAAAGAGAATCAGCAGCACCTTGATCTCGCCGCCTTCTACCCGAAAACCGCCGTGGCCTATACAGCCATCGTGACCATCTCGACGGACGACACGCTCGCGGCCGCGGAGTTCCGGGCCTCCGTGGGAGCGCAGTGGCCATTCCTGTGCGACCCGGAGCGCCGCCTCCAGCGGGACCTGGAGATCCAGGAGTATACCGATCCGCGGCACAATCCCATGATCCCGCACACGCTGGTGCTGGAACCGGGGCTGGTCATCTACAAGGTCTACAACGGCTATTGGTTCTGGGGCCGTCCGTCGACCGCCGACCTTTGGCAGGACCTACGGGAGGTGACGCGCGCGGCGCGGCCTGACTGGGACCTCGCGGCGCCTGGGGTACGCGAGAGCTGGGAGGGGGACAAGACATTGCATTATCCGTACAAGGCGTCGTGACGCGGCGCCTCGTTCGGGTAGAGGCGCGCCCCTGACCCCCCTACGGGCGCTCCCGCTCCAGGATGGCGGAGGCGACCGCGCGCAGGTCGGGGCCAACCACATCGGGGCGTGGGGCGAGGGGGTCGAGCACCTGACCCGGCCGCGCCACAAAGGCAGCGGCGCACCCGGCGCGCATGGCCCCCGCGACATCCCAGGCGTGCGCGGCCACGAGGCGGATCTGACCGATTGGCACGCCCAGCTTGTCCGCCGCCATGCGGTACGGCTCGGGCGCCGGCTTCAGGCGGCGTACCGCGTCCACGGAGAGCGCCTGCTCGAACAGGTCGCGCAGGCCGGCGTTCGTGAGCTGCGCCTCGGCCACCTGAGGCGGCGAGTTCGTGAGCGCGGCCAGGCGTAGACCGGCGTCACGCAGGCGCTCCAGGCTCTCCCGCGCGTCGGGGTGCGGCGGGAGGTGGCGCATCCCGTCTATGATCTCCTGGCTGTCCTGGTCGGAGAGGGCGACACCGCGGCGCTCCGCCGTCATGGTCAGTGCGGCGCGGCCGACGGCGCTGAAATCGGCGTAGGCGTCCGTCACCGTGGCAACGAGGGCCGATTGCAGCACTTGCTGGAACCAGGCCTGCCGCACCGACGCGTCGCCGAAGACGCGCGCGAAAGCGCTGTCCAGCCCGCTGAGGTCGAGCAGGGTTTCATTCACATCGAACACACAGACTCGCGGCATCATCGTCTCCTCGCTTCCTCAACTAACGCGGTTGATCAGTCGTGGGTATTTTTTACCCGTCCCCTACATGGCGGACTTGGTCGAGCATCATGTCGGGACTGGGACGATCCGCCGGATTCTGACCCACATAAACCCCTCGTACGCGGCCTGGGGCGTCGATAAGTACCGTCGCCGGGAGTGCGATGCCGCTCGCGAAGAGGTTATAGGCCACAGTCACGTCGTCGTCGACATCCGAGAGGACAGGGAAGGGGGCGCCCGTTTCGGCGGCGAGTTGGGCCGCCCGCTTGGGGCTGTCGACGCTGACCATCAAGAGAGCCACGTCCGCGTCCTTAAACTGCTGATACGCATGGGCCAACTGGCCCATCTGTTTCTTGCAGTGCGGTCACCACCAGCCACGGTAGAACACGAGCAAGACCGGCTGCCGACCGCGAAAATCGCCGAGCGACACGATGTCTCCACCACTCGTAGCCAACGTAAAGTCGGGCGCTTGCGTCCCGAGGGCGACGCCATGCGCGGGCTGCTCCTGAGCCATACGATACACCTCCACGGCCTGCGTTTCTACACTCACGACCACTACTGTCGATCAACCACGCATGGAGCAACATACGTGCCGTGCGTCGACTGTCACACGCCCCTCAGATCCACGGCTATCCGTCTCCGCGCCATGACGCGCCATGCTATCCTGATATTATTCGGCGCCAAAAGGCCCGGATGGAGATAGTGTGAGAGGAATGGATATGAGCGTCGAGGACACCTACAGCAAATTCCGGGGCCTGTATGACGCGGCCCACGCCGAGGGCGCGTTGGACGCGAAGACGAAGGAGTTGATCCACCTGGCCGTGGTGCTGGCGCTGCACTGCGAGCCCTGAGCGGTCACACACTTCGCGGTCGCGAAGAACATGGGATGTACCGACGAGGAGATCCAGGAGGCGGTGCAGTGCGCCTATTCGGTCGGCGCGGGCGTGATGTGGGCGATGGCCGACCGCGCTAAAAAGGCCTCCGACGAGCGTTTCCGTTGGTGGGACAAGCAGTCGGTGCAACGGGCCATCACGCCGGAGGACTAGCCGACAGCGGAGGGGGCGGCTCTGTCATACCGCGTCCTCCGCTGCCGGCTAATCCCATCTTTGGGTATGCAGGGCCGCGCGCCTACGTCATCGGCAAGGAGGTGTCCTCATACGCCAGGTACGCCAGGATACACGCGCCGTCCCAGGAGCCCGCGCCAGCGGTCTTGGCGCTGTCATCTGGAGCCAACTATTCCTACGGGTCGCCTCCAGCGCGGGCCTGCTCGTCATCGGCAGCTATTTGGTCGACCTCCGCGACCGTGGCGCGGGGGTCACCAGTCTCCTGGTTGGCGCCCTCACGGCGCTCGTCTATGTCACGGAGTTGCTCGTCGCGCCGCTGGCCGGCGCGCTCAGTGATGCGCGCGGACGCAAAGCGTTCCTGCTCGCCGGGCCAGCGCTCTCGGCCCTGGCTGTGCTGCTGATCCCACTGGGCTCCCTGGGCGCGGCACTTCCCCCGTTCACGCTCGTGCTGGTCCTGGTGGGCGCCGCGCGCCTCGTCGAGGGCCTGGGCAGCGCCCTGTCCGTCCCCGCCACGCTAGGCCTGTTGGCGGAGGGCACCGACGAGCGCCCACTCCAGCGCGGGCGCTTGATGAGCCTCTTCGAGCTGGCCACCTCCGGCGGCCTGGCGTTCGGAGCCGTCCTTGGTCCCATCCTCTGGCAACGCCTCCACCTGCTCGCCTTCGCCGTGCTAGCCGCGCTATACCTCGGCGCGAGCGCGGTCGTGTCGCGCGTCCGTGAGGGGCCGCGCGGCAGGAAAACTGACGGCGCTGCCAACCTACGCCGGTCGCTGTCCATCCTGACGCAGCGGCGCCTTGCCCTCTTCATCCCCGCGTGGATCGCCGTCAACGCGATCGTGGGGGTGTGGATCACCGCGCAGATTGCGTTTGTGCTGACGGCCCCGCTTCATGTACCTGGACAGCGCTTCGTCGGCAGCCTGCACGGGCGGCCTGGGACGTTGAGCGCGATCCTGGGCGGCTACGTGCTCTGGTTCAGCCTGTGCGTCGTCGTGTGGGCCGTCGCCCTGGGGCGCCTGCCGCGCCTGCCGGTGTTGCTGGTCACGACCTTCGGCGCGGTGCTGGCCAGCGCGGGCTTGATCCTGCTCAACCATGGTGGAGCGCCCGTCGCGTTCATCCCCCTCGTATTAGCGGGCGTGTTCCTGGAAGCGGGCTTCACGCCGGCGGCGCTGGCGTATCTGGCCGACGCCTCGCGCGCCTTTGCCCATGACCGGGGCCTGCTGATGGGCCTATACTCGGTCATCCTGGGGGTGGGCCAGTTGATCGGCAACGTGCTCGGCGGCGTCTTCGCGCAGGCCGCCTACTTCGACGGGCTGGCCTATCTCACTATTCTCCTGGCTGTCGTCGCCATGGGAGCGATCGCGACGCTGCTGGTAACCACACATCGCCGGCTGCGCCACGCGGAACCCGTTCGTCCATAAGTCGTCCCGAGGAACCGGCACGCCGCGGCCAACGCAGGTTTGGTTGCGTCGTCTGGATCGCCAACTTCTGGCCAGAGCGACGACGCTGCCGTCGTCGCCCACACGCTCTACAGCAGGGCAATGCGGTCGAATACGCCTGAGTCGTGCGCATCGGTTCCGCCACCCATGACTGGTTGATCGGACGCGCGGTCTCGTCACACGCGCCCCATCGCGCGTTATCTGGGTCACGGCGCTAGACAGGCGTTCTACGGCTGATCGAGAGCGCTCCGTACGTGGAGACCAGGTACGGGACGACATAGGTCAACGGTATTTGCCAGAGCAGGTCCGGGGTCAAGTGATGAGCGAGCAGGGCGTCGCCGTGATTGATGACGGTTAGCATCGTTCCCACGACGGCCGCTGTCTGGAGCGCCTTGCGGATAATCGGCCGATGGCGCACGGCGCAGCGCGTACAGGAGAGCGTCGATCCGACCGGCGCCGCGAACGCGAAGCCGTGCCCCGGCGGCACGACGCGCCCGCACACGACACACACCTCCGCGTCCTGGCGCTCCCTGTGTGTAGCTCCTCCCATGGCTGGTCCTCCCCACCACGGGCGCGCCCGTTGCGCCGCATGTCGTCGCCGGCGTGGACCGCGTCCGTCCCCACCATGGCGACGCAGGGCCTCAACTCCCCACCGGCATGCTGTGCCGCCGCGCACGTCCCACGGCCCGCTCTCTACACGGTAAACAGCGGCGCGTAGTTGGCGAGTTGCGCCAGGCGCCCGCTCAGGATGAGCACGCCCGTCACGACCATGATCGCGCCGCCCAGGATCGAGATGGGGCCGGTATAACGATTGATACGCCGTACGAGCGGGCCCACCCGGTCGATGACCAAGCCGACCAGGATGAAGGGGACGCCCAGACCCAGCGCATAGATGAGCAACAGCAGGACGCCCTGGGCCAGCGTCGTGCCGGCCGCGGCCAGGGCCAGGATCGATCCCAGGATCGGCCCGATGCAGGGCGACCAGCCGGCCCCGAAGGCCACGCCCACGAGGGCCGACCGCAGGAGGGCGGGCTCGCTCCCCGCCACATGCGCGCGCCGCTCCTGAAACAGAACGGGGAGGGGCACGAGCCGGGCCAAGAACAGGCCGAAGAGGATGAGCATGACGCCGGCCACGCGCTCCAGGAGCAGCTTGTGCCCGCTCAGGACGGCGCCCACGCTGCTAGCGGCGGCGCCGAGCAGCGCGAAGATGAGCGCGAAGCCCAGCACGAAGAAGAGGGCGTGCGCGGTGACCCGCCAGCGCGCCGCGCCCTCTCGCTGGGCCTCGCGGGCCGTCGTCCCCGCGATGTACGACAGGTAGCCCGGCACGAGGGGGACGACGCACGGTGAGAGGAACGAGACCACGCCGGCGCCGAACGCGGCGATGACGCCGAGGTGTGTGATGACCATCGGCCTGTCCTTTCGACTCGACGGGGCTAGAGCAGGCCCGTGAGGGCGTGCTGGAAATCGGCGTAGGTCAGCGGGCCGGTGTTGCGGGTGGTGATGCGCCCCGTGCGGTCGATGAAGAGCGTCGTGGGCGTGCCCTGCACGCCGTACTGACGGACGACCGCTTGCGGCTGGTCGATCAGGAGCGTGGCCGACAGGTGGTGGCCGGCTTGCCACTGCCGCACGAGCGCGGGCGCCTCCCCCCAGGCATCCACGGCGACCACGCGCACACCTTTGGGCGCGTAGGTCGCCACGACGCGCGAGAAGTCGGGATACTCAGCCGCGCAGCTCGGGCAGCCGACGGCCCAGAAGTGGAGCAGGACCGGATGCCCCCGGAAGTCGGTTAGACTCACGCGGCGCCCCTGTAGGTCGGACAACGTGAAGTTGGGCGCGCACTGTCCGGAGCCAAGCCCCGTCGACACCCGGGTCGTCGCGCAGGCGGCCGCGACGGATGCGGGCGCCGGCCGCGTGAGCAGCACCGTCGCCGCGAGCAGGGCGATCACCGCCACGCCCGCGGTCGTGAGGACGAGTCGGGGTCGTCGCCGTGGGGCGGCGCCTGGAATAGGCCGCGCCGCCGAAACGTCATGTGCCTTCATCGCACACGCTCCTCTCCAGCTTGACTTGCCGGGGAGCGCAGGCCGCTCGATCTCATTCCGGCGCGTGTACGGACGTCCGGCCTCATGACCATCATGACGAGGTAGCCGCCCAGCACCAGCCCGAAGAAGACGGTGTGTGCGATGAAGCCGTTCCAGAACTGATTGACCTTCGTGAACTGCGGGAAGGCGGCCGGCGCGATGATCAGGAAGTCGATCACCCAGAGCGCGCAGCCCGCCACGGCCCCGTAGAACAGCACCATGGCCGGGAACGTGGCGAGCCGCGGGACGACGGCGCGCGCCGCTTCGAATAGGGCGAGGGTGATGACCCCGAAGAGCATCGCCAGGATGAAGTGGAGAATGAAGCCGATGATGATCGCTTTGGCTGCGGAGTAAGTGGGCATGAGCGCCGCTTTGCTCAACACGATCGAGGAGATCAGGCGGGGCGGGCCAAAGAAGGGTTTGCCCAGCGCCGCGTTCATGATCATCTCGGCGACAATAAACACGAGGCCCGCCAGGAGGCCGCCGATAATGCCCTGCCGGAGGATCCACCCCGCCGGTTGTCGCGGCTGTGGTGGTGTTGCTCTCATCATAACATCTCCTTGTCATACTATTTGCCGCGCATTGGCCGCCCGTGATGCACCCGCGCGGACATACCATACCATGTCCAAGCTAGCGTATGATGTCGTTTCCCGACTGTAAGCGCGCTTACAGTCGGGAAACGATCCAATCTGGCATCACTGGAAGAGTGTGGCCGCCGCGCGGGCATCACATGGCCGCGCCGCGCGTATGATTGGGGGAAAGGATGGCTTGGCTTGTGGACCCGGTGGATATCGCGCTGTTTGTTGTCGTCGCGCTGGCGCTCGGCTACGTCGTGGCAGGCCGCATGGGCCTGTCGATGGATGATCTCTTTGCCGGTGACGGGAGGGATGGGAGGGATGGCGTTGGCGAGACGGTGACGCGCTTCGTTCCCGTCGCGGATACCGCCGCCCTGGCCCCGCTCTTCGTCGCCTCGCGCGCCGTGCCGACTATCCTGTTCTTGCACGATCCAGGCTGCCCGATCAGTCGCGCCGCTTACCGCCAGATGGCTCGCTTGGGCGACGAGATTCCGCTCATCGATGTGCGTCGCGCGCACGGCCTCTCCCGCGCCGTGGAGGAGCGGACCAGCGTGCGCCATGAATCGCCGCAGGTGATCATGCTGTGGCAGGGTCGGGCCGTCTGGTCCGCGTCGCATTATGCCATCACGACGCAGGCCGTAACGGACGCACTGCGCCAGGCGCAAGGGGAGGCCTCATGAGGGCGCCTATGATGGTTATGATAGTGGGGCTGGGGCATGGACGCGATGGGTGGACCCTGTGACCCGTCGTGACTACGACCTCGTGATCGTGGGCGGCGGCTCGGCCGGGCAGGTCGCCGCTCCGGCCGCCGCAGCGCTCGGCGCGCGTGTGGCGCTGGTGGACCGAGAGCGCCTGGGCGGAGAGTGCCTGTGGACCGGCTGCGTCCCGAGTAAAAGTCTCATCGCTAGCGCCACGGCCGCGCATCAGACGCGCCACCTGGATGCGCTGGGCCTGGAGGGCACGCTCGCGCCGGTCACCCTCGGCACGGTGATGGACCGTGTCCAGGGCGTCATCGACAGCATCTACCAGACCGAGGACGCGGACGCGCTGCGCCGGCGCGGCGTCGATGTCTACTTGGGCCACGCCGCCTTCCGCTCCTCCCATGAACTCGACGTGGACGAGCAGGCGCTGCGCGCGCGCGCCTTCCTGCTCTGCACCGGCTCGCATCCCGCCACCCCGCCCATTCCCGGCCTGGACACTATCGACTATCTCACCAACGAGACGATTTTCGGCCTGCGCGACCTCCCCGGCCACCTGATCGTCGCCGGCGGGGGGCCGGTGGGGGTGGAAATGGCGCAGGCGTTCCGCCGCCTGGGCAGCCGGGTGACGGTCCTCGCCGGGGAGCGGGGGCTGCTGCCGCGCGAGGACGCCGACGCGTCCGCTCTCGTGGCGCGGGTCTTCGCCCAGGAGGGCATTGCCGTCGAACGCACGCGGCTGACGGCGGTGGAGCGCGATGGCGCCGGTATCGTGGCGCACCACACCGGACCGACCGGCGCGGGGCAGGCGCGCGGCGATCGGCTGTTTGTGGCGCTGGGCCGGCGGCCGAACGTCGCGGACCTGGACCTGGAGCGCGCCGGCGTGTCCTACGACGCGGAGAAAGGCATCACGATCGACGCCTACCTGCGCACGAGCGCGCCGCACATCCTGGCCTGCGGCGACGTCACCGGCCCCTACCAGTTCACCCACGCCGCCGGCTTCCAGGCTGCGGCCGCCGTGCGCAACGCCCTTCTGCCCCTCGTCAAGAGCAAAGTGCGGCTGGAGCCAATGCCGTGGGCCACCTTCACCGACCCCGAAGTGGCGCGCGTGGGGCTGACCGAGGCGGAGGCGCGCCGCGCGCACGGTCGGGTGCTGGTGCTGCGCCACCGTTTCGCACACGTCGACCGCGCCGAAGCCGAAGGCCAGACAACGGGCTTCGTCAAGCTGATCGTGACGCCGTGGCGCGGCAAGATTCTGGGCGCGCACATCGTGGGGCCACAAGCTGGCGAGCTGATCCAGGAAGTGACGCTGGCGATGCGCCAGGGCCTGGGCGTCACGGCGCTCGCGGGCGCCATCCATGTATATCCGACGCTGGCGATGGCGGTGCAACAGGCCGCGCTGGGCTTCTATACGCAGTGGCCGCTGGCCCGCCTGGCTCGCCGGCCGTTGCGCGCGCTGATCCGGCGTGGACCCTCTCCGGTACGATCAGAGAGAGATGCCGCGTCACAGTAAACGAGGCCGGCCGCGCCCCGGAGCGCCATCAAGGGCATGAAACGCGACATGAATAGCATAACGATAGACGAATGAGAGGAGAGAGTCGTGGCTCAGGCCGAGGCAATCGTCCGCGAACGTAGCGTGGCGCACGACCCGCGGCGATCTTTGCGCGCGGATAGTGTCCGCTTCATCGGGACGGTCGGCAGCGCCGTCGGCATTCAGGCGCCCACCGCTGGGGTCACCTTCCTGCCCGCCCTGATGGCCGGCGTCGTCGGCGCGGCCGGCCCCGTGGCCTTCGGGCTGGCCATCGTGGCCATGCTCTTCGTGGCCTATGCCTTCATCACATTCACGCGCGACTCCTCCTCGGCCGGCTCCGTCTACGCCTACAACGGCCGGGCCATGGGACCGGCCTACGGATTCCTCTCAGTGTGGGCGCTCATCGGCGTGTACATCGCGTACGCGTCCTCGGTCTATTGCAGCAGCGCCAACATCCTGGGGAATCTGCTTCAGGCCAGCGGCCTGACGCTCCCGTGGCCCCTGCTGGCCGCGGGCTTGTGGCTGCTCACCATCGTCCTAGCCTATCGCTCCATCGCCGTCTCGGCGACACTCATCTTTGCCCTGGAAGGCCTCTCGCTCGTGCTCGTCGCCGTCGTGGCGGTCGCCGTCATCGCCCATGGGGGCTACCAGGGGCACGGCGTCGCCGCCACGCGGCTGCTCCCGCCGGGGCTGGGCCTCTCCACGCTGGGCCTGGGCGTCGTGTTCGCCTTCACGGGCTTCTCGGGGTTCGAGGTGGCGGCGACGCTGGGCGAGGAGGCGCGTCAGCCGCGGCGCGTGATCTCGCTCGCGCTGGTGACCGCGCTGCTCGTGTCCGGCGGCGTCTACACGCTGATGTCCTGGGTTGAAACGGTGGGCTTCGCCAGCGCGACGGCGCTGAGCCAATCGAGCGTGCCCCTGGTCGATGTGGCCCGCGTCTACGTCTCACCGGCCATGGGCACAGTCGTCAACGTCGCGGCGCTCATCAGCGGCTTCGGCGCGCAGCTCGCGACCGTCAACGGCGCCACGCGCCTGCTCTTCGCGCTGGGCCGCGACGGTGTGGGTCCGCGCTGGCTCGCGCGTACGAGCGCGCGCCAGCGTTCGCCGGTCGGAGCGCTCGGCGTCGTCGCCCTCGTGTCCGTCGCCGCGTTCCTCCCCCTAACGGCCGGGACGCCGCTTGACGCGTTCTTCTATCTGTCGACCTATGGGGCGGACCTGATCATCGCCGTCTACCTATTGACTGTCATCGCGGCCTTCGTCCGCTCGCTACGCCAGCGGCGTCCACGCCAACTGGCGATATTGCTGGTCGGCGTCCTCGTGATGGGTTACGTCCTGAAGAGCACCGTCTATCCGATCCCCGCCTTCCCCTTCAACTATTGTATGTACGCGGCGGGCGGCACGCTGGCCGTGGGCGTCGCCCTGCTGCTCTGGCCTCGGCTGCGGCGCGCCCTGCACCGCGCGCCGCTCTTTGCCGTCGAGGCCGCGTCGCGCGGCGCGGAGGGTCGCGCATGACCCCGCTATCAGGAGCGGCTCCGGGCCCGTCGATAGAGCCGGCGCTCGGCGTGAAACTGACCGCGCAAGCGCGTCGCCTGGGCGCGCGGCCGTTCATCACGCTCCCCGACGGTACGCTCTCGTACGCCGAGACGGACGCCCTGAGCGAGCGTGTCGCCGCCGCCCTGGCGGGGCGTGGCTACGCGGCCGGCGACATCGTCGCCGTGCTGTGCGGCAACAGTATCCCCCTGGCCGCCGCCTGGTTCGCCTGCGCCAAGCTCGGCGCTATCTTCATGCCCGTCAATACGCTGCTCGACGGCCCCCTGCTGGGCGCGGTCCTGGCGCACGCGGGCGCCCGCATCGTCCTGTGCGATGGAACACGCTATGCCGCGTTGCAGGCGGTGCGCGCGCAGGCGCCCCAGGTGCGGGACGTGATCGTCGCCGCTGGCGCCGCGCCGGCCGGCGCGACGACGTTCGCGGCGTTCCTCGATGAGGCTACACTATCAGGGTCGGCGTCATGGCCGGACATCGATCCCGCGCAACCGGGCAAGCTACTATACACGTCGGGGACGACCGGCCAGCCCAAAGGCGTGCTCTGGAGCCGGGCCTGCGAGTCGACGCACGGGGCGGCCTACGCGCGCGAACTCCTGCCCATCAACGAGGGCGAGGGCCTCTACACCTGCCTGCCGCTGGCGCACGTCACGGCGCAGGGGACCGTGCTCGCCGCGCTGTGGCGCGGGGGCCACGTCACCGTCGACGCGCGGTTCGATCCCTTCCGCTTCTGGGCGCGCACCCGCGCGGCCAACGCGCGGGCGTTCACGTTCGTCGGCACGATCCTTTCCGTGCTGGCGCAGCGCCCTCCGCGCCCGGACGACGCGGACAACCCCGTGAAGTGGGCGCTAGGCGCGGCGACTCCCGTGGGCGCGTGGCGAGAGATTGAGCGCCGCTTCGGCCTGACCATCGTCGAGACCTGGGGACAGACCGAAACGGCGTCATGCTGGACCTCCCCCGCCACCCTGCCGCAACGACCGGGGACGGTCGGGCGGGCGGCGCCGCGCTTCGAGGCGAAACTGGTCGCCGCGGACGGGACCGAGGCGCCGCCGGGACAGATCGGGGAGATGTGGATGCGCCCGCGCCAGCCCCATGTCATGTTCCAGGGCTATCTGCATGAGGGCGACAGCGGCGCCTGGACCGCCGACGGGTGGTATCGCACCGGCGACATGATGACGCGGACCGCCGAGGGCGCCTACTCGTTCCAGGCGCGGCTGCGCGAAGCCATCCGTCGGCGTGGTGAGTTGATCAGCGCGCGCGCCATCGAGGAAGCGGCCCTGACCCATCCCGCCGTGCTTGAGGCGGCGGCCGTGGGGGTCCCGGCGCCGGACGGGGTGGAGGAAGAAGTCAAGCTCTGCGTCGTCCCACGCGCGGGCATGCGGCTACAGCCCGCGGAACTTTCTACGCACCTGCGGCCGTTGTTGCCCGCTTTCATGCGCCCCCGCTACATCGAACCCCGCGCCGATCTACCCAAGACGGCATCCTCGCGCGTGCGCAAGTTCATGCTCACGACCGAGGGGACGGCCACGAGTTGGGAACGGCCACGCCGGAGCATAGCGCCCGACGCCGGCTAACGCCGGAGACCGCCGCGCGGTCGCGGCGTCGGGCGCACCGCCGCGGCTGTGTGGCCGGCTCGGTCGATCTGTGGCCGAGCGAGATCGCGTTGCTGCAAGCGCAGGGCCTGCTCGCCGTCACCCCGGAACGCATCGCCCTCACGCGCGAGGCGCACCTGCTCGGCCACTACGTGTGGGAGCACTTTCTATGAATGGACTCGGCCACATAACACACGAACCGCGCGGGAAGTATTTTATCCACGGGCACGTTGTCCACGGGCGCGCGGAGCCATGCTGGCGAGCAAACCGAGTTTTCGGCCACGCCAGCAGACCGAGCGCCATCACCAAGCGTGGCTAGCCACCTAGGCCACCGAGCGCAACGCCGCGCGCTGCCGGACCTTGACCGTTAGCATGACCAGTCCCGCCAGGAACAGGGCCACGGCCAGCACGCTCGCCGTGCTCACGAAGTTGCCGTTGCTCCGCTGCTGCAGGTAGCCGCCCAGGTAGGGTCCAACGAATCCTCCCAAGTTGCCCAGCGCGTTGATCAAGCCCATGGCGCTCCCCGCGACCGCCACCGGTAAGGCGCGCGAGGCCGAGGCCCAGAAGGGGCCGTCGTAGGCCAATGCCCCGCCCATCGCCAGGCTGACCAGGGCGATGGAGAGCACGATATTGCCGCCGCCGACGAGGACGGACGCGACCAGGGTGATCGCGGCGATCACCCTGGTCGCGCCAAAGACATGGACCGAGTAGCGGCCCGTGCGGTCGGCCGACCACCCATTCAGCCACAGGCCGACGATCGCCACGATGTAGGGTATCGCCGTGATCAGCCCGACGGCGCCAAATCCTTTATGGGTCAGCGCCTTCACGAGGGTCGGCAACCACAGGTTGAGGCCATAGAAACCGATCTGGATCAGGAAGTAGACGACCACGAGTTGCCAAACGACAGAACTGCGCAGCACCTGGCTAAACCCTCCCGCTACTGGCTCGTTGCGCCGCTCGGCCGCGAGGGTGGTCTCGATATACGCGCGCTCGGCCGGCGAGACCCACGACGCCTCCGATGGGCGATCCGCCACGAAGAGCCACCACGCGGGCGCGGCGATGAGGAAGGGAAAGACGCCCTCGATGAAGAACAACCAGCGCCAACTCCCAAAGGTCAGGATCCAGCCTGAGAGGGGCGCTGTGATGATCGAGGCGATGGCGATGTTCATCATCCAGAAGCCGTAGGCGCGCGCACGCTCTTTAGCCGGGAACCAGTGGCTGATCAAGACCAGGATGGCCGGCCAGATGCCGCCTTCAGCGACGCCGAGGATGAAATGGACAATGAGCAGTTGCGTGAAGTTTTGGACCAGGCCGCTCAGGATGGCGAAGACGCCCCAAATAAGGATCATGATGCCGACAAAGCGTTTTGCGCTCCAGTGCTCGGCCAGATGGCCTCCGGGGATTTGCAAGAAGAGGTAGCCGATGAAGAAGATACCGCCGGCCAGCCCCTCTTCGGCCTTCCCGATATGCAGTGACTTGCCAATGCCGCTGAACGCGAACCCAATGTTCGTCCGGTCCATAAACGAGATGATGTAGACCAGGATGGCGATCGGGATGAGCCGCGTCCAGCGCGCATTGTCCCCGCGTGTGTGCTGTGTGTTCGTCGAGGCTGACGTTGCCATGATCTCCAGTCCTTTCCTGTTACACTTCACATCATTGTGTGTGATCGGAGCCGTCCCCGCCGTCCCCGTCCAGGGCGACCCCTATCCCGCTATCCAACCTCGCGCAGGTAGGCCAGCCGGACGGCCTCGTCCTGGAGGAGATCGCCGGCTGGACCCTCCAGCACCAACTGCCCGGTCTGTAGGACATAACCGCGGTGCGCGATGGACAGGGCCATGCGGGCATTCTGCTCGACCAGCAGGACGGTGGCGCCGCGGCGGTTGATGTCGCGGATGATCGAGAAGACCTGCTGCACGATGATCGGAGCCAAGCCCAACGACGGCTCATCGAGCAGCAGCAGCGCCGGCTTGGACATCAAGGCGCGGCCGATGGCCAGCATCTGCTGCTGGCCGCCGCTGAGGCTCCAGCCAAGCTGCTTGCTCAGGCGCCGTAGATCGGGGAAAAGCTCCATCACCTGGTCGAGTTGCGCCCGCACCTCGCCCTTCGGCAAGCGGCCGTTCGAGCCGCCCAACAGCAAGTTGTCCCGCACGTTGAGGCCGGGGAAAATGTGCCGGCCCTCGGGCACATGTGCGATCCCGCGCCGCACGATCGATTCGGCCGACGCCCGGTCGATGCGCTGCCCCTGAAAGGTGATCGTGCCCTGGGAGGGATGCAACAGGCCGGAGATGGTGCGCAGGGTCGTCGATTTGCCGGCGCCGTTGGCCCCGAGCAGGGCGATGATCTCACCCTCACCCACCACGAGTGATACGCCGGAGAGGGCCTGGATGGCGCCGTAGCTGGCGACGATGTCGGTCAGGCGCAGCACGGGCTCGCTCATGACGCCGCTACCTCGGTCAGCTCCGTCCCGAGATACGCGTCGACCACATCTTTATTGGTCATAATCTCCCGCGGCACGCCGTCGGCGATCTTACGGCCGAAATTGAGCACCGACATGCGCTTGGAGACCTCCGTCACCAGCGACATGTCGTGTTCCACCAGGAGGATGGTGAGCCCGCGCTCGTGCAGCCGTTTGATCAGCGTGACCAACGCGCCTTTCTCGGCGGGGTTCATCCCGGCGCCGGGCTCGTCAAGGAGCAGGAGGCTGGGCTCGCCGGCCAGGGCCCGGGCGATCTCAACCAGCCGCTGGTGCCCATAGGGCAGGTTCTTCGCCAATTCGTCGCTCCGATGCGCCATGTCGACAAAGTCCAGGGCGGCCAGCGCCTGCTGGCGGGCGTCGCGCCGCTTGCTCCCCACGCCGCGCCGGTAGCGCAGCGTGTCGGCGCCGATCATCACGTTTTCCAGCACGGTCAGATCCTTGAAGAGCCGGATGTTCTGGAAGGTCCGCGCCATGCCCGCCGCGGCGATGCGATGCGGCGCCAGGCGCTGGATGGGCCGGCCGCGGAACAGGATGCGTCCGCCGGTCGGCGTGTAGATCGAGTTGAGCAGGTTGAGCAGGGTGCTCTTGCCCGACCCGTTGGGCCCGATCAAGGCATGCACCTCCCCCGGCTGCACCGCGACGTCGACCGCGTCGACGGCGCGCACCCCACCGAAGCGCTTGGTCAGGCCCTCGGTGCATAGGAGCGGACCCGTGGCCGCCGCGAGGGGCGGCGCCACGACCAGCGGCTCCGCCTCAGTAACCGTCGTGGGGGCCGCCGGCCCGGTGATCCGACGCGCCAGGCGCGCGAACAGTCCCCAGATCCCCTCCGGTAGGAAGACCATGACCAGGATCACCACGAGACCGTAGATGGCCAGGTAGACGCTGCCGGGGATGCTGCGCAGGAGCTGCGGGAGGATGGTCAGGCCGATGGAGCCGAAGATACTCCCGACGACCCACTGGGCGCCGCCCAGCAGCACCATAGTGAGGAAGAGCACCGACTGCGAGAAGTCGAAGGTATCGGGACTGATGTACATCGAGCCCACCGCATACAGGCCGCCGCCCAGGCCGCCCAAGGCCGAGCAGATCGCGAAGGCGGCCACCTTGATGTGGAAGGTCGGAACGCCGATCACCTCGGCGGCCAACTCGTTCTCGCGCACCCCCTGCATCGCCCGGCCCCAGCGCGACCGCTTCAGGGCCATGACCGCCAGGGCCACGACGAGCAGGATGGCCAGGGTGAGATACAGGAAATTGCGGTCAATCATCATATCGATCGGGCCGGCGAGCGGGCGCAGGATACCGGTCACGCCGTCGGGGCCGCCCGTGAGGGCCGTCCAGTTGCTGAGCACCACCGTCACGATGACCTGGAAGCTGATCGTCACCATGGCCAGGTAGTGGCCGGAGATACGCAATGTCACCAGGCCCAGCGCCAGGCCCAACGCGCCCGAGACCAGGATGGCGGCGACGAGGGCGATCCAGAAGTCGAGGTTCGCCTTGGTCGTTAGTAAGGCGACCGTGTAGGCCCCGATGCCGTAGAAGGCGCCCTGAGCCAGCGAGATCTGCCCGGTATAGCCCAGCACAACCGTGAGGCCCAGCGTGGCGATCGCATAAGTCGCGGCGAGGATGAGGTTGGTCGTCCAGTACCCGTTGAGGAACTGCGGCGCGACGATCGCCAGGACGACGAGGACCACGCCTCCCCCCAGCGCGCCCATGGTGGCGCGTGACACCGGGCGCCGCGCCAACGGCGCGCTTCGTACGGACATAGGCTTTTCCTCCCGCCTTACGCTTTCTCGGCAATCTTTTCGCCCAGGATGCCCTGGGGACGCACGATTAGGATAACGATCAACAGCACGAACCCGTAGGCGTCACGGTACGGGGCCGAGATGTAGGCCGCGCCAAAGCTGTCGGCCAGCCCTAACAGCAGCCCGCCGATGATGGCGCCGGCGATGCTGCCGAAGCCGCCGATGATGCTGGCGGCGAAGGCTTGCAGCGCGATGGAACTGCCCATGCCCACGCTCACGAAGATGATCGGCCCGACGAGCACGCCGGCGATGCCGCCCAGGGCCGCGCTATAGGCAAAGGTGAACGCGATCATCACGCCCACCGGGATGCCGAGCAGGCGCGCCATCGTTATATCCTGGGCTGTCGCCTGCATCTTCTTGCCCAGGAGCGTGCGCTCGAAGAAGAGGTACTGCAGGACGATGAGCGCGATGGTGAGGACGAAGATGGTCAGGTATTGGTAGCTGATGAACACGCTGCCCAGATAGAGCCCGCCGCTGCCGAAGACCGTGGGGAGTTGCTGCGGCTCCGGCCCGGCGATGGTCAGCACCCCGTTTTCCAGCAGAATCGAGGCGCCGATGGTGCTGATGATCACGGGCAAGTAGGAGCGGTAGCGCAGCGGATAGTAGACACCGAACTGGAATAGCACCCCGAAGAGGGCCATCACCACGATGGTGAGGCCGAAGGCGAGGAGGAAAGGGACATGCCACGCCAGCGTCAGCAACACCATCGCATAGGCGCCGATCATGGCGAAGTCACCCTGCGCGAAGTTGACGACATTGACGGCGCGGTAAATCATCACGAAGCCAAGGGCCACGAGCGCGTAGACAGAGCCCAGGCCCAGGCCCGTGACCAGGATTTGCAGAGGATAGGCCAACCCAGACATCTGGTCTCTCCACTTCAACGGTCGCGGCATCCGGTGGATAGGGGCCGCGCTGTGCCGCCTATCCACCGGATGCCGCTCAACCACGAGGTTGTCGATTGACACGCCGACGCATCGGCCCCACCTACCCTATTAGAGATGATGCGACTCAAAGTGGAGCACCTTGATGATGTGCAGGCTTCCCTTAAGGTTCTGGACAATCGTGTACTGGTGCAGCCCGTCGCCGTTTTGGTCGAAGTTGTACAGCCCCTCCACGCCGGTATAGCCCTGGAGGTGCAGGATGCCGGTGCGGATCGCGCTCGGGGCGGTTCCGGCCTTGCGCATCACGATGGACAGGAGGGTGAGGGCATCGTAGACGTAGCCGCTATAAATGTCGGCCTGGACATGGTACGCGGCCTGGTACGCCTTGTTGAAGGCCGCGTTGACCGGGTTCTGCCCCACCGCGAAGTCGGTGGCCCCGTAGGTCCCGTAGAGGAGCGAGCCGCCAAGACGGCGCGCGGTCACGCTGGTCAGCGAGGGCGAGCCAGCCCACGTCACACGCACGCCGAGTTGGTGCATCGTACGCGCCATCAGCACACAGTCCTCGTCGTAGGTGCAGTAACTAACCAGGGAGTCGGCGCCCGACTTCTTGATCGCCAGCGCCTGCGTCGTCAGGTCGGCGTCGTGGTTGTTGTAGCCCTGGTCGGTCACCGGGGTGAGGTGATAGGCCGTGAGCGCGGTGGTCAACTGCGCATCGCCGCCCGCGCCAAAGGCGTCGGTGGAGTGGAACACGGCGACCTTCTTCAGATGCAGCGTGTTGGCCACGAAGGTGGACAGCGCCTCGGCCGAATAGGTATCGTTGGGCCGGGTGCGGAAGACCCACGGGTCGCCCTCGTGCGTGAGCTTGGGCGCCGTCCCGCCCATCATGACGGGGATACCTTGCCGCTCAATGTACGGGGTGATGGCCTGCACCTCGGTGCTGCGGATCGGCCCGATAATGGCCGTGATATTGCCGGCCTGGACGAGGCGTTGGAACGCGGAGACCGTGCCGGCGTTCGTCGTCTGGTCGTCGACGATCTCCAGGTTGAGGGGCCGCCCGTTAACCCCGCCGTGCGCGTTGATCTGGCTGACGGCAAACTTGGCGCCGTTGATCTTAAAGAGGCCCGTCGCCGCGCCAACGCCAGTCTGCGCGACGATCAGTCCGATGTTGATGGGCGAGCCAGCGGCCGGCGGCGCCGGCAGGCTATGGGCGCTGGCCGAAGAGAAGAGAGTGGTCGCCGCCAGGCTCGCGGCAAGCGTGACCGCTCCGACACGCCGTTGTACGCTCATGGATGCTCCTTTGATTCATTGACGATGGCGCAATAAAACCAGTGCTGATCGTACACCCAGGATCACCATCCAACCCGTTCTGTGTCCCCGTACCCCCTTCCCCCGCCATCACGGGGGCGGCGGCCGCGCCCGCGCGTGCCCCCGGTGACAAGCGTGAATCTTGCGCCTAGTATTGCAGAAGCTCTCATTTTTGTCAACAAGCGTGCAAAAGGCGTCAGCGCCGGGCGGCTTCACGGGCCATTTGCGCGGCCAGGGTGATGGCCGCGACGAGGCTGCCGGCGTCCGCGACCCCTTTGCCCGCGATGTCGAAGGCGGTGCCGTGATCGACCGAGGTGCGCAGCAGCGGGAGGCCGGCCGTCACGTTCACGCCGGCCTCCAGGCCGAGCACCTTCATCGGCCCGTGCCCCTGGTCGTGGTACTGCGCGATCACCAGGTCGAAATCACCGCGGCGCGCGCGGAAGAACACCGTATCGGCGGGTAGCGGCCCGTGCACGTCGATGCCCCGCGCGCGCATATGCTGAACGGCCGGGGTAATCTCCCGCTCCTCCTCACCCTCGCCGAAGAGCCCGTTCTCCCCCGCGTGGGGGTTGAGGCCGCAAACGGCGATGCGGGGGGTGGCGATGCCGATGCGCTGCATCAACTCGGCCCCGATGCCGATGACCGTCTCCACGCGCTCCCGTGTGACCAGGTCGATCGCCTTGCGTAGCCCCACATGGGTGGTCACATGGGCCACGCGCAAGTCGGGTCCCATCAGCACCATGGCGAAATCCTTTCGCCCGGTCAACTCGCCCAGCAGTTCGGTGTGCCCCGGGTAGAGATGCCCGGCTGCGTGCAGCGCCTCCTTGTTGAGCGGCGCGGTGCAGATGGCGTCAAGCGCGCCGGCCTGCGCCAGCTCCACCGCGCGGACCACGTAGTGGTAGGCCGCATCCCCCGCGGGGGCCGAGACCCGCCCCAGCGGCAGGTCCGCCAGCGCCTCGCCCGTTTGCACCACGAACACCCCGCGCGCTCCTACCGGCGCGTCGGAGGGAGATGAGACGACGGTTATGGGGATCTGCTGTCCCAGCAGGTCCGCCGCGCGGCGCAATTGGCCGGCATCGCCGATCACAATCGGCCGGCAGCGCTCCCAGACGGCGTCCTCCCGCAGCGCCTTGATGATGATCTCGGGGCCAATCCCCGCCGGGTCGCCCATAGTGACGCCAATACGCGGCTGGCCGCCGTCGTGTCCATTATCCCCTGTCATCGTCTGGTTCCTCCATGTCTCCCTGTAGTAGCGTGACTGCCCGCGCCAACGTATCCTGCCCGCCGAATCCTCCCGCCTTGGTGACGACATACAAGCGGCTATCGGTCGTCCGGCCAATCGGCACGCCCGGCGCCACCGCGCCCACGACCTTCAGGCCCGGCGCCCCGAGGTGGAGCAAAGCCGCGCGCGCCGTATCGCCACCCGTACAGATGACCCGCTCCAACCCCCTCTCGGCCTGGAGCACAGCAGCGGTCACCGCGCCGAGCCACGCGGCGATGCGCGCGCCGGCCCACCCAGGCCCGTGGCCGGCCGCGCGCCCTAGCTCCGCCACCTCGCGCCGCGTTTCCTCCGACGCACTCGTCGAGAGCACGCAATGGCCACCCTCTCGTACGATGCCCACGCACCGCTCGACCACCTCGTCGATCGAGACCTGCCCCCGGACAATGCCGGCCGGGTGGCAGGAGACCAGTGTGGTACGCGGCAGGGTCAGCAGCGCCGCCATCTGCCCGCGCGAGGCCGCATGCAGGCTGCCCACCACGACGACGACGGGGCGCCATCCACCCGAGGCCGCCCCCGCCACGGGTACGCGCCTGGTCGGCGCGGTCCGCCGCGCCGTCGCGCGCGCCAGCGCCCCGGCTAGCCCAGCCGAGCCAACCCACAACACGTCACTGTCGAGACCCACACGGTCGACCCAGCGCGTCAGGTCGGCATCCGTTGCCGCGTCGACGACGACAATGCCACGCCGCACGGGCTGCCCCAGCTCGTCAGGCCGCCGCACCTCCGCGATCGGCAGCCGCGTCTGCCTCCCCAGCGCCTCGGCCACGCGCGACGAGGCCGCTCCACCGTATGGATCGACGGCGATCAGCGCGGCCATGAGATCCTGGCCACGCACGCGGACGCGGCCGCCAACCACCGTCCGGCCCTGAGCCGGGAAAGCCGGGCAGACCACGGCCACGGACGCCCCGCAGGCCGCGAGCATCGCCTCAATCTCCGCCCCGCAGTTACCGCGCAGCGTCGAGTCTATTTTCTTGTAGAAGCGCGTGACCCCGCCACGATGCAGCGCATCGACCGTGGCCGCGACCGCCCGGCCGGCCGCGGCCGGCGGCAGGCTCCGCGTCGCCGTATCGACGGCCACGACGCGCGCATCGCTCACCGTCCGCAGGGCCGCAGGCCGCGGCGCAAGCGGTCCAAGGAGGATGCCTGCATCGAGGCCGTGTTCCCAGAAAGCCAGGGCCGTATCGGCCGCGCCGGTCAGGTCATCGGCGATCACGCCTATGCGTTCATCCGTCGTCGTCTCCTCCTCCCCCGGATTACCCGGTCATCACGGTGACGCCACGTTCGCGCAGGCGCGCCACCACCACCGGCGCCACGCCGTCGTCGGTGACCACGGTGTCGATTTCTTCGAGCGCGATAATGGGCGTAAAGGAGCGCAGGCCAAACTTACTGTGGTCGGCCAGCACGACCACGCGCCGGGCCGCGCGCGCCATGAGTGTTTTCACACGAGCCACCTCGATGTTTGTCTCGCTCGCCCCCTCGTCGTCGAGCGCGTGAACGCCCAGGAAGGCAACGTCGACGTGCAGGCCTGCCAGCATCTCCGCTGGCGCCGCGCCGCCGAGGGTGTAGTGTCCCTGGCGCAGCGTCCCTCCCGTCACCACTAGGGCCGCCACACTACGGCTATCGGTGAGGGCGTGAGCGATGGCCACATCGTTGGTCACGATCGTCAGGTCGCGGCGCCCGGTCTCGAGCGCACGGGCCAGCTCGAGCACCGTCGAGCTGGAATCGAGGATGAGGCTCTGCCCATCCTGCACCAATGTCGCGGCCACCCGCCCGATGCGGCGCTTTTCGGCGCGCATGGAGAGCGCCTGCAGGCTGTGATGGGGCTCGGCCGTCGTGGGCGCCTCCTGGACCACGGCGCCGCCGTGACTGCGCCGCAGGTAACTCTGGCGGCTCAGCATGTCCAGGTCGCGGCGGATGGTGGCCGGCGACACCTTGAGCGCCTCTTCCAACTCAGGGATCGAGACGGCGCCGTGCTTCTTGACCAGGTCGAGGATGAACGAGCGCCGGGTCGCAGGGACCATGGGCTCCCCTATCTTCAGCCGCGACTGAGCACTTTTTATTGTTTTTCGACGCTAATGATCACTTATGCAAGGATAGCCTCCGGCCACCGCGCTGTCAATAGGGCCGTGCGGTGGCGTAGTGGCACAGTCCGTGCCAGCCAATCCCGCGCACATGGGGCCGCGACTGGACGCGCCAGCCTGGTTTACCTGGCTGACAGAAAGCGAACAGCCGCGGGACCGCGGCACGCCAGCGGGGGGCGCAACGCTTGGTTACACCAGGGCGCGTAGACGCGCGTGCGTCTCGCGCTCGGAGTCTTTGTATCCAATAATTCACGAGCACTGCGGGGCCAGGCTGATCGGTGGACGGATGGGGGGCAGGCCCCTATGATAAGGGCGATTCCTGACGACGTCTCACGGTCAAGCCGCGAGCCCGGCTGTCATCCCTGTCCAACACGAGGAGGTAGCGCCGCGTGATAATCGGCATCGATGCGAAGTTCGCGTCCCCCCGGTACGGTGGCCTGGGTACGTATACCATCGCGATCATCAAGGCGCTTGTGGACCTCGGCCGTGACGACATCATCGCGTTCGCGCCGGAGGGCTGGGGGTACGACCTCCACCTCCCGCCGCCGTCGGAGCGCTTCGCCGTCCACACCATTGCTACTGATAGACGCGCGCCCGCGGACTTCTTCGCCTTCCGCGTCCATTGGGAGCAGACGATCCTTCCCACCGCGCTAGAGCGCCACGCCATCGACGTGTTCTTCGGCCCCGCGTTCATGGCGCCCGTGGACTGGCCGGGGCCGCGCGTCGTCACCGTCCACGACCTGCTCTTCGAGCGGTCCGACCAGTACAACCCCGCGCCGAGCACCGCCTACTATCGCGCATGGGCGCGGCGCTGCGCGGCGGCGTCCGACGCCATCGTGTCCATCTCGCACACGACGGCCGCCGATGTGCGCGACCTCTGGGGCCTGGGCGACATCCCGCTGTGGACGATCCCACTCGCCTCGACCCTCCCGTTCGTCCCCCTCGACCGCGCCACGGCGGCGGCCCAGGTCCACGCGGCCCTGCATATCGGCGAGCCGTACATCCTGTATGTCGGCAACACCTTCCCCCGCAAGAACGTCGAGCGTCTGGCCGCCGCCTACGGCCGCCTGGACGATGACCTGCGCCGATCGACGCGCCTGGTGCTCGTGACGGCCCCCGACGCGCAACTCGATGCCGTCCTGGCGCGCCATGACGTGGCCGCGCGCACCGTCGTCACCGGGTACTGCGCCGCCGATCTCCTGCCGCATATCTACGCGGCCGCCGAACTGCTCGTTTTCCCGTCGCTGTTCGAGGGCTTCGGCTTGCCGGCGCTGGAGGCGCTGGCCTGTGGTACCCCGGTCGTCTGCTCACGTACCTCGTCCCTCCCCGAGGTTGTCGGCGACGCCGCGATGCTCATCGACCCGATGGACGTTGGAAGCATCTCCGCAGCCATGGCGCGCCTGCTGACCGACGCGTCGCTGCGCGCCGATTTGGCCGCGCGTGGGCGGGCGCGCGCCCGGCTGTTCTCCTGGGAACGCGCCGGCCGTGAGACGCGGGATGTCCTCGCGTGGGCGCGGGAGCGCCGGCAGCGGCCGATCACGGAACCGGAGGGGTGGTAGGGATGGCGCGTCGTCTCCCCCTCGGCCCCGCCCTCGCCGTCCCCGTGGTGTGGCGGACACCGGCGTATCGCGCCTGCGCCGTGAGCCTCTTTCTCGTTGGCCTGGCCATCTCGTCGGGCCTGCCCCTGGTCACCCTGTTCCTGATTCGGGATCTGCACATCGGCGCCTCCGTCGCCGGCCTGTTCTTCCTCACCGCCCTGGCCGGCCCCGTCGTCAGCGTCGCGACCGGCCGGCTCTCGGACTTCCTGCCGTCGCGCGCCCCGCTCATCCGGGGCAGCGCCCTGTGGCTGGCGGCGGGCTGGGCGCTCATGGCCGTCGCGCGAGAGCCCTGGCTCGCCTACGCGGTCGGCCTCGTCTTCTTCTGCGTGATCGGCACGCTCTCGGCGCAGGTCTTCGCCGCGCTGCGCGACGTCCTCGCGCGCGAGGGGGAGCGGCGCGAGGCGACGGTCACGAGCACGATCCGCACCGCCTACTCGTTGGGCTGGATCATCGGCCCCGTCGTCGGCGCGTGGCTGGCCGGCGCGCTAGATGTGCGCGCCGCGTTTGTCGCCACCGCCGCCCTCTACCTCGCCAGTCTGCTCCCACTCTGGCGCATCGATGCGCCCACGCGCGGGCACGACACCGGAGGGGCGACAGCGGATCGACGCCCGTTCGCCCGCGCGAACCTGCCGCTGGTCCTATTCGCGCTGGTGTGCGTACTCGTATTGAGCGGCGACGCCATCAAGTTGGCCTACCTACCCGTCTACCTCGTCGGGGGCCTAAAGCAGAACGTCGCGGTCTTTGGATCCTTGCTGTCTGTCTCGGCCATCGTCGAGCTGGTGGTCATGCCCCTGACCGGCGTCCTGGCCGACAGGTTCGGTCTAGCGCGGGTCATCACGGGCGGGGTGGTCATCGGCGCCCTCGACTACGGCATCCTGGCGGGGAGCACGGCGCTGTGGCAACTCTACGTCGTCCAAGTGCTGCACGTCGCCGTGATCGCGGCGCTGCTGGGCCTGGGTGTCACCTACGCGCAGCGCCTGAGCCGCGACCGCGCGGGGCTTGCTAGTTCGGTATTCTTCGGGGCGCAGGGCCTGTCCACGCCGTTGGGGGGCCTGCTGGGGAGCTACGGCGTGCGCCTCCTCGGCGTCCCGCACGTCTTTGCCCTTCCCTCTCTTCTGTGCGTGTTATCGGTGGGAGTCTTGGTCGCCGTGCACAGGCAATTTGTCCGCGAACAGCCGCTATCCACCCCCAGAGGTGGTGCGGCAGGCGCCGGCCCGCTAAAGACGCAGTAGATACGTAGATATGTACTCGCGGCGCGTATGCCGATCGACCAGCAGGCGGATGGCATGGGCTGTCCGCGCTGGGATGGTCCCCTCGCGCCCCCCCCGCCGGTGTCACCTGGGCGATCATGAGGGTATGGCCGGCGGTGGGCGTGGACAAAGCGCGCACCCAGGCCGGCCCCACTTCCGGAACGTAGCGCTTGACTAATGCGCTGCTGTCGAGGAAGTAGTGCGTCAGGGGCCGTCCTGCCGTTCTTGGATAATCGCCTCAGAGACAGGAACCTGTCCCTGCAAGGTGGCGTCGATCTCGGCAAGTAACCCTGCGTCGTCGACAGCGTCTCCTGTGTCCTGTTCGGGTTCCACCAGCAGATCGCCGAGCGCGGCCCGCGTGCGCTCCTGCTCGCTGAGGATCATCAGCTGGACCTGCTCTCCTTCGGCCAGGTTGACTGGATCGAGCACGCGTCATTGCCCGTCCTCGTAGACAGCACGTACTTCTTGCGCCATTCCTGACCGTCTCCTCGTTACGCCATGATGTCCGTCTAGCACGAACCGCGCGCCTGTGATGCGAGCGGGGAGGCGCACATCTTGCAAGCCATCATCAATGAGCGCCTCCTGTGTCCCCGACACGATCACCGCGCAGGCAGCCCGCGCTACTCCTGACAGGCTACTATGAGCGGTGACGTCGCCGAGTGGCGAGCGGCGCCGCACGGCACAAAGGGGTGGGTCGGGCGCAACGTTCTCGCCGCGGCTGTGCACTCACATGAAGTAGCGGCGTGCAAGGGGACCATCCGCATGGCTAAGGACAACACGCAATGGGGCCGTCCATCCGCAGCCAGGGCCGACGCCGCGGCGCTCACGCCGGCCGGCCTGGCGGCCGTCTGGGCTGGTGCGCATACCGCGCGGCTCGTCTTGCGCCGCCCCCAGGCCGGCGACGGCCCCGCGATGTTCGCGGTCCACGGCGACCCGGCGACCAATCGGCACAACCCCGCCGGCCCCGACCTGAACCTGGCGACCAGCGCGGCGACGTTGCGCGGCTGGCTGCGGGACTGGGAGGCCAACGGCTACGGCTACTGGGCGATCACGCGCACGGACGCAGAGGGCGTCATCGGCTTCGGCGGGGTGAAGCGCCTGGCCTGGCGCGACCGCGACGTGCTAAATCTGTACTACCGGCTCACGCCCAGCGTCTGGGGCCAGGGCTACGCCGCTGAAGTGGCGCGGACGGCCGTGGGGCTCGCGCAAGCGTATCTGCCACATCTGCCGGTGATCGCTCGCACGCGGTCCGCCAACATCGCTTCCCAACGGACCGCCGAGCGGGCCGGGTTGCGGCGGCGCCCCGATCTGGACACCGCGCACATCGTGTTCGCGCTGGGGTGGACGCCCGCCGGCGAACCGGCGGGACCGGCTTAATGCGTGCGCTGTCAGCGCGATCCCTCGGGCCAAACTAACCCCGCTGTTGTGGGGAAAACATGCCCGCACAAGTCGTGTGTCGTAAGGAGTTTATAGTGAATACACAGAATATGCCGGACGACGTTGAACGTTACTCCCTAGTGATCGAGTGGAGCGACGAGGACAGACTGTATATTGTGACGGTCCCGGAGCTTCCGGGCTGCCGGACACATGGTAAAACGCAGAGCGAAGCCGTCGTAATGGGCCGAGACGCGATCGAGACATGGCTGGACGCCAATCGCGCCTGGGGACGTCCTATCCCCTCTCCGCGCCTCTACGCGGACCGTGTGCGCGCGGAAGACGCGGCCGACGCTCGTCGTCGCGCGGAGGGGGCGCACGTTGGAACGCCTGTCTCCGCAACGCCGTAAGCGTCACGCTTTTTTGGCGCGGCTAGGCCGTCCCCACCGCTTCCGAATCAACGACGATGACCGGTGCTGAACGTGCCGTGTGGCGCGGGCGCATGAAGCGTGTGACCACGTAGCAGACCGTGACGAGGGCGGTGATGAAGAAGCCGACCGGCCAGCCCGCCAGCCCGTAGCCTAAGCCAGTCCGATGCCCAACAGGTGGCGGCGAGGCCGAGCGCGACCGTCGCGAGCAGGGCCGTGGCCGGGGTCGCGCCAGGCGCGCCGCCACTACTGTGTGCCCGATCCGGTCGACCTGTGGCCGGGCGAGCTCGCGCTGTTGCAAACGGGGCTTGCTCACCGTCACCCCCGCGCGCATCGCCCTCACGCGCGAGGCCCACCTGCTCGGCAACTACGTGTGGGAGCACGTTCTCTGAACACGGGGAGACTACACCGCCGCCTTTCTTCTGGTGTAGTCGAAGGCGCCGCGCGTCCGAGCAGTCACCTCTAACCACTCCACGAACGAGAAGGCTACCTTCGTCCAACACTTCTTGTGCGCGTCAACATCGCGCAGGATGACACGCGGGTCGCGGATGTCCTCGTAGCAGCCCCACGTTGGGATGGCGAGCACGCAGCCCCGATGGATGTCCCCCGCGAGGTCGATAAAGAAATGGACGAAGTGGCCGTAGTGAGGCTGGTCTTCATCCTTCAGCGACAATGCCCCAATGGCGAGCCAGCCGTGCTCGTAGAGGCTCTGGTCACCGTCCATGGGGATGTCGTACCGCGCCGTGGCCTTGGGACCATACCCGAAGATGTCGAAGTCGTACGACGCCTCGTCGATATCGAGGCCGCCGTAGTACTCGATGAAAAATCGGTAATCTTCCGGCAGATCATGCGGCGCCAGCCAGGCGTCCAGATCGGATAGGTAGGTTGCGATGCCGGCGATAACGCGATCGGCCCTCTGCACGGACGTTTCCCGTATGAGAGACGCGTAGCGGGGCTGCGCCGCGAGCGCTTACCGCGCCGGCACGGGCAAGGGGTCCAGATGGTCGATGATGGCCTGTCGCCCTTGCCCAATACCACAATCGACGAAGGCGTGGGGCAACCGGCCTATCGCCTTGCCGGCGTTGATGATGCGATCCCGCAAGTGGTCGTTCATGGCGCCCTCCTATCTCGCTCTTTATAGAAATTGTACGCCGTCAGACCGATCCCCGCAGGCTCGTCGCCTGGCAGCCGGATGATCCCACCCAACGTGCGCAGCGGCGTAAACGGCGCGTACAACTCGGCGTCGTCCCCAAACCGCCCCACCAGCCGGCCGTCCGCCCGCGCGATCGCCTCGCTCACGGCTGGGTACTGACGCACGAACCGGGGGTTGATGGTGACGCGCGCAAACCCTCCCCGCGTGAGGAGCGCCCTAGCCGATCGCACGAACCCGTCGATGAGCGCGCCCGTAGCCTGTGCGCGCGCAAGCGCGTCGCCATCTTCTACGTGTGGGTTGTTGAAGATGATGCGGTCGTATAGTTCCCCACCAGTGATCGCCCCATCAGTCAAGCGCTTCGCGTCCACGTTATCCAACAGGCGTAGAGCGGGCAGCCCCTCGACGCCAGGGAGTTTCTCCTGTGTGGCCCCATGTAGAGCACCGCCCAAGCGCGATCCGGTCACGAGCCAGCCTGACCGTGCGGCAGCGAGATTGCGTGCATATTCAAAGGTCGGCACGTACAAGCGCCGGGGTATGATGGGAAGGGAACGTCCTATCCCCTCTCCGCGCCTCTACGCGGACCGTGTGCGCGCGGAAGACGCGGCCGACGCTCGTCGTCGCGCGGAGGGGGCGCACGTTGGAACGCCCGTCTCCATGACGTCGTGATGTTCGCGGCGCCGTAATGGGCGTCCACGAGTGTTCCGGCACGTTAGAGCGCGGGTGCGGAGCCGGTTGACACGTCGTCGATCACGGGCTAGCCGATGACCACCCGCGCCGGACGCGGCGTGTGGCGCGGGCGCATGAAGCGTGTGACCACGTAGAAGACCGTGACGAGGGCGGTGATGAAGAAGCCGACCGGCCAGCCCGTGGCATAGGCCAGCCCTATCCCCAGCCAGGTAGCGGCGAGGCCGAGCGCGACCGACACGAGCAGCGCCGTGACCGGGGTCCGCGCCAGGCGTACCGCCGCGGCGGCGGGGCCGACCATCAGGCTGAAGATGAGCAGCGTGCCCGCGACCGGAACCGTCACCGCCGCCGCCACGCCGACCACGACCAGGAACAGTACATTGAGCAGCCGCGGCGGCACGCCGCGCGCCGCCGCCACTTCCGGGCTGACCGATGAGAGCAGCAGCGGCCGGTACAGCGCCGCCAGCGCCACCAGGCAGGCCGCCGCCAGCGCCAGCGTTTCCCAAACCTGCGCGCGGCTGATGCCCACAATGGTCCCGAAGAGCAGGCTGAAGGCGGCCGTGGCATAGCTCGTGTTCAGCGTCAGGAAGAGCGCGCCGACGCCCAGGGACGCCACCAAGATGAGCGCCGTCGTGACGTCGCGGTCGTGATCGCGCGCGCCCAGCAGGCCCATGCCCACGCCGCCGCCGACGGCGAAGAGCGCCAGGCCGAGCAGTGGGTCCGCGCCGATCAGCACGGCTCCGGCCGCGCCCGCGAAGCCGATCTGCGCCAACGAGTGCGCGGCGAAGCTGACGCCGCGCAGCACCACGAAGAAGCCGACGAGGCCGGCCAGAATCGCCACGATCGCGCCGGTCGCCAGCGCGTTCCGCATGTATTCTTGCCCGAACATCTCCGCCATCTTAGGCCTCCACCCGCGCGCCCAGACCGGCGCCGCCGTGCGCCAGCAGGCGTTCGCGGCGACGCGCCGCTGGGCGCAACGCGCGGGCCAGCAAATAGGCCCCGAGCGCCAGCAGCGTGATGAACGCGCTGACCGGCCAGCCCGTCCCGCCGCCCCAGGTGTAGCTGTCGTAGGCCAGTGTGATCCCCACCCACGTCTCGACGACACCCAGGACCATGGCGAGGGCGATAGCCCGCCCGGTGCGCGCCGTCAGATAGGTAGCCGTCGCGGCCGGCCCGATCAAGAGCGCCGTGGAGAGCAGTACCCCGACGACCTGCGCCGTCTCGGCCACGGCCAGCGCCATCACGACGAGGAAGAGGACCCCGATCAGGCGCACTGGGATACCGCGCGCCGCCGCCGTTTCAGGGCTGACCGAGGCGAACAGCAACGGACGGTACAACGCCGCCAGCGCCACGAGGCAGGCCAGCCCGATCGCGACCATCAGCGGGATGATCGCCGGGTCGGCGTCGAAGATCGAGCCAAAGAGCAAGGTAAACGTCGTGTTGACGTTGTGCGAACCCACCGCGAGGTGGCTGCCGGCGTAGATGAACAGCGCGCCGAGCCCAAAGGCGAGGGCCAGGATCACGCCGGTAGCCACGTCGCGGTCGCGCGCCCGCTCGCCTAACAGCGCGATGCCCAGCGCCGCCAGCGTGCAGAAGGCCAGCAACCCCCATAGCGCGGGCACACCGAGCAGCGCCGCCGCCGACCCGCCCGTGAAACCGATGTCGGTGATGGCGTGGCCGGCGAAGGAGAGCCCGCGCAACACCACGAAGAAGCCGAGCGCTGCCGTCACGACGGCCACGACTGTCCCCGCGATCAGCGCGTTGACTACCGCGTCGTTCTGGAACATATCCGGCGAAAAGAGAGTCGTCATCGAAGATTCACCATCGGTTAGGCGCGCGCGGGGACGGCCGCCTCCCGCCCCTGCTCTGGCGCGCCGCTGAGGACCGCGCCGCCGGACACGACGAGCACACGCCCACGCACGTTCAGCACGTCGACCGGGTAGCCGTAGAGCCGGCTCAGCACATCGCTCGTCACCACCTCGGCAACCGGCCCGATGGCCGAGCGCCCATCGGCCAGGTAGAGCACGCGGTCCATCACCCCCACGAGTGGGTTCATGTCGTGCGCGACCAGCAGCACGGCGATGTCGCGCTCTCGTCCCAGCCGCGCGACCAGCCGCACAACCTCGCCGGCGCCGCGCGGGTCGAGGTTGGAGAGCGGCTCGTCGAGCAACAGCAGGCGCGGGTTCGTCAACAACGCCTGCGCGATCAGCAAGCGCTGCTGTTCGCCGCCCGAGAGCCGCCCCACCGGCGCGTCGGCATAGGCGAGGGCTCCGACGGCGCCCAACGCCTCGTCGACCCGCCCGCGCCGGTCTTTGCGCGGCAACGGGATGCCCCAGCGCTCGCCATCGATCCCCAACGCCACGAGGTCGCGCCCGCGCAGGGGCGTGTCGGAGTCGATGCTCTGCTTCTGCGGCACGTAGCCGATGGCCCGGTTGCCGCGGCCGTGGCGCAGCGGACGGCCCAGCACCTCGATCCGCCCGCCGTCGGCGCGCACGAGGCCCAGGATGAGACGGAGCAGCGTGGTCTTGCCGGCGCCGTTGGACCCGATCAGGCCCACGAACTCGCCGGGTCCAATCTCGGCGTCCACGTCGCGCAGCACGGGCCGTCCGCCCAGCGCCACGGCGACGTGGCCCAGGGTCAGGACGGGCGGGCCGGACGGGGAAACGGGCGTGAGGTGCTGGCTCATAGCTAACGGATCCGCTCGGTCGAGACGCCCTGGCCCAGCGCCTTGGCGACCGCCGTGACCTCAGCCATCATCCAGCCCTGGTAATCCTTAGTGAGCGGCATCGTCTCATAGACGCCGACGATCGGGATGCCCTTAGCGCGTGCAATGCCGAGCAGCTTCGTGGTGACGGCCTCGACGGCCTGCTGATTGTAGAAAAATGCTTTGACCCGCTTCTGAGAGAGCAAGTTCGCCTCAATCTGCGCGTCCTGCGGCGAGGGGTCGTTGCCCTCCTGGATGGCCAGCTCGAACCTGTGCGGGGTGAGGATGGTGAGCCCTGCCGCTTGCAGCGTGTAGTCGAAGACCGGCTCGGTAACAGCCACGGGCGTCCCGGCGTAGCGCCGACGCAGCGTGTTGAGGGCCGCCTTCCAGGGCGTCAGCGAAGCGACGAAACGGGTCAGGTTGGCGTTGAACGTCGCTTTGTCGGTGGGGTCATAGGCCGCCAGGGTAGAGGCGATCTTCGCCGCGACCTGAGTCATAGTCGTGGGCTTATACCACAGGTGCGGGTTGGCGCCGGTCTTATAGCCAAGCAGCGACCCGACGTCGATGACCGTGCGGCTCTTGCTGGGCGAGGCCGCTTCGAGATGACCCATGAAATCGTCGTAGCCAAGGCCGTTCTGCACGATCAACTGGGCCTTGGCGACCGCGCCGGCGTCCTTAGTGCTGGATTCATTGGTGTGCGGGTCGGTGGTAGGGTCGTTGATGATACCCAGGACGGAGACATGTCCACCGCCGATCTGCCGGATCACGTTGGCGTACTCGTTCTCGGCGCCGACCGCATGGACAGTCCGCGTCGCCGCGGACGCCGCAGGCGCCGCGGCATGTGAGACGGCCGGGACGGCCAGCGCGCAGGCGGAGAGACTAGCGAGGCCGAGCGCGGCCACGGCGTGGCGGATCGTGCGTGTTTTCGTGGGCACAGGCTGTTCCTTAGCAGACTTTCGTTCTCAATTGACAATTGTTATCACTGCCGGATAAAAAGGGGCAGAAAAGCGCGGCGACTAGACCGCGGCGGGCGTCATCGGGGATCCATCGCGGCACTCCTGGCACATGCCGAAGAAGGTCAGCGCATGGTCGGTGATGGCGAAGTGACTCTGGCGCTCAAGCTCGCGCTCGACCGGCTGTAGGGCGCACCCAGGGACCTCAGCGACGAGGCCGCAGCGCTTGCACACGAGATGATGATGGTGGCGCGCCGAGCAGAAGGCGTAGCGCATCTCATTGTTCGGCTGCGGGAATGTCTCGGCCAGACCGCAATCCACGAGCAACTCCAGCGTACGGTAGACCGTCGCCAGGCCCAAATGCGACTGCACGCGCAAGAGGGACAGGTGCAGGTCCCGCGCCGTCACATAGCTGCGCTGCGCCATCAGCGCCGTCAACACGGCCATGCGCTGCGGCGTCGCGCGATGTCCGCACGCCTCCAGGCGGCGCGCCGCCTCCTCCATTGCTTCCCCGGCCATGTCTCTCTTCGACTCCTATAATGATAACGATTATCAGTATAGGGGTCATACCCGCGACTGTCAAGGACGGTCACACTTACTTCATGAGGCCCTGATAGTTGTGCATCATCAACTGGGCTTCGAGTTGGCGCATCGTGTCGATGACGACGCCAACTGTGTTCGGCGTTTGAAACACGGAATCTCAGTAGTGCTTGACGCTCTTGGACGTTTGTGCTAACTTGGATCAAGCTGTAGTGGTGGATTGTAGGTTGCGGGTTCGGGGTCACCCGACTCGCCTCACACTTGGAGGGACGTTACGAGCATGGACATCATTCTGATTCCCGGCCTCTGGCTCGACGGATCGTCATGGGAGAAAGTCGTTCCCGTCCTCGCGCAGGCGGGTCACGGCGCCCACCCGCTCACGTTGCCCGGTATGGAGTCCCAGGACGCCGACCGCTCCGGGATCACCCTGCGTGACCATGTCGACGCAGTCATCGCGGCCATCGACGCCGTCGACCCGGCCAATGGCAAGGTCGTGCTCGTCGGACACTCCGCCGGCGCCGCGATCGCCTATGCCGCAGTCGACGCGCGGCCCGACCGGGTCGCCCGCGTCGTCTACGTCGGCGGCTTCCCCACGGGCGACGGCGCCGCCATCGCCGATGAGTACCCGGCCGCGCATGGCGAGGTTCCGCTGCCAGACTGGTCGGCCTTCGAGGACGAGGATCTCGCCGACCTCGACGACAAGGCGCGCGCCGCGTTCCGCGCGCGCGCGATCCCCTCGCCCGCGCGCGTCACCCGCGACCCACAGCGACTCACCGACGACCGCCGCTACGACGTGCCCGTCACCGTCATCGCGACCGAGTTCAGCAGCGTGATGCTCCAGGACTGGATCGCGCAGGGCGCGCGCCCGGTGCAGGAATTCACGAAGATCCGTGACGTCGACTACGTCGACCTGCCCACCGGCCACTGGCCGCAGTTCACCCGGCCCGAGGACCTTGGGCAGGCGATCCTGGACGCGATCCAGGGATCAACGGCGGCCCCGCCGGTCGATGCGCCGCCCAGGATCAGCATGGACAAGCAGGGTCGTCCGGAACCTCCCGTCGCGGGCGACGAAACCGCCACCCTCCTGGGCATTCTAGAGCGCAACCGCGCGACCCTGGCGTGGAAGTGCGGGGGACTGGACGCGGCCGGCCTGCGGGCGACCGTCGGCGCCTCGTCGATCACCCTGGGCGGGCTGCTCAAACACCTGGCCTTGGTCGAGGACGACTGGTTCTCCCGGTGGCTGCACGGGCAAGACCGGCAGCCCCCGTGGGACACGGTGGACTGGGACGCCGACCCCGACTGGGACTGGCGCTCGGCCGCCGAGGACACCCCCGCGCAACTCTATGCGCTCTGGCAGGAAGCCGTGGCGCGCTCCCGCTCCCTGGTCGCGGAGGCGCTGGCCGATGGCGGCCTGGATCAGCTGGCCCGGCGCACCTGGCCCGACGGTCAGGCGCCCAGCCTGCGGCGTCTGCTGATCGACATGATCGAGGAGTACGCGCGGCACACCGGCCATGCCGACCTCCTCCGGGAGGCGGTGGACGGGCTCGTCGGGGAGGGATCGCCAGACGTACACGCCCCGTACCAGCCCCCGGCGCCACCAGCCCTACCAGCCCCCGGCGGCGCCAGGCCGGGCATGACCGAGCGGATCTCGCCGCGGCAGTTCCACGCGGCCGTCGGCGTCGAAGACTGGCGGGTGCTGTTCGGGGGGGCGTGCGCGCACTTTCGCACCGGGTCGTTCGCGGTGGGCGTCGCCCTGGTAGACGCGATCGGCCGGCTAGCCGACGCCGGGCGCCATCACCCCGCTGTTGACCTGCGCGACGACGGCGTGACGGTGCGTCTGCGGACGCACGACATCGACGGGCTGAGCGAGCGCGACGTCGAGATGGCCCGGCGGATCTCGACGGCGGCGCGCGCGCTGGACGCGCCAGCCGACCCGACCGCCGTCCAGACGGTCCAAGTCGCGATCGACGCGCTCGTCGGCCCTGCGGTGCGACCGTTCTGGCGCGCCGTGCTCGGGTACCAGGAAGTGGGTGACGTGGGCGACGAGGACCTGGTCGACCCCCACGGCCGCGGGCCGTCGTTCTGGTTCCAACAGATGGACGCGCCGCGCCCGCAGCGCAACCGTATCCACGTCGACGTCTCCGTGCCGCACGACCAGGCCGAAGCGCGCATCGCGGCGGCCCTTGCCGCCGGCGGCCACCTGGTCACCGACCAGTACGCGCCGGCGTGGTGGACGCTGGCCGACGCCGAGGGCAACGAGGTCGACGTGGCCACCTGGATGGGCCGTGACTGAGCGCGTCGTCCCTGCAAGGGCAACGAGGCCTGCGTGACATGACGAACGAGACGATCCCAGCATAAGGCTCTCTCCGGCGACCTCGATCGGCTGGAGGGGCCGAACGGCGAGGAATTGTACGACATCCCCGGCGCACCGCGCCCACCCGAGGACACGCCGGCGGCGCCCCGGCTGATGGCCATGTGGGACAGCATCCTGCTGGCCTACTCCGTCCGGAGCCGGGTCATTCCACCCGGCTACCGCAAGCTAGTCACCCGGTCCAACGGCGACGTGCCGCCGACTCTGCTGGTCCACGGCTACGTCGCGAGCGTGTGGCGCCTGGTCGAGGGAGGAATCGAGGCGACCGCCTTCCACGGCCTACCGGACGACACCTGGGAGGGACTCGCGGCCGAGGCCCGGTCGCTCGTGGTGTTCCTCCCTCTCCCGCGCACGGGAGAGGGGTCGGGGGTGAGGGCCGCGGGGCGCCACATGGTTGCCAAGACGCCATTTCGCCGGTACACTCTTAGTCAGCTTCAGGTAGCCCTTGCCGCGCCCATGTACGGGACCGGCAGGGGCTTCTTGCCGCATGGCGGACACATACAAGACGATGATGTCTTGTGGATGGGATAGTAATAAAGGAGTCACGCGGGCTATGTCCTTAACCACCGGTGCGGCCATCTTCGCGATCATCTGCGCTATCGTCGGCATCCTATTCGGGGGCGGGCTGATTCGCTGGGTGCTGCAACAGCCCCAAGGCAACGAGCGCATGCGCGAGATCGCCGGCGCTATCCAGGAAGGAGCCAGCGCCTACCTCAACCGCCAGTACCGCACCGTCGCGGTCGTGGCGGTCGTCATCCTGATCTTGCTTGGCATCTACCGCGTCGGCCACGGCGCCGAGGTGTGGGAGTACCCGCTCGCGTTCCTCATTGGCGCGGTATGCAGCTCGGCCGCCGGCTACATCGGCATGAACGTGGCCGTGCGCGACAACCTGCGCACCGCCCAGGGCGCCACCACGGGGCTCAACGGCGCGCTACAAATCGCCTTCCGCGGCGGCGCCGTGACCGGCATGCTGGTGGTCTCGCTCGGCCTGCTCGGCGTGAGCGTGATGTACCTGATCACGCTGGCCACGGGGACCGGCCTCGAGACGCTCGTGCCGCTCGGCTTCGGCGGCTCACTCATCTCCGTGTTCGCGCGCCTCGGCGGCGGCATCTACACCAAGGCGGCCGACGTGGGCGCCGACCTCGTGGGTAAGGTCGAGGCCGGCATCCCCGAGGACGACCCGCGCAACCCCGCCGTCATCGCCGACAACGTAGGCGACAACGTGGGCGACTGCGCCGGCATGGCCGCCGACCTGTTCGAGACCTACGCCATCACCATGATCGCGCCGATGCTGCTGGCCTCACTGACCTTCCCCGTCGGCAACCCCTATCGCAACGCCGCGATCGCGCTGCCGATCATGATCGGCGGCATCTCCATCCTGGCTTCGATCGTCGGCATCTTCTTCGTGCGCATCGGCCGTGGCGGCGGCATCATGGCCGCGATGTACAAAGGGACAATCGTCAGCGCCGTGCTCGCAGGGCTAGCCTTCCTCGTGCCCATCTTCAAGTTCACCAACGGGATCAGGTCGGTCCCCGTCGCCGCCGCCCCCGGCGTGGGTATCACCGGCGTGACCAGCAACGCGGCCAGCGCGACCGGATTCTTCCTGGCGGCGGTGGTCGGCCTCGTCATCACCGGCCTGCTCGTGGTGATCACCGAGTACTATACCTCGGCGTCCTACGCGCCGGTGCGCTCCATCGCCGACGCCTCACGGACGGGCCACGCCACCAATATCATCAGCGGCCTTGCCATCTCACTACAGGCGACCGCCCTGCCCGTGGCCGTGATCGGGGCCGGCATCTGGATCGCCTACTCCGTCGGCGGCGGCCTCTACGGCGTGGCCCTGGCCGCGGTGGCGATGCTGTCCATGGCCGGCATCATCGTGGCGATCGACTCGTACGGACCCATCACCGACAACGCGGGCGGCATCGCCGAGATGGCCGGTCTCCCTGAGAGCGTGCGTACGATCACCGACGCGCTCGACTCGGTCGGCAATACGACCAAGGCCGTGACCAAGGGCTACGCCATCGGCTCGGCCGCCCTCGCCGCGCTGGTGCTCTTCAACGACTACACCAGCACCCTGGCGCGCAACGGCATCCATGTGACCTTTGACCTGTCGTCGTTCAAGGTCATTGTGGGTCTGCTGATCGGCGGCATCCTGCCCAATATCTTCGCCTCGCTCTCCATGCAGGCCGTCGGCCGCGCCGGCGGACAGGTGGTGGAGGAGGTGCGCCGGCAGTTCCGCGAGATGCCCGGCATCATGGCGGGCACGCAGCGCCCCGACTACGGGCGCTCGGTCGACATCGTGACGCGGCAGGCCCTGCGCGAGATGATCGTGCCCGCGCTCATCCCCGTACTGGCCCCGCTCATCGTCGGCTTCATCCTGGGACCCGAGGCGCTCGGCGCCATGCTGATCGGCGCCATCGTCGTGGGTATCTTCACGGCTATCGCCATGACCAGCGGCGGCGGGGCCTGGGACAACGCCAAGAAGTATATCGAGGAAGGTCACTACGGCGGCAAGGGCAGCGACAGCCACGCCGCCTCGGTGACGGGCGACACCGTCGGTGACCCCTACAAGGACACCGCCGGTCCCGCCATCAACCCGATGATCAAGGTGCTCAATATCGTGGCCCTGATCATCGCGCCTGCGTTGACGCACGTTTTGTTGAAGTGATCAACGCCTGCGACTGCGATCGTGGGCCTGCGACTGACGTCGCATGGCAAACGACGGACACTGAAGTGTCTCTAGGTGAAACGCCCCGCGCGACTTTAGTCGCCGTGGTTTGCCATGCGACGTCAGTCGCAGGCTTTTGACAATGGATTGTAGTTATTTATGAACACCACACTTGTCACCGGCGGGGCCGGCTTCATCGGCTCCCACCTCGTTGATACGCTCGTACGCGAGGGCGGCCGCGTCGTCGTGCTCGACGACTTCTCGCAAAGCACGGGCGAGAACCTGGACGCCTACAAGGGTGATGACCGCGTGCGCGTCGTGCAGGGCTCGATCCTGGACGGCGCGGCCGTCGGCGCGGCCATGGAGGGCTGTACCCATGTCTTCCACTTGGCCGCCGTCATCGGCGTGCGCTACGTGGTGGACGACCCCCTGCGCGGCATCCTGACCAACACGCATGGCACGGAGATCGTGCTCGCGCACGCGGCCCGCCGGGGCCTGCGCACGCTCGTGGCGTCGAGCTCCGAGGTCTACGGCCGCGGTGTGCGCGCCCCCTTCAAGGAGGACGACGACTCGTTGATTGGCCCGACGTCGATCCCGCGCTGGTCCTACGCCCTCTCCAAAGGGTTGGACGAGCATCTCGCGCTGGCCTACCACCGCCAACAGGGCTTGCCCGTCAGCATCGTGCGCTACTTCAACACCTACGGACCGCGCTGCCTGCCCGGCGGCTACGGCGTGATCGCCCGCTTCGTCGAGCGCGCGCTGACCGGACAATCCCTGATCGTGCATGGCGACGGCGCGCAGACGCGCTGTTTCACCTATGCCGACGACTCGGTGCAGGGAACTTTTCTGGCTGGTACGATGGAGTCAGCTATCGGCCAGGTGTTCAACCTGGGCACGTCACGCGAGACGACGGTGGCCGAACTCGCCGAGCGGGTACGCGTTCTCACGGGTGTCGATGCGCCCGTGGAATATGTCCCGCACGAGCGGGAGTACGGGCCCGGCTTCGAGGATACACGACGCCGCGTCCCGGATACGCGCAAGGCCGCGGAGATCCTGGGCTTCGAGGCGTGGACGTCGCTCGACGACGGGCTGCGACGTACGATTGACTGGTGGACACAAAGGATCAAGGTGTAGAGGGCTTCATGCGCGCTAGGGTTTGGGTTAGAACGCTCGACTATCTGGTCGAGTCCTGCTGGCTGCTCGCGATCGTCGCGGTACCGATCTTCTTCGATACGGAGACGACGCGTATCTTCGAGCCCGATAAGATCGCGCTGTTCCGCAACATCGTACTCGTCATGCTTGTCGCCCTCCTGCTGCGCGGCCTCATCACCCTGCCGGCCGCGTTGGCCGGCGCCGGCTCCCCCTCGCCCGCGGATAGGGAGAGGGGTCAGGGCAGTGAGGGCGATTCAGCGGACGGCGCGACAGCAGAGACCGCGCGCGGCGCGGCGCGGCCATGGTGGCGACGCGCTCTGACCCGCGACCCCATGCTGGTTCCGGTCATCATCTTCACGGCCATTTATACGCTGGCCACGGTCCACTCGGTGTTGCCGGGCATCGCCTTCTGGGGCTCGTACGACCGCATGCAGGGGCTCTACACCTGGCTAACCTACATCGCGTTTTTCTTCGTGCTGGCCTATCGTATCCGCGCGTGGCCGCAGATCGAGCGCGTCATCAGCGCCATCGTCTTCGCCTCGGTCCCCGTCGCCATCTACGGCGTTATGCAGCACCTGGGCTGGGACCCCGTTGTGTGGGGAGCCGACACCCATACGCGCGTGGCCTCCACGCTCGGCAACGCCATTTTCATCGGCGCCTATCTCCTGATGTGCCTGCCGTTCACGGCCTACCGCTTCTGGCGGGCGATCGAGCGCTTCCGCGACAACACGACGATAGCGCCGGCCATTGCGGCGCCCCTACAGACGTCGAACGGGCGCGGACGCTCCGGCAATGGCATGGGCCGGCCAGCAGCCGGCCGCACGACGGCGTCGCGCCCGGCTGGACGATCCCCACAGCGTGACGGCACGATCACGATTTCGGGCCTACCGCCTATCGTGCCGCTGATCGGCTACGCGCTCGTGCTGATGGTCTCGTTCGCGGCGCTCTACTTTAGCGGCAGCCGCGGCCCCTACTACGGCTTCCTCGCTGGCAGCGTGTTCGTGTTCGGCCTGGCTATCACCCTCAAGACGGCCAATCCCTATCCCGCCATGGGCGCGATGGTCCTCGACATCGTCCTGGTCGCTTTTCCCTACATCGTGAACGTGCTGCCTCCCGTGGTGGCGTTGCTCATCCTGCTCATCCTGGTCGTCTGCGGCGTGCTGTTGGCGCTACGTGTCGTCAAACTCCACCCCGCGCTCGCCATTGCCGGGGCCGCCATCGCGATACTCGTCTTCGTGCCGGCTGTCGATGTCGTGAACTCGCCGCCCGCGACAGCGGCCGCCACGGCCTCGTCGACCTCGTCGTCGTCGGCTAGCGCTGACGCGGCCCACCTCACCAACCCCGGAGGGGCCGACACACAGGTGCGCTTCTTCATCTGGCAGGGCACCAAATCGCTCGTCACCAAGGGCGGCATCGGCAAATTCTTGCTTGGATATGGACCTGAGTCCATGATCTACGTCTACGCGCCCTACTATCCGTCGGGCCTGGGCCACCTCGAACGTTCTAACGCCGCGCCGGACCGCAACCACGATGTCTGGCTCGATTTCATCGTTTTCTCGGGAGTGATCGGGCTGCTGGCGTGGCTCGGCGTGCTGGCATCCTTCGCGTACGCTCTGTATAAAGCGTGGCGGCGGCCGATCACGCGGCGCGCCACCGTGGTACTGGCTGCGGTCGCGGGCGTCGTCGTCGGTCACTTAGTCGAGTCGTCGGTCGGCATCCCCGTCGTGTCCACCTTGATGCTACTGTGGACAATGTTCGCGCTGGCCGCGGTGTTCTACCTACGGCCAGAGCTTGGCGCGGCCGGCCTGGATGTGGTGGCGGCGGCCGAAACGGTGGCCGCCTCCGTCGGCGTCCCCGCCGCCACGGGCGCCACTGTGGCGGCCGGACGATCCGGGAACGGACGTAATCGCGGCGCGACGGCCACGACGACGCGGCCGCGCCGCGCCCAGGCGGCGCCGCCTGTCGCACGCGGAGGCTCATTCGAGCGCCTGAACGGACGGCAGCAGGGCGGGTTCCTGGGCGCCATCCTGGTCGGCCTTGCCGCCACGGTAGGCGCTTGCTTCCTGTTCGCCAACAACGTGCAGGTGGTACAGGCCGACGCCGTGTACAAGACCGCGCAGGCTTACGACAGCGTGGGCGCGGCCTGCCTGACCCGCGCGGTCTCCCCGACCGACCCGGCGGGACAGTCCTGCCCGGCCGGCCAAGCCACTCAGCAGCAGATACTCAACGCCGCAGGCAACGCGGCCACAGGGCAGGGCTTCATCCCCACGGCCATCAGCCTCTACCAGCAAGCCATCAGCGACCAGCCCAGCCAGGACATGTATTATTTGTGGCTAGGTAAGGCCTATCTGGACGAGAGTCGGTACTACTTAATCCTAAAGCAGCAAGCCGACACTATCGCGCAGAACCCGAAGCAGCCGGCACAGACGCGCCAGGCCGCCACGCAGCAGTCGGCGCAGGCGCTGCAAAACGTCGTGCAGCAGTACCAGTCGGCCGAGCATGTGCTCAAGCAGGCCGCCGCGCTCAACCCCTACAACGCCGACCATCCCATGAACCTGGCGCGCATGTTCACTTCATGGGCGCTGTACATCGATCCAAGCCAATGGGCGAATGCCGACGCCTACTACAAGAAGGCCACGGGGTTGGCCTTGCACAACGGCCGCTGGTGGGATGAGTGGGCCTACGCGGATATACAGCAGGCCGCGCGTCCCGACATCGCGCTGGCACAGCAGCGGACCGTCCTGACTCATGCCATCGCCGAGGCCAACCACGCCTGCCAGGTCGACGACCTGCTCGGGGACGCGCGCGTCTACCGTGGTGACGCCGAACAGCAGTTGGCGGCAATCACGACCAACGCGACGCAGAAGCATAGCCTGCTCGTGCGGGCGCGCGACTCGTACGTCGAGGCGCTCAAGATCGGCGGGTTCGAAGTAGCGGGCCACTCCCCCGCGCAGGTATTGCAGCGGCTCATTTCAATCGACGCCGAGCTGGGCGACTTCAAGGCGCTCGTGACGCCGCTACAAGCGCCCGACGCCAACGGCGCGCCGGCCACGGGGACGCCGATGACGCTGGCCTACTCCTCGACCTACGCGCTCAACGGGCCGACATCGCCGTTCAGCGTCACGTTGCAGGCTATCTCCAACACGTTACGCCAAAAAGGGCTGGTGAAGTGACCTATCTGGCGGTCTTCGTCGTAGCGCTGTGCGGCGCGCTCGTGGGCACGCCGCTGGCGCGCCGCACCGCGCTGCGCTACGACATCGTCGACCACCCGGACCCAGGCGGACGCAAAGCGCACGCCGCGCCGATGCCCTACCTGGGCGGCCTGGCCATCTACGTGGCTTTTATGGTGTTCCTGTTCGTCGCGCTCCTGGATAAGCGCGCCAGCGGGACGCCGCTGTGGCAGGGTGTGGGCATCGTCGCCGGGGCCACCCTGATGGTCGGCTTCGGGCTCGTCGACGACCGCTTCTCGCTGCCGCCACTGCTCAAGATGGGCGGCCAGGTCCTGGCCGCCGCGCTGCTGTACGTGGCGGGCGTGCATTTCCACTTCAACCACTTCTCGTGGCTGGACGCGCCGGTCTCCATCATCTGGGTCGTTGGCATGACCAACGCCTTCAACCTGCTCGACAACATGGATGGGCTATCGGTCGGGACAGCGGCGATCGGCTGCGCCTACTTCTTTGTGCTGGCCCTGCTCGAGCCCTACAACAAACAGTTCCTCGTAGCGATCATGGCCGTGGCGCTCTTAGGGGCCTGCCTCGGCTTCCTATACTACAACTTCAACCCCGCGCGCATCTTCATGGGCGACGCGGGCTCGCTGTTCCTGGGCTTCATGCTCTCCGTGCTGGGGCTCAAGATCAACAACATGAACAACGGCTTCCCCAACCTGCACGCCGTCAACTTCTTCGTGCCCATCGTCGTGCTGGGCATCCCCATCTTCGACACCACGCTGGTCACGATCTCACGGTTGCGGCGGCATGTGCCCGTCTCGCTCGGCGGGCGCGACCACACCTCGCACCGCCTCATCCTGCTTGGCCTGACAGTGCGCGAGGCGGTCATGACCGTGTACCTGGCCGCCGGCGCGCTCGGGTTGGCCGCCATCCTACTCACGATCGCGCGCCGGCCTGTGAGCGGCGGCATCCTGGTGGGCCTGGTTGTAGCGATCGGCGTCGCCGCGGGCTTCAAGTTGGAACAGGTGTACCGACGTAGCCTGGCTACGAGCTATCAACCGGCAGCGGTCAGCGATCAGCCGCCGACCGGCGGCTCTGCCGCATCCCCCGATGTCGTGCCCCTGCCCGTCGGCGCGCGAAATACGCCCTCATCACATTCACTCGCTACCAATGAACATATACGTCGAAAGAGCTGACTACTGGCAACGGGTGCGGCCTAAGAGATCGTGACACGCGGCTTGACCTGCGACTGACGTCGCATGGCAAACAACGGACACTGAAGTGTCTCTGCGTATAGCACTCCCTGCGACTTTAGTCGCCGTGGTTTGCCATGCGACGTCAGTCGCAGGTCAACCACGGGCACCATCACAATCGGGGACCGCACCCACCTTACAACTGGCAACTATTGTAGAAGTAGGATATCCTATATTATGTCTAGTTTAGAGCAACGTATCGAGCGGCGCGAGGCCACCATCGCCGTGCTTGGGTTGGGCTACGTCGGCCTGCCGCTGGCCGTTGAGTTCGCTGAGGGCGGCTTTGCCGTCACCGGCGTCGACCTCGACCGCGCCAAAGTCGAGACGCTCAACGGCGGCGGCAGCTACGTCGGCGACGTGGCCGCCGACCGCGTCGCGCCACTGGTTGAGAGCGGCCGCCTGAGCGCCACGACCGACTACGGGTCGCTGGAACAGCCGCCCGATGTCGTCTTCATCTGCGTGCCGACGCCCTACACCACCGCGAAAGTGCCCGATCTCTCCTACATCGAGGCGTCGACGCGCGCCATCGCCGCGCGCCTGCGCCCCGAGCAGTTGATCGTGCTCGAGAGCACGACCTACCCCGGCACCACCGAAGAGTTGGTGTTGCCGTTACTCGAAAAGAGCGGGCTCTCCGCCGACCGCGACTTCTATCTGGCCTTCTCGCCCGAGCGCATCAACCCAGGCGACCACGTCTACGGAGTGCACAATACGCCCAAGGTCGTGGGGGGCACGCGGCCTGAAGCGGGGCGGTTGGCGAAGCTCGTCTTCGAGGCGGCCTCGCCGAGCGGCGTGTTCACCGTCTCGTCGCCGCGCGCCGCCGAGATGGCCAAGCTGCTCGAGAACACCTTTCGCTCCGTCAACATCGCGCTCGTCAACGAGTTGGCGCTGCTAGCCGAGCGCATGGACGTAGACATCTGGGAGGTTATCGACGCGGCGTCGACCAAGCCATTCGGTTTCATGCGCTTCACACCCGGTCCCGGCGTCGGCGGACACTGCATCCCCGTCGACCCGTTCTACCTGAGTTGGAAGGCGCGCGAGTACGATTTTTACACGCGCTTCATCGAAAACGCCGCGGCCATCAACGATAGTATGCCATTCCACCTGTACGACCTGACCGTCGAGGCGCTGAACGCGCGCGGCGTCGCCGTCCCCAATGCGCGGGTGCTGGTGCTGGGCGTCGCGTTCAAGCCCAACGTCGACGACTACCGCAACTCCCCGGCGCGCCGCTACATCGAGTTGCTGCGCGACCACGGCGCCGACGTGCGCTACCACGACCCGCATGTGCCGGTCTTCCCCGTGGCCGGGCACGTCTTCGCGCAAGAGACCGGCGGCGACGCGTTGCGCTCCGTCCCGCTGACCGAGCAGGAACTGCGGGACTGCGACGCCGCCGCCATCGTCATCGGCCACGCCGGCATCGACTACGGCTGGGTCGCCGCCTGCGCGCCGCTTGTCGTCGACGCCATCAACGCCACCAAGGGCTGCGACGACCCGGACACGCTAGTCTACCGCCTGGGGGCGCCGCGACCACACCAGGCGCCGCTGGCCGCGTCCGGACGCTCGCAGCCGCCCGTCGCCTTCGAGGTCGACGGAAACCGCGCGCAGGCGTCCAACGCCGGTGAGTCGCTTACCATCGACGGTCACAGTAGAGGAGGCGCCACTTCATGAAACAGGCCACGATCAGTATGCCCGACGATCTGAGAGAGGCGCTGGACGCGTACCTACGCGACCAGGACAATTCCTCCAATCTCGCCGCTGTCGCGCAAACCGCCCTCAGAGAGTACCTGGCGGAGCGCGGATACTTGCCACGCGCCCGCGCCCTGCGCATCACACCTGCCGCCCATGGCAGCGGTAGCGAGGACGGCAGCATCGATCACGATCGCTACCTTGCCGGCGCATGAGAGGCAATAGTCTGGAGCTGATGCCTATGAGCGCCGAGTTAATTTTCGAGGAAGCAACCTTCACCATGCCTACCTATGCGCACGGGGCCGTCATCACCAATCTGGGCGCCGCCCTCCACGCCTTCGACCCCGACCACCGCGCCGGACACTCTTTCGGTCCGCAGACCACGTACCCGATGGTGGGTGAACCGCCGCTGCGGGAACCGGATCTGACCTGGGTGCGCGCGGACCGCCTGCCGGCCGATTTGAATGTGGACCCCGACAGCCCACCGGATCTGGCAGTCGAGATAGTCTCGCGGGCGGATACGCACGCGAATACCGACGCCCGCGTCAGGCAATATCTCGCCTCCGGCGTGTCCATGGTCTGGGTCATCGACCCTTGGCTGCGCACGGTGATCGTCTATCGCCCGCGCGCGCACAGCCTGATCTTGGAGGAGCCGGATACGCTGTCCGGTGATCCCGTCATTCCAGGGTTCGCCATCCCCATCGCCGCCCTCTTTACATGATAAAGGAAATATACGCATGGCCTTCCCAGTTACCCGCCCGCGCCGTCTGCGCGCGACGCCCGCCCTACGCGCGCTCGTCGCCGAAACAAGCCTGCGCAAGGCCGATCTCATCTATCCCCTATTCATCGACGCGCGGCTGCGACAGCCTGTGGAGATCGCGGCCATGCCGGGGCAATATCGCTGGCCCATCGACCGCGTGGCCGGCGAAGTCGTGCGCGTCCGCGAGGCGGGCATCGCGTCGATCCTCCTGTTCGGGCTGCCGGAGTGGAAAGACGCCACGGGCAGCAGCTCGTGGCTCGACGACGGCGTGGTCCAGCAGGCCATCGCCAGCATCAAGAGCGCCAGCCCCAATACGGTCGTGATCACGGACGTGTGCCTGTGCGAATATACCGAGCATGGGCACTGCGGCGTGCTCGACGGCGAACGGGTCCACAACGACGCCACGCTGGAGTTGCTGGCGCGCCAGGCGCTCTCGCACGCGCACGCCGGGGCCGACATCGTGGCGCCCTCGGACATGATGGACGGGCGCGTCGGAGCCATCCGCGCCGCGCTGGACGGAGCGGGCTACGCGGACACGCCGATCCTCTCCTACGCCGCGAAATACTCCTCGGCCTTCTATGGCCCGTTCCGCGACGCCGCCGACTCGGCCCCCGCCTTCGGCGACCGCCGCTCGTATCAGATGGACCCGCGCAATGCGCGCGAAGCGCTGCGCGAGGTCGCGGAGGACCTGGCCGAAGGCGCGGACATGGTGATGGTCAAGCCGGCGTTGGCCTACCTCGACGTAATCCGGCGCGTGCGAGAGCGCGTCGAGGTCCCGCTGGTCGCCTACAACGTCAGCGGTGAGTACAGCATGGTCAAGGCGGCGGCCGCGGCGGGCATGCTCGACGAGCCCGCCACCGTGCGCGAGATCCTGCTGGGCGTCAAGCGCGCCGGCGCCGACGCCATCATCACCTACCACGCCCCCGACGTGGCGCGCTGGATGGACGAGGGCCGCTGGCCGGACTAAAAAAAGGAGTCAATGCCGCACATGGACATGGATGCCGCCCAGCCAGCGTCACGCCCCCGCTTCTCCACCGATCTCTTGTTGTTCGCCTTCTTTGCCTTCTTGTACCTATTCACGGCGTCCGGGCATATCGAGAGTATCGATGGCAACGTCATGTTCGCCGTGACCCAGAATATCGTACGCTCTGGGAGTTTGTCCCCCCACTCGGCATATGGCCCCATACTGTCTCTGGTGGCTATCCCCTTCTATCTCGTCGGGCTCGTGGCCACTAAGGCGCTACATTTCCCCGGAGACTACCTCTCAAAAGCCGCCGTGTCGTTCACGAACGCGCTCGTGACGGCCCTGACGTGCGTCCTCGTCGCCGCCGTCGCCCGGCGCCTGGGCACGGGGCGGCGCTCGGCGTATGTGCTCGCGCTGGCCTATGGCACATGTACCCTGGCCTGGCCCTACGCTAAGACCTTCTTCAGCGAACCGCTAACGGCGCTCTGGTTACTCCTCGCCTTCTGGGCGTTGCTGCACATGCCCACGCGCATCCTCGTCGAGGATCAGCCCTACCGCGATGCCAGATTCGGCGCACCAGTCCGCACGAGCCCATCTGGCCGCCACGGTCGCCCCGTCCCCTGGATCATCGGCGCCTTCGCCGCGCTCGGCCTGGGGCTCTTGACGCGCAAGACCACGCTGATCACGCTTCCCGTCTTCGTCGTGTACCTCGTGGTCCGCACGCGCACCCGCCCCGACCGGTGGCGCCTCCTGGGCGCCGCAGGAGTGACCATCATAGTATCCCTGCTTGCGGTCGGGGCTGTAAACGTGATCCGGTTCGGCCGCATCGGCGCGACTGGTTATACGGGGTATCTGTGGACGCCAAATGTGCTGCCTGGCCTCTATGAGTTGCTCATCGGGCCATATAAGGGCCTGATCTTGTTCGTGCCATTGACCATCATCGCCTTCTTGAGCTGGCCGCGGTTCTATCGGCGCCGCGCGCCCGAGGCGTTATTGTGCGGGGGCATCTTCCTCGTCTATCTTGTCGTCCACGCGGCGTACATCGATTGGCCGGGCGGTGGCAATTGGGGGCCGCGCTTCCTGGTACCCGCGCTGCCGTTCCTGCTCTTGGCGCTGCCATTCGGCTGGACACGTACGCCGCGCTGGACCGCCGCCACTCTCGTTCTCTGCGCAGCCAGCCTCGCGGTGCAACTGCCCGCCATCTACGTTAGTTACACGCGCTACGATCCCGTTGTCGGAACCTACGACGACTTGACGCTGATGGGGCTCACGACCAGGGATCCGTTGCGCTCGCCGATCATCGTGCAGTGGCGCAGCGTGCCCGTCGTCACCGCCCATTTGCGCGACGGCCTGCGCGATGTGCCCGGCGCCCGCGCCGACCTAGCGCAGAAGCAGAGCGCGCAACCGACGGTGACCCTACCGCCCAACCAGGTTTTACGCCGCTCTATCACCGTCAACGTCCCCGACTTCTGGTTCGTGTATCTGTCGCTCAGCGGCCATCTATCGCGCGCCCTGCGCGTTGGCGTTGGCCTATTGGGGGTCGCTGTGCTCGTCACTGCCGCTCTCATCGCACTGATGCTCCATTCCATGGCCGCGGCGCCCCCCGCCGCTCGGCGGCTCGCATCTCGCCGCCCAGCGGGTCATTCGTAGCCGGCGTCCAACCCTACGAAAACTTTTTTATCATCCAAAGTTTGATTGACAAAATAAGCGTACAGACGTAGGATGAGATGAATGAGTACGGCAAAAGGGCATCCGGCTTGACCGCGTTAGAGCTACAAGCCTCTTGTAGGGAGGGTGTGCCATGACTGTCACGGATTTAAAGGACACAATCTTGGGTGTCACGCGGGATCTTAGCATCGACAATCATACGGTGGCCGGCGCTGTCGCTGTCGATGAGTCCGCGGTCAAACGGTGGGTAACGGGCGCCAGCTTCCCCCAACACGAGAAACGCGAACGCCTCCAGGCGCTCCTGGACGTGCGTGACCATGTGCTCGACACCTTCGATACGCCCGAGGCAGTCCACGAGTGGATGCACGCCGATAACCGCTACTTGAATGGCCTGTCGCCGGCGGATGTGTTGTTGGCCGGACGCGTCGACCGCGTCGAGGCCGCGCTCACCGTCCTAGACTCAGGCATGTTTATTTAATGCGTGTGGCGCGCGACGCGATCCGCTCGTGAGTGGCTCTACCGCATGGGATGCTACGGCAGCCGTTGCCACGCGGCCGATGATAGTGTCGCGCGGGCGTGTGTGGCGAACGCACAAAAAGACCTACGAGGCGACGAATGTCGGCGGGGCGCTGCGTTATTCCGCGCGCTATATGCGTATGCTTTCACGATCACGCGGAGCTACTGTGTTTCTCCACGTAATCACGGAGGACCTGATTAATGCGCGTTTGATACTTGTCGCCGTCCGCTGAACGTGCCTTGAACCAGGCCACGATGTCGGCGTCGAGACGCAAGGTGAGTTGCTTCTTGCGCGGCCGATAGAAGAGTCCACGGCGCGCATCGCTCCAGTCGGTCACCTCTGGCATGTCCCCAAGGTCAATGTCCGCGTCAGAGCGTGCGGCAAGAGCGTCGACCTCCGCCTCCTGTGCGGGGGACAGCCCTTTAGAAGTCTCCATCTTCATACGCCTTTCTTTCCCGTGTGGTGGCCTTGCGCGCGCTGATGATACGTCCCACTCCATCGTCGGTCTCGGGCCATGTGTGGACCACAAAAACCACAACGCCCCCTATCATCCCCATCGTTTGCCACCGATCTTCCAGAGGATAGGGATCGCGCCGGGATAAAGAGAGCGGATCGTTGAACACGATCTGTGCTGTCTCAAACGTTAACCCATGTCGACGTTTATTGACCCAGTTTTTCTCGTCGTCCCACGTCCAGATCATCGGCTCACCATCAATGAGTATTTACATCATTGTAGGGCATGGTTCAGATACGTGTTGACAGTTCAGGCGCGATTGGGGCGACTGCTACGCGCTAATTTCCAATCCGCCTCGCGCGAACTGTCAACATATTTCCAGGCGCAAAATGAACCATTTGTGATTGAATCAACCGCCATCATGCGCGCAGGCGTTCGATCAGCGCCAGCAGCGCCGCGTTTTCTCGCTCCAGCCGCGCGATGGTGTCGGCTTTCTCGTGGTCGAAAGGTATAGGGACGCCTGCGGAATCGAAGATACGCAGGAAAAAGCCTTCGGGGCTGAAGGAGACACTCAGGGTCATACTCTGGTAGCGTCCAGCGACATCCGGCCGCCATTCCCGCACCCGCCCCTTATCGACTCGCCATGCGCGGACCTGTCCAGGCAGATGCGCCTCAGTCGGATCAAAGACCAAGTACTTTGGCAGCGGCCACGCCAGGTACTCGAAACCCTTGCCATCCGGTTTCATCCTGGTCGGAGGGCTGATGTTCACATCTGATCCGTACGTGCTAGCAGTTTGTCGGAGAGAACGTGTTTTTCCGAGGGATAGTGTGCTTGGAGGCCATTTTGAGGCCAAGACACGCGTTGCAGGCGCGTTTTTGCCCTCCCACAGCACGATAAATGAGGTCGACAAGCTTCTCTCCGACAGACTGCTAGGGTTAGCCACCTCAATGATGAGAGCGGGAAGGCCGTCCGTCGCCGCGTTCATCTCACTCCGGGGTGCCGCACCCGAGTGCGGGTGTACCATGATGTCGGGGATGGCGGGTTTGGGCCGCCAGGTGGAGCCATCCGGATGCCAGGCCACCAGCGTCAACTGATCGCCGACATGCCAGGGCCAACCACCCGCGCGGGCCACATCACGCAGGCCGTTGCACAGGCTGCTGATCGCGTCCTGATGCCAGTCGGCCCCCACGATGCTCTCCTCAGTATCATCGGCAACCAGCGATACGCCACGCCGCGCTGGGCGCCCATGGTCGATCTCCTTGGCTCAGGCTCTCCCACCATTCCTTCCACGATTATACGTCATTCAATGCGCTTCTTAGCGGTAGGGGTGCGGCCCGAAGTCAGCGCGGTAGTAGTCCTCGGTGTGCGTGCCGGGTGGGATCAGCGCGTCGACGCGCTCCTTGTCCTCGGCCGTGATCGTCACGTCGTTGGCCGCGAGGTTCTCGTCCAGCTGCGCGACGCTGTTGGGACCCAGGATCGGGCTCGTCACGCCGGGCTGCGCGGTCAACCAGGCCAGGGCGAACGCCGTCATCGAGCAGCCCTTCTCCTTGCACAGCCGCTCCAGTCCCTCCAGCACGCGCCAGGCCCCCTCGCTGAAGTCGTCGGGCTTCTCACGCGCGTTGGACGGCGCCGCCTGTCCGCGCCGGTACTTGCCAGTCAGCTTACCGCCCGCGAGCGGGCTCCAGGGGATCACCCCGACCCCGTAGGTCAAGCAGTACGGGATCAACTCACGCTCGACCCGCCGGTCAAGCAGGTGGTACGGCGGCTGCTCGGAGACGAAATGGTTGAGCCCCAAGTCCTTGGCGACCATCCACGCTTCCATGAGCTGCCAGGCGGCGTAGGTGCTCGTGCCAACGTAGCGCACTTTGCCCGTGTGGATCAGATCGTCGAGCGCGCGCAGTGTCTCGTCGATGGGCACGCTCGACTGCGGCCGGTGGATCTGGTAGAGGTCGATATAGTCGGTCCCCAAGCGGCGCAACGAGGCGTCGCACGCCTGGATGATGTTGCGGCGGTGGTTGCCCTGCATATTGCGATCGTTGTCGTCCATCGCCCCATGAACCTTGGTCGCCAGGACCACATGCTCACGCTTGCCGCCGGCCAACGCGCGCCCGGTCATCTCCTCCGATACGCCACGTTGATAGACATTGGCGGTGTCGATAAAATTACCGCCGGCGTCCAGGAAGCGATCGACCATGCGCGTCGCCTCGGCCTGATCGGTCTTGCCGCCAAACATCATCACACCCAGGCACAGCGTACTGACCTGCATACCGGTGCGTCCTAGTGGACGATACTCCATCGTTGATCCTCCATTCATCACGACTACTCATCACAACCACGCGCTCGCTCCGAGCGCGGCTACCCTGGGAATGACGGGCATGAATGGGGCCACGCCGCGCATCAAGGCTCTATTCTATTTGCTCCTTGAATCTTGCCTAGAGTACGAGCGTCGTAGGAATAGATGCCATCCGCGTCACCAGCCCGGTCGTAGGCTACTGCTAACGCATCAGCATAGTCGATCTTTTCCCCTTGTGCAAAAATATCGAGAGCGACAAGGCAGATTGCCTTATCTTTCAGCTTCATTGCTTCCAACTCGATGAGGGGGTACAGGCGATCTCTGACTTCTCGATGAGGGAGATTGTAGAAATTAACGCCAGAAGCGGAAAGAGTGTAGCAAACCTCGTGAATAATGACTGCCGCAGTCATCACCTCTTCTCTGCCGGCGATAACACGGTCAAAAATCTCTCGCGTGCGCTCATACTTCACTTGATCGGTTGGCATGAGGTAACGCAGGAATATGTTGGTGTCAATAAATTTCATGGTCTTTCAGTTTCCGATTGTTCCATAATCTCCCGAGCATGTTGTTCATTGGCGTCTCTGATAATGTCTTCAAGCTCGTCATCAGAAATATGCTTCCGGTCTAGTAATGGCGGCAGGGAACCACGGACGCTTCGAGCCGTAAAGCGAGGTTCAGCTATGTCTCTGGCGTTTACCTCGTAGGACGTACCATTCACCTCCACGATTACTGGGCGAATCCTCGCCTCTTGAATTGCGACCTTTGCTGTTTCATCGCTTAGACATGGTTCAAACTTGAGCGACTGAGCTTGACAGTCCAGACGCGTATTGCATAAAACCTCCCTGGCGCGTATGGTCGGTGTACCACCATCGACCAACACACCCAGGGAGGACCTCATGAGG
>JAABUM010000685.1_pt1 | contig 56601 bp, 55 predicted proteins | sample 5559161 | NCBI WGS metagenome assembly JAABUM01 (sample SAMN10711868, study PRJNA513369) | rock metagenome | isolation source: Antarctica rocks | place: Antarctica: Victoria Land, Siegfried Peak nord
TATCCTGCGCCCGCACGCCGGCGCGTCCCACTGGGCTATGCTGCTTATTGAGGCCCTGACACGGCCCCCTCGTTTCGTTCAATTATCCTTGCCTTTTGCTCGTTTGCACAAAACTTAGGTAGCTAAGGGGGACAGCACATGGAGGGGTTAATGCCTATCAAGGATGCGGCGGCCCAGTTAGGGATAAAGCCTAATACGCTCAAGAAGCAAGCGCAGGCGGGCCGGCTTACGGCCACAAAGCTAGGGCGTGATTGGTACGTCACATCACGAGAGGTTGAGCGGTACCGGGAAGAGCAGCTAGACAAGCGTGGATACAGCAAACGCCGGCAGCAGTCGGCCGAGAGCGAGGGGTAGCAACATGGTCATGCGACGGGCGCGACGCACGAGCGTCATACAGTACGCAGTCGGGTACATCCGCGTGAGCAGCGAGGAGCAGGCCAAAGAGGACCGCTTTAGCCTGCGAGCGCAGCGCAAAGAGATTCAAGCCTACTGTGAGCGGCGCGGCTGGACCTTGCATCACGACATCTATGAGGACGCGGGTCACAGCGCTAAGGGGAGCGACATTACCACGCGCCCCGCCTTCAAGCGTATGTTGACGGATGTGATGGGCAGCGAGGACCGCGATGGCCGGCGCATGCCTCCCACCGTGCGCTGTGATGTGATCGTAACGCATACCCTGGACCGCTACGCGCGTAACCTTGTGGTGGCCCTGACGACGCTAGCCGACCTGCACGACCACGGCATCGCCTACAGCAGCGTCACGGAAAGCGACTTCGACTACAGCGACCCTGACCGGCGCTTGCACTTACAAATCCTCGCCATGTTTGCCGAGTACTTTTCCGAGAAGTTGAGTCAACACACCAGCAAGGGCAAGAAAGAGCGCGCTGAGAGCGGACTGTACAACGGCGATGTACCGTACGGCTACAAGAATCCCGATGAAGGAACCAACGCAAGCGGGGCGGGCGTCTACAATGCGTCTGTGCCTGTTAGAGACCCTCACGAAGCCGAGGCAGTGCGCAAAGCCTTCACATGGTACGCGACGGGCCAGTACAGCGACTACCGCGTCGCGCAAGCTCTCAATGACGCTGGCTACCGCATGGTGAGCAAACGCCAACCGCAGGGCGGCCCGTTCAAGAAAGACACCATCACGGCGTTGCTACAGAACCGCTTCTACCTTGGCGAGGTGCGACAGCCTGATGGCACCTACAAGGCCGGCAAACATGAGGCCATCATCGACCATGACCTGTTCGACCGGGCGCAGGCCGTACGCCACTCCAAGCACCACAAGGGCCATGCCTCGTCACCGGTACGCCACGCCCACACCTATGTGGCCGCCGGCATCATCCATTGTGCATCATGCGGCCAACTCATGCGCGCACAGGGCGCGGCCAACCGAAAGCCGGGGTACTGTGACGCCAGCAAGGCACGGGGGATCCCCTGCACGACGCGACGTAAGAGCATTCCTGAACCTGATGTCGAGCAGGCGCTTTACATCGCCGTTAGTGGCCTACGCCTACCCGACGACTGGCGCACGATGGCCGTCGCCAACCTGGACGCGGCTGACGACGACGAAACTGCGCGCATCGAGGTCCGGCGCGCGGCGCTAGAGACCAAGCTCGATCGGCTAAAGGGTCTGGTAAAAGAGGGTATTATTGACCCGGCCGAATACCGCGCCGACAAGGCCGAGATAGATACCAACCTGGACGCCTTGCCCGTCGCCAAGCACGTCGACGTGGACCTTGACCGCGCCGCAGCGCTCCTTGAGGACATGCGTACGCTGTGGGACGAGGCCAACCGGGAGGAACGTCGTGAGATAGTGCATGCGCTCTTTGAGGGGGTCTGGGTGGACCTGGATACGCGGCGCGACTTCCAAGTGCAATTGAAAAGCACGCTTTCTTGTTTAGAAAGCGTGCTTCCCAAGCATACGATCGCGAACGGCCGTACAAATAGCGATGATGCTACATGTACGTCAAGCGGAACCGACGGGATTCGAACCCGCGATCTCCTGCGTGACAGGCAGGCATGTTGGGCCACTACACCACGGCTCCAGGGGATTGGGAAGAGACCATATGCTCCCAAAGAGTAGCAAACGCGGTGGCCTACTGTCAAATGACCTTTTCTCCGCAGGTGTCCCCCACGACGGTGAGCGCCGTGGGACGCACCCTTTCTCCGCCGCCGTTCTGACGTATTGGCGCGCCACGATAGCGAGCGTTGTACGGCCCCATTAACCACAATTGCCGCGCAAAAAACGCCTGAGGGTCTAGCCAGGGGTCAGCTATCAGGATACGCGCTGCAAGGGCGCCTCCGTCGGCAAGCCCAGCGCGATCCACGGCGCCTCGTCCCCGCATAGACCTATTCGGGCGGAGGCGCGATCAAGCAATATACGGATACCATCACGCATAGCGCGCGACGGAGCCTGCTCGTAGACGCCGGCCAGACATACCAGCGGCGTGGCCCCCGGCATCTCGCTCAAGACGCGCAGACAAGCGCCGGCCGCGAGGCTGGAACGAGGCCCTACGCCCGGCACGAGCGCATACAGCGACACGGCTAACCGGGCCACGGCACGGGCCAAATCCTCGTCGTCGCACAGACCGCAGTACCAGACGAGCCCTTTGAGCGTCATGGTGTTGCGGTCGGAAAGTAAGGCGGGGACGTAGCGCGCGCCCACGGCGAAAAGATCACGCACAACCCGCTCGAAGTCGTCGTGACCGACCGCCGCCAGGCGCGCCCGCGCTCCATCCAGCCACGCCCGCGACGGCTTGACCCCGTTGGTCGCGGGGATGTACGCCAGCAGGGCGCGCCACGCGGTATAGCGCGCTTCGTCCATCGCGGCCAATGCGGCGAGCAGCGACTCAGCCCACGGTTCGCCTACCTCGGGCAACCCTGGCTCGCCCTCGCCCAGCAACTCGTCGATGCGCAGCGTCAACGGACGATAGGCCGCCTGTAGGTAGTGCCCCCTCAGGATCTCACGCTGGCGCTCCAGCAAGGGCCGCAACTCCGGCGGCAATTCGTGTATCTCCAGGTAGCGCTCCACGGCGTTGAGGACACCACGCCAGGGCTGCCAGCGTAGGTCGTCGGTCGACGTGACGACCCGCAGGATATGCGCGAGGTCGTCCCGCGTAAAGGGCAATGGCCGCGCGAAAAGCGCGCGCGCCAAGCCCTCTAGCGCCTGCCTATGCGAACGGCGCCCATGCCACGTCCGCCACTCCTCGGCGGCCAGCCACGCTAGACGCTCCAGCGCGGCGTGCGCCACTGCAATCCGCGTGCGCGGGGCCGCCGTCAAGATGGCGCGACCGGCCCCCGAGTCGCGTGGCGCGATCGGGTCCCACCAAAAGTCGACCGTGAACGGCCCCTCTAGATACGCGTCGAGCAGCGCGTGCCCCGCCGCGTAGGGATCGTCGGGACTGAACGGATACCCATAGAGTTCCGGAACAGGAATAACATATTCTTCATCGCCATTGAAAGCCAGAGGCTCCGCTACCATACTCGTCTATCCTCTCCTACTCAATTCAAGCTCTACGTTGGACCCCTCAATAGGATTACTCGCGGTCACACGAACCGAATCGGTAAGCCCAGTGACAGCGGCTCTTGCCATCCAATACCTCCTATCTCCTTGCGCCGACCGCGGCAATGGTCTTTCATTAGGCAAGAAGTCTTCTTTCCGGTTTGCCCAAGTGGGCCGCGAGTAGGGTAGTGTCATGAGGACATAAGGAGTGGTGATGGCGGCTAGACGAAGGAGGACCGTTTTGGTGTATGGCGCGTGGACCGCGCTCGATCATGTGTAAGCAATGACGATGGATGAGCGGGAACAGGACGCGCCGACCCCCGTGGGAACAGCGGGGGGGCGCGCGCCCGGTGACGCGCGAGAGGCCATCGCGGTGGCCAACCGTCGCATCGCGGAGGCCATCGCCGCGCTGCCCAATCTCGACAGTCCCGCCTTCTGGCCGTGGCTGCTTGACGAGGACGGGGGTGGCGCCGTGCCGCCGGAAGCGCTTGTCTATGTGCTCAAGCGCTGTCGAGAACGCGGTGTTTCCGCCGACGTGGAGCGCGCGGCCGAGGCTTTGATCGACCGCGCATACCCCATCGTCGAGGGTATCGTGCGCCGCACGCTGCTGTCGCGGCCGCAAGATCGCGAGGACGCCGTGCGCGACGCCATCGCGGCGATGTGGCGCTATGTCGTGGAGGACGCCCCGTTCTGGGAACGCAACTTCGTCGGGGCGCTGAACGCGGTCACGATCTCGGCCTGCCGCACCTACCTAGCCAAGAAACGGTCCTACGCCTCGTTCGCCGACCTCGGCGGCGCTGAGGGCGAGTTCGATGGCGGCCGCGTGCGCGATGATGACGCCGAGAACGCTCAGGAGCAACTGCTGGGCCGGCTGGTATTCGAAAAGGCGCTGGCCGCGCTCGACCCGCCGCTGCGCGATATCGCGCGGCTCGTGGCCGAGGGTGAATTGACGCAAAAACAAATTGCCGCCCGCGTGGGCTGCACGGAGAAAACGGTCTACAACCGGCTGGCCAGGATACGCGATCACCTCGGCCGCTTCTATGATGAGGAGAGTAGTTATGAGCACTGAGACGAACCCGGCGCGCGACTTTGAGTCCGTGGCCTTGGCCTTCGTCGAGGAGTTGACGCGGGGCGAGGCCGGCGTGCTGGCGCGCTATCTCGACCGCTACCCGCGCTACGCTCGCGAACTGAGTGTGCTGGCGTTCGAGTCCGCGGCCAGCGAAGCGCAGGGACACGCTGTCGCCCCCATGGCGCCCCCGGCAGCGCTACGTGAGCTGTTGCGCGCCGACGCCCACGCCGCGCTGCTGCCCGGCGCCGACAACATGATCACAAGCTTGCTCGCCCGCGCCCGCAACCACGCGGGGCTGAACCCGCGCGCGCTGGCGAAGAAGCTGGACATCGGCGTGGACGTGCTGGCCCTACTAGAGGAACGCCACGTCGCGCCGGACACGGTCGCCGCGGCGTTCCTGACGCGTCTCGCCGTGACACTCGGCGCCACGGCGGAGGCTGTGCGCGCCTACCTCGCTGGTCCGCCGCTCACGGCCGCGCGCGGGGTCGCCTACCATGCGCCCAAAGGCCACACGCCCGCGCGCCGCATCTCCTTTGACGAGGCGATCGCACAGAGCAATTTGACGACACCTGAGCAGAAGGCGCGCTGGCTCAACGCGGAGACAAGTACAGGACAAAGGCGCGGGGACTGATACGATAGAAGAGGATTAATGGACAACTGGCAGGATATCCGGCAAAAGGCGCGCGAGACGCGGGCGGTTTTCGGCCCCCGCGAGGCCAACGCGCCGGCCCGTGACGTGCTCAACCACTTGCTGCGGCATTGGGACCTCGAACTCGACGAACTGGCGCCGGACCACCCCTTGTTGCGTGGCGCGCGCGCGGCCTGGCGCGAGGACTACGGTCTCGTGCTGGTGGACCGCACGCTCTCCGCGCCGGAGCGCGCCTTCGCCATCGCGCACGAACTTGGCCATCGCGTCTGCCATCCAGGCGGATGCGCCTGCGCGCCGGAGGACATCGACGACGCCACGCTGCCCGTCGGGCTTCCCCTCGGCGAAGGACGCGTGTGGGGCTACAACCCGCGCCAGGCCCGCGAGGTCGAGGCCAATGTCTTTGCCGCCGAGTTGCTGGCGCCCGCCGCGGCTCTGCGCGCGCGCTTCATGAACGGCCAAGACTATCGCGCCCTCGCCGACCGCTACGGCGTCACCCCTACCTGCACGCTCAACGGCCTCATCGGCGCGGTTCTCGGCGGCACGGCCCCCTCACCCCCGGCCCATGCGGATTGGTCTCTCTCCGCTCCGCTCCGACAGCCCACCCGGCTCTCCCCGTGCGCGGGAGAGGGGAGCCTCCTTACGGATAAACAGTCGGGTCGTCAGGTGGGAGTAGGACACGATACGACGCGTCAGGAACCCCCCCCCTCTCCCTACCCCCAGGAGAGGGGGATGGGGGGCGAGGGCGTCCTCGACGAGAGCCAGCGCCGGGCCGCCGAGATCGACGCGCCGCGCGCGCTGGTGGACGCGGGGCCAGGCACGGGCAAGACACGTACACTTGTCGCGCGGACGCTACACTTGATCAACAAGGGCGCCACGACGTCCGAGATACTCGTCCTGACCTTCTCTAACCGCGCCGCCGATGAGTTGTGCCAACGTTTGCGTATGGCTGGCCCCGAAACGGCCGGCGTGACGATCAGCACCTTCCACGGCTACGCCCTCGATGTGCTGCGCCGCTTCGCCCCCCAGGCTGGCCTGCCCGACGGCTTCCGTGTCGTGGCCGACGTCGACGCGGCGATCATGCTGGAGGAAGCGCTGCCAGGCCTGAAACTAGAGCGCTATACCCACCTTGCGCGGCCCACGCTCTACCTGCCCGCGCTCCTGGCGGCGGCCAGTCGCATGCGTGACCACCTGCTGACCCCCGCCGACCTCGCGGCGCATGGCCGTGACGGCGCCTTCGAGGAAGCCGAACCGGGCGCCCTCGATGAGACGTTGCGCCTGCTCGCCGCCTACGACGGCCTGCTGGCCGCGCGCGGCCTCGTCGACTACGGCGGGCTCATCACCCGCGCCGTCGCGCTCTTACAGTCGGACCCGGCCGTCGCCGCGACGGTGAAGGCCGGGTTGCGGCATGTGCTCGTCGACGAGTACCAGGACGTCAACCGCGCCAGCGCGGTGCTACTGCGCGAACTCGTCGCGGGCGCCGCCGCGTTGTGGGTGGTCGGCGACGCGCGCCAGTCAATCTACCGCTTCCGCGGCGCCGAACCACGCAACATCACCCGCTTCGAGGAGGACTTCCCCGGCGCGGTGCGCCTCTCGCTAGAGGTGAACTACCGGACTACTCCCACGCTTGTAGGCGCCATCACCAACGTCGCGCAAGAGATCATCACAACAGACTCGGAGTCCGCCGATTATTGGGCGGGCGATTCTGGGAGCGCGGGCGTCTCGCCCGTCCCAGCGTCCGCCATACACACGACGGGGACGGGCGAGACGCCCGCGCTCCCAGACAATGGACGAACCTTAGGCATGGTCCCACCCTGGACGGCATGGCGCCCGCACGCGTCGAACGAGGATATAATCCTGGCCGTGGCGCCCGACGAAGTGGCGGAGCGTGCTGGCCTCGTCGCCGACATCACCCGCTCGATCGCGGAGGGGCGGCGTCCCGAAGACCACGCCGTGCTCTGCCGCACCCATCGCCAGGCCGCCGAAGTGGCGGCGGCGCTCGAGACCGCGGGGCTGCCCACGTCGTACCTCGGCGCGCTCTTCCTGCGGTCCGAGGTCAAGGATCTGCTGGCGCTGCTGGAGTTGTGTCGGGGCCTCGACGGATCGGCGCTGCTGCGCCTGGCGACGTGGCCCGAGTACCGCCTCGACCATGGACGCGTCATGGCCCTCATAGCGGCGGCCCGCGTGCGAAACGTACCCTTCCCCGCCGCACTCAGGGATGCCGATGTCCTGGACACGGCAAACCTAACGGACGAGGAGCGCGGCCGGCTAGCCCGCCTGCACGCGCACGTCGAGGCGGTGCGCTACTACCCCGACCCGGCCGCCGTGCTGCTGCACTACCTATTTGGCGAGACGCCATACCTGCGCCGCCTGCTCCACGACGAATCCCCGCCGGCGCGCCAGGCGGCGTCGGCTATTTTCCAACTGATCGTCCTCGCACGCGGCTTCATAGCGCGGCCCCTGGCCGCGCCCGGCGACAACGCAACAGGGGCCTTCCTGCACTACGTACGCCGCCTGCTGGCCGAGGGTGAAACGGCGGTAGCCCAGACGGCCGCTCCCGTGCCCGGCGCGGTCAACGTCCTCACGGTCCACGGCAGCAAAGGACTGGAGTTCCCCGTCGTCTATGTGCCCAACCTAGCCAAAGGGCGCTTCCCGCCACGCGCGCGCGGCGGGGTCACCGTCGCGTTACCGCTCCAACTGGAGCGCGACCCGGTGGCGGACGCCGCGGAGGAGTACAATCTATTCTTCGTCGCGGTGAGTCGCGCCAGAGATCGCCTTGTGCTCAGCCGCGCCGCGCGCTATGGCGGACGCAACGCGGCTCCGTCGGAGTTGCTGGCGACGCTACGCCGCAGCGACATGCGAGAGATAGTATGGCCGGCCGTCGAGCCCCTCGCCACCGTGACGACCGCGAGCGGCCCTCAGGCGGCGCTACCCACGACTCACGACTCACCACTCACGACTCACGGCGCCATGACGACCGCGAGCGATTTGCAGGCAATGCTGCGCTGTCCCTCCCTATATGACTATCGTCGCGACGGCTTGCGCGGAGATGACGCCGCCAACGGCTATCGCCTGTTCGCGCGCTTGCTGCGCGAGGGTGTCGCGCGTCTGCGTGCGGCCCATGGCGCCGCCTGGCCGGCCTCCGCGCCCGACGCGGAGCGAGAGTTCGCCCAGGAGTGGGACAAACGCTGGCCGCCCGATGGAGCGCTTGGGGAGTGGTACAGGACCGTCGCCACACGAGCGATTCAGCGCGCCTACCACGAGTTGGCGCATCCCGACGCTACAGCGGACGCGCGCTACGCCCAGCAACACACGATCAGCCTGGACGGGCATACCGTGGACGTGACGCTCGACGCCGTGGAAATGGTCGACGGCGCTCCGACTCTCGTTCTGGAGCGGGCGACGCGGCGTAGCGACGACGCAACCTCTGCCGGCGTCGCCCTGTACGCCGCCGCCGCGCGCTCCCTGGCCCCCGACGCGCCTCCTCAGGTGCTCATCCGCTACCTCGACAGCGGCGAGACACGCGCGGTCCCCGACCCCGCGCGCGTCTTGGCGAAACATGGGCCGCGCTTGCGCCAGGCGCTCGACCGGCTGGCCCGAAACGACTACCCCTCGGCCCCGCACGACGACGCGGAATGCGCACGCTGCCCGCTCGTCTTCGTCTGCCCACGCTAACACAGACCACGCCACCTCCATTATTCTGCCCAATATAAGGTATAGACCTGCACGGCGCACAGTATACTTGCGGTAACGAGGATTAAGATGGGCGGACGTCGTTGGCGCCGTCCCATGGGAGGCGCTGGCGATATGGATATCGATCGAGGCGAGTTCCGCCGCACTATGGGCCTGTTCGCGACGGGCGTCACGGTCATCACGGCGCGTGTCGATGGCGAGATCCACGGTATGACCGCCAACTCCGTCACGTCGGTCTCGCTCGACCCGCTGCTCGTGCTCGTCTGCGTCGACAACCGCGCCCACATGCGTGGACTCATCACAGCGGCCGGACGCTTTGCCGTCAACATCCTGAGCGAGCGTCAAAAGCGCCTATCGAGCCACTTCGCTGGCCGTAAGTCTCCTGATATCGAGGCCGTATTCGCCGACATCGCGGGCACGCCGACGCTGCCCGGCAGCCTGGCCTCGCTCGTCTGCGCGGTCGATCGCGTCGTCGACGCCGGTGACCACATCGTCGTGTTCGGCCGCGTCGACGCCCTGACCCGCGCCGGCGGCGACGAACGCCCGCTCATCTACTACGCCGGGACCTACCGTGAGCTCACGGCCGGTGACGGCGTCTATGCGGGCGCCCACGACTTGCCATACGTGTTCTAGCCAGTCTCTTACAGGCGTGTCGAGCAAAACGCTCGACTCCATGCCGCTAACTCATCATCCGGTAGGGGCTCGAAGAAGGTCTCACTAATGGGCGCGTTAACAAAGCCAAGCGGCCGCTTCTTGGCAGGCTCAAGCGGAACCAAGCGCGCATAGGGTTTACCGGCCTTCGCGATGATGATCTCCTCGCCGGCGTGCGCGCGCTCCAGCAGTTGGGACAGATGTGTCTTGGCAGCGTGAACGTTGACCACCGTATCCATAAGATCCTCCTTGGCTTAGTTTATCAAACTTAGTCAAATCAGCGGTACGATGACAATACGCGCTGAAAGGCGTACGATACACGTAGAGATCGGGGTTTGACGCGGGTGGATCGGCCATTGACCACCTGGCAACGCATGGAGGGATAGACATATATGCTGCGTGGATCAATACCGCCGCTCGTGACGCCCTTCCGCGATGGCGCGGTCGACGTGGCAGCCCTGGAGCGGCTGGTCGAGTTCCAGATCGAGCACGGTAGTCACGGCGTCGGCGTCACCGGCACGACCGGTGAGCCGACCTCGCTCACCTATGAGGAGCGCCAACTCGTGATCGAGACGGCGGTGCGCGCCGCGCGTGGACGCGTGCCTGTCCTGGCCGGGACCGGCTCGGTCAACCACGCCGAGACGCTGCGGCTAACGCGCTTCGCCCGCGAGGTCGGCGTCGCGGCGGCGCTCGTGATCGTGCCCTACTACTGCCGCCCATCGCAGCAGGGCCTCTACGAGCACTTCCGCTCCGTCGCCGAAGATGTGCCTGATCTGCCGATCATGCTCTACAACATCCCCGGTCGCAGCGCCGTCAACCTGGAGCCGGCCACGATGGCGCGCCTGCGCCGCGACTGCCCCAACATCTTCGGCGTCAAGGAGGCCAACCCGAATTTCGCGCAGGTCAGTCTGGACTTGCACGAATGTGGACGCGATTTCGGCGTCTACAGCGGCATCGAAACGCTGTGCTACCCGATGCTGGCGCTCGGCGGAGCTGGGCACGTCAGCGCTACCGGCAACATATTGGCGCGCCAGGTGGCCGACCTCTACAACCTCTGCGCGGAGGGGCGCTGGAACGACGCGCGCGACCTGCACTACGAGTTGCTGGAGATCAACGAGGTCCTGTTCATCGAAACAAACCCGGCGCCGGTCAAGGCCGCGCTCGGCCTGATGGGCCTCATCTCCCCCGAGTTGCGCCTGCCGCTGACGCCGATTAGCGACGCCAACACCGAGAAGCTACGCGCGGTCATGCAACAGTATGGCCTGCTCGGAGCCAACCGCAATCTTTGAGGTTCTATGAAACGCGTAAGATTCCAGGTCAACGGCGAGACACTAGCTGGACGCTTCGAGGATGGACGCCTCGTCGCGGAGGACGGCCGCGACTTCGGCGCCGAGGACGTGACGTGGCTGCCGCCGCTCGTGCCCGGCACAATCTACGGCCTCGCGCTCAACTACCACGACCACGCCGAGGAGTTGGGGCTGGAGATCCCCACGACCCCCGTCCTGTTCATCAAGGCGCGCAACACGCTCGTCGGGCACGAGCAACCGGTCGTCGCTCCGCCCGGCGTCGACTATATGCACTACGAGGCTGAACTCGGTGTCGTGATCGGCCGCCAGGGGCGTCAGATCAAAGCGGCGCGGGCGCTGGACTATGTGAGCGGTTACACCATCGTCAACGACGTGACGGTGCGCGACTTCGTGACCAACATGTACCGGCCGCCGGTCAAGGCCAAGGGCTTCGACACCTTCGGACCTATCGGGCCCTGGGTCGTCGAGGACGAGATCGCTGACCCGCACAGCCTAGGTGTGCGCACCTACGTCAACGGCGAGCCGCGCCAAGAGGGCAATACGCGCGACCTCATCTTCGACATCCCGGCGATTATTGAATACATCAGCGCGTTCGCCACGCTCAACCCCGGCGACATGATCCTGACCGGCACGCCCAAAGGCATCTCGCACATCTACCCTGGCGACACCATGCTCATCGTGATCGATGGGGTGGGCGCGTTGGAGAACCCCGTGACGAGTGGCGAGTGACGAGTGGTGCGTTTCTCGTCACTCGTCACTTGTTGAGAGGAAGCTATGACCACACAGACACCTATCAAGCCCAACATACAGGTCGCGCCCGTCGAGCACTTCATCGACAGCGCGTACGTCGAGGGTAGCGGTGAGCGCTTCGACACGCTCAACCCCGCCACCAACAGGGCGATCACGACCGTAGCCGCCGGGACGGCCGCGGACGTCGACCGGGCCGTGCGCGCCGCCCGGCGCGCCTTCGACGAGGGTCCCTGGCCGCGCATGACGGCGCGCGAACGCGGCGTCTACCTGCGCCGCGTCGGCGACCTCATCATGACCTACGCCGATGAACTCGCGCGGCTGGAAACGCTGGACAGCGGCGTCCCGCTCAAGCAGACGAGCACGGCGCTGATCCCGCGCGCGGCCGAGAACTTCTACTTTTTTGCCGAGGAGGCGCGGCGCCTGCACGAGGCCATCTACCCCGTCGAGGGCGAGTTCCTCAACTACACCACGCGCTACCCCGTCGGCGTGGCCGGTCTGATCACCCCATGGAACGCGCCGTTCATGCTCGAAACGTGGAAGATCGCGCCGTGCCTGGCCGCCGGCGACACCTGCGTGCTCAAGCCAGCCGAGTGGTCGCCGCTCAGCGCCAACTTCCTGGGCCGCGTCATGCAAGAGGCTGAGCTGCCCGAGGGCGTGTTCAACATCGTGCAGGGCATCGGCGAGACGGCTGGGGCGGCGCTCGTGGTCCATCCCGGCGTGCAGCTGATCTCGTTCACCGGCGAAACCAGCACGGGCCAGGAGATCATACGCAACGCCGCCGCCACGCTCAAGCGCACCTCAATGGAACTCGGCGGCAAGTCGCCCATCGTCGTCTTCCCCGACGCCGACATCGACCGCGCGCTCGACGCGGCGGTCTTCGGCGTCTACTCGCTCAATGGTGAACGCTGCACCGCCAGCAGCCGGCTGATCCTGCACGCCTCCATCTACGACGACTTCACGGCGCGCCTCACCGAACGTGTCAAGCGCATCCGCGTGGGCGACCCCTTCGACCTCGCCACCGAAGTCGGCCCGCTGATCCATTCCACGCACAAGGAGCGCGTGCTCAGCTATCTGGAGATTGGCCGGCAGGAGGGCGCGCGCCTCGCCGCCGGCGGCAATAGTATCCCTGGGCCGGGTAACTACGTCGAGCCAACCCTGTTCCTGGACGTTCGCAACGACATGCGTATCGCGCAAGAGGAGATCTTCGGGCCCGTCCTGACGGTGATCCCGTTCTCCGACGAAGCCGAAGCAGTGCGTATCGCCAACGACGTGCGCTATGGTCTGGCCGCCTACGTGTGGACGAACGACATCAAGCGCGGCCACCGCGTCGCGTCCAGCATCAAGAGCGGTATGGTGTGGGTGAACTCGCAAAACGTGCGCGACCTGCGCACGCCATTCGGCGGCGCCAAGGACAGCGGTATCGGCCGCGAAGGCGGCGAGCACAGCTTCCACTTCTACAGCGAGACGCGCACCATCCACGTCGCGCTGGGGGAGCATCGGATCACCAAGTTTGGAACGTAGCCTGACCTTAAAAGGTCATGGCAGGGCACGGACCATAAATGGTCTGTCTGGTCATGATGCCGGTACAGACCTTTCAAGGTCCGTGCCCTGCCATGACCTTTTAAGGTCAGGCCGACCGTAGTCGTCAGGGGGAGCCTATGGCAATTGTCAGCGATCCACCACGGCCCGACATCGACGTGCTGCGGGCCGCGCACGCCGAATACGTCGTGAGCGACCTCGATCGTGCGCGCGCATTCTACGTCGACCTGCTTGGGCTGGTTGAGACCGAACGTGTTGGCTCCCGCGTCTACCTGCGCGGCCTGGAGGAGCGTGAGCACCATAGCCTTGTGCTGCGCCAGGGACCGCGCTCGTCAAGCGGCGGGGCCACCCACATCGCCTTTCGCGTCGCCACGCCCGATGACCTGGAGCGGCTGGCGCGGCTGGCCCAGCGGGATGGGCTGCCACACTGCTGGGTCGAGGGCGAGGAGGAGGGGCAGGGCCGCGCGCTGCGCCTACAAGATCCCAGCGGATTGCCGCTGGAGTTCTACCACGAGATGGCGCCGGTCCCGCGCATGCTGCAGGAGTATCATCGCCACAAGCCCGTGCAGATTATGCGGCTCGACCACTTCAACTGCCAGGTCCCCGACGTGACGCAAGCGACGGCGTGGTACCAGCAGGCGCTCGGCTTCCGCTGCAGCGAGTATACGGTCAAGGAGACAGCCAACGGCGAGGAGTTGTGGGCGGCGTGGCTCGCCCGCAAGCAGACCGTCCATGACCTCGCGCTGATGAACGGCCTCGGGCCGCGCCTGCACCACGTCGGGTTCTGGCTTCCCGACGCCCTGGCCGTGCTGCGCGCCTGCGACGTGCTGGCCGCGGCCGGCTACTACCAGTGCATCGAGCGCGGACCGGGACGCCACGGCCTCTCCAACGCCCTGTTTCTATACGTGCGCGACCCCGACGGCAACCGCGTCGAGCTCTACGCCAACGACTACCTGACGGCCGACCCCGACGCCGCGCCGATCCGCTGGGAGGTGGATGACCCGCGCCGCGCCACCTTCTGGGGCGCCTACGCGCCGCCCAGTTGGTTCGATGAGGCTATGCGGGTCGATTCTATCGACGGCGACAGCGTCATGCCTGTACGCGACCCAGTGCTGCGCGACCGGCCGGAGCATGTAACCTAAAAGCGCCATAACATCTGCCTGATATGCCTACGACCGCGGTCGCATGGCAGCGAATGGCGCCATGCGCCAGGAGGTTTTCGTAGGGGCGTATGGCATACGCCCGGTATTTGCAGGCGCAGGCATAGCGCGTACACTATGGTCACGCATAAGGGCGTATGCCATACGCCCCTACGAACGCCTGAACCGACCGCGGTTGGCGTGGTTTGCCATGCGACGTCAGGCCGCTGCCTGTCAGTCGCAGGCTTGATTGGAGGAAAGCTATATGGGAGCTATTACCGGCGACGAATACCTGCGCCGCATCCGCGAGACGCAGGGGGAAATCTGGATCGACGGCGAACGCGTCAAAGATGTGACGACGCACCCGGCCACGCGCCACGGCGCTCATTCATTGGCGCATCTCTATGACATGCAGCACGAGCCCGCGCTGCGCGACATCATGACCTACGTGTCGCCCACGAGCGGCGAACGCGTCGGCATGAGCTTCCTGGAGCCCACAACGACCGAGGACCTGCGCCGTCGCAGCGCGATGGAATATCAGTGGGCGCGCTACACCGGCGGCATGATGGGCCGCGCCCCCGACTACATGAACAGCAGTTACATGGCCCTCAACGCGGCCAGCCCCTACTTCGCCGCCAACCGCCCTGCGTTCGCGGACAACGTGCGCCGCTACTACGAGTACATCCGCGAGCACGACCTGACGCTCACGCACACGCTGATCAACCCGCAGGCCAACCGCTCGGTCGGAGCCAGCGGGCAGGCCGACCCCTACCTCGCGGCCGGTGTCGTGAAAGAGACCGACGGCGGCCTCATCATCAGGGGCTGCCGCATGCTGGCCACGCTGGCCCCACTCGCCGACGAACTCACCGTCTTCCCCAGCACGGTCCTGAAGGAGCAGAGCGACACCACGCGCTACGCCTACGCCTTCAGCATCCCTTGCGCGACACCCGGCCTCAAGCTGCTCTGCCGCGAACCGTTCGACAGCGGGCGCGCGCGCTACGACCACCCGCTGGGCAGCCGCTTCGAGGAACTCGACGCCATCGTCGTGTTCGACGACGTGCTGGTCCCATGGGAGCGCGTGTTCCTGTACGGCGACAACGACCTATGCAACAACGTCTATGGCAAGACCGGCGCGGTCGTGCACATGATGCACCAGGTCGCGGCCAAAGACATCGCCAAGACGGGGTTGCTGCTGGGCATTGTGTGCTCACTGGTGGACAGCATCCAGATCGGCGGGTTCGGGCATGTGCAGGAGAAGGTTTCCGAGATCATCACCACCTACGAGATGATGAAGGCGCTGCTGCGCGCCAGCGAGGTCGACGGCGCGCCGAATGAGTACGGGTTGATGACACCGGCGCGCGGCCCGCTCGACGTGGTGCGCCTGACCTACCCCAAGCTCTACCCGCGCATGGTCGAGATCATCCAGACCCTCGCCGCCAGCGGCCTGATGGCCATCCCCACCGAGCGCGACCTCAACAGCCCCGTCGGCCCCTACCTCGACCGCTACATGCAGAGCGCCAAGCACAACGCGCGCGACCGCATCCGGCTGTTCCGGCTGGCCTGGGACGCCACATCGAGCGCGTTCGGCGCGCGCCAGGTCCACTACGAGCGCTACTTCTTTGGCGACCCCGTGCGCGTGGCCGGCGGCCTCTACATGAGCTACGACAAACAGCCAGCTATGGATTATGTCAATCAATTCCTCACTGAGGGCCGCGACGAGGATAAGAGCGGCGACTAAAAATGCTGAGAAGCCCGATGGGGAAAGGTGGCACACTATATGCAATTTCTTATGCCATACTTTTGTGATATCATGGCAACCGCGTCTCACGTCCAACAGCCCCACTCAAACAACTATGCGCTACCGATACGCCCATGACCACACGGTCAATGCGCGGTTGGTGGAGACGCGAACGCAATGAGTGTTTGCGGCAAGGAGGTTCACGATGCGTATACGACAACTGACCGGAGTGTTCACGCCTGTACTCGTACTACTGCTACTGGTCATAGCTGGAGTACCAAGGCGCGAACCGGCCTGTTAACCAACCTTGCCGATGTAGCGGTCGACACGCAGGGGCACGTGTACGTGAGCGAAGGAAGCGTCAACCTGATTCGCGAGTTGTCATCGACGGGCGCCTCCCTTGTGACCTGGCAATGACCCCCTCACTCACCCCCTAAGCCGGCGTGAGACGCGTATATCCGCGTCAGCGCCGGTGGAGAAGGATGTATGGTCAGCATGGAGCCGAACAGGAGCGTCGAAATCGCGCGTCGTCCCGCGAAAGGACTTATCCGTAGAGGGCGCTGTATGATGTGCCAAAGCCAGCCCGCCGCGACGCTCCTCCACATTGATACCTCCACGCCTTCTACGGGCGAGGTCGTGCAGATGGTTCCCAAAGCGCAAGATTGGAAGCTCTGCGGCGACTGTAGCATGGCGGTCCAGCATGAAGTGGCGCGCTACAGCAACGACGTCCCACGTCGCCTGTACGTTGCCCTTGCCGTCGTCGCGAGTCGGCGCAGCCAGCCGGCACAGTCCCCGATCTGGACCGCGCGCTATTGGCAGGACACCGATGCCCGCACGCGGGAAGGGTGGATAGTTCGGCTCGTTCTCCTCCTCTTTTTGTCGCCCGTCATTGCCCTGATAGTGTCCATGATTCTCGCGGCGGTCTCCCGCTAACCGCGTCCCCCAGGCCACCCCCTTATTTGACGAAGCACGGTCACACATGTTACAACCATTGCAGCACGATACGTCTGGTAGGTCCCTCAAGACAAACATTAGTGATAGCACAGGCAACGGAGGCTGTGTATCTCTATGTGTACCAGCGGTTGGGAAAGGAGGTATAGGCGTACAGGGCGCATCGGGATATGATCGGGCTTTGTCCCCACCACACCCCTCTGTTTGATTTGACCTCTGCATCAGGAGAATGCTGTGAACAAATATCTTACCACGGCGCTGTTCCTTCTTATTTTTGGCGTAGGTTCCGTCGGGGGCGCCGCCGCCATCCTCAACGCGCTACAGGAGTATCAGACTCCCCAACATGCGGCCGCCGCGAGTATGGTCCAAACCCCGCATGGAGCCATGAAGCATGTCTACCTTTCTCTTGACACGTTCCCTAACTTCCCCTCCGACGCCTGGATCACGGAGCACCACTACCATTACGCCCGGAACGCCAATGTGCCGGTCGACAAACACGAGGCGTGGGTCTTGTACGGCCCTACGCCAAACTTGGTCGTCCCCGCCCACAGCGAAGTGACGATCACGATCCGGCAGTACGATAGCGGCATCAGCCTGTTGAACAATTTCTATTCGCATGTAGAGGGCACGATCGGCAACACGATGACGCTCGACGGCAAAAAGATGGGCGGTATCGCCTCGGACCAAGTGGCGCACACCTTCACCATTCACGGCGTCGAGCCACAGGGGCAGCCCTACCTCTTCGTCAGCATTCCGCTCGCCCGCTTGCCGGACAACGTGGTGAGCGCGGGGACGGACAACGGCTTCCCGCCGCACCCCCACGTCATCACCTTCTCCTTTTATGTCACAAGCCCAGGGAAGTACGTCTGGCAGTGTGAGTATCCCTGTGGCAGCACGTACAATAGCTTCGGCGGCGCCATGTCTACCAACGGCTACATGAACGGCACGTTTGATGTCACGGCATGAGGATAAGGTTATAGCGGAGATGGGCTACGCTAGACCAATGGCCTACGCTGGCGCGGCCCGGCGCATACACGTAACAGGAGGGTTACCATGGTAAGTCCACGACAACGGCGAGCGCCGACGTTCCGGCAGGCGGCGCTCCTCTGGGCGATCGTGACCGTTGTTCTCATCCTCGTGGCTCTCTTCCTCGGTCCGCTGCTCCCAGGGCTTACCCCAAGCGCATCCGAGCGCGCCCATGACTACGTCATCACGATGAAGGTGTTCACCGCCTTGTCGTGCCCGGTCTTGGCGCTCGTCGTCGTATTCGCCCTCTACGCCCTGTTTCACTGGCGCAGCCCGCGTGAGCCGGAACACGACGGCCCTTACCTCGTGGCGGGCCGGGGTATCCAAATCGCCTGGGTCGTCGTCTCCGCCGTGCTAGTCGCTGTGCTCTACGGCTGGGGGCTGATTTTCCTGGGCCGCGCCGACGCGGCGCCCGCGCCCCACACGAATGTGTTGCACGTCGATGTGACGGGAGAGCAGTGGAACTGGAACTTCACCTATCCCCAATATGGCAATGCGCAGAGCGCGTACCTGGAGGTCCCTATCGACCGGCCGATTCTGTTCACGATCAGTTCGATCGACGTGGTCCATTCCTTCGCGGTCCCCGCCTGGGCGCTCAAGGAGGACGCGGTCCCCGGTCAGTTCACCTACATCCGCGTCACCCCGAACAAGCAAGGCTCGTTCAGTCTCGCCTGCTATGAGTTGTGCGGCATGTTCCACTCCTACATGCAATCGCATGCGGATGTCGTGCCGGCGTCGACTTTCGCGACGTGGGTGCGCCAGCAGCCGGCCGGATTCCCGTGGGGCACGGGCGGAGCGGGCTATCCCCATTCATACAACGACCAGCAGCCAAAGCCGGAAAAGAGTTAATCGCGTGGCCGCGTGTCACATAGCCGTGACGCGGATCACACGATCGACGACACAAGTAGGTAGAGGGAAAGGAGTCCGGTATGTCCGGCAGGTCCGTGCCAGGAAGCGTCGCCACGGGGGCCGACCATGGAATCACACGCAAACATAACCTCTGGTATTACATCTGGCCCAGCCATATCACAGGCATCGTGGGCGGCGTCATCGGGTATTTCGTGGGGTACTGGCTCATCGCCAACTTCGTCGGAACCGACGACTATCACGGCGATCAGGCCCTGTTGGTCGGGTTCCTTGGTCTAACAGTCGGGTGGCTCGCGGGCGTCGGGACGTTTACGCTGCCCTTTCAATGGGTTATAGGGAAAACCGAGCCGAACAACCACCACGAGCAGGAGCATCTGACCTACGCCGACGAGGGGTGGTGGCGCTACTTCCGCTTCACCATCGACCATAAAGTCATCGGCATTCAATACTTGGTCCTGGTCCTCTTGATGCTCGCCATCGGTGGGTTGCTCGCCATGCTGATGCGCGCCGACCTGATGTTCCCAGGCAGCCGGTTGTTCGGGACGGACACCTACAACACGCTCGTGAGTATGCATGGCATGCTCATGATCGCGACGATGTTTACCGCCGTCGTCGGCCCGTTCGCCAACTTCATCCTGCCGATCATGATCGGAGCGCGCGACATGGCGTTTCCGCGCCTGAACGCGTTGAGTTGGCACCTGACGATGGCGGGCCTGGTCGTTTTCTTGTTCCAACCGTTCCTCGGCGGAACACAGACGGGTTGGACCTTCTACGCCCCGCTGTCCGTGCAGGCCGAACCGGGAGCCGATGCGTTCGCCTTCGGTGTTTGGATGATTATGCTGGCGTCCGGCCTTGGCGCGGTCAACATCATCACGACGATCATCACCATGCGCGCGCCGGGGCTGACGTGGACGCGGTTGCCGGTCTTCGTGTGGGGTATTTTAGGGTCCACCATCCTTACCGCGACCGCGACAACATCGATCAACGCGGATCTCATCGAGGTAATGCTCGACCGCGCGTGGCGGACGACATTCTTCCTCAATACGGCCCCCTCGCGCGACGGGGCGCCGCTCACCGGCGGCGGCCAGGCCTACCTCTCCGAGGTCCTCTTCTGGTTCTTCGGCCATCCCGAGGTCTACTTGCTGGCCCTGCCTAGCCTTGCCGTCGTGCTGGAGATCGTGCCGGTCTTCTCACGTAAACCACTCTTCACCTATGGTCTGTCCGTGATCGGGATCATGGGCGTCACCGCTATCAGCTTCATGGTGTGGGGGCACCATCTGTTCGTCTCGGGTTGGGAGCAACAACTGCGCGGCTACTACATGGGCACCACGGAGTTGATCTCAATCCCGACGGGCTTCGTGTTCCTGGGCATTCTGGGGACGCTGTGGCGGGGCAACCTGTGGATGAATGTGTCGATGGGCTGGGTGTTCGCCTTCCTGTGGACCTTCCTGATCGGCGGTATCACTGGTGTCTATCTCTCCGATGTGCCCGCCGACATCCAACTCCACGGCAACTACTTCGTCGTGGCCCATTTCCACTACGTCATTCTGGGTTCGTCCTTGTGGGGCTTCTTCGCGGCCGTCTACTATTGGTTCCCCAAGATGACGGGGCGCTTCCTCGACGAGCGGTTGGGCTGGATCCACTTCTGGACCGTCCAGATTTTCTTCAACATCACGTTCGGCATCTTCTTCTGGCTTGGCCTGGAAGGGCTGCCGCGACGCGTGGCGGATTACGCCGCCAAGTACCAGCTCGGCATGACGCTGGCCAGCATCTTCGCCTTCTGCCTGGGCGCTGCGATGCTCATCTTCTTCGCCAACGTCGTATGGTCCTGGTTCAAGGGAGAGAAGGCCGGTCCTAATCCCTGGCGGGCCAAGACACTGGAATGGCAAACGCCGACGCCTGTGCCGATCGAGAACTGGGAAACAATTCCTGTCGTGACGTCGTGGCCCTACAACTACGGCGTGCCCGATACCGCCCAGCAACCGGCGGTTCCGACTAAAGTGGAGCCAACAGTGGTCCCCTAACGCCTCCCATCGCTCCCGCCAGGAGATGCGCCGCGCTGTGATACGTGATACGGCCACGGAGCGGCGCCCCTGAGAGCGCTTTATGCAGCCGTCAGTCATAAGCGAAAGGACTAGTTGAAAATGGCATTGGTAGATGCCCTGGGCTTCAGTAACTTGCTCACGCCCAGCGTGTCGCGGCCGGCCGCGCGCGCCGAGGTGGACGAGGATCGCAAAGTTCGCTTGGGTATGTTCTTTTATGTCCTGAGCGATCTCATCCTCGCCGTCTTTTTCTTCGCCAGCTACATTTTCTTGCGCGGCTACAACACCAACGACCGCTGGGTTCCTCCACCGCTCAAACATGTGATCGGCAGCGGTCCCGTCGCGGCAACCGGATGGATAATGCTCATCGCGATCGTCGGCGCCGTGGCCTACGGGGTCGGCCAATGGGCGCTCTATACGAATAAGTACGCGCTCTTTACAGGGGCGGTCGCGGCCGCACTGCTGCTGTACTTCGCGGATGGGGTCATCCAACTCGTGGTCATCCTGCGCCAACCGTATGACGTCACCGCGGGCTCGTTCGCGTCCGCCTTCGGCGTCCTCGCGGGCTATCACGTCTACCACATGGCGCTGGCAGTATTCCTCGGCGTGGGCGTCGTGATCCGGGCCATGCGCGGGCTCTACCGCTGGCCCGCGGAGCCCGGCGCCCCTCAGCAGCATGCCGCCGCCGCCGGAGGGGGCGAACAACCGTTCACCGGTCCGGCGCGCAAGGCGACCGGCATCGCCGCGATCGGCTACTACTGGCATTACGCGGCCCTTTATGCCATCGCGACATGGCTGCTCTTGTTGATAGCCCCTCCTTAAACAGTGGCCGCATGATCAAGCAGGATGCGCGCCCAATCGTGAGGCGCGGCCTGCGCTTAAAAGCGCATGGTAGGGCACGACCTTGAAAGGTCTGTGGAGGGGCGTCACACGCCCTCCCGCCTGCCGGGCGGCCGGCATGAAAGACCTTTCAAGGTCCGTCCGCTGCCATGACCTTTTAAGGTCAGGCCAACGGCGCTTACCATCACCAGCACAATCGTGGGGCGCCCACAAGGCGAAGGGAGACATTAGGATGAATACCGCGTGGATACCGTCGGGGGGATGGTCGTTCGAGCCAACGGTGTTGCTGGGGTTGGTCGTCGCGGCGGCGCTGTACTGGTTGGGCCTGAAGTACTCTATTGACGCGGGCCTGGAGCGGCGCTTCGCGTGGTGGCGGCCAGTCTGCTTCGGGGCCGGACTCGTCGCGATCATCATCGCATTGGAGTCACCCATTGACACCTGGGCGCTGACGTATTTGTGGGCGCACATGGTGCAGCACGCGCTGTTGATCTTCGTGGCCGCGCCACTCCTGCTCTTTGGCGCTCCGCTCATGCCGCTCTTGCGCGCTATTCCGCTCGACGCGCGTCGTTCGAGCCTGCGCTGGCTCATGACGAACCGGAGGCCACGCCGAGTCGCTCTCGCCATCGGGCACGGCATAGCGTCGCCGCGCGGCGTGTGGCTGCTATTCGTCGGCGACTACCTGGCGTGGCATGTGCCCGCTCTGTACGACCTGGCGCTGCGCGATCAGGGCATCCACGATATCGAGCATCTGCTTTTCCTGGGCACGGCGCTGTTGTTCTGGGCGCAAATCATTCCCTCGGCCCCGCTCAGACCGCGCCTTGGCTATGCGGCGCAGGCGCTGTTCACCATCACGGCGGGTTTCGCGCTACAGACGGTTGAGATGGTTCTCACCTACAGTGGATCTCCGTTCTACGCGCACTACGCCGAGGTCCAACGCTCCACCGGCGCCATCAGCGCTCTGGTCGACCAAACCTCGGCCGGCGCCCTGATGGGGGCCATTGGGACAGCCATCTTCGGGACCGTGTTCATGGTGTTGCTGTGGTGTTGGTTTGACCAGGCTCAACGCCGTGAGGCCAGTACGCGGGGGGTCGGGCTGTGATAGCGTCGCCGCAACGTTCGGCCACCCAGACGCAGCGCGGCCGGCGCGCCTGGCTCTTGCGAGGTGTGAGCGCCTTGGCGGCGCTAATGGGTATCGGCCTGGGCCTGACGCTGCTCCTACGACCGGCGACGCCGGCCATGGCCGCTCCAGCGGCGCCCCTGTTTAGCCTGCCCGTCATCGCCGGAGGACACGGTACGCTTTCCCTTCAGGCGCTACGCGGGCATCCCGTCGTCCTCAATTTCTTCCAGTCAGACTGCGGCCCCTGCATCGACGAGATGGCGACACTGGCGCGGACGGCGCGCGCGTACAAGGCGCGCGGCATCGTCGTCGTCGCCGTGTCCAGCCTGGGCGACGCGCCCGACGCCGCGCGCCATCTGGCCGTGGCCGACCACCTCCCCTTCCCCGTCATATGGGACAACCACCAGGATGTCGCCTGGCACTACGGGGTAGCCGCCACGCCGACAAGCATGTTTATCGATGCGCAAGGGCACCTGCGGGGCCAATACATCGGACAACTGGACATGGGGCTTGTGCGCGATGGCCTGGTCCAGGCCGGCGCGATCGCGTGCCAGGGATGCGCTCCGGTGGAGGCGCCACTCCCCGCCGCGGAGCCCAACGTTCAGGGGGGGACAGCCCTGCGCGTCAGCGATACGGCCCAGAAGCCGTACCGCGCAGCCGCGGCGTTCGCGCTACGCGATCAGCGTGGTCAGTTCATCACGCCGGCCAGCCTGCATGGCAAAGTCGTCGCGCTGACCTTCCTGAGCGCTCTGTGCACGCAGCAATGCCCCCTGGTCGGCCAGGAACTAAGCCGGGCGCGGGGCCTGCTGGGCCGCGACGCGTCGCGTCTCGTCATCGTAGCCATCAGCGTGGCGCCCGAACAGGATAGCCCAGGGGCTACGCGCCGCTTCGCCCAGAAGTCGGGCTGGGAGGGCACGGATTGGCACTACCTCACGGCGCCGCGCGCCACGCTGGCGCGCGTCTGGAAAGCCTACTACGTCTACGTGCAGGCCCCCCCGCCCATCTTCAAAGTGACGGGGGCGGATTTGGTCCATCAAGCGGGTCTCTACCTGATTGATCCGCAAGGGCGACTACGCGGGTACGATGACGTGCCGTTCCTGGCCTCCGATGTAGCCTCCTCGGTGCGTGCACTCCTCGCCCCTTCCAACTGATCCAACTGACACAGCCTTCCTCATCGTGCGGATCGATGGTCCTGACGGGCTGCCTCTCCTGGTCGAGTATGTTCGCTATAGTCACTCCTCCGTTTCAGGCTCGTGCGGGCGGTGCCCGCCGCCCGTGATCTCGTGCGTTTCGTCTTCCAGCATCGTGCGCAGCAGCAAGGTCGTCCAGGCGCCATAGGGGCGCCACGCGACGGCGAGCGCCGCGAGGTCCGGCGCGGAGGGCAGGTGATCGAGACCGTAGGCGCGCGCGACGGCGCGGCCCAGGCGCGGCTCTGCCGTCGGCAGGTAGTCCGGTTCACCCGCCCCGCGCAGCAGGATGAGTTGGGCCGAGAAATCGCCGATGCCGGGCAACTCCTTGAGCCGCGCGAGAGCATCCTCGGGGGGCAGCGGCCGCAAGCGGGCCGCATCCAGCGCCCCGTCAGCGGCCGCGACCCCAAGGGCACGCAGGCGCTTGACCTTCTGTATGGTGAGCCCAAGAAAGGCGTCGAGGTCCGCGAGGCGCGCGGGGCCGGGGAAGGCATGCAGGCGTTCGCCATGGACCGTGACGGCCGGTCCCAACTCCTCCGCCATGCGCGCCTTGATGCGCGCGGCCTGTGTAATGCGGATACGGTGACCGATGAGCGCCCACGACGCGGCCTCGTAGGGCGAATAGAAGAGAACAGGGCGCAGGCCAGGGTAGCGCGCCTGCAGGCTCCCGATCACGGGGTCGCGCGCGCCGACCGCGGGGAAGTCACTCCCGTCGACGTCGAGCGAGAGGATGCGGGCGACCTGCGCCCGCACGGCGTCCGAGTCGGCCTCCCCAACGATTTCGCCGGCCACGACGCCGCCCCCGCCCTCGTCGCGGACGCACACACCGGCCATCGCCCCGTCGTCGGCGATGAAGGCCATGTGGAGATGGCCGGGGGTCGCGCTGTCGTACGCTGCGGGAGCAAAGCCCTCCAGGAAGCGGACACTGGCCGCGAGCGCATAGGGTCCGCGCGGGCGCAACTCGAAGCGCTCCATCGGCTCACCGCCCCCCACTGTGCGCCGTGAGCGGGTAGCCATCGGGGTCGGCGAACGCGAAGGTGCGGCCGAAGGGTCCGTCGAACGGCTCCTGCGTGATCGCCACCCCCGGCGTCCGCAACTCCGCGCACAGCGCCGCGGCGTCGTCGCAGTTGAGCCAGAGCGCCATGCCCCAGCCGAGGCGATTGGCTGCGGCGAGGTCGACCGCCGGCTCGCGGATGGCGAACGGGACGGGCGCGGTCTGAAACACGATGGCGCCGGGCGGGCTCTGTGGCGCCGGCTCCAGGCCGAGTTGCTCGGTGTAGAAACGGCGAGACGCCTCCAGGTCACGCACCTGCAGCGCAACGAAATCGGGACCGATGATCTTTGCCATTGTACCCTCCTCTGTCCGGTCGTCGCCCCCATGCTACAATTCATCAGGGAGCTGACATTCCTATATTATCAGGTTCCTGATAGATTGACAAGGGAGGATGCGGAGGAATGGCGCGACGCGTGGAGGAACGGGTGGGCTACGTGCTCAAGCAGGTGCAGCAGGCGCTGCGGGCGGCGATGGACGAGGCGTTGCGGCGGCGCGGGCTGACGACCGCACAATACGCGACCTTGAGTATCCTGGAGGCGGAGGCGGGGCTATCGGGCGCGGAGTTAGCGCGGCGCTGCTTCGTGACGCCGCAGACGATGAACGAGATCGTGGCCCGCCTGGAGGCGGACGGTTTGGTGGAGCGGCGGCGTGGCGATGACGCGCGCGTCCTGCGGGCCTACCTAACGGCAACCGGACAGGACCTTGTGGGCGCGTGCCACCAGACGGTTGGGGTGATCGAGGAACGGATGGTCAGCGGACTGAGCCCAAGCGAGCAGCGCCAACTCCTCGACGGCCTCCGCCGCTGCGTCGACGCCTTGGAACAAGTGCCGCCATGACCTCGACGCGTTCGATGCGCTCCTCGCGTCGCGCGGCGATCTCGGTGAGCGTCGCGATATCCTGCCTTTCTTCCGCGGCCATCCGCAGCTCAGCCTGTTCCTCGGAGCGTACGCCGTCAACCTCGACGACTACGATCGCCTCGCCTACGAGTACGATCTGTTCGGCCTGTTCGTCGCCGATGTCGTCGTCGGGGACTGGACGCGCAAGAGCTATTGTTTCGTCGAATTCGAGGACGCCACGGCCCGCAGCATTTTCGAGCCGCTCCCCCGGCGACGCACGACGTTTTGGGGGACCCGGTTCGAGCGCGGGTACAGTCAGGTGGTGGACTGGTACTGGGCGTTGGACACGCAACGCGACACGCAACAGATGGAGCGATCGCTCGGGATGCGTGGCATCGACATGACCGCGCTCCTGATCATCGGTCGCGACAAGGACCTCGATAACGCGGATCGGCTGCGCTTCGAGTGGCGGCGCCAGCACGCGGTGGTCGGCTCACGGCAGATCATCTGTCGCACATACGACGAAGTGGCGCGCGGCCTACGCAAGAAGCTGGACGTGCGCGCTCGCGTCGGCTAAACAGGGGCGCACACGGCTTAGGCTTCCGCTTCTTGCGCCAACTGCCCGCGCTCCTGAGGACTGAGCCCTTCGAGATGAAACTCGATGGCCTCCCGCATGTTGCGTTCACATTCTTCGCGTGTAGCTCCGGTGGCGATACACGTCCCCGGCAGGTCTTTGACATATGCCGACCAGTTGTGCGTCCCCTCTTCATAGACGATGTAGTACTCGTATGTACTCATTGTTCTTTCACTTTGGGCATAACTTATGTACCCTCCGTCAAGGCCGCCGGCAACCCGCCCTCATAGGCGTCGCGTAGGGAGGACACGGAGGCGCGCGCCATCGCGGACGCCGCGTGTAACTCACAGGCGTCTCCACCGGTCACACCTAATCGTGTGATCGGTACGCCCGCCTCACGCGCGAGCGCCTCAATGCCGGCGTAGGCGTCGGGCGCGCACAAGGCAACGACGCGGCCGGGTCCCTCACTGAAGAGCGCCTGGCTCGGGCTGACGCCCGTGTCAGGGAGCGTCACGCGCGCGCCGCGCCCGCCCCAAATGCAGCACTCGGCCAGCGCGACAGCCAGCCCGCCCTCCGAGCAGTCGTGCGCCGAGCGGAGCAGCCCCCGCGCGGCCAGCGCGGGCAGCAGCGTAACGAGGCGGCTTACCAGATCGAGGTCGGGCGCGGCCGGCGCGCCTGCGTCGAGACCGTGCTGGACCGCGAGGTAGGCGCTCCCGCCGAGCAAGCAGTCAGTCGTCCCCAAGAGGAACACGACGTCTCCGTCGGCGGCGAAGGCAGCGTCGACGCGATGCGCCACGTCGTCGAGCAGGCCGGCCATCCCCACGACAGGCGTCGGATAGATAGCCCCACCACTGCTCTCGTTGTAGAGGCTGACGTTCCCGCTCACCACCGGTGTGTCCAGCGCGCGGCAGGCGTCGGACATCCCCTGTACCGCCCGCTCCAACTGATAATAGATCTCGGGCCGCTCGGGGTTGCCGAAGTTGAGGCAGTCGGTAACGCACAGCGGCGTCGCCCCGGTCACGGCGATGTTGAGCGCGGCCTCGGCCACGGCCGCCGCGCCGCCCGCGTAGGGATCGAGGTAGCACAACCGCGCGTTGCAGTCGGTCGTCAGCGCGACGGCCTTCTTTGTGTTCTTGATGCGCAGCAGCGCCGCGTCGCGCCCCGGACCGATCACGGTGTTGGTCCCAATGGTGTGGTCATAGCGCCGCCAGATAGCGCGCTTCGAGGCGATGGAGGGATCGCGCAGCAGCGCCAGCAGCGCCCCGCCGTAGTCCTCCGGCTCGGGGAGCGCGCTCAGGTCGCGTCCGCGCGCGGCCGTGACGCGTGGGTCTTCGCGTCCCTCGCGTTGGTAAACAGGACAGGCGTCGGTAAACAGAGTGGCCGGGACCTCACAGACGACCGCCGCACCGTCGCGCACGCGCACCAGGCCGTCACCCGTGACCTGCCCGATGACCACGGCCGGCAGTTCCCAGTGCGCGAAGGCCGCCAGCACCCCGTCCAACTGCTCACGCGCCACCACCACGAGCATACGCTCCTGGCTCTCGCTGAGCATCATCTCGTACGGCGTCATGCCCGTGGCGCGGCGCGGGGCCAGCGCCAGGTCGATGTCGATGCCGCGCCCGTCGTGCGCCGCGATCTCCACGCTCGACGAGGTCAGGCCGGCCGCGCCCAGGTCCTGCATGCCAACGACAGAGCCCTCGCGGCACAGCTGAATGCAGGCTTCCATTAGCAGCTTCTCGGTGAAGGGATCGCCCACCTGCACGGCTGAGCGGCGTTCCTCTGACGCGGCGCTGAGTTCGACCGAGGCGAACGTGGCGCCGTGCACGCCGTCACGTCCGGTCGCCGCGCCAACCAACACGACGAGGTTGCCCGGCTCGCCCGACACGGCGCGCGTGAGGTCGCGCTGGTCGATCACGCCGACGCACATGGCGTTGACGAGCGGGTTGCCGTTGTAGCAGGGGTGAAAGGTGGTCTCCCCGCCGACGGTGGGGATGCCAATGCAGTTGCCGTAGCCGGCGACGCCCGCCACCACGCCGTCGGCGATGTAGCGATTGCGCGGCTCATCGGGCGACCCGAAGCGCAGCGAATCGAGCAGCGCGATCGGGCGCGCACCCATGGTGAAGATGTCGCGGATAATGCCGCCGACGCCGGTGGCGGCGCCCTGGTAGGGCTCGACGGCGCTGGGGTGGTTGTGGCTCTCGATCTTGAGCACGAGCGCCTGCCCGTCCCCGATGTCGACGGCGCCGGCGTTCTCGCCCGGCCCTTGCAACACGCGCGGCCCGCTCGTGGGGAAGCGCTTGAGCAGCGGACGCGAGTTCTTGTAGCCGCAGTGCTCCGACCACATCGCGCCGAACATGCCGAGCTCGACCGCATTGGGCTGTCGCCCCAGCAACCGCACGATCAGGCTGTACTCGTCGCGCGTCAGCGCGACCTCACGCAGCGCCTCGTCTGTTATGCCGACAGAATCTATCATGCGGGGACCAGCGAAGCGATAACCGACTCGAACAGGCGCCGCCCATCCTCGCCGCCGACAAGCGCATCGCAGCAGCGCTCGGGATGCGGCATCAGGCCGCACACGTTGCCGCGCTCGTTGACGATACCCGCGATGTCGCGTAGGGAGCCGTTGGGGTTATAGTCCTCTCCAGCGGGGTCGCCGGGCAGAGAGGCGTAGCGCAGCACGACTTGCCCGTTGGCCTCTAGCCGGTCGAGCGTGGCGGCGTCGGCGTAGTAGCGGCCCTCGCCGTGCGCGATGGGCATGCCGATAACCTCACCCATCGCGTACCGATTAGTGAAGGGCGTGTCGGCGCGCTCCACACGCAGCCCGACCGTGCGACAGCGGAACTCCAGGATGTCGTTGCGCAGCAGCGCGCCCGGCAGCAGATGCGCCTCGACGAGAACCTGGAAGCCGTTGCAGATGCCGAGCACAAGCCCGCCCGCGGCGGCGTGCCGCGCCACGGCGCGCATCACCGGCGAAAAGCGCGCGATGGCGCCCGCGCGCAGGTAGTCGCCGTAGGCGAAGCCACCGGGGACTACCACACAATCGACGCCCTTGACCGTCTCGTCGCCGTGCCACAGCCTTTCGACCCGCGCGCCCAGTACGGCGCCGAGGGCGTGCTCCGTATCGGCGTCGCAGTTGCTGCCTGGGAAGACCACGACGCCGAACGTCATAGCGCCGCTCATGACACAGCCTCCGCCACGACGACCGCGTCCGGCAGCGGCTCAACCATGACCTCGTAGGTCTCCACGACCGTGTTCGCCAACAGACGTTGCGCCGTCTCTCCCGCGACACGCTCCGCCGTTTCCTGGTTACAATTAGTTATGTGCAGGTGGAAGAGCCGCCCGCTACGCACCGACGCCACCGCGTCGAACGACAAATGGCGCAGCGCCCCCAGGATCGCCACGCCCTGCGGGTCGAGCACCTCCGCCTTGGGCAGCACGTAGACGCGCGCCAACCAATTCATACGCCCCTCTCCTCCCCTTTGTCCTCATCCAGGTCGTGGCCGGTCAATAGCCGGTAGGCTTCCAGGTAGCGCGCGGTCGTCCCCGTCACCACGGCGTCTGGCAGCGTGGGGCCGGGCGGACGCCGGTCCCAGTCCAGGCCGGCCAGATAGTCGCGCACCGGCTGCTTGTCGAAGCTCTCCTGCGGGCCGCCGGGCCGGTACGACGCCGCGGGCCAGAAGCGCGAGGAGTCGGGGGTCAGCGCCTCATCGATGAGTGTCAGCCGTCCGCCAACAAGCCCGAACTCGAACTTGGTGTCGGCCACGATGACGCCGCGCTCCCGCGCCTTGTCGCCGGCGAACGCGTACAGCGCGAGGCTGGCGCGCTCCAATTCGCCGGCGCGCTCCCGTCCGACCAACTCTGCCAAACGCGCGCGGCTGACATTCTCGTCATGCCCGGCGTCGTTCTTGATCGCGGGCGTAAAAGTCGGCATCGGCAACGCGTCGCTCTCCACTAGACCGAGCGGCAGCGGCTCGCCGGCCAGCGTGCCCGACGACTTGTACTCGGCCCAACCCGAGCCGGCCAGATAGCCGCGCACGACACACTCCACGGAGATGCGCTCGGCCCGCCGCACCACCATGGAACGGCGCGCCACGTCGTGCAGCGCCAAGCCAAACCGCGACAGATCACGCGCGGGCAGTATGTGGTTGGGCATAAGATGCGCCGTCGCGGCGAACCAGTATTTTGCCAGGGCCGTCAACACCTCACCCTTACGCGGGATACCCACCGGCATCACCACGTCGAAGGCCGAGATGCGGTCGGTCGCCACCATCAGCAGGCTGTCGTCGTCGAGCCGATAGGTGTCGCGCACCTTGCCGCGCGAGACGATGTCCAGCGGTAGATCCGTGGTGAGTACGGCGGCAGTAGGGTTGGAGCTTTGATCGGTCACGTCCCGATTATACCAGCCCCACCCTATGGGGCCGCCACATTTATCCGAACCAGGCATCACCTGAGACAGCGATAGTGAGCGCCGTGATAGCCCGAAAAGGCCATTCCGTGTTCCGCACCCTACCCCTATCGCGCTCTGGGCTGCGGTTAGCCTTGACTTGAGCCGGTCGGACAGCCACGCCGGACTGGCGCATAAGCTTGAGCGCGACGCCGACCTATTCCTTGTCGCTAAAGCGGAGGAGAGCAGCAGTGACATTATCGGCGTCGTCATGGGGTCATATGACGGTCGGCGAGGATGGATCAACCGCTTGGCTGTCGCTTCAGCAAACGAGGGACGTGGGCTTGGGCGGCTGCTGATGGCCGACGTAGAGCGGCGGCTGCGCGCGAAGGGATGTGTCAAGGTGAACCTCTTGATCGAGCCAGCTAATGTGCAGGTACAAGGCTTTTATGAGCGGCTTGGCTACAACTCAGACGCGTTGGTTTTTATGGAAAAATGGCTATCCTAACTCATTACATCCACCTCTCGCCCGTTTGAGGCGCCTCCACGTCCACAACCGGCGTGGCGCGTCCGCCGTCGAGAATCTCCACGTCGAGCTGCTGGAGCTGATCGGGGTCGGCGAGCAGGTCGATTGCGACAATCTTCCCCGAGACGATCGTGAAGTCGAAGACGACGCGCGGCTTGCCGCCCGAAGCCCATACGGCTCCAACCGTTCCGTCCACCAATGCGGTTTGCGCGCCCTGCGCTCGTCCTGAGAAGGTCTTTGCTACGGCCGTCGCGCCAATGGTCGTTGGGCACAACGACGCGCGGGGCGCTGCCACGACGGCACGGTCGGCGCGGAGCACGACGTCGGGATCAAGCAATGCCAGCAATGCGCCGAAATCGCCGTTGCGGGCGGCGGCCAGGAACGCATCCACGATGGCGCGCTGGCGCGCGCGATCGGCCGGGGGCGCCGATGCCGCGCCCTGCACCCGGCGTCGTGCGCGGCTCGCTAATTGCCGCGCCGCGACCGACGACCGCCCGGCGATCGTGGCGATCTCGTCGAAAGGCACGCCGAACACGTCGTGCAAGACAAAGGCGAGCCGCTCGGCAGGTTCCAGCGTGTCGAGGACGACCAGCAAGGCAGGGCCGACCGCGTCGGCCAGCAGCGCGTCGCGCTCGGGATCGGACCCGCCCGCGCCGCGCACAACCGGCGCAGGCGCGTGCGCGTCCAGCGATTCTTCACGGCGTGAGCGCCGCGACTCCAGCATGTTCAGGCACACCCGCGAGACCACGGTCGTGAGCCATCCCCCCACGTTCTCCACGCCGCTGGCGCCGGCGCGGCTGACCCGGAGCCAGGCATCCTGGACGGCGTCGTCCGCCTCGGTCCTCGAGCCGAGCAGCCGGAACGCCACCGCCTGCAGGTGCGCGCGGTGGACTTCGAAGCGCTGAGCCAGCCAGTCGTGTTCGTCCATCAGTGCCCTTCCCTTCCTTCATCGGTCACATTTCTTCCTTCATCGGTCACATTTTATCGTCGCGACCTGTCATAGTAGTGACCGGCGAAACACGTCCGGTGTGACACATGGAGTGTAGCAAGTGAGAGGAGTTCATCATGACGTCAGGCATTCGCACCGTCATCTACCCCGTCAAGGATCTCGCGCAGGCGAAAGAGCTGTTTGGCAAGCTTCTCGGCGTCGCGCCGTACACGGACACGGCTTATTATGTCGGGTTCAAGGTCGCCGACCAAGAGATCGGCCTGTCTCCCGCGCCCTATGGTCATAGTAAGGGCATGGCCGGCCCCATCAGTTATCTGCATGTCGACGATATCCGGGCCAGCCTTCAACTGATCCTCGACGCGGGTGGCAAGGAGCAGCAGCCGGTCAAGGACGTGGGCGGCGGCACGCTGATCGCATCGGCGAATGATGCCGAAGGCAACGTGATCGGGCTAATCCAGGAGCCGTGATGGCCCGTCGTCACGCCGGGTCCGCCACTCGGCTCAACGATCGGGCGGCCCGCGTGTGCACGGGGGTCGTAGGGCTTCTCTCTCCGACGTTGCGCGCGGTACGGCGGCCAGGTCATAACAAATAGGAAAAACACTAAAAAGCCGGGGGGCGACCACGAACAGCGCCCTCATGAGGATATACTATGCCGTCCCAACCGTTGCGGCTCATCCATGATATCGAAGAGCTGGCCTTCCATGCCTGGCCCGCGGCCGAGGTACAGATCGTCGATGGCTGGCGCCTCCGATTTACACATGGGACCACGCGCCGGGCAAACTCCGTGTGGCCGAACAGCACGGGGCAGGCGCTTCCCCTGGACGACAAACTAGATCTCGTCGAGGATTTCTACACGCGGCGTGGCCTGCCGCCCCGCTACCAGATCTGCGCCGCGGCCCAGCCGGTAGATCTCGATGCGGTTCTGGAGCGGCGCGGGTATGTGGCGGACGCGTTCACGTCGGTCCAAGTCGCTGATCTCGCGGGGATTCTCGCCGCGACATCCGCGCGGCCGACTGAGCCCATTGCGCTGGACGAGGCGCTCAATGCGAACTGGTTCGGGGCATACTGTCAGGCGGAACATGTGGCGGAGCACGAAGCGGAAATGCGGCGAGGCATCCTGGGGCGGATCGCCCTACCTACCGCCTATGTATCGCTCGCACACGAGGGGCGAACGATCGCGACCGGCCTCGGCGTGCTTGAACACGGGTGGGTAGGTATCTTCAGTATGGCGACGGCGCAAGACTACCGGCGTCGGGGAGCGGCGACGGCTATCTTGCGCGCGCTGGCCGAGTGGGGCAGCGACCATAGTGCGCGCAACCTATATCTACAGGTCATGCGTCACAACACTCCAGCGCGCGCTCTGTATGAGCGTGTTGGCTTCCGGACACTCTACGAGTATCACTATCGCGAAGGCCGCTCATTATAAAAACAGTCCCGCGCCGTCGATTCTACGAGCTACGCCGGGCGCGTGAAGCCCATGCGGTCTTTGACCTGCTCGACTTTGGGCTCGGCTACGGCGCGCGCCCGCGCGGCGCCAACGGCCAGGATGCGGTCGAGCTCGGCTGGGTCGCCCATGAGCGCGTGGTAACGCTCACGGATCGGCGCCAACGTCGCGACCGCGACCTCGGCCACCTCTCGCTTGAGGTCGCCATAGCCCCGCGCGGAGGCGAAATGCGCCTCGATCGCGGGACGGCTCTGGCCGGTCAGCGACTCGTAGATTTGCAGCAGGTTGTTGACGCCCGCCTTCTCCGGCGCGTCGCTGAACACGATGTCGCGGCCGGAGTCGGTCACGGCGTGCTTGATGGCATAGCTGATCTCGCTCGGCTCGTCGTCCAGGTAGATAGCGTGGCCGCGCGCCGTTTCGCTCTTGCTCATCTTGATCGCCGGGTCGTTGAGGCCCACGATGCGCGCGCCGCTCTCAGGGATGACCAGACGCGGGACCACGAAGGTGTCGCCAAACAGCCGGTTGAAGCGCTCCGCGACATCGCGCGCCAACTCGACGTGCTGCGTCTGGTCCTCGCCGACCGGCACTTCATCGGCGTCGTAGAGCAGGATGTCGCCGACCTGCAGCACCGGGTAGTCGAGCAGGCCGGTCAGCACGCTCTCCTGCCTGGCCGCCTTGATTTTGTACTGCGTCATGCGCTCAAGCCAGCCCAGCGGTGTGACGCAGTTGAGCAGCCAGCAGCACTCGGCGTGCGCGCGCACATGGCTCTGCACGAACAGCGTGCTCCGCTCAGGGTCGATACCCGCCGCCAGCAGCATCGCGGTGAGCTCGCGCGTCTGCCGCCGCAGCGTCTCGGGCTCGATTGGCAGCGTGATCGCGTGCAAATCGACCACGCAGATATAGTTCTCTTTCTGGCCCTGCCCGGCCACCCACTGCTGCACAGCGCCCAGGTAGTTGCCCAGGTGCAGCCGGCCCGATGGCTGGATGCCGCTGAAGACGCGCGGCCGCGTCATGCGTCCGTTATCCAGCGCCGTATGTTCGCGCGGCGCCTCCACTACTGTCTCTGTTGTCATATGTCTCCCTCAAACCGCCCGACTGCCGGACGTGTGTGGCGATATAGTTCGATAAAAATTACCCAACGTCATGACGGGCGTAGGGGCGTATCGCTATACGCCCGACGGTTGCAACGGCCGCATTCAACGCGCGGTACAAGTCAGCCGCACACCCGCACACCGGGCGTATTGCATACGCCCCTACACGCACGCCCATGTGTTCGTCCGGCGCGCCGGGCGGACACATGGGCGTGGCCGCCCTCCCTCCCCCGACGCGCCGGACGTATAGCGATACGCCCCTACAATCGTGTACGCCCGACCACGATCGACGCCGTTTCCATGCGGCTTCAGTCGCCGTTTGTTTGCCATGCGACGTCAGGCCGCTGCCTGCCAGTCGCAGGTTCCTTGGCCGGCACTCGCTCGCGCTGCTCACGCGTGAAGGCCTCGAAGTTGCGCCGCATCTCGGCGATGCTGTCGCCGCCGCACTTTTCCATCAGCGCGCCGGCCAGCGCGTAGGTCATCATGGCCTCGCCGACGACGCCAGCGGCCGGGACGACAGCGGTGTCCGAGCGCTCGTAATGCGCCGAAACCTGCTCGCCCGTCACCAGGTCGGCCGAGGGCAGCGCCCGGCGCATCGTACTGATCGGCTTGACGGCGAGGCGCGCGATCACGGGCTCGCCGTTGGTGATGCCGCCCTCCAGGCCGCCCGCGCGGTTCGTGGCGCGCCGCCATCCACCCTCTCCGTACGACACGACGTCGTGGACCTCGGGACCCGGCAAGCCGGCGTTCTCGAAGGCCGGCCCGATCTCCACGCCCTTGACCGACTGGATGCTCATCAGCGCCGCTGCCAGCAGCCCATCGAGCTTGCGGTCCCACTGCACATGGCTACCGATGCCGGGCGGCAGGCCGTAGGCGACGATCTCGCTCACGCCGCCCAGCGTGATACCCTCGCGCTTGGCCTCGTCGACCGCCGCGACCATCGCCGCCTCGTCCTCCGCGCCGGCGCAGCGTACCGCCGACGCCTCGACCTCGCGCCAGAAATGGTCGAACGCGTCACGGTCGCGCGTCGCCCCGCGCGTCAGCAACTCCGCTGGCAGCCCCGCCCCACGCGCCGCGCCCATCGACAAGGTGTGACTATGCACGATTATGTCGAATTGGGCCAGGAGAGCGCGGGCCACCGCGCCTGCGGCAACGCGCGCGGCCGTTTCGCGCGCGCTAGAGCGTTCCAGGATGTTGCGCACGTCGTCGTGGCCGTACTTCAGCGCCCCGGCGAGGTCGGCGTGGCCCGGACGGACCGCCGTGACTTTGGGGCCGGTGTCGCCCTCCTCGACGCGCATGCGGTCGCCCCAGTGCTCCCATACTTTGTTGGCAACGGTTAGCGCGACGGGGCTGCCCAGCGTGACGCCACCGCGCACCCCGCCGACGATCTCGGCGTGGTCGCGCTCCATCTTCTGGCGCTCGCTGCGCCCATGACCCCACTGCCGCCGCCGCATATCGCCGTCGAGCAACTCAGAGGAGAGCGGCAGACCGGCCGGGACGCCGTCGATGATGACGGTTAGCTGGGGTCCGTGCGACTCGCCGGCGGTCAGGAAGCGGAGCATGCCTGTACCATCCCTTCCACATAAGCGGCGGCGGCGCCCACGCGCTCCTCCGGCGGCGTGTTGTCCACGAGATCGACCAGCGCGCTGGCGACGACCGCGCCGTCGGCCAGCCCCCGCAACGCGGCGATATGCTCCGGGCGCGAGATGCCGAAGCCGACCACGAGCGGTACACCAGTCCGCGCGCGCACGCGGGCCAGGAACGGCGCCAGGTCGGCCGAGAGATCGCTGCGCGCGCCGGTGACGCCGGCCACGGCCATGCAATAGATGAAGCCGGAGGCGCGCGCCGCCACGGCCGCGATGCGCGCGTCGGTCGAGGTCGGCGCCAGTAGATAGATCAAATGCATATCGTTGGCGCGGCAGGCGGCGCGCAACTCGTCCGACTCCTCCACCGGCATATCGGGCACGATCAGACCCGACACGCAGGCCGCGCGCGCGTCGCGGCAGAAGCGGTCGGGACCGTAGCGGTTGATGGGGTTGTAGTAGCCCATCAACACCAGCGGCGTCTCCAGGCCCTGGCCCAACTCGCACGCCAGCGCCAGCGCGCCGGCCACCGTCATGCCCCCCTTGAGCGCCGCCGAACTCGAACGCTGGATCGTCGGGCCGTCCCCCATCGGGTCGGAGAAGGGCACGCCGAGTTCGATGATGTCGGCCCCATGCGCGGCGAACACGCGGCCAAGCGCCAGCGCCCCATCGCGGTCGGGATACCCCGCCGTCAGATACGGGATGAAGGCCAGGCGCCCCCGCGCCCGCGCCCGTTCGAATGTCGTGTCGATGGCATTCGCCGCCACCGTCGCCTGTGTCATAACCGCCTCCTTTTACAGTGTGATGCCCAACTCATTCGAGACGGTCCCCAGGTCCTTGTCGCCGCGGCCGGAGAGGTTGACGAGGATGAGGTCGTCGGGTCCCGCCTCACGCCCCAGTTGCTCGGCGTAGGCGAGAGCGTGCGCCGATTCGAGCGCCGGGATGATACCCTCGATCTGGCAGAGTTGCTGGAAAGCGCGCAGGGCCGTCGCGTCGTCGATCGCCACGTAGTCGGCGCGCCCGCTCTCTTTGTAGTGGCTGTGCTCGGGGCCGACGCCGGGGTAGTCAAGTCCGGCCGAGATGCTGTGCGTGTTCATGACCTGGCCGTCGGCGTCCTGCAAGAGATACGAGCGCGCGCCGTGCAGCACGCCGACCTCGCCGCCCGATATCGAGGCGGCGTGGGCGCCCGAGGACAGGCCGTGCCCCGCCGCCTCCACGCCGACGAGTCGCACCGCGCGGTCGTCGCGGAAGGCATGGAAGATGCCCATGGCGTTGGAGCCGCCGCCGACGCAGGCGACGACGTGCGAGGGCAGCCGGCCGTAGCGCTCCAATACCTGGGCGCGCGCCTCGGTCCCGATGACGGACTGAAAATCGCGCACAATGGTGGGGTAAGGATGCGGCCCCACCACCGAGCCGATGATGTAGTAGGTGTCGCGCACGTTGGTCACCCAGTCGCGGATGGCCTCGGTGGTGGCGTCCTTGAGCGTGGCCGTCCCGCTCGTGACCGGACGCACCTCGGCGCCGAGCAGCTTCATGCGGAACACGTTGGGCGACTGCCGTTGGATGTCCTCGGAGCCCATGTAAACGATACACTCCAGCCCCAGCATGGCGCAGACGGTCGCCGCCGCCACGCCATGTTGTCCGGCGCCCGTTTCGGCGATGATGCGCTTCTTGCCCATCGCCGCGGCCAGCAGGCCCTGGCCCAGCGCGTTGTTGATTTTGTGCGCGCCGGTGTGGGCGAGGTCCTCGCGCTTCAGCAGCACCGGCGCGCCGGCGAGCGCGCTGAACTTCTCGGCGTGGTAGAGCGGCGTCGGCCGGCCCACGTAGTCGCGGCACAGCTGCGCGAAGCGCGCCTCGAAGGCCGCGTCCGCACGGTAGTGCAGGTAGGCTTGTTGTAACTCTTCCAGCGCCGGCATCAGCGTTTCGGGGACAAACTGGCCCCCGAAGCGCCCGAAGTACGCCGCCATGCGCGGCTCCCCTTCCAACATGCCGTTGTCGTCCTGAATCGTCTCTTGTCGCTCCTCGATCATGATGTCACCCCTTCTAGCGCGCCCGTGGCCGCGCCGATAAACGCGCGTATCTTCGCTATATCCTTCACGCCGTCGGTCTCCACGCCGCTACTGACGTCCACGCCCCATGGCTGTACCATGTGGGTCGCCGCGGCCACGTTGTCGGGACGCAGTCCGCCCGCTAACACGACGGGCCGCCCCAATCGCCGCACGACCTCGGCGGCGAGCGGCCAATCGACGGGTACGCCCGTGCCGCCCCAGCGCGTCAGGCCCGTCACCCCCGCCGTGTCCAGCACGATAGCCGCCGCGCCCCTGTACTGGTTAGCTATATGCAGCACGTCGTCCGCCGTCATGCCGTCGCGGACATGTACGACCTTGGTGTACGGCACGCGCAGCCGCGCGCACTGCTCCGGCGTCTCCTCGCCACTCAACTGCACGAGGTCGAGTCGCGCCTCTCCGGCTATGCGGCCGATCGTGTCGGGGTCCTCATTCACGAAGACTCCCACGAAGCGCGGGCGCCGCGCATAGCGCGCCAAAGTGACGGCGCGCGCCTCCTCCACGCCGACCTGCCGCTTGCTCGCGGCGAAGATCAGCCCTACCATGCCAGCTCCGGCCTCGGTCGCCATGCGCGCGTGCTCGACGGTACGCACGCCACAGATCTTGACGAGAGGGACCCTCACCCCCAACCCCTCTCCCTGACGCGGGAGAGGGGAGACGCGAGGCGCCCCCGTAAGCTCCCCCTCGCCCGCGCACGGGAGAGGGGGTCGGGGGGTGAGGGGGACCGCCCGCAACTCGCGGATGAACGCCGCAGGGTCGGCCGCGCGCACCAGCGCCTCGCCGACGAGCACGGCGCGCGCGCCGGCGTCGACCACCCGCCGCGCGTCGTCGACGCTCCAGATACCGCTCAGACTGACCACTATGGCGTGCGGCGCGAGCAGCGGCGCCAGGCGCTCGGTGGTCTCCAGCGCCACCTCGAAGGTATGCAGGTCGCGGTTGTTCACGCCGATCAATCCCGCGCCTGCCTCCAGCGCGAGTTCGGCCTCCGCCCGCGTGTACGCCTCGACCAGCGGGACCATGCCAAGCTCCGTCGTCTCGCGCATCAGCCGCGCCAGGTTGTCGCGGCCGAGCGCGGCCACGATTAGCAGTACCAAGTCAGCGCCAGCGGCGCGCGCTTCGAGCAGACCATAGCGGTCGAGGATGAAGTCCTTGCGCATCACCGGCATGGGCACGGCGGCGCGGATCGCGCGCAGGTCGTCCAGCGTGCCGCGATAGAACTCCTCGTCGGTCAGCACCGAAATGGCGTCGACCTCACCCGCCGCGTAGCCCCGCGCCTGGTCTACCGCGTCTAGTTCGAGCGCGATGGCGCCCTTGGACGGCGAAGCGCGCTTGACCTCGGCGATGACGCCGAGCCGCTCCATCCGGAACAGCGCGCTGGCGCCGCCGGACAGACGTGGGGCCGGCGCCCCAGCAGCGACGCGCTCCAACCCCGCCTCGGACGTGACGGCGCGCCGCTCAGCCAATTCGCGCCGCTTGTGCGCGACGATGCGCTCCAGAAAACTCTCGCCCATCAATGCTTCCCCTCCGCCGCCTCGGCCGCTAACCTATTGCTAATGGCCCGCCACTGCTCCAGCTTGCGCCATGGCCGGCCAGCCTCGATCGAGGCGCGCGCCTGGCGCACGCCCGCCGCGAGGTCCGGCGCCACGGCCCCCGCGACGAGGGCGGCGCCGGCGTTGAGCGCGATGACATCGCGCGGCGCGCGCGGTCCCTCGCCGCGCAGTGCGGCGCCAATCATCTCCGCGTTGTACGCAGCGTCACCGCCTCTGATCTCCTCGAACGGCGCGCGCTCCACGCCCAACTCCTCGGGCGTGATCTCGTACTCGCGCACGTCGCCTCGGTACAGTTCGGCCACGTAGGTCGGGCCGCTGATGCTGATCTCGTCGATGCCGTCGGCCCCACAAACGACGAAAGCGTGGCGCGAACCCAGCCGCGCCAGCACGCGCGCCATCATCCCGGTCAGCCGCGGCTCGGGCACGCCCAGCACCTGTGCCCGCACACGCGCCGGGTTGGTCAGCGGACCCAATATGTTGAAGATGGTGCGGATGCCGATCTCGCGGCGCGGCTTGGCGGCGAAGCGCGTCGCCGGGTGGTACAGCGGCGCCAGCATGAAGGCGATGCCGACGCGCTCCAGGCAGGCCGTGATGTCGGCTGGCCCCAGGTTGATGGCTACACCCAGCGCCTCCAGCACGTCCGCGCTGCCGCACTTGGACGAGGCGGCGCGGTTGCCATGCTTGGCCACGGCCGGCCCCACGGCCGCGGTAACGATCGCCGCCGCCGTGGACACATTGAAGGTGTTCATGCCGTCGCCGCCGGTACCGCAGGTGTCGACGACCATACCCACGCCGTCGGCGCGCACGGCCACCGACTTGTCGCGCATCACGCCCGCGAAGCCGGCGATCTCCTCGACCGTCTCGCCCTTGATGCGCAGCGCGGTAACGAGCGCGCCGAACTGCGCCTCCGTCACCTCGTCCTCCATAATCCTCGCCATCACGGCGCGCGCCTGCGCCTCGCTCAGGTCACGCCCTGCGACGACATCCGCGATGGCCTCTTTGATGGTCATTGTCTCACCATGTCACCCCACGCCCAACGCATAAAGCCTGCGACTAAAGTCGCATGGCAAACCACGGACACTGAAGTGTCTACCAACTGTGCCACGACATGACTGATTTATGCCATTATCCAAGAGCACGCTATTTGCCCCATGCTTATCTCGCACGCGCCCCCGCGACTTCAGTCGCCGTAGTTTGCCATGCGACTTTAGTCGCAGGCCGCCACGCCGCAGCCAGATCCAAAAAGTTTTGCAACAGCGTCTTCCCACCCTCGGTCAGGATCGACTCGGGGTGAAACTGCACGCCCCACAGGGGCAACGCGCGGTGGCGTACCGCCATGATCGTGCCGTCGGCCGTCGTGGCCGTGACCTCCAGGCTTGCCGGCAGGGTCTCCGGCGCGATAGTCAACGAGTGGTAGCGAATCACAGAGAGTGGCGACGGCAGCCCCGCAAACAACTCGCGGCCGTCGTGCGTGATGCGCGACGCCTTGCCGTGCACGATCTCCGGCGCACGCACGATGTGGCCGCCGTGGACCTGCCCAATGCACTGGTGGCCCAGGCAGACGCCGAGCGTCGGCACGGATGGAGCCAACCGGCGAATCACGTCCATCGAGATGCCCGCGCGGTCGGGATCGCACGGCCCCGGCGACACGACGAGCGCGTCGGGCCGCAGCGCCGCGACAGCATCGACCGAGGTCTCGTCGTTGCGCAGCGTCGTCACCCGCGCGCCCAGTTCGCCCAGGTACTGCACCAGGTTAAAGGTGAAGCTGTCGTAATTGTCGATCATCATGATGTGCTGGAATCTACTCATGTTAGTAATCCCCCCAAGTTAGCAATCAGCAGTCAGCCATCAGCTGATGGCTGACTGCTGATTGCTGGCTCCGCCGACGCGTCTTGTGGCGCCATGTTCAGGCCGGACTCGGCCAGGTCGATGGCGCGCTGCACGGCCGCCGATTTGTGGACCGTCTCCATATATTCGTTGGCCGGGACCGAGTCGGCCACCAGCCCGCCGCCGGCCTGGATGTAGGCCACGCCGTCCTTGACCACGGCGCTGCGGAAGGCGATGCAGGTGTCGAGGTCGCCGCCGTAGGTCACGTAGCCGGTCGCGCCGGCGTAGAAGCCGCGCGAGCCGTGCTCCATCTCGGCGATGATCTGCATCGCGCGCACCTTGGGCGCGCCAGAGAGCGTGCCGGCCGGGAAGCACGAGCGCAGCGCGTCGAGCGCGGTCAAGCCGTCGTCGAGCCGCCCTTCGACGGTCGAGACCAGGTGCATCACATTGGAGTAGCGCTCCACCTCCATCAACTCGCTCACCCGCACCGTGCCGGTCCGTGCCACGCGCCCCACATCGTTACGCCCCAGGTCGACCAGCATGAGGTGCTCGGCGCGCTCCTTCTCATCGGTGCGCAACTCGGCCTCCAGCGCGCTGTCTTCGGCCTCATCCTGGCCGCGGCGGCGTGTCCCCGCGATGGGGTGGTAATAGATGTGCCCATCCGTCACGCGTACCAGCGTTTCGACCGACGCGCCCGCGATCTCCACGTCGTCGACGCGCAGGTAGTACATATAGGGCGTCGGCGCGGTCGTGCGCAGCGCGCGGTAGATGTCGAACGGCCGGGCCTCCGTGGGACGGGCGAAGCGCTGCGCCAGCACGATCTGGATGGCGTCGCCCGCCATGATGTATTGGCGGCAACGCTCCACGGACGCCTCGTACTCTGCGCGCGCGAAGTTGCTGTGCGCCGGCGCGGCGGGATGACGCGGCGGCGCGGCGATGTCGGACGGCAGCGGATCGCGCAAGCGGCGCGCCAACTCGTAGACGCGCGCCACGGCCGCATCATAGGCGCGATCGACGTCCCCGTAGTCGTCGGGGCGCACATGCGTGACGATGCGGATACGGTGCGCGAAGTGGTCGAAGGCCAGCACCGTGTCCGTCAGCATCAGCACGCCGTCGGGCATATCCACGGTCTCGCCGGGCGTGTGGGGGACGCACGGTTCCCACTGCCGCACCACCTCATAGCCAAGGTAGCCCACGGCGCCGCCCACGAGCGGGGGCAACGCCGGGTCGACGTAGGCGCGCGCGTCAAGCACGTCGGACTTCAGCAAGGGCAGCGGATCGGCGCCTACCTCTCCGACAAGCTCGCCGGTCCCGGTAAGGCGTTCGCCACGCCCTCCCTGGAAGCGCAGTACCGTGCGCGGTTCGGTCCCAATAAAGCTATAGCGGGCCAGCCGCTCGCCGCCCTCAACGCTCTCCAGTAAGAAGCTATAGGGTCCGCGCGCCAGCTTGAGGTAGGCCGTAACGGGCGTCTCGAGGTCGGCGATCACATCCAGGCACAGCGGGATCAGCGCGTACTCGTGCGCCAACTCGCGCACCCGCTCCCGCGTCAACGATAATCCCATGGTGGTCTCCTCCACAACAAAAAACCTCTCGCTCCCCATATGGGGACGAGAGGTCTAACCTCGTGGTGCCACCCCGATTCAGGAACACCCGCGCTATCGCGGCGTATTCCCCTCGTTGGTCCTATTAACGGGGGACAACCGACGCGGTCATCGTCCGGCAACGCACCTGGCGCTACTGGGGAGGCCCATTCCGTCACGCTCCGCTACCGGCTCACAGCATCCACCGGCTCTCTGGAAACGTTCGCGCGACGTACTTTTCCTCGTGACGCGTTTCTTATCGTGAACTTACCCGCTAGTATAGCAGCCCTGCGGCCAAAAATCATACGAATCCCGCGCAAAATCTTTCGTTCCCATTGTCGCCCTATCGCGTCACGTCTGCGACAATAACACTATGAAACGCTATCTCTACATTGGCCTTGCCCTGCTCGTCGGAATCATAGCCCTGATAGGCGCGCCGCGCGCGGACGCGCGGACAAGAGCGCGATTGGCTCCGGCCATGCCGCCTGCGTTGACGCTCAGCGGCAAGATCGTCAAGGTCGACCTCAGCGGTTTCGAGCCCGACTTCGACCCAATCGACCGCGTGGTAATGGCAGTGACCTTGCACGACACGCGGCCGCCCGCGCTGGCGCTGCCAGACACAATGCTCGTGCTCTCCACGTACCTGGAGAACTTCCAACCCGACACGACACCCGTCCTCCCCGACCTATTGCACCCCAATCAGACCGCCCAATCACTCGGCGGCTTCATGCAGGGCAAGGCCGTCCTGGTCAACGCGGCGGGCCAGACAAGTTACCGCGGCAGCCTACTCGCCGAGGTGTTCCTCGACAACTCGGCCCACCTCATCGTCGACATTGATCGCATCAGCGCGCCTGACACGGCGCCCTCGTTACGCCTAATAGGCGCGCTAACGCTCTACAAGGATTTAAGCGTGCGCGGTACAGTACACGCGGAGCGGGCTCTGACGACAGCGGAAACGGCCGCGCTGCGCGTGCCGCGAGGACACCTGCCATCCTTGCAATCGGTTGTAAGCGGCCTCTCCGTGCGCGCGCCGACGATGATGGGAACGGCGGGGACGGCGGGGGGGAAGCGCCCCGCCCAGCCCCACTCGGTCCTGGGGACGCCACAGCAAAAGTCGACGCAGGCCAAGGCCACGACGGCCCAGCGAAGCATTCTACCCGCGCTGGCTCCTGTGCGCGCCGCGGCGCTGGGGATAGGCCTCGTCCTGCTGATCGTGGCCGCGCTGCTGTGGCGGCGCGGTGTGGTTGCCGAGCGCGCGGCCAATCGGGTCTAGCGTCGCCTAGTAGACGACAGGCAGGGATCCCCGTGTTATCGTCGCGTAAGAACTTTCGGCTACTATAACTATAGAGGTAGACAGCGCGCCGAGAGCGTAGGGAGGGCTGGCGATGGCGACAAAAAAGGGGCGGCGGCAAACAGAACGTCAGACACGCCCACATCAACAGGCGGCAGCGCCGCCGCCAGACGCCCCGGCGAAGGCGCGCGGCCAGCGGACCGGCCGTCGGGCGCCGCTGCTGGCAGTCGCCGGCGTGGCCGCGCTGATACTGCTGGCGGCGACAGCGTTGGTCCCTCATGGGTCGCCCGCAAAGGCGCTGGCATGCGCGGGTAAAGACGCGAAAACAGGGCTTGCCGTCGGGCAGTGCGCGCCGGACTTCACGCTGTCCAATCTACAGGGGCGTCGGGTCAGTCTGGCCTCCTACCGCGGCCGCCCCGTCCTGCTGCATTTCTGGGCCGTCGCCTGCACCACCTGCAAGGCTGAGTACCCCGACTTCTCACGCGCCGTGCGGACCTATACTCCCAAAGGTCTCGCCGTAGTCGCCGTCGACGCCTGGGGCGAATCGCCGCCCATGGTACAAGGCTGGCAAGATACCCATCACCTGGCGGCCACGCTGTTGGTCGACACGTCGCAAGCGGTCCCGAGCATGTACAACGGGACCACCACGCCCACCACCTACGTCATCGACCGCGACGGCCGCGTTACCTTCAGTCAGACCGGTCCGCTCTCCTACAACGACTTCAGCCGGCATATCGCCAGCGTTATGTGACGCGCCGCAAGCTACAGGCCTATCGTGTTATCATAGGCGCGTTCACACAGCTAGCGAACGTACAAGGAGAGCACCCATGACGACAGTCTGTCCAAACTGCGGCGCGCCGGTAGCGCCCGGCGCCGAATTCTGCGGCAATTGTGGCCAGCGCCTGGCCGGCGCCGCGCGGAACGCGAGTGGAAATGGTGGATATAGCGGGTTTGGCGCCCAGGGAAGCGGGGGGGGAGGCGGCGCCTATAATGAGCCGGTCCCGCAGCAGGGCGACCCACAAGGAGTGCTGCGCTCGGGCGATATCGCCGTGCGCATCGAGGGCGAGCTCGTCCCCGTCGTCGACGTCGAGTTGGGCGGCCGTGAGAACATCTACTTCGAGCACCACGTCTTATTGTGGAAGCAACCGCAAGTCACCATCGGCCTGAAGCAGCTCAAGGGCGCCGTCAAGCGTGTCTTCGCGGGACTGCAAATCTTCGTGACGCAGGCCGCCGGCCCCGGCAACATCTCGTTCTCGCGCGACGCGCCGGGCCAGATCGTGGCCTTGCAGCTACAGCCGGGCGAAGAGATCCATGTGCGTGAGCATCAGTTCCTGCTCGCCACCGACGGCGTGGCCTACGACTTCTTCCGCGTCAAGGGCGTCGCCAATATCCTGTTTGGCGGGACGGGCTTCTTCATCGACCGCTTCGTTAGCGGCGGCGGCGCCGGGCTGCTGCTGGTGCACGGCTACGGCAACGTGTTCACCAAAGTGCTTGCGCCCGGTGAGAGCATCGACGTGGAGCCGGGCGCCTTCCTGTGGAAAGACGCCAGCGTGCAACTCAACACCAGCGTCACCAACCTCTCCACGGGCCTCTTCGGCGGCACATCGTTCACGCTCAACCGCTTCACCGGCCCCGGTCGCCTGGGCATCCAAAGCATGACCTACCACGAGCCCATCAACGCCGACGCAGGCCAGCGATCGAGCGGGATCAATCTGGGCGGGCTGCTCAACACGTAGTATGGACTTCGACATCGATACCGCCCTATCACGTATCCGCGAGGCGGTGCGTCCGCTCCCCAAGGCGGCGCTCTTCGCGCTGGCCGATGACGGTTATGGCTCACCGTTCGAGATATTGATCGCCTGCATGATTTCGATCAGGACGCGCGATGAGACGACGCTGCCCGTGGCGCGCCGCCTCTTCGCGCGCGCTCGCACGGCGGAACAGATGGGCCGCCTCACCGTGACGGAGATCGCTGCGCTGATCAACGAGAGTACGTTCCACGAGGCCAAGGCCGCGCAGATCCACGAACTAGCGCGGCGTGTCGTCACGGAGCACGGCGGTGAGTTGCCCTGCGACCGCGACACGCTGTTGTCGCTGCGCGGCGTCGGACCCAAGTGCGGCGCCCTCACGCTCGGCATCGCTTGCGGACAACCCTGGATCGGCGTGGATGTGCATGTGCACCGCGTCACCAACCGCTGGGGCTATGTGAGCGCGCCGACTCCCGAAAAGACGATGGTGGCGCTCGAAGCCACGCTGCCGCGCGAGTACTGGGTCGAGATCAACAAGTTATTGGTCCCCTTCGGCAAGCACATCTGTACCGGAACGCTACCCCGCTGCTCCACCTGCCCGGTGCTGGCTATGTGCCGCCAGGTCGGGGTGGACAAGCACAGTTGACACTCCACACGGCTGAAGCCGTGGGATTCTTGCGTCTGCCCCGGCTAGGCCGGGATTGCGAGCGCCGCGCCCATCGGGCGTCCTACGCACTCTCTACAAGCGTTTAGGCTGTCGGCGTGCCCCGCCGCCAGTATCCTGAGTCCCTCGCGTTTGATGTTCCGCCCCGCGTTCAGGTCGCGGTCCAGCACGCACCCACACGAGGGACAGGCCCACACCCTATCAGCCAGGGTCAGTCCGTCATGTTTATAGCCGCACTCATGGCACAGTTTCGATGAGGGGTAGAAATGCCCCACGGTCACCACATGGGTCCGATACCACACACCCTTGTAGGCCAACTGTCGCCTGATCGTGCCCATTGATGCATCGAGCATCGATTTGGCTAGCTTGGTTTTCGCCAGCCCCTTCACGTTCAAGTCCTCAATGCACACCGCGTCGTGTTCTTTGACCAGGCGTGTCGTGAGCTTGTGGCAGAAGTCGTTCCGTTTGGCCGCGACGTTCTGATGCACCCGCGCCACATGAAGCCGCGCCTTCGCCCTGTTCTTGCTCCCCTTCACCTTCCGCGATTGAGAACGCTGCGCCCGCCTGAGTTGGCGCTGCGCGGCGCGGTAGAAGCGTGGCGCGGCCACTCGTGCACCAGCGCTCGTCACCACGGCATCCTTCAAGCCAAGATCGACACCCACCACCCTTTCCTCATCAGTAGGGAGAGGCAAAGCCACGGCAGGCATCTCCATCTCAGCCACGAGGGAGACGACCCAGTGGCCGCACGCGTCGCGCTTGAAGGTGGCGCTCTTGGTGACACCTTCCACGGCCTGCGATTGACGTACTTTGACGCGCCCGATCTTCGGCACCGTGAGGGAGCCATTGGTGAGTGTGACCCGTTGGGGGATGCGGAAACGCGCCGTATCCCGCTTCTTGCTCTTGAAGCGCGGATAGCGCGCCCGGTGCTCAAAGAACGCGGTGAATGCGCGTTTGAGGTCAGCCAACACCTGCTGCAAGAGTTGGCTGTCCATCTCTTTGAGCCACGCCGTGTCCGACTCCCCTTTGAGAGCCGTCAACCGCGCGGACAACTCCTTCTCGGACAGACCCGTGCCGGTCGCTTGGTCGTGCTCACGCTTCTGCTGGAGCGCCCAATTCCACACAAAACGCCGCGCGCCCGCATAGCGCCGGAACCCGTCTTCTTGGAGGGAGGAGGGTTCTAAGCGGAAACGATAGACACGGCGCAGGATGGTTGACTCCATACTCTAAGCATACTACAATCGAGAGATGAACGATAGACAAAAGGCGAGGAAAGACCTACAAATCCTCGTGCGTGTTGATGCGACCGAACGGGCGATGATTGTGCGCATCGCGGACGCCTGGGGTGTGTCGTTGTCGGCGGCGATGCGGCGCCTGATCCGTGAGAGTCCGGTGGGCAAAGAGGCCTGTCGCCCTGACCGACTCTAAGGACGCCGATTCATCCGCACGGCTAAAGCCGTGGGCTTTCTCGGCGAGATTCTGTAACTGTCCCTCACGCCAGGACCTGGCCTTAAAAGCGCAGGTTTTACCCACTCATAAACCTTGACAACATGGCGCGCAACATGGTACATTTCAAGTGTTAGCAGTCTGGCGCGTTGAGTGCTAGAGCGGCTGGCTATGGTGGACATAGCGATATATGGCCGGGTGAGCGGGGGTGCGGGTATGCAAGAGGTTCCTGCGATACTGAGCGGGCGCCGTCAGGCTATCCTTCATGCGATCGTGCAAGAGCACATCGTTACTGCTCGACCCGTGGCCAGCGAGACAATCGCGCGCAACTATGCGCTCGGGGTTTCCTCAGCTACGATTCGCAACGAAATGGCGGCCCTCGAAGAGATGGGCTACATCAACCAGTTGCACACCTCAGCTGGTCGCGTCCCTTCCGAGCAGGGCTACCGCTTCTATGTGGAGCACCTGATGGAGGAGCCATCGCTAACCAACGACGAACAACGAACCATCGCGCATCAGTTTCACCAGGCTAATCTCGAACTTGGGGAGTGGCTGCGCCTCGCGGCGGCGATCCTGTCACAGAGCGTGCGCAATGCGGCTATGGTCGTGGCGCCGCGCGCGCAACGGACGCGCTTCAAGCATCTTGAGCTCATCTCCATCCAGGAAACGCTCGCGCTGCTCGTCGCCGTCTTCGATGGCGGCGCCGTGCAACAGCAGATGTTCGTGCCGGCCGCGCCCGCCACGCAGGATGACCTGACGGCCATCTCCGCGCGGGTCAACCGTATGCTGGAGGGTCGCGTCCTTGGGACAGCGGCCGACATCCAGGCCGCGGTGGAAAGCGCCAGCATCGAAGCGCAGGTGCTTGAACTCGTGACGCGCATGATGCGCGATCTCGACGAGCAAGGCAACGCCGACATTTTCGTCGACGGGCTTGATCAGATCCTGAGTCAGCCTGAGTTCAGCATGGCTCCGCACGGCGCGCTACGCTCCGGTCACAACGAGGGCGGTGACGCATTGCAGGTCGTGCAACTCATGCAGCAGGGTCTGATTTTCAACGAGTTGATGCGCCAACTCTCCGACTTGGACGGCTTGCAGATCATCATCGCGGGCGACGGTCAGCGCGCCGAGATGCGTCAGGTGAGCATCGTGCTCTCGCGCTACGGCAGCCCCGCCGTGGGCGGCCTGCTCGGCGTGCTCGGTCCTACACGCATGCACTACGGCCGCGCTGTCTCCGTGGTCCGCTTCGTCAGCGGTATCCTGGGCGAGATGGCGACGGAATTGGGCGGACACTAACGAAGTCGATGGTCGATAGTCGAAAGTGGCTCTCGGCATCAACCAAACGTCTTACCATCGACCATCGACCATCGACCATCGACTATCGACTTTGGAGGCAATGGATGCAAGAAAACGCGACCCGACCCGACGAGGAGGCTTTCGAGCCGGCCTCGGCCGGCGCCGACGCGGCGGAGGCCAGTGGCGGGGACGACTGGCGCGCGCGCTTCGAGGAGGAGCAGGCGCGCGCCGAAGACTTCCTCGCGCGCTGGCAACGCGCGGCGGCCGATATGTCCAACATGCGCCGCCGCCACGACCTGGATCGGCAGGAGTACACGCGGCAAGCTAACGCCACACTGGTGCGCGACCTGCTCCAGGTGCTCGACTCGTTCGACGGCGCCCTGGCGACGATCCCCGCCGACGCGCGCGACACGCCCTGGGTCGGCGGCGTCCTGCAGGTTGAGCGCCAACTGCGCGCGATCCTGGAGCGCAACGGCCTGACACCTATCGAGGCGCAGGGCCAACCGTTCGACCCCACGCTGCACGAGGCGATCATGCAGGAAGAGAGCGACCAACCCGCTGACACTGTCATCGGTGAGTTGCAGCGCGGCTACAAGCTGCACGACCGCGTACTGCGCCCATCCATGGTTAAGGTAGCAAAGAGCAGTTAGCCGTCAGCGATCAGTCGTCAGCTTTATGGCTGGCGCTGATACGACGACTGGCAGAATAAAAAAGGCTGATAGCTGACGGCTGATCGCTGACAGCGTAAGAAGGAGTAACATTCGTGGCAAAAGTTATCGGTATCGACCTGGGTACGACCAACTCGTGCATGGCAGTGATGGAGGGCGGCGAGGCCGTCGTCATCCCCAACAGCGAGGGCAACCGCACCACGCCGTCGGTCGTCGCCTTCACCAAGAGCGGCGAGCGCCTCGTCGGACAGGTCGCCAAGCGCCAGTCCATCACCAACCCCGACAACACGGTCTTCTCGATCAAGCGCTTCATGGGCCGCAAGTTCAACGACCCCGAGGTCGACCGCGACAAGCGTCTCGTCCCCTACAAGGTCGTACAGGCCCCTAACGGCGACGTGCAGGTCGAGGCGGTCGGCGAGAAGTACGCGCCCCCGCAAATCTCGGCCATGATCCTACAGAAGCTCAAGAACGACGCCGAGGCCTACCTGGGCGAGAAGGTGACGCAGGCCGTCATCACCGTCCCGGCCTACTTCGACAACGCCCAGCGCGAGGCTACCAAGGACGCCGGCCGCATCGCCGGCCTTGAGGTGCTGCGCATCATCAACGAGCCGACCGCCGCGTCGCTGGCCTACGGTCTCGACAAGAAGAAAGACGAGAAGATCGCCGTCTACGACCTCGGCGGCGGCACCTTCGACGTCTCGATCCTTGAGCTCGGTGACGGCGTCTTCGAGGTTAAGAGCACCAACGGCGACACCCACCTCGGCGGCGACGACTTCGACCAGCGCATCATCAACTGGCTAGCCGACGAGTTCAAGCGCGAGAACGGTATCGACCTGCGCACCGACCGCATGGCCCTACAGCGCCTCAAGGAAGCCGCCGAGCGCGCCAAGATTGAGCTCTCCAGCACCATGAGCACGGAGATCAATCTGCCCTTCATCACCGCCGACGCCTCCGGTCCCAAGCACCTGACGATCACGCTCTCGCGCGCCAAGCTCGAGCAGCTCGTCGGCGATCTGGTCGAGGGCACGCGCGGCCCCGTGATGAACGCCCTCAAGGACGCGGGTCTGCAGCCCTCCGACATCGACGAGGTCGTGCTCGTGGGCGGTCAGACGCGTATGCCGGCCGTGCAGGAACTCGTCAAGAAGATCTTCGGTAAGGACCCCAATAAGGGCGTCAACCCCGACGAGGTCGTGGCGATCGGCGCGGCGGTACAGGCCGGCGTGCTGCAGGGTGACGTCAAGGACGTGCTCCTGCTCGACGTGACCCCGCTCTCGCTCGGCATCGAGACACTCGGCGGCGTGTTCACCCGCCTGATCGAGCGCAACACGACGATCCCGACGACGCGCAGCCAAACCTTCTCGACAGCGACCGACAACCAGCCCAGTGTGGAGATCAACGTTCTCCAGGGTGAGCGCGACATGGCGGCGGGCAACCGCTCGCTCGGCAAGTTCATCCTCGACGGACTGCCGCCATCGCAGCGCGGCCTACCGCAGATCGAGGTAAGCTTCGACATCGACGCCAACGGCGTGGTGCATGTGTCCGCCAAGGACAAGGGCACCGGCCGTGAGCAGAAGATCACCATCACCGCGTCGAGCGGCCTCTCCAAGGACGAAGTCGACCGCATGATGAAGGACGCCGAGGCGCACGCCGATGAGGACCGCAAGCGCCGCGAGGAGATCGAGGTCCGCAACAACGCCGACGCCGCCGTGTTCACGGCCGAGAAGTCGCTGCGCGACTACGGCGACAAGGTGAGCGGCGAGGTTAAGAGCGGCATCGAGGCCAAGATCCAGGACGTCAACGCGGCCAAGGGCACCGACGACATCGAGCGCATCAAGACCGCGACGGGCGAGCTCCTGCAGGCCATGCAGGGCATCGGCGCGGCAATGTACGGCGACGCCGGCGCCACCGCGGGGGCTAGCCCCGACGGCGCGGGCCCGCAGGCCGGCGCCACCGGCGCCCCCGCCGATGAGAACACCGTCGAGGGCGAGTATAAGGAAGTCTAGAACGAGTAGTCGGTAACCAGTAGTCAGTAGTCAGAGGGATGAGCGGGCTACGGACGCTGGCTCCGGCTAGACGGGCAAACGGAGTACACAAGGTTTGTGTACTCCGTTTGCCCATTTGCTCATTGACCGGCTCCGTAGCGGTAGCTATGATGAGGCAGACGATTTAACATCAACAACGACGGTCATCCGTAGCCACTGACTACTGACTACCGACTACTGACTACTGAGGATCACACGTGGCGACGACTAAACGGGACTATTACGAGATACTGGGCGTAGCGCGAGGCGCGAACGACGACGAGCTCAAGCGGGCATTCCGCAAGCTGGCGCGCCAGTACCACCCCGACGTCAATAAAGAGGGTGGCGCCGAGGCGCAATTCAAGGAGATCGGCGAGGCCTATGAGGTGCTCTCCGACCCCCAGAAGCGGCAGGTCTACGACCGTTACGGCCACGCCGGCCTGGACAACTCCGGCTATGGTGGCTTCCAGGGCGGTTTCGAAGGGTTCGGTTCCTTCGCCGACATCTTCGAGCAGTTCGACAATATCTTTGGCGCCGGCGGCGCGGGAGCGCGTGGGGGCGCGCGGCGCGGTCCGCAGCGCGGCGCCGACCTGCGCTACGACCTTGAAATCTCCTTCGAAGAGGCCATCTTCGGTGTCGAGAAGACGATCGACGTGCCGCGCATGGAGACCTGCGAGGTTTGCCACGGCAGCGGGGCCGAGCCCGATACGGAGCCGGTGGTGTGCCCCCAGTGCGGCGGCAGCGGCGAGATGCGCCGCGTGCAACAAAGCGTGTTCGGCCAGTTCGTCAACGTGACGGCGTGCAACCGCTGCAACGGCGAGGGCCGCATCAACGCGTCGCCCTGCCACACATGCCGAGGCCAGGGCCGCGTGCGTAAGGCGCGCGCACTGACGGTCAAGATTCCCGCCGGAGTGGACCGTGGCCAGCAGATCCGCCTGACCGGCGAGGGCGAGGTAGGCCCCAAGGGCGGCCCCGCCGGCAACCTCTATGTGGTGCTCGACGTCAAACCGAGCCGCGACTTCAAGCGCGAGGGCAGCGATATCTTCTACGAGTTGCCGATCAGCTTCGCGCAGGCGGCGCTCGGCGACGAGGTCGACGTGCCGACCGTCGACGGCCAGGAGACGCTGACCATCCCAGCCGGAACGCAGACGGGCAAGACGTTCCGCCTGCGCGAGAAGGGCGTGCCGCACCTGCGTGGCATGGGCCGCGGCGACGAGTACGTGGCCGTACGCGTCACCACCCCGACCAACATCTCCGGCCGCGAGCGCCAACTCTTCGAGGAGCTCGCCAACCTCGACGAACACCAGATCAAGCCCAATGAGCGTGGGTTCTTTGATAAAGTGAAGGATTCGTTAGGTATTTAACTATCAGCTAAGGAGCGCCGGATGACCTCATCGCTACGCTGGACCTCAGCCGACCTGGACGCGCTGCCGGACGACGGCAAGCGTTACGAGATTATCGACGGAGAGCTGTACGTGTCCAAACAGCCCCAATGGGACCATCAAGTGGTCTGCGGTCAACTGTTCGTGCTGCTTCAGGGCTGGAGTCTGCACACAGGCGCGGGACGGGCTAACCTCGCGCCGGGCGTCATCTTCGCCGAAGACGATGATGTGGCGCCGGACGTTGTGTGGGCGAGCGCGGAGCGTCTGGCCACAGCGCTACAAGCCGATGGACATCTACACGCGGCGCCGGAGTTAGTGGTTGAAGTGCTCTCGCCGGGCTCGACGAACGCGCGGCGCGACCGCGACGTCAAGCTCAAGCTCTACTCGCGAGGCGGCGTCGACGAGTACTGGATCGTCGACTGGCCCGCGCGCACGCTGACGGTGTACCGCCGCGACGACGACGCGCTGCGACAGATCGAGACGCTCACGGGCGACGATACCCTTTCCTCACCGCTGCTGCCGGGGTTCAGCGCTCCCCTCGACCAAGTCTTCGCGGGTATATCCTCGTTAAGACCCCAACAGCCATAGACAAGATCATTAAGACTCCTAGCGCGGTCACGCTCAACGCAAGGCTGACCGCTGATAGCTGAAAGCTACTAATGCACTGGTTAGAGATCACGGTCGAGACCGAAGCGGCGGCCATCGAGACGGTCAGCGCCATCATGAGCGAGTACACCGAGGGCGGCGTAGCCATCTACCAGCACGTCATCCCCGACGACGAGGACGCCGCCTACCACTACGACACCGACCGGCCCACCACGGTGGCGGCCTACGCGCCCGCGACGGAGGATGGCGCGGCGCGGCGCGACCGTATCGCCGCCGCGCTGGGCCACCTGACCGCCTTCGACCTCGCGCGCATCGGCCCCGTGCGGTCGCGCGAGGTCGACGAGGAAGATTGGGCCAATGCCTGGAAGCGTTTCTACCACCCCACGCGCTTCGGGCGCCGCCTGGTGATCAAGCCCTCCTGGCGCGACTACGCATCGCGGCCGGACGACCTGGTGATCGAGCTCGACCCTGGCATGGCCTTCGGCACCGGCCTGCACCAGACCACGTCCATGTGCATGGCGTTGCTCGAAGACTACATCCGGCCCGGCATGCGCGTGCTCGATCAGGGGACCGGTTCGGGCATCCTGGCCCTGGCCGCCGCCCGGCTCGGCGCCGCGTCTATCACCGCGATCGACACCAGCGAGGTCGCCGTCGCGGCCACGCGCGAGAACGCCGCGCGCAACGGTCTGGACGACGTCATCGTCGCCGCACAGGGAGATGCCGCGCCGGCGGGGGTCTATGATGTGGTGATCGCCAACATCATCGCCAACGTCATCATCGCGCTAGCTCCGGCGTTCGCGGACGCGCTCACGTCGGGAGGCGCGCTCATCGCCTCGGGCATTATTCGCGGGCGCGAGGACGACGTGCGCGCGGCCCTCGCCGCGGCGGGGCTCACCGTCGAGCGGCGCGAGGCCAAAGACGAGTGGGTGGCGCTGGTAGCGCGGCGCTGAGGATGTCGGCTAGCGACGCGCGGCCTCGATGCGCAGGCGCGAGGGATCGCGGATGAAGCCGAGCCACGTCGCGAAGTGCGCATCGTTTTCGGTCAAAATGACCGTTTCCTCATCCCGCGCGAGTTGTCGTCCTGCCAGCATGATCAACACATCATTTTGATGATCGCGCGTGCGTATATCGCCGTAGCGCTGGCGGTAGCGATAGAGCAGGCGGCCACACGCCCGCCATGACTCGTCGGTCGGCGTCGTGATTACACCCAAATGCGCGCAACGGGCGAAGAAACGGTCGTAGAGCTGGAGTTCGCTCCGGTCACGGGCCCCCGCCAGGACTTCCTGTGCCACGACGGAGCACAAGGCAAGGCGCCCCAAGTCCAACTCTCGTTCGATCCGGACGCCGTAATGTCCGTAGGCAAAGAAAGCGATCAGTATAGAACTGTCCGGTAAGACGACCATCACTCCAACAGGTCGTCCGGAACATCACCGGGCTGTAGATAGACAGGCAGAGGTGGGGGAGGTGTATAGACAACGGGAGGGTCCGTGCGGCGAGACACCTTCTCACTAATCGCCTGCGCTTCGGCGGCAAGCAGCACAAGGTCAATCGCCCTACGGATCGCTTCGGAGTCACTCTTGCTCCCGTAAAGCACGCGCAATTGCTCCAGCGACTCGGCGTCTATCAGGAGATTGCGCCGGACCAAGCCGGATGGCGACTTACGCACGCGCGGTCTGCCGCGACGTTTGTACCCTGTGGCCGTTTGCTCCGGCGCTGCCATGATCCTCCTCGCTCTCTTAGTCTTACGCGCGTTCCGTGTAACAGATACTACCATTATACACACCGGCGCCGCGAGGTCTATAAGCCGGCGGGGTGCGCCCCACGATTGATGCTGTTGGTAAATGGGGCGGGTGAAAACCGTGGTCAGGCCGCAGCGGGAAGACGGGCAAAAGCGGACGTTCTGGTCGTGGCGAACGGGGTCTCCGCGTCCCAGGCGACGAAGCGGGTCACGTTG
>JAABUM010000687.1_pt1 | contig 56571 bp, 55 predicted proteins | sample 5559161 | NCBI WGS metagenome assembly JAABUM01 (sample SAMN10711868, study PRJNA513369) | rock metagenome | isolation source: Antarctica rocks | place: Antarctica: Victoria Land, Siegfried Peak nord
TGCTCAGTTCGGCAGGGTCAGGCCCGGCGCGCGATAGTCGTGTTCGGCGGTGTTGCCGGGCGCGGCCACCTCGATCATCGTCGGGGCGAGCTGCTGCGCCAGGCAGACGGTGGGGTGGGCGACCCCCTGCCGCACCGTCGGCGCGGCGCGGCGCGGATCGTCGGAACCGGCGACCAGCTCCCCGAATCGGGTGGCGTAGAACCGGTCGACCGGCGGCGTGTGGCGTGTCCCGTCCGCCAGCAGGGGCGTGGCGACCCAGGTCGCTTCCAGGCGGCGGTCGGTCCCGAACGTGCGGTCGGGGGCGGGCCGCCAGGCCGCGAGCTCCGGGGTGGCCTCCTCGCCGGGGTCGTAGAGCGTCGTCGCGCCGCAGATGGTCCACCGCAGATCTCAGGACCACGGGGCGGTCACGAAGTACCAGGCCTCGCAGCGGTACCCCAGCTCGTAGGAGGCGCGGTCCACCACCCGGACCAGCGGACGGTACTCGGGGTGGGGCAGGCGCTGGGGGACCCGATCGGCCACCGGGTCGCCCGCGTCGGCCCAGCCTTGCCAGTGCGCGATCCCGCCCGCCGGGTCGCGCGCCCAAACCTCGTAAGAATGGTACCGGGCGGCGCGGTCGAGCACATTGGAAGCGGCGTGGTGCCGCACGTAGAGATCGACCCCGTGGAGTCGCGCCGCGAAGCCCTTCATCGCCGCGTACTTGGCACCGTTGACGGCGGGCGAGGTGTTGAACGGGCCGAGGAAATCGACCGTATCGCCGGACGCCGCGAGCCAGGTCGGCGGCGGATCGCCATGCTCGTGGCCCGTCGGGCAGTCGGCGACGACCGGCGGGTGCCACCGGCGCTGGTCCTCGCCGCACCGTCCGAGCGCCCCGCCGGTCCCCCGGCCGGGTGCGTCGGCGTGCAGCAGCGTGGTGAACAGGAGGAGGGGGAGGAGGGCACCGACGCGCGCGCGCGTCGGGCGGGGGGTGCGGCGCGAAGCCCATGACCGACATCCAGGGCGGTGTACCTGCCGTCGCTGCGGGATACCATGCCCGCTCGTCCGGACCAGTTCGGCCGCTGCGGCCCGGAAGGCCGGCGGGTCGGGCGGGTGCGCCTGCGCCATCGTGCACCCCTTCCCGCGACCGTCGGCATCAGTATCCCGGTAGCCGCACGGCGGAGTCAAGCTCAGCGATGAGTCGGCCCGATCCTGCCCCAACCGCCGGGCACAGGTGCCGGGGCCGACGCTCAGCCCGCGGGCGACCCGTGCGCCGCCGCACCGCCCGCCCCCGCGGCGCCGAGCGCCGTGCGCCAGAGCGCGGCGAACCGGCGCGCCCGTCCGGCACCGAGCAGCAGGGCCCGCCCGCCGGTGAGCACCGCCCGTTTCGCGGCCAGGCGCGGCGCTTCCTCCGCGATGCCGTCCGTGTCCGCGACGTGCGCCAGCCCGAGCGTGCGGCGGATCATCTCGGCGCCCGCGTAGGCGGCCACGTCCGCCAGCAGGTCGCCCAGGAACGCCCGCCGCCAGCGCTCACCGGCGGGCCACAGGTCGGTCACCTCGGCCACGAAAGTGGCCCAGACCGTCCCGGCCGCCGCGTCGAGCCAGGTCGCGTAGGCGGCGTGCCCGCACGCCGCGTGCGCGAGGCGGGCCATCGCCAGGTTGGCCAGCAGCAGCCCCAGATCGAGCCCCATCGGCCCGTAACAGGCGAACTCGGCGTCGATCACCTTCGTATCCTCCGCCGTTACCATCACCGCGCCGGTATGCAGGTCCCCGTGGACCAGCGCCTCCCCCCGCGTGCAGAAGCGGAAGCGCAGCCGATCGGCGGCCCGGCGCAGGGCCGCGTCCCGCCACAATCGGCGCGCGTCCGGGAGCAGGGCCGGCTTGATGGCATTCCCCAGGGCGTCCCAGAACGGGTCGGTGAAGACGAGCCGCTCGGTGATGGCGCGGAGTTCCGGATTCGCGAAGCGGGCCGCCTGCGCCTGCTTGGCCGGGGGCCGAGGAGCAGGTCGGAGGTGCCGAGCGCCATGCGGGCGCAGAAGCGGCCGAGGGCCTCCGGGGCCCGCGGGTAGACGCGCCCGGCGATCAGCCTGCGGCGCAGGACCACGTGTCCGGCGAGGTCTTCCATCACGAGCGCCGCCATCGCCGGATCGTAGCGGTGCAGGGCGGGGACCAGCCCGGGGCAGAGATCCCCCTGGATCGCGAGCGCCCGCGCCTCGATCCCCGCCCGTTCCAGCGTCAGCGGCCAGCCCGGGCCGACGACGCGGGCGTAGGGGAGGGCCTGCTTGACGATGACGGAGGCCCCATCCGCCGCGACCACGCGGAAGACGAGGTTGAGGTTGCCGTCGCCGATCTCCGCCGCGCGCGTGGGGGGCGCGGCGAGGTCGGGCCGGGCGTAGTCCAACACCGTCCGCGCGTCTAGGGGCCGGTAGGTCGGCGTCGGCGCCTCGCCGGTCATGGGCAGCGCGCTCCTTCGCCCGGCTGTCGCCAGGCCCGTGTCATTCCGCATGCGCGGGCGAGCCGAACCACCGCGCAAGGCAACACCGAGCCGGTCCACGAAGAACCGCTCGAACGCCTGTACTGGGAGGTGGGCACGCCGCCGCGACTCGTCGGCGCCGCTACGCGGTGGGGAGGAAGTACAACTCCCACGCGATTCCATCGGGGTCGTGGAAGCTGATGTAGCGCCCGCCCGTGGTGGGGTCGTCCTCCACGCCGTTGTGGCGCACCCCCGCCGCGTCCAGTTGCCGCGCCAGGCCATCGAGGGCCGCCGGGTCGGCGACCGCCAGGGCGAGGTGGTCGATGCCGACGCGATAGGGGTCGAAGCGGTCGTCCGGCGCGGTCGCCGGGTTGCCCCCACGCATGCCGAGCAGGACGCCGTTGGCGTTTACCAGGACGATGTCCCCCTGCTCCAGCACGACCGGGAAGCCCAGGGTTTCGGCGTAGAAGCGCTTGGCGCGCGCGAGGTCCGTGACCCGGAGCGCGAGGTGGCTGAGGCCGGTGGTCTGGATCGGCATTGGTCTGGCCCTCCTACGATAATGCTGGCACGCCGCTTCGGCAAGGGTAGCAAGCGCGGAGGGTACGGTCAAATAGAGTCGACTTGGGTCGTCTGCTGGTGGGCGGAGGCGTCGTGAGGCACGGCACGCGCGCCGCTCAGGCTATTGCCGGGGCGTCGATGACCGTCCGCCAGATGGCGAAGCGTTCGGCGCGGGTGGCGCGATAGGCGCTTGCGGCGCGGCGATGACGGCGTGGGCGGACGTGCGACGCGATCGGGCCGGAGGCGGCGAGGAAGCGCCGGGCGTGCCCCGGACGTTTGCGCCGCCGCATCCGCCACGCCCGCTCGCGCGTCGGCTAGTACAGCGGGTCGTGGATGGTTCGGTGGTTAGTCGCAGAGCGGTTTGCCCTGATACGTCCAGCGGAACGGCTTGGCGACGGTGCGATTGTAGTAGGTGATGAAGGCGAGTACCTTGGTCGTGAGCGCGGCGACGGAGGGGAACGAGCCCCGCCGGAGGAGCTTGCGGGCGAGGATGGCGAGCCAGAGCTCGATCTGATTGAGCCAGGAGGCGTGCCTGGGGGTGTAGTGGAAGACGATGCGGTGGCGGGGGTCGCGCAGGAAGGCGGCGCGGCTCGCCTGGCTGGCGAGGATGCCCGCTTTCCCCTTGATGCCCAGATCCTCGTCGAGGCCGGACGCCGCCGCCGTGTAGCGGACCACCGCCTCGGACTGGTGGATGTTGCGGTTGTCCACGACGAAGTGCCACCGGGTAGCCTGCGGGTCGGTCGCGACAGTCGCCTGGAGCTGGGCCACGAAGTCCGCCGCGGTGCGGGTCGGGCCGTGCGACGGGGCGACGATCTGGCCGGTGGCGACGGCGCGGTTGAGGATGAAGGTGGTCGTGCCATGGCGGATGTACTCGAACTCGCGCCGCTCGACCTTGCCGAGGGCCAGCGGCAGGCCGGGGCGCGTGCGCTCCAGCGCCTGCACCCCGGTCAGCTCGTCGGTGCTGACAACCCGCTCGCCCGCCGCCGCGAGCGCGGGGGCCGCCGTGTAGAGCGCGCAGATGTCCGCCACCCTGGCGTCCAGGTCGGGGTCGGCCGCCGGGGTCAGCCAGTAGCGGATGCGGTGGGGCTGGAGCGCCCCCTTTTGAGCAGCCGGTTCGCATGGCGGGGCGAGAGGCGGTCCACGATCCCGCGCGCGACCGCCTCCTCGGCGAGTTCCCGCCCGCTCCACTGGCTGATCGGGCGGTCCGCCGCCGGGGCCGCGCAGGCCAGCGCGGTCAGGCGGCAGACCTGCGCGGCGGTGATCCGGCACGGGCCGCCGGGGCGGGGCGCGTCCGCCAGCCGTCCGGCGACGCCCAACTCCTCCAGCAGCATCGCCACCAGCCCGAGCCAGCGGCCCCGCCACAGCCGCGCCGTGTCCGCCTCGATCCCCAGCCGCCGGGCGATTTCAGCGTTATTGGCACCGTCCGCCGCCGCAAGGACGATCCGCGCCCGCAGGGCGATCTGTTGCGGCGTCCGGTGCGCTTCCGCCAGGGCTTCCAGGCCGCGCCGCGCCGCCGTCGTCAGGGTCACCGCCGGGGGCTTCGGGCCGCGCATCGCTCCCTCCTCGCCGCTTACAAGGGCCACGTCATGCCCATCATACCACCGACCTATTCACGACCCGCTGTACTAGTGCGCGTTTTCCGCCCGATTGGTCCGCCGTTGGTGCTGCCGCTGCTCGACGCTCGGGAGAACCTGTCCGGGCCGAGAAGTCTATCCGTGCGCAGTCATGCGGCTCTCGCAGAGGCGTGGTGGGGGCCGCCCAGGACGGCGATGGCCCGCACGCCGCCCGTCGCCGCGCACGCTGCGCCAGCCTCCGCGCCAGCAGGGATCCGCTGCGCCAGGCCTTGATGTAGCCGGTCGTGGTTGCAGTACCGCGCGTATTCGCGGAGGATGCGTCGCAGGTGGCCCTCGCCCAGGCCGAGGACGTGATCGCGGCCTTGCCGCCGCACACGCCCGAGGAACCGCGCGCAAACGGCGTTCTGCCTCGGGGAACGGCAGGCCGTCCGCAGCGCGGTGATCCCGTGTCGCCGCGACTCCAGCGAAGGCCCGGCCATACTTGCGGTCGTTGTCGCGGAGGAGGAAGCGTGGCCGCTCGTCGAAGGGCGTGGCCTCGCGCCGCTGCCGTGCGACCCAGGCGTCGGTCGGGTGGCGCGTCACGCCGAGGTGCATCACCCGGCGCGAGCCGCGCGTGACGACGAAGAACGCGTCACGTGGGCGGAAGAGGTGATCGGTGACCGGCTGGAAATCGTCGGCCCAGATCTCCGCGGCGTGGTCCCGCAGGAACGTGGCCCAGGGCTGTCGGCCCCGCGCGGTGCGCGGACCCGTGCAGGTAGCGTTGGACCGTCGACGTGGCGACGCCGATGGCGCGCTTGGCAAGCGCGCCCCGGATGCGTTCCGCGCCCCACCAGCGCTTCGCCCTGGCCAGCTTGTGGATCAGCGCGACGGTCGCGGGCGCGCGGGGCGGGCGCTGCGCCAAAGCGGCGGCCCGGGACTGCCGCGGCCAGGACCGCCGGAAGAGCCCGCGATGCCAGAGCAGGAGCGTGTCCGGCTGGACGATCAGCGGCACCGACCGCCACGTGCGGACGCGGCTGGCAGGAGCACGCGGCTCGCCCGGTCGACCGAGGTGCGGCGCGGCCGCTTGACGCGCCGACGCCGGACGGTGCGCTGGCGGCCGAGCGCTGGCGGCGGAGGCGGCGGACGACGGCCCACTCGAGCGAGAGCAGGCGGAGGGAGAGGCGGGACGGCATGGGCGGCTTCCCTTTCGCGACGGTGTGCATCCGTGATGAACGGGCGTATCGCCACAGGCGCTGGTAGCGGCTACCGTGCGACCGGTTCAGCAGCGCCGGCCGGCGCTCTGCGGTCCGGATCGACTTCTCAGCCGGAACAGCCCCCTGGATAAAGTGTTCCTCTCAATAGAAGAAGGGCCGCTCGATCTGCCTGTGACCTACGGGCGGCGGAACCGACAGGCGATCGGCTCGAACTGGTAGTGCCCGCAGAGCTCGAAATAGCGCACGTTCCAGGCGAAGGCGACCGGGCGCGCATCGGCCATCAGCACTGAGGCATTGTCGACGAACGGTCACCGCGGAACGCATCGCAGCGCTACGATCGTGTTGCCAATGTTGCCTAGCATGTTGCCTAACCGTGATAGTAGATGCGATCTCATGATTGATCATGAGCAAAAGATCCCAGGTATCATGCCAATTTTAGCGCGTATGCACACGCATGAACAGGCTGCTACTCGGACTGAAAATCGCAGTGTCCGGAGTTCGATTCTCCGCCTTGGCACCACGGTTTCCCAGGTAGAATGCGAATGAAAAGCGGCACCGCTCATACAAGCGGTGCCGTTCTTTGTTATGGATAGCAAAAAGGTGGCGGTATAGGCCCGATCGTTCAGCAAGCGGCACCGCGAAGCGCGTAGAACCGGTTGCGTTACAGCTGTGCCCCATTATGGTCGGGTGTTTGGCCCACGCCATCCCGGCACGCCGTTGCTTCAGAGGCGCGATCCCTCCGCAGCAATGGACCACGCTTGCGACACAACACGGTATGGCCCCGACGTCACCGCTGCACGCCCGTAGAGCTTACATTCTTTTTACAACGTCCCGATCGGGATTTCGCACTTTCCCGCCATACTGTGTGCGGTGACGAGACGGGCGCACACGCACGGTGGACACGGCCCGGCTCGCACCAGACAGCAGGAATTGCGATGCAGTCACCGAAAGGGAACGCTCATGTTGCTCGGGATGTCGAAGATCGGGGCGGGAATTCTGGCGGCGACGTTGACGCTCGGGGGTGGCTCGGCGCTCGCCGCGTCGGCACACGGCGCGGCGGCGAAGGCCGCGCCGAACGCGGCGGCGCGGTTGGCGGCCTGCCAGCAGTATCAGACGCAGCTGGCACAAAACCTCAAGATCACCCTGCCGCAGTTGCAGGACGCGCAGAAGCAGACGAAGAACCAGGCGATCGACGCGCGCCTCGCGGCGGGGACGATCACCGCCGCCCAGGCACAGGAAGCCCACACGCGCGTCAACGCCGGGACAGGGGCCTGCTCCACGACCGCTGGCACGGGCAAGGCGAAGGAAGCGCTCCTCAAAGTCGGGAAGATCGAGTTGACGGCGGTTGCCCAGCTCCTGAAGATCGATGAGAAGACCTTGATCACCGATCTGCGCGGCGGCAAGTCGCTGGCGCAGGAAGCAGCCGCGCACAATGTCAGCACCGACACGCTGAAGGCGACGATGCGGACGGCACTGAAGACCCAACTCGACACGCAGGTGCAGAGCAAGAAGATCACCCAGGCGCAGGAAGACAAGGCACTCGCGGCGTTCGAGGCGCGCATCGACACCTTGATCAACCGCGTCGGACACGCGAAGCAGTAACGCCGCCAGCGCCGGATCGGCATCGACGCTCCACGCAACGGGCCGATGCAGGCGACCGAGGGGCGACATCGCACGCCACCCCATCACACGCCAGGGCCGGTCGTGTCTCAATCAGGCGGGACGCGACCGGCCCTGGCGCGTCTACCTGATACCGCTACTCAGCCACCTGGCGTAATGCTCAACGTACCATCAGCATTCAGCGCGCTCGTTCCGGCATGGTGACGCGGGAGAACAGCGACCCGCAATCAGGCGCGCGGCTCAATGCTCCAGGGTGAGCGCCTGCGCCTCTTCGATGATCCGTGCACCGGGCATCCGGCCCGGCTCGTAGCGCCGCACCGTGCCGACCAGCGGACGATCGCCCGCGCGCATGATCGCAAGATTGTGCGCCGCATGGCTCGTCCAGCGCTCGTCGATCAGCGTCGTGGGATCACCGGCGGCCAGTGCCTCCGCCGATAGGCCGAGGTGTTCCGACCAGAGTTCGAGGCGCAGGGCACGCGCCACGGCGGCATCCCGCACCACGGCATTGAGTTCGGTGTCGCCGATCAGGCCACGCTCATTGAGATTCGCCGAGCCGACGGTACACCAGGCATCGTCGATGATCGCGACCTTGGCGTGCAGATAGATCGGGCGATAGGTGAACGCGCGTTGCCCCGGCCCGATCCCGCAGGTGTAGGGACAGTAGACGCTGACCAGACCCCGGTCGGCATCCGCGTCGCGCAAGCGGGCGACGTGCTGATCGTTATCGAACTTCCCGTCTTCGGCCTGCGCGGGGAGCACCAGCACGATGCGAAAGGCCGGATCGGGCGGCTTGGCGAGGAGTGCCAGCAGGACATCCATGACGTGCGGTGACCAGAGATACTGGTTCTCCAGGTAGATCAGCCGCCGCGCGTCGCGCAAGGCCCGCAGATAGATGTGATGGATGCCGAACTCGCCGCGCGGGGCGAACGGATAGGTGCGCGGCGGGATCGTACGCACGATCTGCGCCGGAGTACCCCAGGTGGGGTCGAGGGCTGGGGTGCGCGACGGCGGCAGGGCCTCTTCGGCGGCCGCGCCCCACCGCTGCCGGAAATTCGCTTCGACATCCGCGACCGCCTCTCCCTGGAGGCGGAGTTGCACATCGTGCCAGTTCGGCCCGACGCGCAACGGGTGGGCCGGGGTATCCCAGCGATCACCCTGATAGGTGGTCAGGTCCATACCGCCGACATAGGCGATCTGTCCATCGATCACGATCGCCTTCTGGTGCTGGGTGTGGGTGGGCCGGGAACAGCGGTCGAGCACATAGCGCAGATCGCCGGCTGCGCGCAGCATGGTCTCCTGGGCCGCAGCCGCGACCGTCGTCGTCGGTTGGAACAGGACCGACGAACCGCTCCAGATCAGGAGCCGCACCGGGAGTCGTTCGGCGAGTTCGCCGAGTACGGCCAGCAGCCGCGTCTCTTCTAGGAGGGCCGTGGTGCCACGTTGCAACGGCAGTTCGGGCGTGAAACACCACCCCGCGATGTACACATAGTGTCGCACAGCCAGGAGATCGGCGTGCAGCGCGGCGAAGAACCGTTCGCCATCGACGAGCGGGAGCACGCGGTTCTGCGCACGCGGCGGCGTGCCACCGACGAACCAGCGCGGATCGTCCCCCCACCATGCCGCGCGCGCCCGGTCGCGCTGGGCGGCATCAGCGCGGCTGCGGTGCAGCAAGCGCCATGTACGCAGACGCGCGAAGGGAGTGAAGAGCCGTCGCGCCCAGTAGCGCCAATAGATGCCGAAGGAACGCTGTCGTCCCATGCGCAAACCTCGCCTGATCGCTCCCGCCGGAACGGTCGCTCTGCATCGGTACATCACGTACAGCGCCGTTGCGAGATCCTGACCGAGCGGCGTGAGCGACGATCACCGCCGGTAACAGGATCGAGATCGGCACCGGAGCGCTACCGTACCGCTCCGATTATGCCCCTGCCACGTCCCAACCGCGCGATCGCCACGTAGCCCTCGCTCGCGCGTCCCATGCCCGGCGCACCACCCTGCGGCTCAATCGATCGGCAACGCCTCATAGATCTCGACGGTGCCGGCGACGGCGGTGCCATAGGTGGTGAGGTGCGGGCAGCCCTGCGCCAGTGCGGCGGCGGCGGCCAGATTGTCGGCGGAGAAGATCATGTACCCCCGCAGTGCGGAGGGGCCACCATCGCTGACCGCGCCGCCGGGGACCACCGCCAGCGCGGGGCCGAACGGATTGCCCGGATCGACCGCCGCCCGTCCCAGGCCGCCGACCCAATCCCGCCACGCCTGCATCAGCGTGGCCCGGTCGACCGACGAGGTTGGCGCGCTACCCCCTTTATAAACCAGGATGTACTTTGTCATCGCCCTGCTCCTTGCTCCGCCGCGCGGGTGCCCGGCGACAAGTACGTCGGGGCAAGCGTCCCACTGGCGACAGTGTACGGAATTGCTGCGCCGATTTCGAGTCGGTGTATCCCGGGCAGCCCCGGCAATTGGCCCTACGAGAGGGCAGCACCGAGCTAAACAGGGGTATACAGAGGCAGTAGCGCCCCCGGCTCAGGGTGAACCGGGGACGCTACCGCGTGCTCGTTGTTCGGGCGCTGCGCAATGTGCCGGTTCTGTTGCCGCAGCAGCACTGATCACGAGGTCGATGTCGTATTCGCCAGGTAACGCTGCACCGATAAGACCTTCGATTCGGTCGTCGATTCCTTGTCGGTGCGCTGGTCGATCTTGATGATCGTGTAGCAGCGTGAGGCCCCCGCCGCCAGCACGGCGTTGTGCATCGCCCCGCACGCGGCAAGCACGTCGACCATCTCGCCGACCAGCGTCGTCCCCATCGCGCTCAGGTCGTGCTCGATCTGCGGGTAGTCCGCCAGCACGCGCACCGCCTCGGCGATGATCTTCCCCACGCTCGGCGTCGCCGTGCCGACCGGCACGACGGTGATCTCGGCCATCACTGGCATCTTCGCCTCCCTTGCAGTCCGCTATCACCCGCCATGCGGCGGGCAATCCCTCGCCATATTACAATAGCGGTGCGATAAGGGAGGGCCAACACCATGAGTTTCAGCGCGCTCGAAGGGCGTTACAACGATACCGTCTACATCGACTTGATCGAGGCGCTCGACCCGGAAGACAATCCGTGGACCGTAGCGATCATCGACCTGCTCCGCGTGGGCGAGGTCTCCGACGGCCTCTACATGGCGGCGGTCTTCGCGCCGGGCCGGTTGATCCACCGCGCCGCGCCGGTCTGGTCGCTGCCGGAGGCGCGCGTACTCGCCGATCAATTCTTCACCGAGATCGTCTCCGGCGAATTCGTGCCGATCGCCTACGCGATCAAGCCGCTTGTCCCACTGGCGGAGGATGCGCGGGCCGACGAGGACGAGGCCGACGAGGCGGAACGATCATAGAGAGGCACCGCGACCGCTAACCCGCGCTCGTACGCTGGCAGATACCTCAGCGCGATAACGGGACGCGATGGACGATCCCGTATGGCTCACCGGCCTCATTGTCGCGTGCGACCAGCGCAAGTTCGCCGCCGCGCAGGGGCTCGCGCAGCACATGGGGGAAGTCGGCGTCGAGCAGCGCTCGCCCGCGCGCCCAGCGCTCCGGGTCGATCTCTTGTGCGAAGGTGAGGTGGGGCCAGCGCTGCTCGCGCACTCGCGTGGCGCGCTCCTGCCGGGTGCCATCCGGGCCGCCGGCGGCGGTACGCGCGGCCGCGAAGAGGCGACCGCGCAATGCCGCGAAGGCGGGCGTATCACCGAGCGGTGCGAGCAGATGCTCGCGACCGGGCACGTCCGCCCGCACTTCGAGGGTGAGCAGGCCCGAGCCGCGCCACTCTTCCAGTGCGTCGATCAGCGCGGCGGCATGGATCGGCGCGGGATCGCCCAGCTCATCCTGGATCGACCAGACCAATGTGACGTGCGCGGTCGGATAATCGAGCGCGCGGTTCCGCCCGATCGTCTCGGCGAGCCGGGCGCGCGCGGCATCGTAGGCGCGGCGTTGGGCTCCTTCCGGCAGGAGATGGAGGATGTAGCGCATCCCAGCCCTTCTGCGATGAGCACGATAGCGCGCGTGACGACACGCTCACCACCCGGTGGCGTTCACATTAGCGCGCGATGATACCAGCCCGACCATGACGAAGATCAGCCACGCGCCCGAAAACGAGCGCCATCTCGCCACCCCTCACGCACTCCTCCCCGAGGAGGAGTTCGCGAACGCCCGGGCCTGCGACAACGCCTGACACTGTCGCAGGCTCGGGCCGAAGCCGATGAGATGCTCGCCTTACGCGACGCGCGCCACATCGGGAAACAAAACAGCGCCGCAGCGAACGATCGGCCGCGCCGCTCAGTCGTCATCGAGCACATGGGACTCCGCGCCGAGATCGTAGCGGCGGATCGCCGGGACGAGCCAGGCGACGAGCGCCACGCTGATGATGCAGGCGAGTCCCCCGGAGATGATCGCGAAGGGTGCCCCAAGTCGCGCCGCGACCGCCCCCGCCTCGAGTTGCCCGGCCTGCGGCCCGCCGCCGGTGAAGAGCTGTTCCGCCGCCGTGACCCGCCCGCGTAGCGCGTTCGGCGTCGCGAGTTGCAGGATCTGGCTGCGACAGGTCATGCCGACCGTATCGGCCAGGCCAACGCCGATCAGCGCCAGGAAGGCCAGCGGCAACTCCCGCGCCAGCCCGAGCCCGACCGTCGCCAGGCCATAGAGCGCCAGCGCGATCAGCAACGGCCAGCCGGGGCGCCGGAGGCGATGCGACAGGGCCGTCATCGCGGCGGCACCGAGCACCGACCCGACCGCCGGGGCGGCGTAGAGGAAGCCGAGCGCGGTCGGGCCGACGTGGAAGACACGATCCGCCAGGACCGGCAGGAGGATCGTCGCGCTCCCCCAGAAGTTCGCCAGGAAATCGAGCGCCATCACGCCGAGGATGATCGTGTTGCCGCGCACGAAGCGGAGCCCTTCCAGCGCGGCGCGCAACCCCGACGTGTCGCTCGCCGATGCCGCGCCGAGCCGCGCGCGCATCGCCGCCAGCGTCCCGATCGCGATCGCAATCGCGCACACCTCCACCACATAGGTGCCAGCCACCCCGACGGTGCCGAGCGCCAGGCCACCGAGCGCCGGCCCCGCGATCGACATCACCGAGCCGACGGTGATCGCCCACGAGAGGGCGTTCGTAAGGTGGGCGCGCGGGACGAGCGCGGGCAGGAGCGCGTCGCGCGTCGGCTCGCCGACCGTGCCGATCGTCGCGGCCAACGCGGTGATCGCATAGATGATCCAGAGGGTCGCCCAGCCCAGATAGGTGGACACCGCCAGGGCCAGCGCGCAGCACAACAGGGCGGGCTCGGTGAGGAGCAGCAGGCGGCGGCGATCGACCCGATCGGCCAGGACGCCGCCGCCGAGCGAGAAGACGAGATTGGGGATGAGGCGGACCAGACCGAGGCCGCCGAGTTCGAGCGGCGACTGATGCAACGAGTAGACCTGATAGGCGAGCGCCACCCCCTGCAACTGCCCGCCAAGCGACCCGATCCCTTGCCCGGCGACCAGGAGGCGATAGTCGCGGTGCCGCCAGGCGACGAACGGGCCGGGGGTACCATCCGGTTCAAGGGCCGTCTCGCCCATCGGCGGGAACCTCCTGTCTGCTCCACTCGTCCGGCGCACATCGCCGACACATCGCCGCACCCGATCGTTCGCGACCGGCACAGATCACGCGGCGACCAGCGGCCAGCGCGATAGCGACCGTGCGACGTCCGGTCGCGCGCACAGGCCGATCTGATCGCGACTGTGTAGGCCATGATACGGGATTGCGCGCGTTGTGGTGTGGGGCACAGGCATGTACCGACAGATACCCCGCAATCTGCACGGAAAGGGGTGCGGAGGGATGTACACAACGAGCTAGCAGCGAGGCGGGAAGAGACAGTGCCTGCGCTCGTATCGAGCGCAGGCACTAAGTGGCGAGGGTGTAAGGTGTTTATTCGAGCGCCTACAGGCTACCAAGCAGATAGCGTCCGACTAGTGCACCGCGCAGAATGCTTGGCCCACCGGGGACCGGGACTGCAGTACCCATGAAGGGCAGCCACTCCCGGCGAAGGGCTGCGGCCACGAAGTACCCATGAAGGGCATACTATACCCATGAAGGGCACACTGTCCCCTTCCGGGGACTGGGATTGTTGCAGGGTCAAGCATTCCGCGTAGCGCTGTAGAGCGGCGGGTAGAAACTCTTGTTCCGGGGGTTCAGGCTACCCATAAAGGACACACTGCAACCGCTGTAGGCAGCCATACGCGGCACCGCCGAAGCCCCAAGACGCGGCTTGGGCGCATCTCCCCCTGCGGGACTGGGAATGCGCCGCCTAAGCATTCTACGTGGTGCCATAATCGGCGTAGGGAGCAAAGCTTCCCAGGCAAACGTGGCGACTGATAGCATGGCAAGGCAGACAACCGCCGTCTCCCGACACACCGATCTGCCGCTCCGTGTTACGGGGTAGCACGGCCCAAATTATCGAGGGGGCGATCAGCCGGGCAGTTTGGTGATGCCACAGGCCAGGGCGTTACCGTGCGCCTCGGACCACTCGATCAGCGCCTCGTATTGCGCCTCGTCCAGGGTGAAGGTCGTCCGGCAACCGCCGCACGTCACCACCAGATAGCAGTCGTTGCGGCCCTCGCACCACTCGACCGTCTCGCCCATCCCACGGCACGCTTCGCCGCAGAGGTGGGCGATCACGTCGCGCGCAAAAGCGTCGGGCAGGCGGTCCAGGCCGGTGAGGTATGGGGCGATCGGCATTGGGTCGAGAGCGGGGGTGACATCGGACATGGGCGGTCTCCTTCGCGGCAGCAATCACCCGTAGTTTCGTAGTGTATACCCTCTGTCAAGGGGGTACAAACAGGCGAGTGAGCGCCAGTCCTGCGGTGTGCGATCGCGGCGGAACGAGCCGCCTCACGCACGGTCAGGAATGGCCGGGACAACGATGCAGCCATGAGGAGGTGAGCGAAGATGCGCGCTACCAGTGGGGATGACTGCACGCCCCCACCAGGTATAGCGCGCAACCCCGTACGGTTATTCCGCTACGCTGTCGCGCTGCTGCGCTTCAGGCAAGTTGGGCCAACGCGGCCTCGATCGCTTCCCGTTCGACGATCGCGGCGGGGCCACGCCCGGCCAGGCTGAGCCCGGCGGCGACATTGGCATACGCGGCGGCATCGCGCGGGGTGCGGCCCGCCACGAGGGCGACGAAGAAGCCGGTGGCGAAGATGTCGCCCGCCCCGGTATCGTCCACGAATGGGTAGCTGGCGGTCGGCACATCGATCGCGCTGTCGCGGTCGAGGATCGTGCAGCCTTCGGCATCACGAGTGATCGCGACGAGTCCGCCCCCCGCGCGCACGGCGGCGATCACGCCCGGCGCGCGATGGGCCTCGGTCTCGCTGAGGACGAGCGCATCGAGGCGCGTGGTGAGGATGGCAGGGAGTTCGAGGTCAACCTCGGAAACATGCCCGGCGGCGTCCCAGCGGCGCAGCCACCCCTGTGGCGTCGCCCCGACGAACGCCTCCGCCGGGAAAGTCGGCAAGCGGTCGAGGTCGATCTCGCGCGCGACCGGCCCAAGGTGGATGATCCGCGCGGGCGGGAGTGGGTGGTCGAGGTCGAGCACCCCGGCCCAATCGGGCAGCGTCTGCCGTCGCGCCGCGCCGACACCGACATTGACGAAGATCGTGCTGTGGGTGGCGGCATGGAGGTCGATCGTCACCTCCCGGCGGAACGGGGCGAGGAGGTCCGCGAAATCGGCGGGCTTCCCGGCGGTCACGATCCCGGCGCGCAAGCCCAGACGCGCGGCCTGCACCGAGGAGAAGATGGCCGTGCCACCCGGCAGGTAGCCGCCATCGGACTGCCGATCGAGCGTCAGATGGCCCACCGCCAGATAGTCGAGTGCTGCGCCGTCGTCGTGCCTTGCCGCCCCGATTGTCATGTCACTCCAATTTATTAGTCGTCGGTCGTCGGTCGTCGGTCGCTATCAGTCGAACGCCCCGCTCGGCCCAGACGAATACGCGGGTAGGCAATATAACGTCAGGGACGCAACAAGGCGTGTCAACGTCGTACGACGCGGGATCCGACATCATACTGCCGCGTCTTAACCAGTCAACGCGCCGACAACGGACAGTACTGGTGTAGCGCAATGCCCGGCGATACACTCCCTTTATCAAGCCAGGAGCGCTCGCCCACCGGGCCGTGCGACGCGCTAGCGCTCACGAATCGCTGATCCCCGCCTGGCGTGGTGGCACCGTCGGTTCCGGGGGCAACTCACCGCCACGCGCCAGATACCGGAGCATCCGCGCAGGGGTGACGATCCCGATCGTCGGTGCCGCACCACCCGTCGCCCCCACCGGCCCCACGACAAGGGCGTAACTATACCGCCCGCTGGCACAGGTCGCCAACGCCCGGTCGAGCGGTAGATCGGCGGCAAGAACCGGCAACGTATCGAAGGCGAGCATCGCTTCCCCGGCGGTGACCGTGGCCCAACGGGAACGCCGTACCGCGCGCAACTGCGCGATCCCGAGGAGGCCGATCGGCGTGTCCCGAGCATCGACCACGAAGCTCGGGAGCTGCTCGCCCCGATCACCCAAGCCATCGAGGACATCGTCCGCCGCCTCCGCGAGGGGGAGGTCGGCAGGGATCCGTGGCTGCTGGATGGCAGCGGCCCCGATCGTGGGGAGGCGCTTGCTCCGCTCGCGCCAGAGCAGGTTGCGGTAGCCGTCGCGCGCCTCGTTCCGTAGGAACCAGCCGCAGGTCAGCAGGCCGAGCCCCCAGACCGGCTGATCCCGCAACAGGACGACGATACCGGCCAGCACCAGGCCCCAGGCGATCCCTTGCGCGTAGATGGTCGCGAGGCGTGTGGCCGCCAGGAGATCATCGAGCAGATACCAGAGCCCGGCCCGCACGATCCGCCCACCATCGAGCGGGTAACCGGGGATCAACGTCAGCAGTGCCAGGGCGAGGTTCGCGAGGGCCAGGAATTCGAGGACGAATGCCACTGTCTCGCCGAGGCCACGGACCGCGAACCAGAGCCCGCCAAGCAGGGCCGCGAGGAGGAGGTTGACCACCGGGCCGGCGACCGCCACCAACGCCTCCCCGCCGGGGCGAACCGTCTCGGCATCGAGTTCGGTAATGCCACCGAAGAAGTGGAGGGCGATCCGCCGCACCGAGATACCGCGCCAACGCGCGACGCAGGCGTGCCCAAGTTCGTGCAGCATGACCGCGCCGAGCAGGAACAGGGCGATCAGCAACGCCGCACCGATGCGCGCGGGCGACCCCGCCGCGCCGAGGACCGGTGGCGCGAACGCGATCATCCCCCCGACGACGAGCGCGACAGCGAGCGCCCAACTCGGCGAGAAACGGATCGAGATACCGAAGAGCGGGAATTCGGGGTGGAGTCGCGCCATGCGACCTCTGCGGTGCGTGCGGAGGGGGAGATAGCCTGCGGGCGAGAGGGAGCACGATGCCCGCTCTCGCCCGCACGCCAGACGGCGCGCCAGAGAGGTTAGAGGCGCTCGTAGCCCTCCAGGTCAAGGACGAAGACAGTTGCGGCGGCGGTCTGCACGGTCTTACCGCCCTCGCCCCCCTGCGCGCGACTGTGCGCGGTGCGCTTGATGATGTCGATCACCGTGTCCACCTGGGCATCCTCGACGCCGATCATCATCGTCGTATTGCCGCGCCGCAGGAAACCACCCGTGGAGGCGAGGCGCGTCGTGCGGAATTCCGCTTCGAGCAGGGCATCGACCACGTCATTGGCATCATCGTTCTGCACCACCGCGACGATCAATTTCATCCGGTTTCCTTCCATCTTCATCCGGCGCGACCCTTGCCGCAATCCGGGGCAATGCCGCGCGCACCACTTTCAAGAAGCGCCGCGCCGCTACAGGCATACCATTCTGGCAGTATAGGGGCGACTTCGGGCGAGTGTCAATCTGCATGGCGGTGGTGAACGGACGACGAGTGCGCGACGCCGCCGATTACCCCACTGCCACCGCCCAACGGACCAAACCGCCACCCGATTGATGAACACCATCACGGCAACACCTGGTAGCGACTGCTGCTAGAATTGACTATCAATGTAAGGAGTGTATGCCATGTTGCCAGCGATCCGCGCGATCTACGAAGTCGGTCATCTGCGCCTCCTCGATCCGGTGGAATTGGCCGAGGGGATGGAAGTTACGATCACGATTCTTTCTGAGCGTGACGCGATCATCGCCGCGCTTGGTGACTTGCTCGTGCCGATGCAGCAGATCGACGATGACGATTTCGATGACGAGGCCGCAATGCGTTCAGTCAGGGAAGAGCTTCGGCTCGCCGGTTACCCTGGGGCATCGCAATACATCATCGAGGAGCGCCGCGAGGGGCCATGACAGCGTACTTTTGCGACAGCAGTGCCCCGATCAAGCGCTATATTCCAGAGCAAGGGAGTACCTGGGTAGAAGCCCTGGTTCTACCCGGCAGTGGGAATCAAATCTTTATCGCCCAAGTCACTCCAGCAGAGATTATTTCCGGGATCGCTCGACTCCAGCGTGAGGGTGCTCTGACCGCTAGCGCTGTTGCGCTGGTACGCCGAAGCGTTGATCTCCATACCGGGAGCCTGTATCGCACCATCAGCCTCTCGACAGCGATCGTGCGCCGCGCTGAAAATATCTTGCTGGTATATCTGCTTCGCGCGTATGACGCCGTACAACTGGCATCCGCGCTCGATAGTGCCGCACAGTCGGTCATGAACGAGGAGAGTTCGCCAATCTTCGTCTCAGCCGATCGGCGCTTGCTTGCGGCGGCAGAGGCCGAGGGGTTGACCATAGTGGGTCCAAACCAGCACGCATGATGCAGCACAACGAGTATTTGCGGAGGCGCGAAGATGATCATGGTCGCCGCGACAACGCTCCTCGGTGGCAAGAAACTCGTCCCGAAGGCAGCGCTGATCCCGCGCCGCTCAGCCTATGGAGTCGTCCTCGATGATGATCGCTTGCTGCTGGTTAACACCCGCAGCACCGGGAAGTGGTCCTTCCCCGGTGGGCGGTGCGAAGCTGGCGAGACGGACGGCGAGGCGGCGATACGCGAGGTTCGCGAAGAGACCGGTGTCAACATCGCGGTCGGCGCGGTATTGGTCGAGATCGAGAACTACTGGTACGACGACACAACGGGGGACGCCTACCACCAACGCGGCATCTTCTTCCGGTGCAGTCCGCTCACATATGCCCTCAGCGCGGCCGGTAACCCGGATGAGCACGACGAGGCGGAGCGGCCAATGTGGGTGCCGCTGGCCGAGCTGACGCCCGAGGCGTTCCAGAGCTTCTGGGGCGAGGTATTTCGACTGCTGTAATCCATCCTGGTAATTCGCAGCAATGGGACAGCGATCACGACCGCCATAGTCCGCCGACCGCAACGGTGTATAGTTATGGTACGGAGCCAGTGGTGCGTGGCACAGCGGCATCGACTATCGGCGGGATACGGAAGGTGCGGCGTCCGGCGACGCGCGCCCGCTCCTCAGTTCGCTCCAGGCGCAGACAGACGACTGACTCGGAGGCATAGATGGGCGGCGACGCGCCGATAATCTCGATCGTCACGCCCACATACAATCGCCGGGCCACGTTCTTGCCCCTCGCGATCGCCAGCGTGCAGACGTTGCGCCTCTCCTGCGCCTGGGAGCACGTTATCGTGGACGATGGCTCGGACGACGACACCGCCGCCTACCTCGCCGCACTCGCCGCGAACGATCCGCGCGTCGTCGTGGTGCATCACGCGGAACCGCGCGGGGTCGCCGCCGCGCGCAACAGCGCCGCACGAGCGGCGCGCGGCGAGTTCCTGATCGACCTCGATGACGATGATCTGCTGACCGTGGACGGCGTGGAGCAGCGCCTCGCCTATCTGCGCGCCCGGCCAAACTTCTGGGCGGCGCACGCGAACGCCGCGAAGATCGACGAGGCCGGGCAGTACCTGATCGGCGAGGATGTCCGCAACTTCTTCTGCGCCGACCGCGCCGCGTGCGCGCGCCACTTCTACGAGAGCACGATGATCCCGAATGCCAGCACGGCGATCTACCGCCGCGAGGCGCTCCTGGCGCTCGGCGGCTGGGACGAAACGTTGCGTTGCTGCGAAGACTACGACCTCTGGTTGCGATCGTTGGAGCGCTACGGACCGCCCGGTTTCGTCGACACGATCGTCACCCTCTACCGCAAGAAGACGCACGGCCTCGGGATCGACAGCATCCGCTCGGGGGTCCACGAGAACAATCAGCGCCTGCTCAAGGCACGGTGGGCGCATCTACTCGCCGACTGACGGCCGCGCTATGCCCTCCGTGCGCTACGAGTACGAATCGGTCGTATCGCGCCCCGCAACAGATGCCTCGCCACACAGGTTGATCACACCAGTGCTTCCCTCTCCCGACCGCATGAGCGCGTGGATTTACGCACGACTATCGCGGAGGCAGCCATGAGCGACACGACCGCCGGGACGACGATACCGTTCACGCTGACCACCCGGCACGATCAGCGACTCGTCGGGGCGATCGACTACCCGCCCGGCGACGCGCCGGTCACGCGCACGCTGGTCCTCTGCCACGGTTATGGCGGCGACATGGCGGGGCGCTACCTGCGCCAGATCGCCGCGACGCTCAACGCAGCGGGCGTCGCGACGGTGCGCTTCGATTTCACCAACGGCGCGGGGACGAGCGCTGGCGCATTGAGCGCGGCGTCCGTCGCGGGCTATGCCGACGATCTCGACGATGTGCTCGACCTGGTCGAGACGCAGCCGCGTCTGCGCGCGAGCACCTTCGCGATCGGCGGGCACAGCTACGCCGGGATGGTCGTCATCGTGGTGGCGTCGCGCCGCCGCGACATCGCCGAGGTCTTCTTCCTGGCGGCGGTCTTCGATCGGACCAAAGAATTCGCGATGGCTGCAGTCGCCGCACAGGTGGTGGCACCGATCGTGATTATCATGGCCGGAGGAGATCGTGAGGTCGCCACGACGCAGGCAGACGCGCTCGTGCGCGCGGCGGGTGAGCGCGTCGTCGCCCGCGTGACCATCCCCGGAGCCGACCACAACTTCACCGCTCCCGGCAGCGCCAGCGCACTGGCCGACGCGATCCGCGAACACCTGCTCACCCTGCCTGCGCGCGAAGCCAGGGCTTCGCCAGCGTCCGCTCAGTAGCCCGCGCTGCTCCGCGCGATCGTCAAGGCCAGCTCGTTCACCGCGCACCGATGATCCGGCGATGCCAGTACCATGAGGAGAGACGATGACGACACATCACGGCCCGCTGATCCTCTTCGGCTCGGGCGAGACCGCGCGCCACGGTCGCCAGGTTCAGGAGGAGGTGCTGCGGCAGCTCCCGACCCCGGTGAAGGTGGCGATCCTCGTCACGCCGTCCGGCTTCCAGCCGAACGCCGACTTCGTGGTGGAGAAGCTGCGCTCGTTCGTCGAGCGCAGCTTACAGAACTACAAGCCGGAGATCACGCTGATCCAGGCCAGCCGCAAGGGCGGGCCGGGCGACCCGGACGACCCGGAGGTCTATGGCCCGCTGCGCGCGGCCGATTACATCCTCGCCGGGCCAGGCAGCCCCACCTACACCGTGCGACAGCTCGCAGGCACGGCCACCTGGGCGCTGATCCGCGAACGGTGGAGCGCGGGGGCCGCGCTCGCCTTCTCCAGCGCGGCGGCGCTGGCGCTCGGCACCCACGTCCTGCCGGTCTACGAGATCTACAAGGCGGGCGACGACATCCATTGGCAGGCCGGGCTCAATCTCCTCGATCACGTCGGGCTCAATCTGGCGATCGTGCCGCACTGGAACAACGCCGAGGGCGGCGCGAACCTCGACACGAGCCGCTGTTTCATGGGTACCGAGCGCTTCGATCGACTGCGCGCGCTCCTCCCGTCCGGCACGACGATCCTCGGGATCGAGGAGCACACCAGCTGCATCATCGACGTGAACCACAACACCCTCGCGGTGCGCGGACAGGGCCAGGTGACGATCATCCGCGACGGAGCGGAGCAGCGCTACGAGCATGGCGCGGAACTCGATCTGGCCGTGCTCGGGGAAGCGGTCCTCCAGCCGCATCCGGCCCTGGCGTGAGTGCCGACGCCCCGCCCGCCGATCCCGACGCACCATTGCGCGTCCTCTTTGTCGCGCCGTACTACAAGCCGAATTGGGGCGGTATCGAGCGGGTGATCGACCAGCTCAGCGCCCACCTGCGTGCCGCCGGACACACGACCGGGATCCTCGCCACCCATTACGCCTTCCCGCGCCGCCACCTGCCGGGTCTGGCCGCGCGTGAGACGATCGATGGGGGGATGGCGTATTACCGCGTCCCGTCGTGGCCACACCGCGCGCCGCCCTTCTTCTCGGTGCCGCTCGTCTGGTTCCCTCCGCGCGCCTTCGCCGCCGTCGTGGACGACTTTCGGCCCGATATCATCCACTGGGTTGGCGATGGCTGGTTCTGGGGGCATCTCTGGACCTGGTTCTACGGACGGCGCGGCGCGGCGATCGTCTTCACGCCGTCGTTCCACCGGCTGATCCCGGCTTATCGCTGGCTCCAACCGATCAACATCCTGCTCTGCCGCGCCGCCGATCGAATCACGGTCCTCTCCGGCCTCGAACGCCGGGCGCTCTCGCGGACCTATCTGGCACCCCGCGCGCGCCTGACGACGATCGGCTGGGGGATCGATGCGCCCGCGTCCGACGGCGCACCGCCGCAAGGGTGGTCGGCGGATCGGCTGACGATCCTCTGCGTCGGGCGGCTCGGTGCGCACAAGGGTCAGGAATGGACCCTCGACCGGCTCCTCGCCGCGCGCGCGCGCCTGCCACAAGCGGTCGCCGCGCGGCTGCGTCTCGTGCTGGTCGGGCGCGATGAAGGGAGCGAGGCGGCGCTGCGAGCGCGGATCGCGCGCGAAGGGCTGGCCGATCTCGTCCTGCTAACCGGCGAGGTCGACGATGCGGAACTCCTCCGCTGGTACGACCACGCCGATCTCTTCGTCCTCTTCTCACGCTACGAGGCGTTCGGGCTGGCCCTGGTCGAAGCATTGGCCCACGACCTGCCCGCGATCACCCACGCCGTCGGCGCGACCGCCGAGATCGTCCCGGACGGGCAAGGCGCGATCGTCGTGCCGCCATTCGATGCAACGGCGACCGAGGCGGCCCTGGTGGCGCTCCTCGGCAGCGAGCGGGCGCGCGCCGCACTGGGCCGCGCCGGACGCGCCTTCGCGGCCCGCTACGCCTGGCCACAGGTGATGCAACGTTTCGTCGCCGTCTACCGACAGGCGCTCGCGCGCCGCGAGCGGCGACGTGGCGACAACACCGCAATAACGGACCGAATGGGGCGCTGATGGAGCGCTTCGACGTCGTAATCCTCGGCGCGGGGAGTGCGGTTTCGTCGCCTGTGTCCCGAGCAAAATCTTGTTGCGCGACGCCCAGCAACTCGGCGCGGTCGCCCGGCCGCTCGATGCGGGGGATGGGCGCGCAGCCTACGCCCTGGCGGTGGGGCGGCGCGACGCGATCGTGCCGGATGACGACACCTTAAGATCCTCGCCGCGAATCTGCTCGGCGCGGCGCGCAAGGCCGATTATCGCGCCATCCCGCGCGCCGTCTACACCACACCGACCGTCGCGGGCGTCGGCCTCACCGCGCAGGCCGCGCGCGAAGGGGGCTACACGGTCGGCACCGCCGGGGTCGATCTGCGCGAGACGGCGCGCGCGGAGACGGAAGGGACACCGCATGGGCGACTCGAACTGGTGGCCGACCGGGACCGGGGCGTGCTGCTCGGCGCCTCGGCCATCGGGCCACACGCCGATGCGTGGCTCGGCGAGGCGACGCTGGCGATCCGCGCGGCGGTGCCGCTCGAGTTGCTGGACGAGGTCGTCCGCGCCTTCCCGACCTTCAACGAGGCTTACACCGAGGCGCTGACCCAGCTGCGCGCGACCCACGACTGAGCACGGCCCGTGCTCAGCCCCCCACCGGACCATCGAGCATATCGACGACGATCGTGCTCCAGCTGTGATCGCGCGAGCCGTAGCCCTCGGCGGTGTACGGGTGATAGTACTCGCGGAAACCCGAGCGCTCCACCAACGCACAGGTCGCGTCGGTCAGGCGCTCGCGCAGATCGTCGATGCCGTGCGCGCGCAACCCCTCGCCGATCAGCCAGTTGCTGTTGATCCAGCTCGGGCCGCGCCAGATGAAGCCGTGCGCGTCGCCCGGCATGAACGAGGGCTCGCGCGCGGAGACCGACGGGACCGGATAGGGCAGCGCGAACGTCTCCGTGTCGCGCAGGTGGGCGACCAGGCGGTCCACGAGCGGGCGCGGCAGATCGGGCAGCGCCAGCGGGGCGAGCGACGCGATCGTCAGCACCTTCAGCGGGTGCTCTTCCCTGCCCGCAAGATCGAAGAAGGCCCCCGCCTCCTCGTCCCAGCACTTGGCGATCAGCGCATCCCGCACCTGTGCGGCGCGCGCTGTGAACTCGGACGCGATCGCCGCGTCGTCGGTGAGCCGCGCGATCGCCTGCATCCCGAGGATATGAAAGACGTTCGTCAGCACCTCTTCCACGTTGAAGAGATCGAGGGCGAGGATCGCGCGATCGTCCAGGCGGAGCGGCGCGTAACGCGCGTAGAGCGAGGCGATCCAGCGCACCAGATCGTCGTTGTCCTTCGGGAAGTCCATCAACGGGTCGAACTTCGGCGAGGCGTCGATCCCCGATTCATCCGGCTGGATGATCGCGATCAGGCCATCGCCGTCCGGGTCGCGAATATCGGCGAGCCAGCGGTGAAAAGCGATCGCCGCAGGCAGGGCCTGCGCCAGGAAAGCGGCGTCGCCGGTCGCGCGATAGACCCGCTCGATCGCGACCGCCAGGACCGGCGGCTGGATCGATGTGCTGGTGTAGCGGTCGCCGAAATCCTCCGATTGCCTGGCGGCCGCCTCGGGATAGCGATCCTTCTCCCACAGGATCTGGTGCGGGATGAAACCGTTCGGCTGCGCGCCGCAGAGGAGGGTCAGCAATTCCTCGCGCGCCCAAGCGGGGTTGATGTGCGTCAGGGCGATCGCGTGGAAGCAGGAATCCCAGAACCACTGGAAGGGATAGGAGCCGGGCGACGGCACGACATAGGCGTAATCATGCCCGTTCCAGGCGGCATGGCCGGTACGACGGTTGCGCGTCAGGATACGCGCGGCCTCGCTACGGACGAACGCGGCGGTGGCGGGGCTCGGCATCGTCTCCTCCTCGCGACTGTCGCGGCAACACGCCGCACATTGTCACCAAGGATACGGCATAATCGGCCGAGGCACCGCGTTAGCAGAGAGCAACGATGACGATGAGCGGCGCGAGGATGGGGAAACGATGGGAGCGCTGGTACTCGCGGGATCGGGCGAATTTCTGCCGATCATGCGTGCGGTCGACGAGGTAGTCCTGACGCATCTGCCGCGCGCCTCGCGGCGGGTCGCGATCGTGCCGACCGCATCCGGGCGCGAGGGCCAGGTGCCCTTCGGCTGGATCGAGCGCGGCGTCGCGCACTTCACCGCGCTCGGCTGCGAGGCATTCGGCGTGCCGATCCTCGAACGCGCCGATGCCGACAACCCCAACTACGTGGCCGCGCTCGCCGGGGCCGATCTGATCTATCTCTCCGGGGGTGACCCGCGCCACCTGATCGACACCATGCTTGGCAGCGCCGCCTGGGCCGCGATCCGCACGGCCCACGCCGGGGGCACCATCCTGGCCGGGAGTAGCGCGGGCGCGATGGCCCTCGGCGAATTGGTGATCTCCCCGCGCGCCGCCGCGCCGACCTGGCAGCCGGCCCTCGGCCTCGTGCCCGGTATCGGCGTCCTCCCCCATTACGACCGCTTCGGGGGGGCGCGCACCGCGCCGCTGGTCGCCGTCGCGCCGCCAGGGCTCACCATCCTCGGCATCGACGAGGACACGGTGATCCTCACCGTGGATGGCGCGTCCCGCGTCCTCGGGGCACGCGGCGTCACCATCTTGCAGGGCGACGCGGCAACGATCTTCGGAGCCGGGGAGCTGCTGCCACATGCGCTCATCCCCGCTACAGCCGCGTCCGAACCGCGATAAAGCGCACAGGATGATTTGCCAGGCACGCTCATGCTGCCGGGATAGGCGCTGGCGCTCCGCCGTGATACGCTCCGTGCATGCCGCAAGGCGGGATGGCCATCGCCGCCTACATCGATAACGGTAGTCGTAGGAGGTTCTCGATCATGGTGAGCACCGCGCCGACCCCCACGGACGTCGCGCGCAAGCGTCCGTTGCAGATCGGGCTGCATCTCCCGAACGCCTATCCCTGGGAAGAAACGCTCGCGATGGCCCGCACGGCGGCGGCGGTCGGGTTCGACTCCCTCTGGCTCCCCGATCACCTGCACGTCAAGCGCGCGGAGCTGTGGATCACGGCGGGGCGACCGGTGCCGCCCGGCGTCGAGGATCAGCCGCCCGCCGGGGCCTGGGAGACCTGGACCCTCCTCACCGCGCTAGCGATGGCGGTGCCGGACGTGAAGCTCGGCACGCTGGTCACCTGCACCAACTTTCGCAACCCCGCGCTCGTCGCCAAGATGGCGGCGACGCTGGACACTGTCAGCGGCGGGCGGCTGATCCTCGGCCTCGGCTCGGGCGATGTCGCCTTCGAGCATCGCGCGTTCGGCTTCCCCTTCGATCACGCGGTCAGTCGCTTCGAGGAGGCGTTGCAGATCATCACGGCGCTGCTGCGAACCGGCTATTGCGACTTCCACGGCCAGTACTACGACATCCACGACCTCACCCTCGAGCCGCGCGGCCCGCGCCCGAGCGGGCCGCCGATCCTCATCGGCACCCTCGCGACCGGCAAGCGGATGCTCCGCCTCACCGCGCAGTACGCGGACCTCTGGAACGGCTGGCTCGGCTACGGGCGGAACTTGCCCGACGTGCTCCCGCCCTTGCGCGACGCGATCGACGCGGCGTGCATCGCCCACGGGCGCGATCCACAGACCCTCGGGCGAACGATCGCGGTCCGCGTCGCATTGCTCGGCCAGGAGATCGCGGGCGGCGTCGAGCCGCTCACGGGGACGCCCCAGGAGATCGCGGAGGCGATCCGCACCTACGCGCGTGGCGGGATCTCGCACATGCAGATCTGGCTCGTGCCGAACAATCTCGCCGGGATCGAGGCGTTCGCGCCGGTCCTGGCGGAGTTGGATCGCGGCTGAGGCGACGCGCCCGGCATCGCCTCACCCCGCCCGCTGACGGGCCGCTTGTAGCGCTTCCTTCGCCAGAACCCGGCACGATCACCGACACCGCCGCTGACTGTGCCGCGCGTACTCGATACGCTGCCAGCCCGCGGCGGTGTCTCATTGTGCGCCAAATGTACATCGGCAAAAACCGCCGCCGCGAAAGTATTGACAAAGGCCCATCTGCGGCGTAGCATAAAGTTGTTAACAGTTACCCAGTCAACAGTTGAATAGAGCGATTCGGCGGTTCCGTGGGACACAGCGCAGAGCGGCGGTGGTACGTTGCCGTGCTCGCTCGTGGCAATGCGCGTGATCGCGGGGGCCGGTCGGCGGCAGCAGGCTAAGGAGCAGCAGAGGGAGCGCACTGCATGGTGCTTGAATTGTTCGACCTGACCGGGCGTGTCGCCCTGGTCTCCGGGGCGGGGCAGAACATGGGCCGCGCCACCGCGCTCGCCTTCGCCGAAGCCGGCGCGGACCTCCTGATCTGCGACTGGTCGGCGGAGACACTCGAGCAAACCGCCGACGAGATCGCCCGATTGGGGCGGCGCGTGGTGCCGGTCGTCTGCGATGTCGGGAGCATCGACCAGATCCGGGCGCTGTATGCGCGGCTGGACCAGGAATTCGGGCGGATCGACGTGCTGGCGAATATCCCCGGGAACAATCGGCTCTATCACCCCGAAGATATCCCGATCGAGGCGTTGCAAGAGGTGTTGCAAGGGGCGCTGATCGGCAAGTTCTGCTCCTGCCAGGAGGGTGGTCGACGGATGTTGCGGGCAGGCAAGGGCAGTATCATCAATATGGCGTCGATCGGCGGGATGAGCGCGCTCGGGCGCGGTAATTTCGCCTACAGCGTGGCGATGGGTGGCGTCGTGCAGATGACGCGCGAACTCAGCACCGAATGGGCGGGGCGCGGGGTCCGCGTGAACGCGATCGCCCCGGCACAGATCACCAATCCGGCCTTCGATCGCCGCATGGAGGCGACCCCCGGCCTGCGCGAGAACTTCCTCACCGGGATCCCGCTCGGACGGCTCGGGGTGCCGGATGACATCAAGGGGCCGGCGTTGTTCCTGGCCTCCGATGCCTCATCGTTCGTGACCGGCTGCGTGCTGCCGATGGACGGGGGCAATCTGGCGATGAATGCGGGCGGCACGCACTCCGGTGGCGACACCCGGCCACGGCGCGGCTGATCGCCACGTCGGGTGCGAAGTCGGAATGAGGGGAGAACAGCGATGCGCGTGAATACCGCGAAACAGCAGATGGCACAGGGGCGACCGGCGTTCGGCTACTCGCTCGGCCTGGGCTCGCCGCTCGCCGCCGAGGCGCTCGCACAGAGCGGTATCGACTTCATCCTGCTGGACAACCAGCACGGCTCGTTCGGTCCCGACTCGACGATCGCCTGCCTGATGGCGATGGCGTCCGGCTCCGCCATCCCGATGGCGCGGGTCGCCCGCAACGACTACACGATGATCGGGCGGCTGCTGGACGAGGGCGCGCTCGGGATCGTCATCCCGATGGTCCATACCGTGGAGGAGGCGCGCGCCGCCGCCGCCGCCTGTCGCCTCCCACCGGTCGACAACCGCTCGTGGGGCTGGGGCCGCGCCGCGCGCTACGGCGACGATTACCCGGACCGCATCAACGACGAGGTGTTCGTCGCGGTGCAGTTGGAAAGTATCCAGGCGGTCGAGAACGCCGAGGCGATCATGTCCGTGCCGGGCGTGGATGGGTGCTGGGCCGGACCGGCGGACCTCGCGCTCTCGATGGGGATCCACCCGAGCCGGGTGAATGACGACAACCGCCACGCCCGCGCGCTGGAGCGCGTCGTCCAGGCTTGCCGCGATACCGGGACGATCCCGGGGCTCTCGTGTAGCAGCCCCGAGGAGATGGTGCGGCGCGCGGCGCAAGGCTTCCAGTTCGTCACCGGCGGGAGTGATATGGGCTTCATCCTGGAAGGGGCGGCGGCGGGCATCGCGACGCTGCGAGGCTAACCGACGACGCGAGGAGTGCATGTGATGGAAACCCTGGAGTCGCTCCTCTCGGCACCACTCGGTGGCGGTATTTCCAGCGATGTGGCAGGACGCCTGCGGACCGCGATCGTACACGGACACTTCGCCCCCGGTGAGCGCTTGCGCGAGGAGGCGCTCGCCAGGATGCTCGGCGTCAGTCGCGGTCCCATCCGCGTGGCCCTGAGCAAACTCGAACACGAGGGACTCGTGGTCATCCAGCGCAATCGCGGCACATTCGTCGCGCGGCTGACGCGTGAGGACGCCGAGGAGGTCTATAGCCTCCGCCTCGTGGTGGAACGCCTGGCGGTGGAGCGCGCGATCCAGCGCGGCACGCCGGAGCAGTTCGCCGCGATGCAGCGGATCGTGGACATCATGGCGGCATATTCGGCGCGCGGCATCACCGAGCAGGAGGCGGCGGAGTTGGATGTCCAGTTCCACGAACTCCTCTACCTGGCAAGCGCCCACTGCCGCCTCCACGAGTGCTGGATCGCGATGCGCCGACAGATCCACATCCTGCTGCTGAGCCGGAATGTCGCCAACGCCGACTATCGGGTCATCACCGCCCAGGCGCACCAGCTCATCCTGGACGCCCTGCGCGATCGCGACAGCACGACCGCGCGGGAGCTGATCGATGACCACCTGCGCGGCTCATACGAGCGCGTCCTCGCCTCGCTGCACGAGGCAACGGGGGATCGATAAGGCCCGCAGGGCACCGAGACACAGGCCAGGACGATCGCGAAGCACGCACCACCCCGGTGGGCGGGCAACGAGAGGGAGGAGGAGCGCGCGACGCCGACCGTACGATGACGCCCGTCGACCGCCGTGTGGGGCTGGTCGAGCGATGGTTCGTGGGAAGGGGAAGGGACGATGTCGCAATACGACAACACAACGACCGACGGCAAACGCTCGCTGCTCACACGCCGACACTTCCTGGCAACGGGCGGCGCGGTCGCGCTCGCCGGGCTGCTGGCCGCCTGTGGCGCGGCGACCGCCCCGAATACCCCCGTGCCGGCGGCGGCGGGGGCCGGGACGACACCACCCGCCAGTACGTCGCTCAAGGGGACCAAGCTCACGATCCTCTGGATGGCCCCGTCGATCCCCGAGGCCGAGGCCACCCAGAACAAGAACATGGACGACTGGGCGAAGGCGATGGGGATCGAGCTGACCAAGGACACCGTCGCGCTCGATCAGTGGGACGCGAAGCTGGCGACCAATGCCCAGACCAAGCAGGGCGCCGACCTGATGAATATGTACGCGCCGCATGTCGCGACGAACGAGAACGTGCTGCTCGACATCAGCGACATCGCGGACGAATTCGGCAAGACGGTCGGCGGCTGGTACGACGGCCCGAAGGGCGTGGCGCTACGCGGCGGCAAGTGGAAGGCGCTCCCGGCGGCGATCTACGGCCAGTACTGGATCTACCGTGAAGACCTCTTCAAGCAGGCCGGGGTGGACAAGTGGCCGGGGACGTACGAAGAACTCCATCAGGCGGGCAAGAAGCTGAAGGCGCTGGGCGCACCGATCGGGCACACGCTGGGCCACGCGGTCACCGATGGCGCGACGCACAACTACTCGCTGATGTGGGACTTCGGCGCGAAAGAGTTCGAGGCGGACGGCAAGACCCTCGCCCTCGACTCCAAGGAGATGCTGGACTGCCTCACCTTCTTCAAGGGGTACTACACCGATTCCCTCTCCGAGAAGGCGTTCGGCTGGGATGAGACGGGGAATAACCTCGCCTATACCTCCGGGCAGGTCGCCGCGACGAATAATGCGAACACGATCTACGCCGGGCTGCTCAAGAACGACGCCGGGCTCGCCGGGAAGTCGAATCACGGCACCACCCTCGCCGGAGCCGGGGGCGCGTTCCAGTTCATGAGCATGCAGTTCTGGAGCATCCCGACCTACTCCAAGAATGTCGACGCGGCCAAGGAATACCTGCGCGCAGCCTTCTACACGAAGGATTTCCAGACGGCCTGGACGAAGGCGGGGAATGGCTATAACCTGCCGCCCTTCCCGATGCTGGACACGGTGGAATCCGCCTGGCCGACCGATCCGAAGCTCGCCAGCGCGCGGACCCTCGCCAAGACCGCCCGCGTGCCCGGCTCCCCCGGTTCCTATACGAGCATCGTCGGGGCGGCGCAGAACAAGTTCATCATCATCGACATGTTCGCCAAGGTCGCGCAGGGCACCGCGCCGAAGGACGCGATCGCCTTCGCAGTCAACGAATACAACGTACTCCTCAAGGGTGCCTGAGCCCGCGCGGCAGCCGTCGCCGATGTCGTGGAAATGACCGGCGACGGCTTGTCGTGTCGCACAGCTCGGCACCGTTCGCGGTGCGCGCATGGTGGTGGCAAAGGGGGAAGGGATGGGGGTCTCACACGCCGCCGCGCGGCGCAGTCAGGGCGCCGCGCGGGAACGCTGGCAGATATTCCGGGGGCGCGACGCCACACAGGCGTACATCATGCTCGCCCCCGTCACCGTCCTGCTCGTCGTCCTGGTCGCCTATCCGTTCGGGCTGTCGCTCTGGCTGAGCCTGACGAACGCGACGATAGGCACCGATGGTACGTTCGTCGGGCTCGCCAATTTCAGGAACCAGCTCGATAGCGCGATCTTCCGCCTGGCCTTCAGGAATACCCTCTGGTATACGGCGGTCACGACGGTCATCAAGCTGTTCCTCGGCTTCGCGCTGGCGTTGCTGCTCAACCAGGAATTCTTCGGGCGGAAGTTCGTGCGCGCCGCGATCCTCCTGCCCTGGATCGTGCCGAGCGTCCTCAGCACGATGGCCTGGCTCTGGCTGTTCGACTCTAACCTGAGCAGCCTGAACTGGCTCCTGCGACACCTCAACCTGATCACGAAGGACTTGCCCTGGCTCACCGACCCGAACTGGGCGATGGGCAGCATCATGATCGTCAATATCTGGCGCGGCACGCCCTTCCTGGCGATCACGATCCTCGCCGGCTTGCAGACCATCCCGCGCGAACTTTACGAGGCCGCCTCGATCGACGGTGCCGGACGGTGGGTACAACTCCGGCAGATCACGGTCCCGCTGGTCCTCCCGGTCCTGACGGTCGTGCTGATCGTGTCGCTCATCGGCACCTTCTCGGATATTCAGATCGTCTACGCGCTGACGGGCGGCGGACCGACGAACAGCACCCAGGTGCTGGCGACGCTCAGTTACTCGACAGGGCTGAAATCGGGCCTCCTGGGGCAGGGCGCGGCGATCTCGCTCTACATGCTGCCGGTGATGCTGCTGCTGATCCTCTTCCAGGTCTGGAATGTACGGAGGTTGGCGAGATGAGCGCGCGTATGCCCGCCTCACGGGTCGCCCTGCGGGGCCTGACGATCTATCTGCCCGTGCTTATCGTGCTCGTGCTAGTGCTCTTCCCTTTCTACTGGATGCTGGCGACCTCGTTCAAGGCCAACGCCGAGCTGACGAACATCCAGATCAATCCGTTCTACCCGCACATGCCGACCCTCGACCACTACCGCCGCCTCCTGACAGAGACGGCGTACGGGCGCTGGTTCTGGAACACCACGTATGTGGCGGTCTGTAGCACGGCGATCTCGATGGTGATCAGCGTGCTAGCCGGTTACGCGCTCGCCCGCCTGCGCTTCGCGGGTAGTTCGCTCTTCAGCGGGGCGATCTTCCTCGTCTACCTCGTGCCGACGACCCTCCTCTTCATCCCGATGGCCCAGGTTATCGTTAACTTTAACCTGATCAATAACCCGCTCGCGCTGATCGTCGTCTACCCGACCTTCCTCGTCCCGTTCTGCACCTGGCTGTTGATCGGCTACTTCCAGACCGTGCCGAAAGAGCTCGACGAGTGCGCGATGATCGACGGCGCGACCCGCTTCCAGGCGCTGGTGAAGATCGTCATCCCGGCCTCGATTCCGGGGATCATCACGGCGGGGATCTTCGCGTTCACCCTCTCCTGGAACGAGTTCATCTACGCCCTCGTCCTCGTCTCGTCCGACGACTCGCGGACGCTGGTGGTCGGTGTGCTCACGAAACTCGTCCGTGGCGACCTGTTGCCGTGGGGGCCGCTGATGGCGGCGGCGCTCCTGGGCTCGATCCCGGTCGCGATCCTCTACTCGTTCTTCGTGGAGCAATACGTCGCCGGGCTCACCGCCGGCGCGGTGAAGGGCTGAGCGCGGGATCGCCCGGCAGAGGAGGGACAATGAGCGCACCGCATATCGTCATCGCCTACCGTGGGCTCGGCGAATCGCCCCTAGAGGAAACGGTCCTCCGCCAGACCGGGGCACGGGTAACCTACGTCGACACGCTGGACGCACCGGAGGTACGAGGGGCGGACGCGCTGCTGGTGACGATCCAGCCGGTCACCGCCGCCGTCATCGGCACGCTCGCGCGCTGCAAGATCATCAGCCGGGTGGGGGTCGGGCTCGACAACATCGATCTCCCCGCCGCCACCGCGCGCGGTATCTGGGTGACGAATGTCCCCGATTACGCGATCGACGAGGTCTCGATGCACGCCATCGCCCTGATGCTCGCGCAGATGCGCCGGATCCCGGCCTATGCGGCGGCGACCAGGGCGGGCTGTTGGGACGGCAGCGCCGCGAGCACGCTGCGGCGGCCCGGCCTGACCACCCTCGGCATCCTGGGTTTCGGACGGATCGGGCGGGCGGTGGCGGCGAAGGCGCGCGGCCTGGGGCTGCGGGTGCTGGCGCACGATCCCCAGATCCCGGCGGCGACGATCGTGGCGGCGGGGGTCGAACCGCTGGGTTGGGAAGAATTGCTGCGCGCCGCCGATTACCTCTCGCTGCACCTGCCGCTCGCACCGGGGCGGCCGCCCCTGATCGACGGTGCGGCACTGGCATTGCTGTCGCCGCACGCCTACCTGATCAACACCGCGCGCGGCGGCCTGATCGACGAGGACGCCCTGCTCGCGGCACTCCGGTCGGGGCGACTCGCCGGGGCGGCCCTCGATGTTCTCACGACCGAGCCGCCCGCGCCGGATCACCCTTTGCTGGCCGATCCGCGCGTGACCGTCACCCCACACATCGCCTGGGGCTCGGCGGAGGCGAGCGAGGACGTGCGAACGAAGGGGGCGGACGAGGTGGTGCGGGTGCTGCGCGGCGAGCGCCCCCGCAACCCCGCGAACGAGATCGCCATCGCCGAAGTATCGCGCTGATCGCGGCGGCCAGGGCGCGATGATGCGCCAGGGCAGGGCCGCACGGATGTGGGTGGGCGAAGGGAGATGCCGATGGTTACGGACACCGAGACGACGGCGCGGGGGCTGACGAAGGAAGGACTCCTCAGCCTCTACCGGCAGATGCTGGAAATTCGCCGCGCCGAAGAACAGCTGGCACGCCTGCACCAATCGGGGCAGATACCGGGAGCCTGCCACACCTACGTCGGGGAAGAGGCGATCGCGACGGGGGTCTGCGCGCACCTCCGCGAGACGGACACCGTCATGAGCACGCACCGGGGGCACGGCCACGCGCTGGCGAAGGGCGTGCCCGTACGCGAGCTGATCGCCGAACTCCTGGGCAAGGCGACCGGCTGCTCGCACGGGCGCGGCGGCAGCATGCACCTCTTCAAGCCGGAAGTGGGGATGCTCGGCACGAGCGGGATCGTCGGGCCGAGCATCCTGATGGCGACGGGGGCTGGCTACAGCGCCCTGCTCGAGGGCTCGGATCGGGTGAGCGTCGCGTTCTTCGGCGATGGCGCGGTCGGCAACGGGGCTTTCCACGAAGGGCTAAATCTCGCGACGATCTGGGATCTGCCGGTCCTCTTCGTCTGCGAGAACAACCTTTACGCCACGGAAGTCCCCTTCCGCACCGTCACGCGCCAGCCGAGTGTCGCGGCGCGGGCGGCGAGCTACGGCCTGCCGGGGATCGAAGTGGACGGCAATGATGTGCTGGCGGTCCACCAGGCGGCGCGCGAGGCGGTGTCGCGCGCGCGCGCCGGAAATGGCCCGACCCTCCTGGAATGCACGACCTACCGGACGCGCCCACACTCCGAGGGGATGCGCGACGCCGGGTATCGCACGACGGAAGAGGTCACGGAGTGGAAGGGACGTGATCCGATCGCGCGCCTGCGCGACCAGCTCGTGCGCGACGGAATCGCGACCGAGGCGGAGATCGGCGCGGTGGATGCGGCGGTGCGCGCGTTGATCACGGAGGCGGTCGAGTTCGCCCAGGCCAGCCCCTGGCCCGACCCCGCGACCGCCACGACGCACGTCTTCAGTGCGGATTAAGGGGAGAGCAAGCATGATGCGCGAGATGACCTTTACCGCCGCCGCGCTGGAGGGGCTGACCGAGGAGATGGCCCGCGACCCGATGACCTTCGTCGTCGGCGAGGGGATCGGCGCGCGCGGCGGGAACTTCGGCACCACCGTCGGCCTCTTCGAGCGCTTCGGCGCGGCGCGGCTGCGCGACACCCCGATCAGCGAGCGCGGCTTCACCGGCCTCTGCACCGGCGCGGCGATGACCGGCGCGCGCCCGATCGTGGACTACATGTTCGTCGATTTCGGCCTCGATGCGATCGGAGAATTGCTGAATCAGACGGCCAAGATCCAGTACATGAGCGACGGGCGCCTCACGATGCCGATCGTGCTGCGCGGCTGCGTCGGCATCGGCAGTTCGGCGGCGACCCACCACTCCGGGAGCTACTATTCCCTCTTCGCCCACATCCCCGGACTGCGCGTCGTCGTGCCGACCACCCCGTATGACGCCAAAGGGTTGCTCAAGACGGCGATCCGCTCGAACGATCCGGTCCTCTTCCTGGAGCATCGCTCCGTCCTCAACCTGAAAGGGCCGGTGCCGGAGGAGGAGTACCTGATCCCCTTCGGGGAGGCACGGATCGCGCGCGCGGGGCGCGACGCGACAGTCGTCGCCATCGGGGGGATGGTCCCGCGCACCCTCGCGGCGTGCGACGAACTCGCGGCGGAGGGACATGACATCGAGGTGATCGACCCGCGCACGCTCGCGCCGCTGGACATCGACACGATCCTCGCGTCGGTCGCCAAGACCGGGCGTTTGCTGGTCGTGGACGAGGACTACAGCCCGTGCGGCGTCGCGGCCGAGATCGGTATGCAGGTGATGGAGCGCGGTTTCGACGATCTGGACGCGCCGGTAGCCCGCCTGACCAGCGCACAGGCCCCGGTCCCCTACAGCCCGCCGCTCGAGGCGGCGATCACCCCGGATACGGCGGCGATCGCACGGGCGATCCGCGACCTGCTGACGGCTTGAGGCGAGACACGCGGCGTCGACCACCGCGCGGAGAGGGGGAGAGAGTGGCGATCGAGATCGTGATGCCGCGCCTCGGCTGGGACATGAAAGCCGGGACCGTGGTGGAATGGCTCAAGCACGACGGCGATTCGGTCCATGAGGGGGATTTCCTCTTCCTCGTGGAGAGCGACAAATCAACGACGGAGGTCGAGGCGCTCGACAGCGGCACCTTGCACATCCCCGACCAGGCCCTGCACCTCGGCGAAGAACTCCCGGTCGGCACGCTGCTCGCCTATCTCCTGGCCGATGGCGAGCGCCTGCCCACCGCCGCAGGCACGAGCACGCCCCACCCCACGGAAGAACCTACCGCCGTCACGGCACCCACAGGAGCGGTTGTGGCAGAGGCGACGGCGGACGACACGGGCGACGGGATGATCCTCGACCGCACACGGCGACGGCGCACGCCGGTGGCGAGCCCGCGCGCGAAGCGCCTCGCGGCGGAACTCGGGGTCAATTGGGGCACCCTGACCGGCTCCTCACGGAGCGGGCGCATCGTCGCGCGCGATGTCCAGGCGGCGTCCGCGCGCGTCGCCACTGTGGCCGCCGTGCCGCAAAATACCAGCGCTGCAGCTCGCGCCGCGACGGTCGTAGCCACAGCGGCGACCACCGCGACGCCGCTCACGGCGGTGCGTCGGGTCAGCGGGGGGCGGATGGCGCAGAGCGCGCACACCGCCGCCGCCGTCACGCTCACGACCGAGGCGGACGCCAGCGCCCTGGTGCGGGTGCGGGCCGATCTCGCCGAGGCGTTGGCGCAACAGGGCGTGCCGGTCCCGTCCTACAACGACTTCTTCATCCGGCTCGTCGCGGTGGCGCTGCAAGGGTTCCCGGACCTCAACGCCTCCCTGACAGACGCGGGGATCGTGCGGCACGCGGCGATCAACATCGGGCTCGCCGTCGATACCGAACAGGGCCTCTTCGTGCCGGTCGTGCGCGACGCGCAGGCGCGCTCGGTACAGGGCATCGCCGGAGAGTCGGCCCGCCTGATCGCGGCGGTGCGGGCGGGGAAAGCGGCGCAGGACGACTTCCAGGACGGCACCTTCACGATCACGAATCTCGGCATGTACGAGATCGACGCCTTCACCCCGATCATCAACCCGCCCCAGTGCGCGATCCTCGGCCTGGGCCGGATCGTCGCGCGCCCGGTGGTCGTGGATGAGGAGGTGGGCACCGTGGGCGTGCGAAAGATGGTGGCGCTCAGCCTGACGTTCGATCACCGCCTCGTCGATGGTGGGCCGGCGGCACGCTTCCTCCAGCGAATCAAAGGGTTCGTCGAGCGCCCGATCATCTGGCTGACCAGCTGAGGCATCCGGCTCGGCGCGCATTAGCGGACGGGGGAGCGGGAGGAAAAGGCAGAGGGAGCGAGCGATGAGATGGAGCGGGATCCCTTCACGCGTACAGCACTTCGCCCATGAGCGATAACCGATCGCCCGCGTCGCTCGCGTTCGTCGGCGCGGGGGCACTGGGCCAGATCTTCGCCGGATCGCTCGCACGCGGCGGTCAGGCGGTCACGCTCCTGGCGACACCTCGGACCGCCGCGCGCCTGCTGGAGATCGGCGCGATCCGCCTGCGCGGCGTCGTAAACGCCGACATCCCCGTCGCGCCCGCCCCGGCCAGTCCGGGCCGGGTGGGGGTCACCACCGACGCGGCGCAACTCCCGACGGGCGCGGGGACCATCTTCCTGACGAAGGGCCATCACTTGCCGGAAGCGCTCGCGACGGTGCGCGCCGCCTGGCCCACGCCAGGCGACGGCGCGGCCTGGGTCGGCGGCTTCCAGAACGGCATGGCGACCGCACGCCTGCTGACGGAGGCGTTCGGCGCGGGGCGGGTCGTCGGTGGGGCGACGATCCTCAGCGGTGCGCGGGGTGACGACGGCGACATCGCCGTGACCAGCCTCGGGGCGACCTATCTTGGCGAATTGCCGGGCGGCACGTCCGCGCGCGTGGCACGGGCGATCGACGCGCTCACCGCTGCAGGGATCCCCGCGATCGCCACAGACAACATCCGCAGCGTCCTCTGGTCGAAAGCCTGCAATGCGGCGGGGGTCTTCGGGGTCTCCGTCCTCGCGCGCACGACCGCCCCCCAGATCTTCGCGGACCGGCACCTCCTGCGCGCCTACCTCGCCCTGGTGCGCGAGACGGCGGCGATCGGCGCGGCGGAGGGGAGCACGGTGGGAAACTATCCCCAATTCCCGCCGATCCAGACCTACGTCACCCTCCCCGAGGCCGAGACGTTGGCGGCGATCCCGAACGGGCCGCTGCCGCGCGGCGGGAGTCTCCCATCGATGACGCAGGATCTCCTCGCCGGACGTCCGCTCGAAGTAGAGGCGGTCTTCGGCGACCTGGTGGCGCGCGCGGAGCAGGTCGGCGTGCCCGCGCCACAGCTCACCCTCGTATGCGACCTCCTGCGCGGCCTCGATCGCGTCGCACGGGAGGCGGCTGCACCATAAGCACGGCGCTGGCGAGGAAACGCGCGACCCGAGCGTCGAGAAAGAGGGGGCCGCGCCCCGCTCTACAGCACGGAGCGAAAAAGGTTGGCCCTGTAATGTAGCTCAGTCTCCGGAGGGGACAGTGGTGCCCTTCATGGGTAGCGGCTGCCCTTCAGGGGTACTTTAGGCCAACCATTATGGCGTGTTCTAGCTCACGCAGGCGGGCATTGTGCCCTTCATGGGTGCTTCGCCGGTGCCGTCAGGCACCCTCAACCGGGGACAGTGTCCCCCGGAGGGGAGCTACTGCCCTTCATGGGTATTTCAATCCCCGGGACCGCGTCACCGCACAGTAAGGATCAACCAGCTATACACCGCGCTCTAATCACGCATGATACGGGGAGGGAGCAGGAACGATGACGCATGATGATAGGCAAGCGACCGGGATGCTCGTTGGCGTGGACCTCTTCCGGCTCGATGGACGCACGGCGATCATCACCGGCGGGGCGGGCGCGATCGGCGGCGCGATCGCCCGAGGCTTCATCGCCGCCGGGGCGCGCGTCGCGATCGCCGATCGCGACGCGGCGGGCGTGGCGGCGACGGTGGAGCAACTGACGCTGGTGGGCGGCGACGCCCTGGCGCTCCCGCTCGATGTGACGGATGAGGAGGCGGTCCAGCGACAGGTGGCGAGCACCCTCGATCGCTGGGGTCGCCTGGACATCCTGATCAACGCCGCCGGCTTCGGGAGTCGGGGCGCGGCCATCGACTACGAGCGCGCGCGTTTCCAGGCAATTTTCGATGTGAACGTCACCGGCATGTTCCTCTGCTGTCGCATCGCCGGGCGCGCGATGATCGAGGCCGGTTCGGGCGCTATCGTGAACATCGCCTCGATCGCCGGGCTGGTCGGCTATCAGGGGAATCCGGCCTACATCGCCAGCAAAGGGGCTGTGGTCCAGCTGACACGGGCGCTCGCCGTCGAATGGGCGACCACCGGCGTGCGCGTCAACGCCATCGCCCCCGGCGTGATCCAGGCACCGGGAGTGGCGGCCCAGGTCGCCAAGGAACCGGCTTTCTACGACGCCTTCCGTGCCAAGCACCCGATGGACCGCTTCGGCACACCCGAGGAAATCGTCGGCCCGGCGATCTTCCTCTGTGCCCCGGCCGCATCGTTCGTCACCGGCCACATCCTGGCGGTGGATGGCGGCTACGTGGCCCAGTAAGTCGCCGTTACGAGCGAGTCGAGCCAGATAAGCGCCAGACCACAACGAGCCGCTGCCGATCGCGCCTGATCAAGAGGCCGCGATCGGCAGCGGCTCGTCATTTTCCTCGCAGCGCGAAGCACGCTTACAGATCAGCTGGACAGCACCGGCAGCGCCGAGCCGTCGAGGCGCATCGAGAGGATGCGCGAGACGCCGTCCGCGCCCATCGTGATCCCGTAGAGGGTGTCCGCACCCTCGATCGTGCCGCGATTGTGCGTGATGACCACCATCTGCGTGCGGTCGGTGAGGCGTTGCAAGCGCTCGCGGAAGCGGACGACGTTGCTCTCATCGAGCGCGGCATCCACCTCATCGAGGATGCAGAACGGGCTCGGGTTGACGCGCAAGATGGCGAAGAGGAGCGCCGCCGCCGTCAGCGCGCGCTCGCCGCCGGAGAGGAGCGCGAGGTTCTGGAAGCGTTTGCCGGGCGGCTGCGCCACGATCTCCACGCCCCCCGCGCCCGCGCCCTCCCCGTCGGCCAGCACCAGCTTGGCGGAGCCGCCGCCGAAGAGATCGGCGAACGAGTCCGCGAACTCCGCCGCCACCCGTGTGAACGTCTCGCCGAAGCGCTCGGCCATCGTGCTGTCGAGTTCGCCCAGCACACCGCGCAGCGCGCGCGCCGCGCTCTCCACATCGCTGAGCCCGTCGGTCAGCGTCTTCCAGCGCGCCGACTCCGCCTCCCACTCCTGCACGATCTCCGGGTTCGGCGGGCCGACGCGACGCAGGCGCGCGGTCAGGCGTTCCACCTGTCCGCTCAGCGCCGCGCGTTCCGGGGCCGGCAGGGGGGGCGGGACCGGCGCGGCGAAGTGGGCGGCGGGCTCCGCGATCCCCATCTCGGAGACGATCCGCTGGAGCAGCGCCTCGAACTCCGCACGCCGTCGCGCCGTCTCCACCGCCAGCGCACCGAGCGCCGCCTCGCGTCGCAACGCCTCCTCGTTCGCCGCGCCGAGGGCCGCGCTCGCCGCCTCTTCCGCCGCGCGCACCCCGGCGAGCGCCTCATCGAGCGGGCGGAGGCGTTCGGCCAGGGCGACAGCCTCCACTTCGACCGTCGTTAGCGTCGCGCCCTGCTCGACGGCCAGGGCGGCGATCTCCGCCCCCTCGCCGCGCAGGGCGGCGGCGCGATTCGCCAGCTCGCCCGCCTCGCGCGTCAGCAACGTCTCCTGGGCGCGCGCCGCCTCGGCCTGTCGCCGTATCCCGCGCGTCTGCTCCTCGGCGCGCGCGATCTCCGCGCGCAAGGTGGTCAAGCGCGGACGCTCGCTCTGCCCGGCGTCCGCGATCCCCTGGAGGGCGGCGGTCGCCGCCGCGCGCTCCCCTTCGAGACGCCGCAGGCGGTCGGCCAGCGCCCCTTCCTCGGCGTCGGCGATCGCCAGCTCGTCGCCGAGCGCGGCGGTCGCTCGTGCCAGTTCCGCTCCACGCCGCCCGAGCGCCGTCAGACTCTCGGTCGCCGCGCGGCGGTCCCGTTCGAGCCGCGCGAGGCGGTGGCGCAGGTCGTCGGCCTCACGTGCCAGCGCGCGGACGCGCCCTTCCGCCTCGGTCAGCGCCTCGCGCGCGGCGCGGCTCGCCGTGACCCGCTCCACCACCGTCGCGGTCGCCGCCGCGATCTCCCGCTCGGCGGCGGCGACCGTGCGCGGCAATTCGCGCAGTGAGCGCTCGCGGGCCAGGATACCGCTCTCGCGTGCCGCCGAGCCGCCGGTGACCGCGCCGCTGGTGCGGGTGATCTCGCCGCCCCGCGTGACGATGCTCCACGCCCCATTGAGGCGCGGCAAAGTCTGCCGCGTTGTGGCGAGGTCTTCGACGATCAGCGCGCGGCCCAATAGGCCCTGCACGAGGGACGTGAAGCGCTCGTCGTGTCGCACCAGATCGGCGGCGACGCCGATCACGCCGGGGCCATCCGCCGTTCTGCGCCCGCCGCTCGCACCACCGCGCACCGTGTCGAGCGGCTGGAAGGTCGCGCGCCCGGCCCGCCGCTCCTTGAGGTGCGCGATCGCCGCCTCCGCGTCGACCCACCGCTCGACCACGAGGTCTTGTAGATGCCCGCCGAGCGCGATCTCGATCGCCGTCTCCAGTTCGGCGGGGACATCGATGATCCCCGCGACCGGGCCGATGACCCCGCGCAATTGCCCCGCGCGCGACGCCGCCAACACCGTGCGGACCCCCGTATAGAAGCCTTCGCCGCTCGCGGCCAGCTTTTGCAGCCCATCGAGGCGCGCGCGGAGTTCGTTCGCGCGGCGCTCGATGGCGGTCTGTGCGGCGGTCGCCTCGCGCTCCGCCGTCCCCGCCGCCGCGACCGCCGCCGCCGCCTCGCGCTCGGCGGCCAACGCCGCCTCCCGCGCGGTCGCATTCGCCGCGAGGGCCCGCTGCGTCTCCTCGCCCTCGGCGTGCAGCGCGGCGACTCGCTCCTGCGCCGTGGCGCGCTCCCCGCCCATGCGCTCGCGGTCGCGTCCCAGCGCCGCGCGCCGCTCGTCGATAGCGGCGCGGCGACGGGCCAGGGCCAGGCGTTCGCGCTCGGTGGCGGCGATCTGGTCAGCCAAACGGCGTTCGGTGCGGATCGCCGTGGCGCGTTGTCCCTCGGCGCTGGAAAGGTTCCGCTCCAACCCCTCCGCCTCCCCGCGCGCCACCACGACCGTCGCCGCGATCGCCGTGCCGTCGCGCTCCGCCGTCACGATCTCCTCGGCCAGCGCCGCGCGTCGCGTCGCCAGCCCGACGATCCGCTCCTCCGTCTCGGCCAGGCGCCGCCGGTTGGCGACAGCGCGCTCCTCGGCGATCGCCAATTCGCGGCGCAGCGGCTCCAGACGCCGATTCAGCGCGACCTCCTGCTCGGCCAGCGTGCGGCGTTCCTGACCCTGCTCGGCGGTCGCGGCGCGCGCCGTCTCGGCGGTGGCGGTCAATTGCGCGATGGTGGCGGAGGCCGCCTCGCGGGCGGCGCGCGCCGCGCCCTCGGTCGTCTCGGCGGTCGCCAGGGCGGCGGTCGTGTCGCGCCAGACATCGGCGAAGAATCGCTCCTGCAACTCGCGCAGCCGCGCCCGCAACTCGTCCCACTCCTGTGCGCCCTTCGCGGCGCGTTCGAGCGAACGGAGGCGCGGCTCCAATTCGGCGCGGAGATCGAGGAGGCGGGCACAGTTCGCCTCCGTCTCGTTCAGTCGGCGCTCGGCCTCCGCGCGCTTCATGCGGAAAGGGGCGATCCCGGCCGCGTGCTCGAAGAGGCCGCGTCGCTCCTCCGGGCGGGCGCTCAACGCAGCGTCGACCAACCCCTGCCCGATCACGGTGTAGCTCTGCCCGAGCGGCGCGGTGACTTGCAGCACATCGCGCAGGCGCACCCGCCCGCCATTGATCAGATAGTGCGTCTCGCCATCGCGGAAGATCCGCCGCGCGATCGTCACCTCGCTGAATTCGAGCGGGAGTTCGCCACCGGTGTTGTCGAGGGTCAGCGCCACCTCGGCCATGCCGAGCGCCGCCCGCCCGCCACTCCCCGCGAAGATTACATCCTCGCCGCGCCGTCCGCGCAGCGCCACCGTGCTCTGCTCGCCCAGCGCCCAGCGCACCGCCTCGCTGAAATTGGACTTCCCGCTGCCATTCGGGCCGACGACCGCCGTCAACCCGTCCGCGAGGTCGAAGACCGTGCGGTTGGCGAAGCTCTTGAAGCCCTGAATCTCGAGGCGTTTAAGGCGCAGCGTCATGACCAGCGGGGTCGTGGACGAGTGGGCGAGTGACGAAGCACGAGCAGTACCCTCCTATTATGGTGTACGGTCAGATGCATAGTAGCAGATCGGGAGCGGGCGCTTCCAGACGCGGCGGCTGATTGCCGTCCGCTAGATAGCGCTCGACCGCTACAGTCGTTTGGCGTAAGAGACAATCTTCCAGTGTGGCATCAGGGTGAACCATGGTTGGGCGTGTGGAGGGCGCGGCGGGAGAGCTTCCACGCGGGCAGCCACGGATGTGCACGACGGGTCGCCGCGACAGGCTCCACGCGATTACTCCGTCGGGCGCTCCCGTTCGAGGAGGCCGATCAGCGCCTCTACGTGCGGCGGGACGACCCGGCGTTGCCGCAGGATATGCGGCAACTCGCGGATGGCGCGCACGACCCCGGCGCGGTTGATCGGGTCGGTACGTGCGAGACGCAGATGGTTGGCCGTGATCCGCAGCGCTGGGCCGAGCGGGCGGCGCAGCCATGCTTCCCACAGGCGATCGCTGATCCCCTCGATGTAGCGTTCCCGCATATTCGGACGGCTGGGGGAGGGATGATGGTGGGCCACCACGTCCGCGAGATAGGACAACTGCCAATCGTGCGCGGCGAGGCTCATCGCCACGATCGCCTCCTCCCCGCCGGTGCCGAACCGCGGATCGAAGCCGCCCACTTCGAGGAACGCCGCGCGGCGTACGATCGCGCCGCAGGCGACAAAGCCCAAGATCGGGACGCCAGGGAGGCCGAGCGGACGCGGCAGCGGGCTCCGCGCCATCTCGGCGCAGGCCGGATCGAGCCGCTCCGTCGGACCGACCAGGATCCGGGCCATGAGTAAGCCCAAGCGAGGCGTCGCGGCGAAGTAGTCGATGGCGCGCGTCAGACTGCCGGGTGCCCACCAGGAATCGTCATCGGCGAAGGCGATGTAAGCACAGGCGAGCTGCCGCACACCGTAGTTGCGCGCGACACCGCCACGATTGCGGGTGAGCGCGAGCACGGTGACGGCGGGGAAATGCGCGCGCACCGCTGCGGGGGTGCCATCGGTGGAAGCGTTATCGACGACGACGATCGGGCAGCGCTCCGGCAGGGCGGTCAGCCGGGCAAGCGTACCGAGGAGCGTCTCGACACGGTTGCGCGTGACGATCACGATCCCCATCGCACCGGGGGGGCCTTCGGCCTGCTGCTGCACATCCGCCGGATCATTCATAGTTCCCCTCACGTCCTTTACCGATACGCTGGCCCCGCCAGGAATCGCGTGCGATCGCGAGCGACGATAGCACAACGGCGCGGAACTGCGCTGGTCAAGCGCGGCGCGGCGTGCTAGGTTTTCCGAGGCGATCGGATGGACCGGTCGGGCGTTACAGCGGAGATGAGGCCGAACGATGACAGGCGAGCCGGAGACCCCACCGAGCCCCGAGGCGATCCGCAGCCTCCGGCGCGAATATGCCGTGGCGGAACTCGTCGAGGCCGAGGTCACGGCGGACCCCTTCGCGCAGTTCGGGCGCTGGTTCGCGGAGGCGCTGAACGCCGATCTGCGCGAGCCGAACGCGATGACCGTCGCGACCGCCGCCGCCGATGGCACCCCCGCCGCCCGGATCGTTCTCCTGAAGGCGTGGGACGAGCGCGGCTTCACCTTCTATACCAACTACGAGGGGCGGAAGGGCCAGGAGTTGACGGAGAACCCGCGCGCCGCGCTCCTCTTCTTCTGGGCGGAACTCGAACGCCAGGTGCGCGTCGGCGGCGACGTGATCCGGCTGACGGCGGAGGAATCGGATCGCTACTTCGCCAGCCGCCCGTTCGGCAGCCGACTCGGCGCGATCGTCTCGCCGCAGAGCCAGGTCATCCCCGACCGTGAGACGTTGCCCGCGCGTCTGCACGACCTCGAAGCGGCGTACGCGGGGGGCGATCCGCCGCGCCCGGCGGGGTGGGGCGGCTACCGCGTGATACCGACGAGCTTCGAGTTCTGGCAGGGGCGCCCCAACCGCCTGCACGACCGGCTGCGCTATCGCCAGGACGGCGCGGGTGACTGGACGATCGAGCGGCTGGCACCGTGAGCACCGCCGGAAAAGGGCCGCGCCGTGCGGGGACGCTTGCGCCCCGCCGCGCGATTCGCTATCCTAGCCGTATGAACATGATCGCGCCCTGCGCGCCCGCCGCGTCGCTCCACCATCGGCACCACCACCATCACGGTCGGGGTGGGGTTGTCGGCGCGCGCATCGGGTAATCGCTCAACGATGGTACGCACGCAGTTTCCCCCCACCGCACAGACAAGGCGGTGGGGTTTTTCTTGTCCGAGGGTGTGGAACGATGCACCCCGTCCCGTCAGCGACGGACCGGGGGCAGGGAAGGAAGAGCATCCCGTGATCGAGCGTATTCGCGGCATGGCGGATGTGTGGCCCGCCGAGCGCGCGTTCCGCGAAGGGGTGATCGCCGCGTTGGGGCGTGGCTTCGCCGCGCATGGCTACCAGACGATCGACACGCCGGTCATCGAGCCGACCGAACTTTTCCTCCGCAAGTCGGGGGAGGAGCGGGCGGCGCAGATGTATGCGTTCGATTATCGCAACCGGCAGATCGCCCTCCGCCCCGAATTTACCGCCTCGGTGGTGCGCGCGTTCGTGGCGGAGGGGCAGGCCCGCCCCCTGCCGCAGCGCTACACCTATCACGGGCCGGTCTTCCGCTACGAGAAGCCGCAGTCGGGGCGTACGCGCCAGTTCACCGAGGCGGGCGTGGAACTACTCGGGGTGCGCGGCCCCGCCGCCGACGCCGAGGTGATCCACCTGGCGCTCGCCGGGCTGGAGGAATTGGGGCTGGACGATTGCACGATCCGCATCGGGCACCTGGGGGTCGTCGGCGCATTCCTCAGCTCCCTCGCGCTCGATGACCGCGTGCGCGACTGGTTCCTCTGGAGCATGGAGCAGTTGCGGACGCGCGGCGAGGAGGGGCTGCACCGCAACCTGCGCGCGCTCCTGGACGCGCAGCAAATGCCGACGGCGCACGAGGTGGCGGCGGGCGCACCGGGCGGCGGCGAGGCGGTCCCCCCCTTCCCCGATCTCGATGCGGGCACCCTCGACGGACTGAGCGAGGAGCAGGCGCAGGAGGCGGTCCTCGGGCTGCTGCGCGGCGCGGGCTTCGACCTCGGCGGCAGTAATCGCTCGCCGGAGGAGATCGTGGAGCGGCTACTGACGAAGCTGCGCCGCCCGCGCGTCGACTTCGACATCGCCCGGGCGGTCACCTTCGTACGCCGCCTGATCGAGCTGCGCGGCGAGCCGACGCAGGTGCTGGCCGACACGCGCCTCCTGCTGGCCGATTACGGCCTCGATGACGGGCCGGTACAGGAACTCGAAGAGGTGCTGACCCTCCTCGACGCCTACGGCCACTCCCAACGACTGACGATCGATCTCGGCCTCGGGCGCGGCCTCCACTACTACACCGGCATCCTCTTCGAGGTCTACGCGGGGGAATCCGCCGGACGCGACGCGGGGATGCAGCTCTGCGGCGGCGGTCGTTATGACGACCTGGCGCAACTCCTCGGCGCGCGGTCGCCGGTCCCGGCCTGCGGCTTCGGCTGCGGGGTCGAGCGGATCGTCGCCGCGCTCGTCGCGCGCGGGGCGACGGTGCCAGCGGTCGCGCCCGCCGACCTCCTCCTCTGCGGGGCGGGCGCGATCGGGATGGCCGCGTTGATCCCGGTGGCGGAGGCATTGCGCCGCGCGGGCTGGCGCGTCGAGCTAGACCTGCGGGGTCGACGGCTCGCCGCGAACCTCTCGCAGGCGGAACGCGCCGGAATCCCCGCCGTCGCCATCCTCGGCGAGACCGAGCTGGCCGCGCGTGAACTCGTCTGGCGCGATCTGGCGACGCGCGCCGAGCGCCGGATCAGCCTCGACGATCTGCCGCGCCCCGACGGGGCCACGACCCCGCCCCTCGCGCCGATCACCTTCGCGGAAAGGTAAAAGGAACAACGATGCACCACATTCTCGTCGTCAGTCGTCAGTCGTCAGTCGTCGGTCGACCGTGGGGTGCGCGATGAGTGGTGCCACCGATCTGTTGCGCCTGGCGATCTCCAGCAAGGGGGAATTCGAGACCGAGACGCGGCGCTTCCTCGATGGCGCGGGGCTGCCGGTGCGCCGCCCCAACCCCCGCCAGTACACCGGGCGCGTCGGCACGCTGCCGGACACGCTCGTCCTTTTCCAGCGGACGACCGACATCGTCGCGAAGGTCGCCGATGGCAGCGCCGATGTCGGGATCACCGGCTACGACCTGGTGGCGGAGAGCAGCCAGGACGACGACGATCTGCTGCTCCTCCTGCCGAGCCTCGGTTTCCGCTCGGCGCGGCTGGTCGTCGCCGTGCCGCAGGCGTGGCTCGATGTGGCGACGCTGGAAGACCTGGCCGACCTCTCCTCGGACTTTAAGCGCCGGGGCCGGGCGCTGCGCGTCGTGACCAAATTCCCCAACCTGACGCGCGAATTCTTCCACCGACACGGCGTCACCTACTTCACCCTTGTCAGTGCGGACGGGGCGCTGGAGGCGGCCCCGGCGATGGGCTACGGCGATATGATCGTGGATATCACCGAGACCGGCGTGACGCTGCGCGACAATCACCTGAAGATCCTGGATGGCGGGACCGTGCTGCGCTCGCAGGCGTGCCTGATCGGGAACCGGCGCACCCTCGGGGCCAGCGCCGCGAAACGCGAGGCGGTGCGGAACCTGCTCGAACTCTCCGAGGCGCGGCTGCGCGTGCAGGGGTACCACGTCCTCACCGCCAACATCCAGGGGGCCTCGCCGGAGGCGGTGGCGGAGCACGTCCTGGCGCATGGCGAGACATCGGGGATGCAGGGGCCGACGATCGCACCGGTCTTCCCCAAGGAGTCGCGGATCGCGCCGCTGGGGGCCGACTGGTACGCGGTCACGGTGGTGGTCGAATCGCCGCTCTTGCTGCGCGCGGTCGATCACCTGCGCGCGTCGGGGGCCTCGGGGATCACCGTCGTGCGCCCCGACTACGTCTTCGGCGGACAGTCGGAATCGTACGCGCGGCTGCTGCACGAGTTGGGCCTGACCGCCGCCCCGGCGAGCGCCAACGGCGTGCGGTGAGCGCGCCAACGCGCCTGGTGAGGAGGCCCGACGCGCGAGTCCAGCGGCACCGAGCGGCAGTGCGAGCGTGAGGAGAGGCGATCCGGTGCGTGAAGCGGGACGAGAGACACTGCCACCGCACGCGGGCTACATCGCCCATTACCGCGTGCGGCACCACGAGATGGACGCACTGGGACACGTCAACAACGCCGTCTACCTTCATTATCTGGAACAGACCGCGATCGAGCACTCGACCGCGCTCGGCTACACCGGCGAACGGTTGCGGGCACTCGGTGGCCTCTTCATCGCCAGCCGCCACGAGATCGACTACCTGCGCCCGGCGGTCGCGGGCGATCTCTTGCAGGTCGTGACCTGGGTCGCCGAGATGGGCGGCGCGCGCTCGCGCCGCGACTATGCCATCCTGCGCCGCGCGGAGTCCGCCGATGGTCGCCTCCCCGCCGATCGGATCGTCGCCAGCGGGGAGGCCGCACCCGGCGAGCTGCTCGTGCGCGCGCGCACCCAATGGGCCTGGGTGGGCGTGGGCGATGGGCGTCCGCGACGCATCCCGCCCGCCCTGCGCACGGTCTTCCTGGCGGGACTGGGCGACGAATGAGCGCGCTCGTGGGACGGAAGCTCGCGCCATTTTTGGCCTTGACATCATCCGACCCCGCTGCTACTATTACCCCCGGTTCGGAGGTGTGGTGTAGTGGTTAACACGCTGCCCTGTCAAGGCAGAGACCGCGGGTTCGAGCCCCGTCACTTCCGCCTCTGTGAACTTCTTGCCCTCGGACTTGACAGTCGATGGCGAAGAAACCGGCAAGTTCGGGTCGTGGCTTCACCGCCACGACCCGATTGTCGTTAATCACGACTTCCTCGAAGACGAGCGTGGCCAACCGGCTACGCTCTTCCTGGGTCGCCAGCAACCATCCTCGCTGGAGGTCGGTCAGCAGTTCAGCCAAACGATCGAGTTGGTTGCTTTCTTCGGTCTGCCGTGCGGTGAGTATCGCGAGTTCACGGCGGACGCGATCGCGCTCCCCCATGTACCTCGGGCGCTCGATGTCGCCCAATTTGTAGAGATCGCGCAGACGCTCCAATTGGCCCTCTAGCCGGTGTCGCTGTACGGCGTCGTCAACGTAAGACTTCCTCGATTCCTCGAGTGCGAACACGCGCAAGCGTTCGCGATAGTTCTCCGGGATGGTGAACGTGGCGAGGTGTGTGGCGATCTGCTCCTCATACAGGGCGAGGAAGGCGCTGCGGAAGCAGCAGCCACCTCGCTGTTGCCTGGTCGAGCAGAAGAGGCGTGGCTTGCCTTTATTGGGCTGGATACGCAGCCGCCCGCCGCAATGGTCACAGACCGCGAGGCCTGATAGGCTGTAAACTGTGGCGTCGCGACGCACCCGCGTCGACCGGGTACCTCCTCTGCGCTCGCGCGCTTCCTGCGCCGCCTCCCAGGACGCAAGGTCGATCACGGCGGCGTGCCGCGCCGCGATTGGGCCGTCGGGCCCTTCCCCTGGGAGTTCGCCCAAGTAGAAGCGGTTCTGGAGCATCGGCCGTATCGTATCCTTGGTAAACGGCTTGGCCCCCCCGTGGACCCCGGTGGTGCGATAGCCCGCTGCGTTGAGCGCCTCGGCAACTTCCCGATCGCTCCGTCCGCCCGCTGACAAATCGAACGCCAGAAGCAGCCCAGCAATCGTGGCAGGATCGGCCACCGCTATGCCGTCGGGGCCTCGCATCATTCCGAAGGGAATGTGGCCATTGTGCAGCCCCTGCAACTTACGTTCGGTCTTCCCCTTCGTCGTCTCCTGCGAGAGGTTGTCCGAATAATACTGGGCGAGCGTCGCCATCATCCCCATGAAGAGGCGTCCTTCGGGTCGAGTGTAATCGAGATCGGGCTGTGCTACGGCGACGAAGGAGACACCATGGCGCGCGAGGCGTTCCAGGCATTCGAAGGTCAAGCGGATGTTGCGGGCGAAGCGATCGATCTTGTGTACGAGTACGACGTCGATCAGGCCGTCCTCAGCATCCTCCAGCATCCGTTTGAAAGCGGGGCGCTTCTCGATACTATCGCTCCGGGCCGGCTTATCCGCGTCGATATACTCGATGGTATCGTCCCAATTCTGGGTCCGGCAGTAATCCTGTAAGATGCGTCGCTGCGCATCGATCGAGAACCCGTCTTCCACTTCCTTGCTTACCCGGGCATACAGCGCTTTGTTCATGCGTTCCTCCTTGATAATATTCGTCCCAATCGCGGTGCCAGGTGCTACGCTCGGCGCGGCCTGACGAGGCAGAACAGGATCCAGTCGCGGAGTCGCCCTCCCCGCTGCCAGAATTCTGTGATATCGGCGCCAACCGGCGGCGTGATCGGCTGGATACGGGATGACAACGTGGCTAGGCGGGCCGCTCCCGCTTGCCCATCGGCGTCCAGATCGTAGGCTACCAGCACGGGAGAAATCGGGAGCAACCGTCGCAGGGCTCCTGCCCCGAGGGGCGCACTGCAACTCCCGAGGGTCGCCACCCCGACCAGATCACCCGCCTCCTGATGCAGCAGCATCGAGTCGAATTCGCCTTCGACCAGCACGGCCGCGAAGCAGCCGTCGAGGGTGTCTGCACCGAACAGGAACGGATGGCCACCGGCGATGGCCAGATACTTCGGCTTCCCGTTTGGGGTGCGGACCTTGATTTGCCAGATCTCGCCTCGGGCGAACCACGGCAGCGCGATCCCATGCGGCACGTCAAGGCCGGCGATTCGCGAGCGCGATGGGGCGTAGCCAACGCGCCATCGCTTGAGAGTCTCGTCGTTTAGCCCACGTGCGTTGAGCCAACGTCGTGCGCGGACGCCGCGATCGCTCCAGAGAATGGCTTCAAGCCGATCGACGACCACCATGGCTCGATGGCGCCATTCGGGCGACGGCGGGATTTCTTCCTTGAGGGGTGGGACACGCGTCGTGCCGCGCGTGTCCCGTGGCGCGGCGTGGGTAAGATCCAGCAGGTCGAGGCGCGCGCACGCCTCGACAAAGTCCACCCTGTCGCGACGCCGGACATACTCGATCGCGTCGAGCCAGTGCCCGTCATCGCTGCAGTTGCGGCACCACCATCGACCCTGGTCCGGTTGGACCCGGAGACGGTCGTGCCCACCGCAGAACGGACAAGGGCCCGCATATTCCCCCCCTCGAGTGGCGGCGACCCGCCGCAATCGCGTGTCCGGACCGATCAGGTCCAGCAGATTGACCCGTCGGCTGAGATCGGTCGTGTCGATCATCTTGCACCTGATGCTCTGGTGAATTGCGTCGTGGTGCCGTGGCTGTCGGCCGCTACGACACTACGACGCAACCGATTTGGACTAGTCGGTGAGCAAGCGGTCAATCGATAGGCAGGCGATAGCGGTAGGTGGGAGCCCCGCCGCGGGGGCCGGGGGCTGCGTGGTAGCGCTCGATTTCGCCCATTTTTTCCAGTTCGGACAGCGCGCGCTCGATCGCCGCCGGTTCTTGGTCACGCATACGGCGGGTCACGTCCCGGTAGGTGATTCCCCGTGCCTCGGCCGACGCGATTTGCCGCAAGAGTCGCTCGCGTAGCGTGCCCGCCTCAGTTTGGGTGGCTTGGCCGAGCGCGCGGTGGGCGCTCGCGCGCCAGCGTTCGGCGATGTCGACTGCCCGTGCCAAGTGATGCAACTCAATCTGAGGTGCCACGCGATCGGCCGGCCAATCAAGCGCGGCCAGCAGCATCGCGACTTTGATCGCGTGGGTTGGCATCCGTCCATATAGGCCGTGCAGCCGCTCGTCAAGAGCGGGATCCAGCAGCAGATCGTAGCTCATCGTCTTGTTATACGTCTTCCATGATGGCAGGACTTTTTCGCCGAGCGTCACGGTCAGCGGGGTTGGCCGGTCGGGCCACTGCGCCTGTGGCAGCCGCTCGTCCAGGTGGCGAAGTGTGCCCGCGAGCGCGGCCGGTTCCGTGGCCAAGTAATCGGTTTCGCGATACTCGGGCAGTCCCGGGTCGGGGGTCAAGATGGCGTATCGCGGCCACCAGCCCATCGACCAAAGCTGGTTGTCGCGCAGATAGCTCGCCAGCGCAACCGGCGTCGAACTGGCGAGGATGGGGAGATACGCGTTGTGTACGGAGATCAATCCCTGGGACCGGGTGATACGTTGGGCCAGCTCCTCGCAATCGTATAGCCGCAGAAAGTCCTCCAGAAGTCCGGCGTTGTAATCGCGACTGGTGGAGGAGAGTAACGCGCTCGCCTCGTCGAGTGCTAGGCCACGCTGGGCCGCGTAGTCGCGCCCGCCGTCCCATTGCCTCCGCTCATCTTCCGTCATGCGGTCATAGTTCGTCGGCTCCTGACCGGCTAAATCGGCAAACAACGCCTCTGGCGTCGCGCGACCTGCGAGGAACAGATGGGCAAAATGTTTCCGCCCAATAGCGCGCGATGTTCATCGCGGTCGATTTGCGGTAGAGCGTGGTCGTCGCGATCCACATGATCCAGAGGTTGGGATAGATCGCCGCGAATGGCATGGGGACCACCAGCCGACGGGCGACCACGACGCTCGCGAGCCAGAGTGCGGATGCCTCCAGAAAGAGGTGCGGGGTCATAGGTACGATCTTGGTGACGTGATCGACGTAAATGTCGATCCAGTTCCCCGCGTCGGCCCTGGGAACCGAGTTGAGCTGAACCTCTGCTGGCAGCATTTGGATGCTCGGCTGTTCATCTGTGACTACGGCAGACGCGGACTGAGCAGTGGCGTCGGGATCAGCTGCGAACACGCTGCGCCGCAGGTCATCGGCGTCCTCGTGCCCCTGGAGCACCCTATCGAACGCAGAGAGGCGACTTGCGGTACCGACGCAGGACACGAGCGCCTCCGCGATGCTTGTCCAGGGCTCGGCGACGCCCACCACGAGTTTCATGTCTACAGGTGCGCCGGCGAGGAGCTGCGCCACCACCTGAGCGCCGCTCGGTCCATCTGTTGGCATGTTTAGCGCTCCCCACGTTTGTTACGGTTCACCTCGGTTCCACCCGGCCCGGAAACTTGACGGTTGCGTTCTTCGCCTTCTCTGCCTAACACGCATTCTCCGACCGGCTCGACCACATGATCCCTGGATGCTATCTCCGCGAGCAGCCGCGCGAGATTGGCAAGCGCTCGATCGGTACGCGGTTCGCCGGTGCATTTTGGGACAGTACCGCGTTGAGACTGGCCCTTCCCAAGCCTGCCCTCGCGCTCATTCTGCATAGCCCGCCCTAACACGCAGAGACCCCTCAACGAGAGGCTGGCCCGGCAAGAGGCGCTCTCGTTGAGGGGTTATGCTTAGCACCCAGGCGGGTGGTTAAGCCGAGAAGTTGGCTGCCGGGCCACTGCCTCATGCTTATAAAGCGTGAATGCATGTGGCACAGTGTGCCGTAGTGCGGCACACCCCCGATTCAGCGGGATCGCGTATCCCATTGCGTCGGCTCTTGGGGCATGTAGCGGCACTGGGTGCCTGTTTCTATCGACTTCAGCAGATGCATACCAAGCTCCGGATGCGTATTCTGGATGCGTATTCGTGCAGTCCTAATCGCTTTTTGTATCCTTGTGCGCATAGCTCGATTCATTGGGCTTTCCCCTCTCCTTACGGTCCCCGTCCCGAGCTCATTTCGGTACCAAGTCAATTGGATTTGTATTTGTTCAATCGCGGCCTCGTTGCCTGTCTCCTTTGCTTTTGTTAGGTCCTTCGTAAGTTCACGTATAGCTTCCAAATAGGCTTCCCTCGCATCCTGATCGGGCTTCGTACCGGGGTCCGCACCATCATCTGCATCGCGTAACCCTTCATCCGCATGTGCTCGTTCCTTGCCGAGCCGTTGAAAGTCCTCAGAAATCGATTGCGCTCCATCTATCAAGCGGACGAGGTCCCGGACGTGAACCTCCACAAGCGGTCGACTGAGGAGATGGGCGATACATCGCAGTCCCTTAAGCTCTTTCAGCCCGCTACGTTGGGGTACATCATCGACGTGGATTTGCACACCCTGGTAAGCAATCACCCACCTATTCTTATCGCGATAAAAGAGATTACCGTCACTAACGGGGCTACCTGTAACGCTTGTGGTTGCGGGTTCCCAGCCACTTGCAAGGATGTGGTCACGCCAGAAGAGATAGTCAGTAACGTGACCGGCATGCGCGAATGTCCTAGAGGTGTAAGCGGTTACGGTGGCGTAAAATGGTTCCCGGTGCGATGTTGTCCAGTACAAATCTTTCACCACGGAGGGGCGACCGTTATCGTCGATACTCATTAGGCCAAAGAGGTGTCGGCGCGTGATAGCTAAGCGACCCAGATTGATCTCGCGCTCGAAGTGCCCGATGACGTCGAGGAGATCGGACAACCCGCCCGCTCTAGTACTGATGGCATACAAGGCGGCGAATTCTCTATGTTGGGGGGGAAGATACCATGTATCCGCGCGGAGCAAGAATTCTTTTTGTTCCCTGGTAAGAAAGCGGACAAACAACGTAAGGCAATCCGTGCGCAGTTCACTGGCATCGTGCTCCCGGACGGCCTTGAGAAGACGGCGCAGAACTGCGATTCTGAGGTCGAACACTGTCGCCCGGAGCGAAAGTACTTGCCTCTCGTCGCCCACCGATATCATCTCGAACTCTTGTTCTTGATTCGGGGAGTCGTCCGCGGGCCACGGCTTAGGATCGAGTCGTAATAGGGTCGCCGCTTCATATACGCTCGACGTTGGCGTGACATTGCCCGTGGACTTATCATGGCCCGCGACCCAGACAAAATCATAGATCCATTCCCCAGGTTGTCCCTGCCGCCCACGCCGCCTCAGTGGTTCGCGCGTATAGTAAAGGTTGCCAAGTCGCACCTGGAGCCACTCACATTGCGCGAATCCTGTTTCTGAAAAGCCTGTTGCCAAAAGGTGAGCGCGATTACTCTCGAGATGCGTAATGAAGCCCTCGGTTCGCTCACTCAGTTCGTCAAGCGTAAAAAGTGGGACGAAGGGCCTCGCCCACTCTCTCTCGATAAGATGAGGTCGGACGATAGCGCACAAATCCTTCCCCTCGAGGGCTTCAAGGCTTTCATCGGGTGTCAGATACACGAAAGTATCCTCGAGAAAAGCTTCCATGAAGCGACGAACGCGCAGAACTTCCTCCACTGTTTTAGCCATTGCCCCCTTACTGTAGTGGGGAATGCCCTGTTCCAAGAGCGCGCGTATACGCACTCGGTGGTAATCACGGTTGAAGTTGAACGTCTGATAAATTGCTTCCGTGGCGCGGTCAATTTCTTCGCGGACGCCGCCGAGGCGCGTTTGAAATGTCATATTCGGTGGCCTTTCGGGTCGTCTTCTTTCTTACTTCGCTCTCTGGGCCAGTTAGTAATCACGATCCATGCAACTCCGCGACTCAAGAGTATATCAAGTTCCACTGCAGTCAAAATCGCATCGGCACCATTGCAATCGAGCGGTATATCCCGCCCTCGCGTTTGCTCGACTTTTGTGATCTCACGGTGACAAGTAATGTTTTCTCGGACACGCTTGATGACCGCGCCTAGGCCTAGGGACTGCCCGTGGTGGTCGCGCCGATCTCGGCGGACCAGCCGTGGAACGCGGTGTGCTGTGCGACCCTGGGCTTGGGCGCGGTCATCGAGCGTGCAAGCCTGACACCGGAAGTCGCTCGTCAGGCCGCGCTGGCGGTGCTACGTATAGGGTGTGAAAAGGCCATCTGCAATCTCCCGGGCAACGTAAAGTGGGACCTGCCTTCTCCGACTAATTCGTTATACGTTGTCCGTACGAGCCTGATATCTTTCGCCTGAAAAGGATGGCCTTTCAATCCCTACCCGCTATCGCGCGATATAGTCCCATGTAGACGCGGATGTAGACAAGGATGTAGGCGAGCCGGTGGAAGTCGGGCGAGGCAGGCGGGACAATGCAGCAGCCTTCCCCCGCCACAACAGGGAAAGTGGATCACGGTGGAAGCGGATGGAGCGGCGTGTCGCCGTTTTGTAAACAGCAGGTTAGGGGTTCGAGTCCCCTGGTCGGCTCCACGAAAAATCGCAGCGGAATGCGGAAAGGCGGGGGTAGCCACCTACGGGGGAATAGCCACTTCGCCTTTCACTGTAGCAGCTACTGTAGCATCTCCTCCAGCGGCAGCAGCAGCCGTCCGCCCGTAGCATCGCGCGTTTGTTCCACTGGCACTTCGAAAAATTCCGGGGCTATGTTCGCACGTCACGAGGAAACGGCCATCACCCGCAGGAGGGCGAGGGTGGCGCGGCAGTCCGCCGCCGCCCGGTGCCCGCCGACTGGGATGCCGTGCGCCTGGCAGGCACGCTCCAGGCGGAAGGTCGCGCGACCGCTGGTCGCGCGCCAGGCGGCG
>JAABUM010000689.1_pt1 | contig 56551 bp, 50 predicted proteins | sample 5559161 | NCBI WGS metagenome assembly JAABUM01 (sample SAMN10711868, study PRJNA513369) | rock metagenome | isolation source: Antarctica rocks | place: Antarctica: Victoria Land, Siegfried Peak nord
AGCAGCGCCAGGTTGTCCGCCGTCGAGTAGGTGCCGCCGCCCGCCCCGGTCGCCTTGAACGCGACCGGCAGCGTCAGCTGGCACTTCCCGGAGCCGTCAGTCACCGTCGTCCCGCCGGCCACAGCGGCGGGCGGGGCAACGGCGGCGGTCGGCGCGACGCTGGCGGCGGGGGTACGGACAGGCGTGGCCGGAGCGGCACCCGTACCGCCCTGGATCACGCGAAGGCTTTCCGCCGCCTGCTGTGCGGCGTCGGCGTACTGGCTGTCGCCCGGCGGGATGGCGAGGGCGACGAGCGAGCAGAGGACACCGCCGTTCTGCACGAAGTAGAAGACCCCCTTCGCCTGCTGACCCGAGATCGCCCCGTCGAAGGTCACGATCTGGATGTCGCCGCGCGCGTCCTTGCTGGTCTGGCGCCCGGTCTCGGCGTAGCCGGTCACCACCGTCTGGAAGCCCTGGACGAACGCGCCGGTCGCGGCGTCCAGGCTCAGCCCGGGGGTGTCCGTCCCCGTGAAGGTCAGCAGCGCCAGGTTGTCCGCCGTCGAGTAGGTGCCGCCGCCCGCCCCGGTCGCCTTGAACGCGACCGGCAGCGTCAGCTGGCACTTCCCGGAGCCGTCAGTCACCGTCGTCCCACCAACGGGCGCGGCAGTCGTCGGGGACACGGCAGCCCTAGTCGAAGCAACCGTCGGAGCCAGGGCGGCACTGGTCGGGACCACGGTGGCGGTCGGGGCCACCGTCACGGTCGGCGGTACACTCGTCGCGGTCAGGGCGACCGTGGCGGTCGGCGGCACACTGGTGGCGGTCGCGGCCACCGTGGCGGTCGCGGCCACCGTGGCGGTCGCGGCCACCGTGGCGGTCGCGGCCACCGTGGCAGCCGGGGCCTCGGTCGGCGCGGGGGCCTCGCCACCACAGGCGGCGAGCAGGACAAGCACGATCGCTGCGGTCACCAGACTAGCCAGCCGTCTCATCGATACTCCTCTTCTTCTCCATCAGCGTCACCGAACCATCGAGACCCGCGTAATCGTAGTATACGTGCGCTGGTGATGATACATCACGATCCGGCATGGCGCGAGGAAACGGCAAGGGGACGAGGGCGATGCCACCCCGTCCCCTGAATACGCTGTGGCCGCCGATCAGGCGTGGCTACGTCGGCCACGCCCGCCGCTCGCCGACATGAGTTCGGGTGCCTCGGCGCCCTCCCCCTCAGCCGGAGCTGGCTGACGACGGACAGCGTGGGCCGAGAGACGGCGATCGAGTTCGGCGATCTCCTCCGCATTAAGGCGTTCGAGATCGTCCTTCCCGCCGCAATAGTGCCGGGCGGCGGTGATCAGTTGGGCACGGGAGAAGCCGTACTCGTCGGCCTTGACGAGGAGTTCGACCAGCGTCGGCCCGGCAGATGGCACGAGGGCTAGCGTCGGCACCACGTCCAGCAACTCCGGCTCCGTCTGCGGCATGGGGGTATGAATCGGCAACAATGGCCCGGTCGCGCCGCTCCCCTCGGTGAGCCGTGCGAGCACGCTCGCGAAATTGGGCTCGCGCAGCTCCAGGCCGATCGGGAAGGCTGAACTGTTGCTTTTGACGACGCGGAAGATGCGCACCGTGTCGAGTCCTTCGAGGCGCAGCGACGCCTCGAGCATCACATCCACGAAGTACTCCAGGCCACCGGTCGTCAGCGGGAGGACACGCCCCAGTTCGTTCTCCTCCCGATCTTCCTTCCCCTTCGCCCCGATCTGATCGACGATCACCACGCAGGCACCGCTATCGACGCAGAGACGGCGCAGAACCTCCTGCAAGATCATCTGGTCGGCGGCGAGTTCCTCGGCGCTGAGCTGGGCGGTCGGGTCGCCGGTGCGCTCGCGGAGGGCGAGCAACGTGTCGCGGTGCTTGCGCCCGAAATACATCGCCCAACTGTCGAGCGCATAGCAGCCGTATCCCTGTTCACGCCCTTCGCCATCGAGCGCCCAATCGATGAAATCGGGCAACTCGTCGGGGGTGCGGATCTCCAGCGCGTCGAAGAGCGTGCCGTCGCTGCCGGGGAGGAGGCGTGCCTTACGCTCGACATCGAAGTAGCAGAGCCTCCCCAGGCCCGCCTCCGCCATGCTGGCGGCGAAGTGACTCTTGCCGGTCCCCGCCGCGCCGCGCACGGCGAGCACGAGCCGCTGCTGCCGGGGCCGCCGTGACAGTGGGTTGACCCGCGTTCCCGCTTTACTCATCGTGTGCATCGCTCCTTCCATCACCGCTCATCGCTCAACCACCGCCCATCGCCCAACCGAGTCGCGCACTGGTGTCCCCGGATGCGTCGTCCCTCGACTCTAGCATATTTAGAACAAATATTCTACCCTTCCCCTGCATGGTACTAGAAAGCCCCGGTCGCTCCCTTCGGGAGGGGGCGACCGGGGCAACAACCAGAGCGCCGGGGCGGACGACGGGTTAGGGGATCCAGCCCCGCTCGCGCAGGACCCGATTACCGACGAGGCCGAGCAAGACCGTGTATGGCTCGGCCTGCTCGGGATGATACTCGTAGCGCGCGCGCTCGAAATATTGCACCGTGTACGGCTTGCCATCGTCTGGGCTGACCTCGGTGAACTCCTCCGTGATCGGCAGGCCGCTGACGAAGAGCCCGCCGTGACGCAGCCAATAGTCGCGGAAGGGGCCGCCGAGGTTGTGGCCGGTCGCGGGGAAATAGGTCGCCCCCGCCCGCTGTGCGGCGGGCGGAGCGACGGGATGGAAATCACGACCGAGCAGGCCGAGCAACACCTGATACTGCGGATCGCCGTTCTCCGGGTGCAGCTCGAAGCGCGCGCGCTCGAAGTATTGCACCGTGTAGAGCGTGTTATCGTAGGGGCTGTGCTCCTGGAACGCGCGCGTGCGCGGCAGGCCGAACTGCGCGAGGCCGCCGTACTGCTGCCAGTAGCGCAGGAATGTCCCGGTGACGACCTGCCCGGTCTCGGGGAAGTATTGCTGGGTGGCGGTGTTCGGCACCTGCGGGGCGCGGGTGGCGGGGGTATCGATCCGCCCGATCGCCGCCCAGGCGGCGTCGTTCTCCTGTCCGAGCCGCCAGGTGGCGAAACCGGCGAGGCCGAGCTCGGTCATCACCCGGAGCTTCGCGGCGACGCTCCGCTCGTCCTCGTACCAGCCCTCGTGCGCGTCCCCCGCCTCATCGGTGTAGCGCACCCAGTCGGCATCGTCCACGACGCTGTAGCCGCTTGTCGCGCCGGGCCGGGCGGCGAGCGCCGGGCCATCGGCCATCCGCAGGGTGCGGGCGGGCGGACCCTTGGTGGTGTTCCAGTCCATGCCGTACAGAGGCATCCCGAGCAGCGTCTTGCCCGCCCCGAACTCGTGCGCGCCGAACTGCGCCACCGCGCGGACCCAGCCGACCGGGGCGATGGCACCGGGCACCTTGCCATTCTGATAGTGATAGTCATAGGCCATCAGGACAACGAGATCGACGTGCGGAGCGAGGGCGGCGTAATCGTAGACGCCACCCCAGCCGGTCTGCACGTCGCTCGCCTTGGCGGCGACGGCCATCGTCGTCAGCTTGTCGCGCGGGGCGAGGCGCTCGTGCAGGCGGCGCATGAAGTCGGTGAGGAGCGCGCGATCGGTCGGATCGAGCCCCTCGAAATCGATCTGGATTCCGTCGTAGCCCTTATCGGTGACCAACCCGACGATTGCCGACACCAGGCGATCTCGCTCCTCCGCCGTGTCGAGCAAGGCATGAAAGGCAGCATGCTGCGCGCTCGTGCTGATCATCGGCACGATCTTCACGCCGTTGGCGCGCAAGAACGCGGTGGTAGTCGGCTGTTCATTGCGCGTGTCGATCGTGCCGTCCGTCTTCAGCGCGTAATAATAGGGCGAGACATGGGTCAGGTTGGCGATGTTCGCCTTCAGGCTCGTCAGCGAATCGGCGCTATAGGTGACGTAGTATCCCCAGCGGATCGTGCCTGCGGCACGCGCAGCGGGTACCTCGTGCAGGGCAGGCATCCCCGCGCCGCCGACCAGCAACGTGAGCATAACCAGCAGCAGACGGCGAATGGCACGCGCGCGCATGACGACTCCTTGTTTCTCACCACGCCTTCCCGTCCTGTAGAACGGTGGTTCGGCACACCCGGTCCCCCCCCCACCAGCGCCCCGAGGGGCGTACCGGCGCCCCATTTGGCCCATGAGCCGTACGCGCATCCCCGGCACCTCCGTTCCTATCCGGCGGGACCATATCCCCCGCTCATCAGATCGGACCCGTCGGACGGGTGAAATAGTGCCACCTGATCGGCGGTCGCTGGGCGTGTGGGGCGCTGCCAGTCAAGAAACAAGCAATCTAGCGCGGAGGACGAAGGGGACACGTGCGGAAGAACCAGCCGGCGAGGGAGAGGCGAAAGTCCGGGGGCGGCGGGCGCTTTGTCGGCAGGAATGGCGCGGGCCGGGATGGTACACACCCCGGCCCGCATCGCTCGCTGCTTGTCGTCGCTCAGACGATCTTCCCATCGCCCCACGTCCAGCGTGCATTCGCGTAAAAGTTCCAGGCGGTCGCGAGCGCGATACCGGCGAGGTTCGCCACGGCGTAGTGCATCCCCTGGGCGACGAGGATGTTCGCGGCGATCAGGTTCACCACCATGCCGATCAACGAGATGACGACGAACTGGATCAGCCGCCGCGACTGGATCCCGGTCGTCTTAAAGGTCCAGAAGTTATTCCACATGAAATTGTTCAGGATCGCCAGGGTGATCGCCACGACCAGCGAACGGGTCAGGCCGAAACCGAGCTCATCGTGCAGCAGAAAAAGGGTCAGGAAGTTCACCACCACCCCGCTCCCCCCGACCAGGCCGAAGCGCACGAAGCGCAGAACCTCGGGCGACAGCAGACGCAGCAGCGGCGCGGGGAAGTGATCCTCGGCGCGCGTGCGCCAATCCCTGATGCCGGGGGTGTCCATCGCTATCCTAACTCTCAGTACCGACAACGGCACAGCGCGGCAACCAGGGTGGGGATCGGTGGCCGCCGGACGATCGGGGGCGAGTCTACAACGGTGCCCCGCTGGCAAAGGTTCCCGAAAGGCGGGATACGCCAGGGAGTAGACCAGATAGTTCGCCCATAAATCAAGGGTGGGCCGCAGTATCCCGCGTAAGAGGTACGCCGCAGCGGCGACTCAGGTTACCGCCGCTTCGGTGGCGAGCCGCGCCAACACCGCCACGTCGCGGTGGGTCCCGGCGGCGAAGAGGGCCGCCCGCGCGACGCCCTCGTGCGCGAAGCCCCGCCCCAGCAGCGCCGCGAGCCCGAGCTCGTCGTCGGGCCAGGCCCAGGCGGAGAGACGTGTCAGGCCGAGCTGCCCATCCGCCCAGGCGATCACCGCATCGAGGAGCGCGGCGGTCAGCGCCGCAGCGGGCGCGAGGAGGAGATCGAGGTGCGCGGTGTGGCGCGCGGCGGACTCGCCGCCGGGCAACACCCGCGCGATGGCCACGACCTGCCCCTCCCGCGCCAGCCCCAACCACAGCGGCGCGGCCTCGCCGAGTTCCGACGCGAGCGCCGGGTCGCGCAGGTACGGCAAGCCCAGGAGGAACGCGGAGGGCCAGTCACCCCGCGCGGCGAGCGTGCGCACGGCGGCGACATCATCCGGGCCGAGGACGCGCACCGCCGTCGCGGTCACCACTGTGGCACGTTGATCGGTGGCGCGAGCCTCGCGGCGGGCGCGCGGGGCGGCGGGCGCGCCGACCGGGACCGCCACCGGCACGGGCATGGTGACGGGGTGGTAGCCGTTGCCCCCGACCTGGCCCGCGCCCACAACGGCGACGGCGAGCGCGGGGCCGGGGCTGATGCTGGCATCGAGCCGTGGCGCGCGGTTCGCCAGCAGGTAGCCCGCCATGATGATCGCCACGCCGGGGGCCATCGCGACGAAGAGCAAGGCGGTGTCGCCGGAGAGGCGGATCAGCGAACTGCCGCTCGCCACGACGAGCGTACCGCTGGCGATCAGCAGCACGCCGAAGGCCCGTTCGCGCGGCATCCCGCGCCGCAGGCCGACCGAGACGGAGTAGAGCGCCCCACCGACAACCACCGTTGCGCCGAAGATATTTGCCGCGATCGCCAGGACGCGCGTCGGCGTGCCCGCCGTCTGGAGGGCGTACCAGGCCTCGCCGAGGCGTGCCGGATCGACCGGGGTATTGAAGACCGACGCGAAGGTGAATGCGGTAACGATCAGCATCGCCCCCGGCCACCACCGGTCGAGGCGCGTGCCGAGGAGGAGATAGAGCGAGCCGAAGCCGAGGAATGCGGTGGTGAGGATCGCGCCGGAAGCATAGAAGAGACGGACGAAGAGCGGGTTCCAGCCGACCAGATAGCCGAGAGTGGCGGCCCCGGCCCCGAGCGCGAAGAAGCCGAACGCGATCGCCCAGCTCAACTCGTAGGGGCGATGGCGCGTGACGTAGCGCCGTGTCGCCAGGACGGCACAGGCGAGGCTGATAACTGTGGCGAGCAATGGAAACGCGGCCATCTGGCTCCCTGCTGCGTATGCCGATAACGAAGGGGCGGGAGGCCAACGCCCCACCATACAGTATACCCAGCCTGGCCGGATCGGACGCGCTGGTGAAAACTTGACGCGCTGGCACCCCGGGGGCTGCACAGCGCGCCTACAATGTGCGATAATTGGCAGACGCGCCGCGCTGCGGCGTGTAGTATCGTGTTCTTTACGCCCAAGTTTTCGGGCGCGCGGCCAATGGCATCGAACGTGAGGCGAGGAGGGACGAGACCCTATGCAGGTTGATCAGCAGCCGGGCGAGAGTTTCGAGGCGATGCTGCGCCGCTTCGGGCGCACCATCATCAAGTCGGGCATCCTGGGCGAGGCGAAGCGCAAGCGCCACTACCTCTCCAAGGGTGAGGCCGCCCGCGCCAAGGTGAAGGCCAGCGAGCGCAAGAAGCGCCGCAAGGCCGCGCGCGAGGCACAGCGCGCAGCAGCGACCCGCTAAGTCAGGCGAGGAACAGGGGCCTCATGCCGACGATCTTCCTCTCCTTGCGCGGCGATGGTGCGCCGCGCGTCCTGGAAAGCTTCCGCCGCGCGCTCGGCGAGGAAGCCACGACGTTGATTGTGGTGCCGACGAACGATGAGAGCGGCTATCACGGCAGCGCCGAGGTCACCGATGTCGCCGCCGCGCACGAGGCGTTCGCAATCGCGCGCAAGCCCTACCCGACCCTCAAAGCCTTCCTTGGCGGGGGCGACGGAGGTGATCGTCCGCTGCATATCCCCCCCACCGAGGGGCGACCGCGCGGTGGCGAGCGTCCGATGGGCGAGGGTCGACGGCGCACCGATGAGGGCCGGCCCCGCAATCAGGAACGCCCCATTGAGAAAGTCTCCACCGAGGGCGATGAGCAGGAGCGGAGTCGGCGTCGCTCCGGCTCGCGCGGGCGCGGGCGCGGGCAATCGCGCCCGGCTCCCCCGGAGGGCTAAGCCTTCGCATCGGGACGAAAGCGACCGGGCCGGGAAAAGTTTCCCGGCCCGGTCGCTTTCGTCTCGCGCTGATCGGTGCCGCTACGGCGTTGTGGCGCTATTCGGCCCCGTTCAGGTAACGGAGCGTCACCGCCGCCACCGCCGCCACCCCGACCGGCAGTGCTCCCTCGTCATCGATGTCGAAGCGCGGGTGGTGGTGGCCGTAGATCAGTCCCCGCTCCTCATTGCGCGAGCCGATGCGGAAGAAGCAGCCCGGCGCGGCTTGCAGGAAGTACGCCATATCCTCCGCGCCCATCCCCATCTCGCGCTCGTAGACCTTGTCCGCCCCGATCAATTCCTGCGCCACCTCGCGCACGAGATCGGTCATCGCCACATCGTTGACCAGCACCGGGTAGCCGAAGGTGTATTGCACCTCGGCGCTGCCGCGCATCGCCGCCGCGATCCCCTTCGTCAGTGCCGGGATCCGCTCGGCGAGCTGCCCGCGCGTCTCCTCGTCGCTGGTGCGGATGGTGACGCGCAGCTCGCACTCCTCCGGGATGATATTGGAGACGGTCCCGGCGTGCAGCGCCCCGACCGTGATCACCGCCGAGCGGAGCGGATTGATTTCCCGGCTAACGAGTGTCTGGAGCGCGGTGATGCACTGCGCGGCGATCAGGATCGGGTCCACCGCCGCATGCGGGCGCGCGGCGTGGCCCCCCAGACCCCTGATCGTGATGATCGCCTCATCGACAGCGGCATTGGCCGGGCCGGCACCAACACCGATCGTCCCGACCGGCAAATCCTGGGCGATGTGAACGCCGAAGGCGGCGTCCACATGCGGATGCTCCATCACCCCGGCGGCGATCATCGGCTCCGCCCCCCCGACCGATTCCTCCGCCGGTTGGAACGCGAACTTGACCGTGCCATGCAGCTCTTCGCGCCGCTCGCTGAGGAGCCGCGCCACCCCAAGAAGCATCGCGGTGTGCGCGTCATGACCGCACGCATGCATCACACCGGGGTTCTGCGACCGGTACGGTACATCGTTCAGCTCCTCGATCGGCAGGGCGTCCATGTCGGCGCGCAGCAGCACCGTCTTGCCGGGGTGTGCGCCGTGCAGCAGGCCGAGCACGCCCGTATTGGCGATTCCGGTCGTCGTCTCGATGCCGAGGTCGCGCAGTTTCTCCGCCACGAAGCGGGCGGTATGCGCCTCCTGCATCCCCAGTTCGGGGTGCTGATGCAGGTAACGCCGGTCGGCCACCACGATCGGGCCGATCTCCCACGCCGCATCGAAGAGTGCGATCTTCGCGGTCACGCTAGTCCTCCTTCATCGTCCGCGCTCACCCGTCGCGGGCGCGGGCATCATACCAGTTCGTGGTCGCCAGTCGTCGGTCATCGGGAAGGGGAGCGGCGGTCGAACCGGGATTTGACTGCGGTACTTATCGCAGCGGGATCGGGCGTCAGTAGAGCAGGGATAGGTTGCAGGGGCGGCGGGGCATGGCGTAGGCTGTGTTCGTACAACTAGGGCGTACGCTCGAACGGCGGACACGACACCTGAGATGAGGCGAGGTCCGATGCGGAAACGAATGGCGATCATCGCGGGGCTGCTGGCCTGCCTGACGGCGTGCGCCGGGAGCGCCCCGGCGACGAGTGGCACGGCACCCGGTGGCGCGGCGGTGCCGACGAGCGGGAGCACCGCCCGCCCCACCGTCGAGATCCTGGGCGGCACCCCAGCCGGGGTGACCAGGAGCCCGACGGTCAACGCGGCGATCCCCCCGCCGACCGGCACCCTGACCACGCGCGTCGCTGCGGCGACCCGTTCCGCCACGACTGGGGCAAGCCCGATGGCGAGCGGGACACCGGGCGCGCTGCCCGAGGCCGCGCGGGTCGCATTCACCAAGGCACCGTGGACGCAGGGCGAGCGCACCACCTATGTCGTGACGACGACGAGCGACGGGCAGGCGGCGGGCAACGCCACCTACACGATCGGCGGCGAGTTCGAGGCGGCGACGGTCAGCGCCAACCTGACGGTCGGGAGCACGCAGGATCGCTTCCAGATCGGCTTCAACGGCACCACCTTCGCCCCGGTCAGCGAGGTGCGCTCGATCGTCACGCCGCAGGGGACGATCTCGATCCAATCGGAATTCCACTCCGGCGGGGCGACGATCCAGGTGATCGATGCGAACGGCACGACGCGCAATCAACTCACCCTCCAGGACCCCTACTACATGAACGATCAATTCCTGATCATCCTGCGCGCCCTGCCGTTCGCCCAGGGCTATCGGGGGGCGCTGGCGATCATCCCCTCGCAGGGCAACCCCGCCGCGATCAACACCGTGGTGACAGTGACCGGGCAGGAGCAGATCACGACCCCGGCGGGCACCTTCACCTGCTGGAGGGTCGTTGCGCAGTACGAAGGGGTCGAGGCGACGCAGACCCTCTGGTTCAGCGCCGACGACAAACATTATCTGGTCCGCTACGACACCGGGCGCTACACCTACGCCCTCAGCCAGAAGCCCTGAGCGGGTCACCCGACGACGCGCGACACGATCCCGGCAGGGGGGCGCGCTATCGATGATTCGACAACCCGTCCCTTCGTAGATCACGCCGAGGAACCCCTGGCAGAGCCCTACTTGGCATAGTCCGGCGACCACGGGCCATTCGCGCGGCAGAAGGCGACCGTCTCGCGCAGGCGCGCGCGGACCTCGTCGTCGTCGCCCGCTTCGAGCGCGTCCGGCACCAGTTCGACGGTGACCACCCGCGCGTACCCCGCCTCCGCGAGGGCCAACAGGAAGAGATCGAGCGGGAGTTCGCCGCGCCCCGGCACCCGATGCTCGCGCCCCCCGGCGAAGTCGGAGAGATGGATGTGCCGCACTTCGTCGCGCAGCGCCTCGAACGCGACCAGGATGTCCACGCCCGCCGTGGCGAAGTGCGCGGTATCGAGGGTGACGCCGGGGAACCGCGCCATCCGGTCGATCGTATGCGTGTGGTATTTCGGTTTCTTGTTGACCAGGGCCAGCGGCATATTCTCGATACCGAGGATCGGCCCGTCCGGCGTGTGCCATTCGGCGTAGTGCTTGATCAGCAGATTGGTATAATCGATGCCGTTGGACAGTTCGGGATGGGCCACGACCGACTGCGCGCCAACCTCCCCGCCGAGCGCGAGCGCGGCGCGGATGCAGGCCGGGTAATCGTCGCCAAAACCGGCGATCGGGCGGAACGGCGTATGCAGCGCGGCAACCGGTAGCCCAGTCGCCGCCTCCAGCGCGCGGAGATAGGTCGGCTGACGGCTGTCCCAGCGGCTATCGATCATCACCTCGACCGCGTCGAAACCCGCCTCCGCCGCGAATTCCCAGGCCCGACTGAGGCCGTAGTTGTGCAACGAGCCGGTGGAGAAGGCCAGGGTGGGCAAGGTTCGCAACGTCGCCATCTCGGGCCGCTCGGGATCGTCGGTCAATGTCTTTGTCTGCTCGTCGCCGCCCATGCCCGCCGCCCACTCCTCTTCGCGTCGCTCATTCCCGCAGCAGGAAGTATACGTCGGCCACATTGGTGCGCGTCGGGCCGGTGACGACAAGCCCGCCGACCGCGCGGAAGTAGGTCGCGCTATCGTTGCGCGCCAGGAAAGCGGCGGCGTCGAGGCCGAGGGCACGCCCGCGTGCGGCGGTCGCCCCGGTCGCGAAGGCCCCCGCCGCGCCGGTCGGGCCGTCGTCGCCATCGGTGCTGAGCGAGGCGATGGCGCAGCCGGGGATGCCATCGAGGAGGAGCGCCGCCGCCAGCGCGAGTTCGGTATTCCGCCCGCCCACTCCGTCCCCGCGCACGGTCACAGTCGTCTCGCCGCCACCGATCAGGCAGTGCCGTTCCCCCAGAGGCGTCGCCAGCAGGCGGGCAGCGAGCGCAGTCGCCACCTCGCGCGCCTCCCCTTCGATCGTCAGGTCGATGATCTCGGGTCGCCAGCCGAGCGCGGCGGCGCGGGCGGCGGCGGCTTCGGCGGCGCGTGGCAGGTTGGCGATCGTCGCCGCGCTGACGTGGGCGAAGAGCGGATCGTCCGGCTCCGGCGTCTCCGGGATCGCGCCGCTGAGTCCGGCGTGCAGGTGCGCCACGACCGATGCCGGAAGTTGGCCGAGCAGGCCGCGTCGCTCCACGACCGTCCAGGCGTCGGCGAAGGTGCTGGTATCGCCGGTGCAAGGGCCGGAGGCGATCACGTCCAGCGGATCGCCGAGGACGTCGGAGACCGCCAGGGCGATGACCTGGGCCGGGGCGGCGGCGCGCGCCAGACCGCCCCCTTTCAGCATCTCCAGGTGCTTCCGCACGGCGTTCAATTCGTTGATGTTCGCGCCCGCCGCCAGCAGCAGCCCGGTCGTGGCGCGCAGCTCGGCGAGGGTGATCGGCGGGGCCGGGGCGGTGAGCAGCGCGGAGCCGCCGCCGGAGATCAGGCAGAGGACGAGGTCGGCGGGGTGCAGGTCGTGCAGGAGGGCGCGTAGTTCACCGGTCGCGGCCAGCCCGGCCTCGTCCGGCGTCGGGTGTCCCCCCTCGCGCAGCGGTATCCGACGGGTGGCCTCGCCGTGGCCGTGCTTCGTCAGCGCCAACCCGGCGGTGATGTGATCGCCGAGGATCGCCTCGGCCTCCGCCGCCATCGCCCCGGCTGCCTTGCCGACCGCCACGACGACGATCCGGTCGAGGTCCGCCAGCGGTCGCGCGAAGCCGACGGCGGGGATCGCCAGGACGCCCGCCTCGATCTGCAGCGCGCGCGACACCGCCGCGCGCACATCGACCGCCGCGAGCGCCGCTGCGAAAAGCGCTTCGGTTGTCGCTCGTGTCGCGTCGAACCCCATCACCCTCTCGCGCCGCACCACCACCGCGTGCGGCCACACGCCCTATGCCAGCGGCCTATCCGAGGCGACTTCCGCGCGGAGGATCGCCAGGGTCTCCTCCAATTCTGCGGGCAACGGTGCGGTGAATTCGCGCCACTCGCCATTCGGCAGCGTGAGGCCCAGACCGGCGGCGTGCAGGAATTGCCGCTCGAGCGGCAAGCGCGCCGCGACACGCGGTTCGCCGTAGATGGCATCGCCGGTAACCGGATGGCCGATGAAGGCGAGGTGCACACGAATCTGGTGTGTCCGTCCTGTCTCGATCCGCACATCGGCGAGTGTATACCCGACGAAGCACTCCCGCACCTGGAAGTGGCTGATCGCCGAACGCCCCTCGCGAATCGCGGCCATCCGTTGCCGGGCGCGTGGGTCGCGCCCGATCGGCACGTCGATCGTCCCTTCATCGGGGTCGATCTCGCCATCGACCAGGGCGATATAGCGCTTGATCGTGCGCCGCTCCTGGAACTGCGCCGCGAGGAATGCGAGCGCCCGCTCGTGTTTGGCGACGATCAGCAGGCCGGAGGTGTCCTTGTCGAGGCGATGGACGATGCCGGGGCGGATCGAGCCGTTGATGTGGACTTCGGGCGCGTGCGCCAGCACCGCATTAACGACCGTGCCGTGCTCGTGGCCCGGCGCGGGGTGGGTGACCATCCCGGCGGGCTTGTCGATCACCAGCACGTCGGCATCCTCGTAGACGATCGTCAGGGGGATCGCCTCGGGCTCCGGGTCGATCGGGGCGGGGGGCGGGATCAGCGCCGCGAGCGTCTCGCCCGCATGAACCCGATAGCTCACCTTGCGGGTGCGGCCATCGACCGCGACGTAGCCATCGTCGATCAGCGATTGCGCGTAGGAACGACTGATCTCCGGGAGGCGTTCGGCCAAGAGACGGTCGAGGCGTTGCCCCTCTTCGCGGGCCTCCACCACAAACGTCTCCCGACGCGATTCGTCATCCTCCGACCACGAGGCGGCGGCGGGGGGCTCCGATGCCGCCATCACTGCATGTTCGGGCGGCGCTGCTGGTCTTCGATCTCCTGATCGTCGATGCAGAGGGTCACGAAGGGGAGGGCTTCGAGACGCTCCGGGGCGATCGCCTTGCCACAGCGCTCGCAGATCCCGTATTTCCCCTCATCGAGACGTACCAGCGCCCGATCGATGTCGCGCTGTCGCTCTTCCAGCGTGTTAATCATCGCCATATTGCGCTGCTGTTCCATCACATCGGTCGCATTGTCCGCGTCGTGGTTGCCGAAGCTGCCTTCGACCTGTTGATCCTCGCCCAGGATCGCTACCTCATTGCCAAGGTTCTCGATCTCGGACCGCACACTGACGCGCTCCTGCTCCAGGCGCTCGCGATACGTCTGCTGTAACTTGGCCGAGAGGGCCATTGGTTCTTCCTTTCTGCTGCATCGGAGCGATCACTGACACCGCTTTGTCGCATCCGGGCGCGATACTATAGCATACTGCTGACGAAAACGATGACGGGGTGCCACCAAAGTGCGACCTCATCACGCAATTCGCAGGCCATAGAGCCAACCTTCCATACAATGCAGGACAATGCAGGACAATGCAGGACAATGCAGCGGCGATAACGGGGAACCATGCGAGGAGGACAAGGATGCGGATCGTAATCGCCGCCGGTGGCACCGGGGGCCACGTCACGCCGGCGCTCGCCACGATCGCGGCGCTACGCGCACGCGGTGTGGCAACGCTCGAACTCCTCTGGATCGGGTCCAGCGGCGGGGTCGAGGGACGCATGGCCGCCGAGCAGGGGATCGCCTTCCGAGCGATCCAGGCGGGGAAACTGCGGCGCTATCTCTCGTTCGAGAATTTGATCGACTTCGGGCGAATCCCGGTCGGCATGGCCCAGGCACTGGCGATCCTCCGTCGCTTCCGCCCCGATGTCGTCTTCAGCACCGGCGGTTTCGTCAGCGTCCCGACCGTCGCAGCGGCGTGGGCGCTGCGCCGCCCGGTCCTGACCCACGAGCAGACGGCGCAATTCGGGCTCGCCAACCGGATCAATCTCCGCTTCGCCACGACCATCGCTCTAACGTATGCGGCATCGCGCGCCTTCGTGCCGCCGACGACGAAACGTGTCGTGATCACCGGGAACCCGGTGCGCGACGAGATCCTGCGCGGCGACCCCGCCGAGGGGGCACGGCTCTTCGATCTCGATCCGACGCTGCCCACGATCTACATCACCGGCGGGGCGTTGGGGGCACAAGCGATCAACGAGGCGGTCGCGGCGATCCTCCCCGAGCTCCTCGCACACTATCAGGTCGTTCATTCGCGCGGCACCCAGCCGGTCGCGCCGACGCTGGACGATCTCCGGGCACGGATCGCCGCGCTCCCGGCGGCGACGCGGGCGCGCTACGTGGTGCGCGAGTTCATCGGGCCGGAGTTGCCGCACGTCTACGCCCTGGCCACGATCGTCGTCGGGCGGGCGGGTGCGGGGACGGTTGCCGAACTGGCGGCGCTCGGCAAGCCCGCGATCCTGATCCCCCTGCCCGGCACCGGCGGCGACGAGCAGACGAAGAACGCCCGCCTCCTCGCCGATGCGGGCGGGGCGCGCCTCCTGCCGGAAACCGATCTGACGCCGGAGCGGCTGCTGGCGGCGATCACGGGGCTGCTCGCGCCGGACGGGCGCGCGGCGCTGGCGCGGATGGGTGCCGCCGCGCACACGCAAGCGCCGGTCGACGCGGCGGGGCGGTTGGCGGGCGAACTGATCCGCCTCACGACCCAGCGGGACTGAAACGAATCCGCCCCGCGCGATAGTGTCGCGCGGGGCGGACGGCGCTATGCGATGGTGTTAAGGGCGGGACGGCGAGGCGGACGGCTTCGCGCCGCCATTCGACCCTTTCTCTCCCTCGATAGTCGGCGTCGGGCTCGGCTTCGGCGTCGGGCTTGGCTTCGGCGTCGGTGTCGTGGTCGCTGGAACCGGAGTCCGCGTCGGCGTGGCGCTCGGCGCGGGCGTCACGGTCACGGTCGGTGTCTTGCTCGGCAGCAGCGTCGCGCTCGGCGTCGGCGTACCAACGATCACTGTCTGGGTGGCGCTCGGCGTCGGCGTACCAACGATCACTGTCTGGGCGGCGCTTGGCGTCACCGTCACGGTCGGCGTGGCGCTCGCCACCGGGGTACTCTTCTCGGCGGGCGGCGGCACAGGCGGCACCGGCGTCACGGTCACCGCCCTGCTTGGTGGCGCGGCGGGGATGCTCGGCACGGCGGTCGGAGCGACGGTCGGCGAGGTAATCACAGGAGCGATAGGGGTCTGCCCCGGCGCAACGGTCGGAACGGCGATCACCAACGGGGTCTGATACGCCGCCGCCGAGGGGAGCGCCACGACGGCGGTCGCGACCGCCATCACCGTCGCTGTCGGCACCGACACAACCGGCGTCGGCGTCGGGATGGTCACCGCCGCGACGGGCTGCGTCGGGGTCGCGGGCACGGCGACGGTCGCACGTGGTGCCGGGTCGGCGGCGACGGTCGTCGACTCGGCGGCGCGCGGATTCGGCGGCGTTACAGGCGTCGGGCTGCTCGCCGCGATCGGGGCTTGTGGCGTCGGGCTCGCGGCGATGATCGGCGCGGGTGTCGTCGGGGTGGCCCCTGGTATCTGCGGCACTGTGCCGGGTGTTGCCTGCGGGGTAGCGATCGGCGGTACGCCGTTCGGCGGCGGCGGGGCGACCGACGGCGTGCGGTTCGCGGGCGGCGGGGCGACCGGTGTGGATTGCGCTCCGTTCGGCGGCGGGGCGACCGGCGGCACACCGTTCGCCGGCGGCGTAGCAACTGCAGGTGCGCCGCTCGCCGGTTGGGTAGCAGTCGGCGGTGCGCCGCTCGTCGGTTGCGTGACGCCCGGTGTGGATTGCGCTCCGTTCGGCGTGTTCACGGAACCACTCGGCGTCGAAGCAGCCGCACCGCCGCCAGAAGAGGTAGTCGGTTGTGCGGCACCACCGGACGGGGGGACACCGCTCGCCGCGCCCGCGCCGGGCGACGTATTTGTCGGGGGAATGCCGCTCGGCGGCGTGTCCTCGCCAGACGCCGCCGCACCTTGCGCCACGATCACTCCACCGATCGTCCCGGAGGGATCGTCAGTCGCACCGCCCCGCGCCGTAATCGTGCGACCGGGGTTGTTTGCCGCTGTCCCGGCCACCAGGCTTGCCAGCGTATCGAGCGTAGCGGGATCGTTAACGGTATCCGTTCCATTCGCGGCGGGTGTCGTCGGGCGTTGCGCCGTCGTCACGCCAGCGAGGCCGCGGGATACCCCGCTATCGAGCGCGCCGCCGATGAACTGATTCGCCGCCACCTGACTCGGCAAACCGGGAATGGTGATAGTCGTGGGGGCGAGTCCGGTGATGCCCGCGCCGCTCGGCACTGGTCGACTGTTCAGGCTGAGCCAGCCGAGCAGCGCCGAACCACCGAGGGTGATAGATGCCAGCACGGCGGCGCCGATGCGCGGGAAGGTCATCCGCGTTGACCAAACTTGTTCCGACTTCACCGACACATGGGTCGGCAGAACGGCCAACACCGCCTTGTTGAAGGCTTGATACGCAGCGAATGTCTGCCGACAGGCTTCGCAACCGCGCAGGTGATCGTGCACCTCCCGCCGTTCTTTCGGGGCGAGTTCGTTGTCGAGTAACGCCGAGAGGAGCGCGTCGATCTGCTGGCAACTCATCGCACCGCCTCCGTCGGCCTTTCAGCCCCCGCCGCGCGCCGCGCATCTGCGAGGCGCTTGAACGTCTGGCGCGCGCCATGCAGATACGCCCGCACCGCCTCGTGCGGGAGGCCGAGCATCTCCCCGGCCTGCGCGTAGGTGTAGCCATGTTCGAGGCAGAGCACCAGGCTCGCCCGCTGCTCGGCGGGAAGGTCGGCGAGGACGATCCGTGCCAGCGTCTCGTCGCGTCGAGCATCACCGTGCGCGAGTAATTCGATCGGGACCGGACGGTCCGGTTCGGCGGTCGGCGCATCGGGGACCGCCTCCTGCTCCGGCGTCGGGAGCATCGCCGACTCCTGGCCGATCAGGCGATCGAGCTCGCCGATGACGCTGCCACTCCCGCGCCGTCGTAACGCCCCTTCGGTCAGCAGCCAGTCGGCCATCCGCGCTTCCAGCAGTTGTCGCCGCGCGGCGGGGAGTGTCCCGAACGCGACCTCCTGGATCAGGGCGTGCGCGAAGCGATAGGTCACCTCTACGCCATCACGCCAGCGCACGACAAGGCGGCGGTGTGTCAATTCCCGCAGCGCGGCATCGAGCACCCCTGATTCCTGTAGCGTCGCCCCGGTGATCATCGCCAGGGCGCGGTAAGCAAAGTGCTGACCCAGCACCGCAGCCGCGAACAACACCTCCCGCGCGGCGACGGGCAGGGTGGCGATCCGCGCGCGGATCGCCGTCTGAAGGGTGAGGGGCAGCAGTGCCGGATCGTCCAGCGCCGCCTCGACTGTCGCCAGCGTCGCCTGTTCTAGCAGGAGCGGGGTGCCGTACCCGCCCACCGCCAATGCCTCCACGATCGCCGGGTCGAGCGGGGTGGCGGCCACGTTGCGGATGAGTTGGCGGCTGTCGAGGTGTGAGAGCGCTCCCAGATAGAGTTGCGACTGGCGGGGCACTTCCGGCCACTCGTGCGACCAATCGGCGTGGTGCGTGTAGATTACCAGCGCCGCGCCGCGCAGTAAGCGCGGCAGGAGTTTGTCCAGCAGCAGCAAGCTCGCCGCATCGGCCCACTCCAAATCTTCGAGCACGATGATCAATGGGGCGGTATCGACGATGCGCAGCAACGCCCCCGCAACTGTCTCGGCGAGCGGCAACGCTACGAGCGCGTCGCGGTCCTCCGTATCCCGGACCTCGCGCGCCAAGGCGAGGAGCGACCAGCGTTCCTGCGCGGGAGCCTCGGCGGCCAGGGCGATCAGCGCCGTGGTGAGTTGCGCGCGCACATCACCCGCCGTCCCTCCCTCGGTCCAGGGGTCGAGCAGCCCCGCGAGAAGATGGAGTGGCTGATAGGTGGCATAGGAGTGGGCCTGCCCGATCAGCCAACAGCCGTCGGGCGCTTCTTCATCGATCGTCGTGCTCAGCTCGCGGATCAGGCGCGACCGACCGGAGCCGTTCTCGCCGACCAGGGAGATCAGGTGCCCCTGCCCCGCGTGGGCTGCACGCCAGGCGGTCCGCAGGCGGCGCATGACATGGTCGTGATCGACCAGGGGTGATTCCTGATACCCTTGCGCCGCACCAATAGTCGTCAGGCGATCGGGGCGCAGCACCGCGCTGTCGAGGACCGGGCGTCCTTCGACGGGCGTGCCGCAGTATGCGCAGCGCGCCTTGCCGTGAGGGATTGTCCGAGTGCAGCGGGGGCAGTTCATAGATTCCTCGGTCTCACAACAGGATCATAGGTGCGGTGCGGGAGCAGGCCAGAGGGCCGACGGTGGACAATCTTTCCTGACCCAAGCGTACCGGACAACACCGGATCAACGCAACGGCGACGGCTGGTACGATGGTCCTAAATTGGTACTCTCCCGAATGGCTCGGTCCCGGTACCCGCACGCGGAAACGCGCTACTCCTCGTCGTCAAAAGGCGTGGCAGAACGCGAACGGTCGCGCCTCTCTTCGACCCCGGCATCGGCACCGCGCCCACCATCGGCCCCGAGTGCGTGTCCGATCGCCTCGCCGACGGTGCGCGCCGTCTTGATCAGCAGGCCATCGATCTTCGGCAGGCTGTCGCGCCGGTAGGCGGGGACGATCGCTCGACTGAAGCCGAGGCGCGCGGCCTCTTGCAGGCGGCGCGGCAGCTCCCCGACCGAGCGCAACTCGCCCGACAGCCCGACCTCGCCGATCATCACCGTGTTGGCATCGATCGGGATGTCCCGGAACGACGAGGCGATCGCGCCGATCACCGCCAGATCGACCGCCGGTTCGTCCACCTTCAGGCCGCCGACGACGTTGACGAAGAGATCCTGCCCGCCGAGCGGCAGCCCGACGCGCTTGCCGAGGACGGCGGAGAGCATCTGCAAGCGCGTCGCATCGACGCCATTGGCGGCACGACGCGGCATCGGATTCTGCGTCACCGACGTCAGCGCCTGTACCTCCACCAGCAGGGGGCGTGTCCCCTCCATCGTCACCGCGACGGTCGAGCCTGCGATACTCTCGGCGCGCTCCTGCAAGAACGCCTCCGAGGGATTGGATACCTCGCGCATCCCGCTATCGCGCATCTCGAAGATGCCGACCTCGTTGGTGGAGCCGAAGCGATTCTTGACCGCGCGCAGGATTCGATACTGCCCGAACCGATCCCCCTCCAGGTAGAGGACCGCGTCGACCATGTGTTCCAGCACGCGCGGCCCGGCGATCGCCCCCTCCTTCGTGACGTGCCCGACGATCAGCACCGGCACCTGCGCCGGCTTGGCCCAGCGCATCAGGCGCTCGGTGCAGCCGCGCACCTGACTGACGCTCCCGGCAGCGGAGGTGACATCTTCCAGATAAACCGTCTGGATCGAGTCGATGATCAACAGGCCGGGTCGCGTCTCCTCGGCGGCATCGAGGACGAGATCGAGGTTCGTCTCCGAGAGGACGGACAATCCGGCGGTCGGCAACTTCAACCGATCGAGGCGCATCTTCAATTGCTGCGCCGACTCCTCGGCGGAGACGTAGAGCGCCCCGCCCGCGACCCCGGCCAGCCGCGCCGCCACGTCGGTGATCAGCGTGGACTTCCCGACCCCCGGATCGCCGCCGATCAATACCAGCGATCCCGGCACCAGCCCGCCCCCGACGACCCGGTTGAACTCGGCGATCGGGACGTGGATACGGGCATGGCCGCTGCTGCTGACCTCCGCGATCGGCGTCGGCTTGACCAGCGCCGGGCGACGACCGCGCGATAGCGCCGACATCCCCCCGCCCGCACCGACGGCGACGGACCGTGCGAGCGCCGTCTCGTTCAGCGTCTCCCACTCGCCGCACTGGGGGCAGCGCCCGTGCCACTTCGTGCTGGTGAAGGCGCAATTGCTGCATACGTATTGCGAGGTCGCTTTCGGCATGGTGCTCCTTGTGCGTCGGTGGGTGCGCCGGGACGAGCCGGAGCGGGTCGCCGTCGTTGCGCAGGGTGCGGTCGAGGCGGCTGACGCCACAGGGGCTATTCGTGCGGCGGCGGCGCGGCGTATCGCTGCTCCGGGGCACGCCCCGCATCCAGGATGCGCCGCGCCGCCGTCGCCTCGCCCCAGGCAAGGGTCGCCAGGAACGCGGCGGGGCTGACCAGTTGCCGGGCGACTGTCTCGAAGCGTGGCTCGAAAGGGTAGAGTTCGATACGCGCCCAGTAGCGGACCTGATAGTAGAGCGCCGGGCCTTCCGGGCGCTCGGGGTCCTCGACGCGCTGACAGCCGAGGTACTCGCAGGCGACAAGGCGGGCGCAGCCTTCTTCGCGCAGTTCGCGCTCCAACGCCGCCTCGAATGTCTCTCCGGGCTCGGGATGTCCGCCCGGCAGCGTCCACGTCGCGCCATCGCCCGTCACGAGGAGGATCCGACCGTCTGGCGCGAAGCAGAGTCCGAGTACCTGCGTCGTCAAGCGCGTCTCGGGTCGGAAGGGCGGCGCGAGCCACGTCACCGCCAGCGTCCGGCCATCCCATGCGATCTGCTCGGTCTGCTCGGCGTTCTCGTCAGCCATCCCCGCCCTACCGCTCCGCAGCGTCGGCACGCTCCCACAGGGCCTGCAATTCTCGATGCGGTGCCCCTAATTATACCATCTGCCGGACAAGCGGGGCGTCTTGAACAGCCGCATGGCGGCGCATGGCGCATACGGATCGCGGGCGGACGTCAGCCGCCGTAGACGACGCCGATCACCACCGCGACGATGACGAGGAGGAAAAGCGCCCCACGGAGGGGCCTAGCAGATGCGCGCCAGCTGGCGAGGACGCCGAGGAAGAGGAAGACCGCCATCATCGCGAAGGGCAAGGGCAACGACTGGGCGGTCGCGCCAACCACGGCGGCGAGCGCACCGAGGAGGGCGACGATTAAGGGCAGGAAACGCCCGATCGCGGTGAGATCGCGGCGGCGCATCGCGCGCATCGGCTCCACTCCGGGTCTACAACGATCATCGGCGCGCGACCGCAGGCACGCGCGCCGCAGAGTATGGGCGGGCGCGGCGAGCGCGTCAAGGAACGCGCGCCGCCGGTTCATCGCCCTTCATCGCCTCTTTATGGTGCTCCGCTACACTCCCGATCAAGTGAAGACAACCGGGCCGGGCGGCCCGCGCAGCAGCGCCAAGCCCCCGCCCGCGCGGCATAGCCGACCGAACCCTTCCCCTCCCAACCCCCTCCCAACGAGACGGCGACCGCCAATGCGGTCGCCGTCCTGTTGCACCTCTCTTGTCTGCTGAACAGCGTCGTAAGGCTCAGCGCGAGATCGTCTTGCGATCGGTGCCGTAATCGTACTCGTCGTGCCAGTTGACCCCCTCGGCGAAGCGGGTGGAGCGGAACGGCGTGAGGTCCACGGTGGTCGCACGCCCCTGCGTGACCCACTCCGCGAGGCACTTCCCGATCGCCGGGCTCGTCTTGAACGAGGTGCCGCTATCGCCGGCCATGCAGAAGAGTCCCTCGTATTGCGGCAGCTTGTCGATGATCGGGCGCGAATCGGGGCTGAACATCAGGATCCCGGCCCAGTTGCCGCGCATCGTGCTCTGCCGCATCGACGGCACGCGCTGCTCCAGCGCGGTGCGGCACTGCGCCACGTACTCGGCACGCACCATCTCCGGGTAGGCGTCGGGATCGGGGCTGCGCTTGGTGCCCCCCTCGGAGCCGATCAGGGTGCAGTTGCCATCGGTCGGGCGCATCCAGCTCTGGTTGATGGTGTCGATGTAGGTCAGGTGGCGCGACGAGCGCTCCACCGCCCAGCGGAAGACCACCACCTGCGCCTCGATCGGCACCAGGCCGAGATCGATGCCGAGCGGCGCGAAGAGGCCGTTCGCCCACGCGCCCGCCGCGACCACCACGATCGGTGCCCCGATCGGCCCCGCCGAGGTCTCCACGCCGATCACACGCTCCGCCTCGGTGAGGATGCGCGTCACGCGCGTGCCGAGCTTGAATTCGACCCCTCTGGCGGTCGCGGCGCGCGCGAACGAGAAGACAGCCGCGTTCGGATCGGCGTAGCCGGAATCGGGCTCGTACTCCACCACATCCACGTCGCCGACGTAGAGGGATGGGTCGAGCTCCTGCGCCGCCTCCGGGGCGATGATCTGCGCGTCCACGCCGAGTTCGCGGTGCATCGCCACGCGCGCTTCCAGCCGCTCACGGTGCTCCGGCGCGGTGAAGGTCAGCAGGCCAATCTTCTGGAAGCCGCAGTCGCCGCCGACCAGTTCCTGCCAGTTGGCGAAATACTTGATACTCTCCACTGCGAGGCGTGTCTCGGGCTCGTTGGCGTAGCTCGTCCGCACCAGCGCGCCGGACTTGCCGCTCGCGCCGGACGCCAGATGCCCCTGCTCCACGACCACGACCTTGCCCGCGCCCAGTTGCGCCAGGTGAAAGGCGGTGCTCGTCCCGTTCGCACCCGCCCCGACGACGATTACATCCGCCGTTTCCATGTTCCCCGCCCTCCGCTCGTCGCCCCGTACCACTCGCCCGTGCTCACTCGTTGCCGCTCACGCACGGTGCGCGGTGCGCGGTAGTCATCTGGCGGCGAGGTCCGTATAGTAGCATGGTGTATGACAACGATCGGCGACGAGGAAGAAGGGTGCGGTGCTCGACTGGTTCAAGCGGCGCGGGGAGCGCCCCAAACGTCTCGCCGAATTAAGTCCCGACGAACTCGACGCGATGCTCGATGGGCATCCCGAACTGGCGCACCTGTTGCGCCATGCCATCGGTATCCTGCAATTCGCCCCGCCGCGCGTCGCGGAAAAGCTGCTGGCGCGCGTGGAAGGGATCGTCGATGAAACGCTCCGCCACCGCCTCACGCCCGAGGCCGAGCATGACTTCGTGATGCGCGAGTTGCAGACGTTGCAGGCGGAGTGGGCGGCGAGTGGGCACAGTGGGCGTAATGGGCCAGTGGGCCAGTAGATACGAAAGTAGACGGAGCGGGCCACTGCGCCAACCGTCGCCTCAACGCCCATCTCGCCCCGCTGATAGTCACCACCCTATAACGCCCCGGCCTTAACCTTCTCGCCCACTGGCCCACTCCGTCCACTTCACCCACTCACAGGAGGCCCATGAGTTTCGCGCACGAACTCCAACGCCGCTTCGCCCCGCTCTTCGCCGACGTGCAGGCACACCCGTTCGTGACCGGGATCGGCGATGGCACCCTCGCGGTCGAGCGCTTCCGCTTCTACATCGAGCAGGATTATGTCTTCTTGGTGGAGTACAGCCGTGTCCTCGCGCTGGCCGTGGCGAAAGGGCGCGATCTCCCCGGCATGGGGCAGTTCGCCGAACTCCTGCATGCCACCCTCAACGTCGAGATGGCCCTCCACCGGGGCTACGCCGCGAAGTTCGGGATCACGGAGGCGGCATTGGCGTGTATCGCCGCCGCCCCGACGACCTACGCCTACACTCGGCACCTGCTGACCGTCGCCTACGCCGGGACGATCGCGGAGATCGGCGCGGCGCTCCTCCCCTGCCAGTGGGGGTACGGCGAGATCGGACGCGCGCTTGCGGCGGCGGGCGCGCCCAAGAATCGGCCCCTCTACGCCGAGTGGATCGGGATCTACGCGGGCGTGGAGTACCACGAACTGGTCGCGCGCCTGATCGCCACCTTCGACACGCTCGCCGCGCAGGAGGGCGATGCCGGACGCGCCCGCCTCGCCGAGATCTTCCGCATCAGCTCACACTATGAATGGGCATTCTGGGAGATGTCCTGGCGGCAGGAGCGCTGGCGGGACGGGGGGTGAGTCATGGGTTGTGGGAGTGGTCGGCAGCGGTATAGGAACGATCGTCCCATCATCGACTACGGGCGACTACAGTCGCAATTCATCGAGGTCAGTGGGCCGCGTCGGTCGGTAGGTAGAGAGGGAACGGCTCCGTCGACTGCTCCCTTCCTACCATGCCGCCTGCATCACGCATGGATGCCGTCGATCATGCCTCGTCGGGCTGGTTGACGGCGGCGTACAGTTCGGCGACCATGATTGTGTTGCCCTCGGGGTCGGTGATGGAAGCGAACCGCGAGATTACCCCGTTGGTGGCTTCCCCGACGGAGATGCCCCGCTCGGCCAGCGCAGCGAGGTAGCCGTCGATGTCGGCCACGCCGAGCGTCATGGTCGCCGCGCCCGCATGGTCGGCGTCGTAGAACACCTGGACGCCCCCTGCCGGGGAAAGGTGCCACTCGGCAAGGCCCGGCATGGGGGCAAGGTCGGCAGGACGATCGAAGAAGCGCGCGTACCAAGCGGTCGCACCATCGTGATCGGCAACCGGCATCCCGGCAAGGACACGCTCGCTGCTCATGGCTTCCCTTTCCATCCAGATTATCCGCATACGGTCGTGGCAGCCCTGATCCGCATCGGGCAAGTACCCCCGAACCGTGAAGGGAAGTATACCAGCTAAAAGTAAGAGGAGCGATCAGGCCGAGTGCAAATACCGCTATTCGAGCAGCTTCTCTCTATGACAGGATTAACCGCAACTTCCTCAACCAACGGTACACCGTAACCTCGCTCACACGACGCCTCGATACACCGCGATGATCTGCTCGACCAGCACATCGCCATTGAAGCGCTCGCCGAGGGTCGTGTACCCTCCGGCGATCAGGCGATCGCGCAGGGCGGGGTCGGCGAGGAGGCGCAGGATCGCGGCGGCGAGGCCCTGCGGGTCGTCGTAGGGGACGAGCAGGCCATTCTCGCCGTCCCGTACCGATTCGTTGACCACCGGCACATCGGTCGTGATCACCGGGCACCCCGCCGACATCGCCTCCAACGGCGGGAGCCCGAAGCCCTCGTAGCGCGAGGGGAAGACCAGCGCGTCGGCGGCGCGGTAGAGGCGGTGTAACTCGGCGGGGTCGGGGCGACCCAGGAGGTGTAGCGCGTCGGCGGTGCCGTTCTCCCGCACGATCGCCTCCAAGGCCGCCTGCTGGCGCGGGCTGTGCCCGACGAAGACGAACGAGGCGGACGGGTAACGTTCGCGCACGATCGGCATCGCGCGGGCCAGGATGTCGAAGCCCTTGCGATACTTCAGCTGCCCCACGTAGAGGAGAATCGGGCGCGGCAATGCCAGTTCCGCCGGTTCCTGCGGCAGCGTCGCGGCGTGCGCCACGTCGATCCAGAGGGGGATCGTGGCGATCCGCGCCGCCGGGAGGCCCATGCGGATCAGCGTCTCGCGCTCGTGGTGCGAGATCGCGATCAACCGATCGGCCCAGCGCAAGGGCGCGTGGATCAGATAGTTACGGAGAACCCGGCGCGGGCGGCGCTCGCGGACGATCCGACGCAACAACTGGGGCGCGGTGTAGATCGGGTTGTCGTAGCGCGGCGGCGCGGCGATCGGCGCGTCGCGGTCGGCGACCAGATAGTCGTCGTGGAGCGGCCCGACCGGCGTGTGGACGATCGGCACCCCCCAGTTGCGGAAGACGCGCGCCGCCTCGAACGCGATCAGGTTGCGGATATGGAAAATGTTGATCACGTCCGGGCACGGCTCGGAGCGGAGGAGGCGCGGGAGATCGAGCGCGATCCCGCCCTGTCCGCGCGTCACCTGGCGCACCTCGATCCCGTCGATGACCTCGCGCTCGGGGCTCCCGGCGGGCTCGTACTTGTAGATCGTGACCTGGTGCCCGCGTGCGACCAGCGCCCGCGCCAGGATGTACTCCGGCCAGTTCTTGAAGAGCGGGTTGATCCCGCTGGTGGTGACGAAGGCGATCCGCAGCGAACCGCGCTCGTCGGCGACGCTTCCCACGCTCACCCGATCACCGCGTCGGCCTCGACCTCGATCAGATAGCCGTCGCCGACGAGCGCGCTGACCTCGACGAGGGCGTTCGCTGGGCGGATCGCGCCGAAGTAGTGCCGATGCGCGCGCCCGACCGCTTCCCAGTCGTCGGCGCGCGTCACGTACACGCGCGTCCGCACCACATCCTCCAACGATGCGCCGACCGCCATCAGCGCCCGCCCGATCTTCTCGATGACGAAGCGCATCTGCGCCTCGGGATCGTCGCGTCCGACCAACCTTCCGTCATCGTCGGTGGCGGTCGTGCCGGAGACGAAGACGAGATTCCCGGCACGTACGGCGCGCGAATAGCCGAAACGTTCCTCCCAGATCGTCCCCGTCTCGACGCGCTGCCGTTCCATCCCGCCCCCTTCCTCACCCTGCGACCGCTCGCCAGACGCCACACGGCGCGGCGCGCGGTCGTGCCTATGCTACCATTTGGGCAATGCCCATCGCCGCGCCGCATGATTGCGCGGCGCAGAGAGGATCGCCCGCTATGCCCGAACTGCCGCTGATCACCACGCCGCCCTCGCGTACCTTCCTGCCGGAACGGGTGTTGCGCGCGCTCGGCGCGGTCTCCCTCTTCTGGAAAGTGCTCCTGGCGAACGGCTTTCTCGTCCTTGGCTCGGTTCTGATCGGCATGGCGCTCTCGCGCAACGTCGCGATGGCCGGGCGTCCGCTCGATTCCAATGGCCTCCTCGGCTTCGCGGCGGGGGTGACGGCGCTGAGCCTGATCGTCAACGCGATCGTGCTGCGCGCCGCCTTCCTGCCGCTGGTGCGCCTGGAACGGACCGCGAACGCGGTGCGCCGGGGCGAATACGGGCGGCGCGCGCCAGACTCCTACCTCAGCGACCCGACGATCCGCCAGCTGACCGACGCCTTCAACGCGATGCTCGCCGCGCAGGAGGAGGGCCGCGCCGCGCTCACCGCCCTCTCGTCACGCACCCTCGACGCACAGGAGGAAGAGCGTCGCCGGATCGCGCGCGAACTGCACGATGAGACGGCGCAGGAACTGACCGCCCTGCTGGTGCAGATCCGCCTCGCCGCCGCCGGGGCACCGGAGGAGACGCGGGAAGGGTTCGCCGAACTGCGCGCCGCGACCGCGCGCATCCTCGATGGCGTCCGCCGCCTCGCGCGCGAACTGCGCCCCACGATCCTCGACGACCTGGGACTGGTGGAGGCGGTGCGCGCCTTCGCCCAGGAGACCGCCGCGCGCACGAAGATCCAGATCACCGTGCGCGAGACGAACTTCGGCGGGCGGCTCGACCCGACGCGCGAACTCGTCCTCTATCGCGTCGTGCAAGAGGCGCTCAGCAATGTCGCCAAGCATGCCGAGGCCGCTGTCGTCGGCGTCACCTTCGAGCGCTGGGGGGACGTCGTCTGGGCGACGATCAGCGACAACGGGCGCGGCTTCGACCTCAGTAGCGTCGCCACACCATCGCCCAATGGGCAGGGTTTGGGGCTGCTGGGGATGCGCGAACGCCTGGTCCTGGTCGGCGGGAAGTTGGACATCGACACACGACCGGGGGGCGGCACGATCGTTCGCGCGCGCCTCTCCTTGACGACGGACGCGCTGGTGGGGGTGGCATCATGACCGAGCCGGAGTCGAAGACGCCGATCCGCGTCCTGCTGGTGGACGATCATGGCATCCTGCGCGCGGGGTTGCGGGCGCTGCTCGGCAACGAGCCGGACATCGAGGTGGTCGGCGAGGCCGCCGATGGCGAGGAGGCGGTCGAGCGCGCCGCCGCGCTCGATCCCGACGTGATCGTCCTCGACATCGCCATGCCGCGCCTCGACGGCCTCGAAGCGGCGCGGCGAATCCGCGATCGCGAGTTGCGCGCGCGGATCCTGATCTTAACGGTCCACGCCGAGGAGCGCTACCTGCTGCCGGTCCTGCGCGCGGGCGGCTCCGGCTACGTGCAGAAGAGCCAGGCCGACACCGATCTGCTCGACGCGATCCGCACGGTGGCGCGCGGCGATGTCTTCCTCTATCCCGGCGCAACCCGCCTCCTCCTCTCCGACTACATCGGGCGCGAGGGGGGCGAGCGGGGGAAGGGGCTCTCCGAGCGGGAGCGCCAGGTGCTGACGTTGACGGCGGAGGGGTACAGCGCGCAGGAGATCGGCGAGCGCCTGATCCTCAGCCCCAAGACGATCGAGACCTATCGCGAGCGGGTGATGCAGAAGCTCGGCCTGCGGCGACGCGCCGACCTCGTCCATTACGCCTTGCGGAGCGGCCTCCTCCAGTCGCCCGATCAGTGACGCTCCCGCCCCTTCCAACTGTTCACTACCTGCGCCCCCTGTGCCGATCGGCACAGGGGCAGATTTTCGACCCACCAATTCCCCCTTTCGGCACTCCCAGGCAGGGCATGCGGCCCCTATACTCGTCGTAGGCCGCAGGGAGCGCTCGAGGAGGAGTAGGCAGCATGGCAGCAGGGAAGATCGGCGGCGATGGCACGGCGCACGATGGCGCGCTGCGGATGCCGTACCGCCGTGGCGGGTGGCGGATACCGCTCTTCCAGGGGCGCCTCGAAACCTTCTTATTGATCGAAGGGATCCTGGTTGTTACCGCGTATCTCTTCCATGTCCTGGAGACCGTCCAGGAGGGGCTGGGGGGGGTCCATCTGCTGATCTGGACCGCGACCATCGCCGCATTCGCCCTGATCCAGCGGACCGAGGAGGGGTTCGTCTCGCGCGGATATGGTGCCTTCTACATCGCCGCGCGGCTCGCCGTCACCACCGGGGCGATCTGGCTCACGCACGTCGACTTCATCACGACATTTCTCTTTTACGTCGTCGTCGCCAATGCCTGGGGGATCAGCCAGCGGATCGGCATCGGCGCGGCGCTCGGCGCGGCGCTCGCGGTCTACAGCGTCATGTTCCTGATGGCCGGGACGCGCGAGCCGCAGGAATACGTACGTCTCCTGCCTTGGGTGGCCGGACTCTGCTTCGTCGTCGGCACGACGCAACTGGCGAAGCGGGAGCAAGCGGAGCACGCGCGTTCGGAGGAATTACTGGTCGAGTTGACCGCTGCGCATCGCCAGCTTCAGGAATACGCCGCCCAGGCGAGGCAACTGGCGACGACCGAGGAGCGCAACCGGATCGCCCGCGAGATCCACGATAGCCTCGGCCACTACCTGACGATCGTCAACGTGCAGCTCGAAACGGCGCTCGCCCTACGCGAACGCGATCCCGTTCGTGCCGATCGCGCGACCGGCGAGGCGAAGCGGTTGGCGGGTGAGGCGCTGGCCGATGTCCGTCGCTCGGTGGCGGCGCTCCGCCCCAGCGCGCTCGAAGGGCAGAGCCTCCGCGCCGCGATCGAAGGCCAGGTGGCGCACTTTCGCGCGCATAGCGAGCTCCCGGTCGAGTTGTCGATCACAGGGGATGAGACGCATTGTTCGCAGGCGGCGGGATTGGCGCTCTATCGCGCGGCGCAGGAAGGGCTGACCAACATCCGCAAGCACGCGGGCGCGCACCGCGTAGGGATGCAACTCCACTTCGGCCCGCTCGCAACCGAGTTGATCATCACCGACGACGGTCGGGGGCTTCCCACGAAGGCAAACGAGAGGCCGCGCGATGGCGGCGGCTTCGGGCTGACCGGATTGCGCGAGCGGGCGACGGTGCTCGGCGGCACCCTGGAACTCCGTGCGCCGCAAGGGGGCGGCACCGAACTACGCCTTACCCTCCCCTGCGCGGTGCCGCGCTGACCAACGAGCGACGGCGACGCAGGAGCGGCGGCATGATCAGCAACGCCGCGACGACAATCGCGCTCCCCCCGGCGATAAACCAGCCGATCCGCCAGAGGGGCGGCGTGAAGGTGAGACGCACTTCGTGCCGCCCGGCGGGGACGCGCACGGCGCGGAAGAGGTAATCAGCGGTGTAGAGCGGCGTCGCCGCGCCGTCGATCGTTGCGCGCCAGCCGGGATAGGCGACCTCGCCGAAGACGAGGATCGCGTCGCGGTCGCTCTCCACGGTCGCGCGCAACTCATCGCCATCGGGGCGAATGGTCGTGACCTGGCCCTGCGGCGCACCGGCGTTCAGGGCGGGCGGCGTGTCGGTGCCATCGGTGGGTGCGCCGAGATAGGCGGTCGCGCGCGGGTCGAAGCCCTGCGTGTTGATCGCCGTCCAGGCATCCTCCGCCGTGGCGACCGGCTGCGCGCCGCCGACGAGGAAGGCGCGCGGCAGGGCGGTGGTGTTCTCGTAGATGACGAAGTCCTTGCCGCGCCCGATCTCGCGGAACTTCGCCCCCCCCGCCGGACTGTCGTTCGGCGGCAGCAGGACGTAGCGGATGCCGAGGAGATCGTAGCGCGGCGAGTCGTGCCGCTGGCGGGTGGCGTCCCAGTAGCGCGCGTAGGTGGCGAGGCCGAGGGGATCGTAGGTGCCGCTGACGCTCTCCAGCCCCGCCGTCGCCGCCCAGGAAGGTTGCCACCCCGTCTCGACGAGCTTCGATTGATCGACGCGGAAGGGGCCGACCGGCGCGGCGGCGCGGATGATCGCCGCCGCGTCGTCGTGCCCGAAACTGGCGAGCGGGTCGTCGTTCGTTGGCGGGACCGGCGCGGTGGCGGAGAAGAGATCGAAGACAACGAGCGCGACGAGCAATGGCCCGAGCGCCTGCGCGCTCAGTCGCCCGCGCGATAGCGCGAAGACCAGCCCCGCCGCCAGCCCGACGATCACCAGGGTCGCGACCGCGCTATCGAGGAACTGCGCCAGCGGGGCGGATGGCTCACGCGGGGCGAGCAGCACGCCATAGCCGAGGCCGAGCGCCACCGCCCCCACCGCCAGCGTTATCCCGAGCGCCCGCGCGACCCGCCCGAGCAACTCCCGCCCCGCCGCGATGTCGCGCGCCACGAGGCGCAGCAGCCCCTCCGCGCCAAGGGTCGCCAGGGCGGCGACCGCGAAGTCGACCAGGATCAGCCAGCGCCCGGAGGCGCGGATGCGACTGTAGCCGGGGACGAAGGCATAGAACCACCCTTGCAACGGCGTCGCCGCGCCGAGCGAGACGGCCAGCGCCAGCCCCGCCAGCGCCGCGAAGAAGGCCGCCTCGCGCCGGGAGGTGGCGGTCGCCCGCAGGAGCGCGAAGACGCCCAGCCCGAGCGCCACGATCCCGGCGTAGCCCCAGACCTCACCCGAGAAGCCGACCGCCCCGATAAAGGTGCCGGGAGTCGAGCCGAAGGCGTTGGGGACGAGCAGGGTGATCAGGTGGAGCGGGCGCAGGGAGTAGGCGAGCGCCTCGCCGTAGGAAATGCCGGAACGGATCGAGAGGGCGGCCATTTGCAGCGAGATCAGCAGCGACGGTGCGGCGAGGCCGACCGCCAGTCCCCCCGCCAGCCCCAGTTGCGCGCCCGCGACGATCCAGTGCCCGGCGAAGCGCCCGGCCAGCCAGCGCCGCACCGCGCCCAGGCTATCCGGCCACACCGGGTCGGGGCTACCATTCCAGGTGAGGAAGAGCCAGTAGAGTCCTGTGCCGGTCAGGAGGTAGAGGAAGATCTGCTGGTGGCCGCCGAGCAGCGCCAGCAGGAGCGCCCCGGCCAGCGCGAGGGTCCAGGGAAGCGAGCGGCGCAGGATCGCGCGGCGCAGGGTCAGGAAGATCGCCGGGAGCCAGGGTGCGACCGCCACCATCGGGTAGTGGCCGAGGTGCGAGACCATGAAGCCGCCGAAAGTGAAGGTGATCCCACCGAGGGTCGCGGCGGCGCGGCGCGCGCCGAGTTCGCGCCCGAAGGCGTAGCCGAGCGCGGCGGCGAGCCAGACGTTGCCGATCGCCAGCCATTCGAGGGTGCCGTAGCCGAACGGGCGCGCGAGGGCGAAGGCGAGCAAGTTCATCGGCGCGAAAAGGCCCGTCTGCTGGTCGGCGGCGAAGGGCATCCCACCCCAAAGGGTTGGGTTCCAGAGGGGGAAGCGCCCCACCGCGACTTCCGCGCCGGCGAAACGATAGAGGGGATAATAGAAGGAATTGAAGTCGCCGCCGCCGCGCGGCAGCCAGGTGTCGCGCGTCAGCAGCACGCGCCAGAAGAAGGCGAGCGTGAGCGCGGCGAGGAGGGCGAGGATCGCCCACTCGCCCGCGAGGCCGGGCCAACGCGCGTGGAGCGGACGCCAGCGGCAGAGGGCGAAGATAACAGCCCAAAGGGCCGCGAGGAGGGCGAGCGTCGGGAGGGTCAGCAGTGCGGTCGCGTTCATCGCGCCATCAGCGCGCCGTCGCGGCGGTCCCTATCGATCAGGACTCGCCCGCACCGCACGCGACTCCTCCCGATTGACGATCGTCCGCACCGCACGCTGCTCTCTACCATTTACCATTCATCGCGACCCGCGTGGAATCGTCGGGAGCAGTCACACGCTGGACGGCACCCACCACCGGATCAGGCGTCACCGGTGCGGTTCGGGCCGCGCCACAGGAGTCGCCACGACTGTCCTGGCGGTCGGCCCGAACAGAGGGCACTGCACCGTGATCAACGATCGGAACATGTGCCGGTCGCGCCCCCGACTCAGACATTGAAGAGGATCTCCATCACATCGCCATCCTTGACGATGTAGGTGCGCCCCTCGGAGCGGAGGACGCCGCGCTTGCGCGCCTCGGCCATCGAGCCGGTGGCGACCATATCCTCGAAGGCGACGACCTCGCCACGGATGAAGCCGCGCGCCAGATCGCTGTGGATCGCCCCCGCCGCCTCCACCGCCGTGGAACCGTCCGGGATCGTCCAGGCCCGCACCTCGTCCGGCCCGGCAGTCAGGAACGAGATCAGGCCAAGAAGCTTGTAGGAGAGGGCGATCACGCGGTCGAGGCCCGACTCGGCGATGCCGAGATCGGCCATGAAGACCGCCGCGTCGTCCGGTTCGAGCTGCGCCAGTTCCATCTCGATCTGCCCGGCCAGGGCGGCGAACTCGACCTGCGGGCCGCCGAACTGCGCGCGCGCGCGGGCGACCAGCGCGTCGCCCTGCTCCCCGAGCTGGTCCTCGCCGAGGTTGAGGAGGATCAGCAACGGTTTGCCGCTGAGAAAACCGAAGCCGCGCAGGATCTTCTGCTCGTCCTCGCCCATCGCCACGGCGCGGATCGGATTCCCGGCCTCCAACTCCTCCTGCAAGCGCGCCAGCAGCACAGCCTCGCGCTCGTTCGCCTCGCGCTCGGGGCCGCGCGTCTTGGCGATGGTGTCCTTGATCCGTCGCAGTCGCTTCTCGATGATCCCGAGGTCAGAAAAGACGAATTCGAGGTTGATCGTCTCGATGTCGCGCAACGGATTGACCGTGTCCTCCGGGTGCGGCACGTTCGTGTCCTCGAAGGCGCGGACGACGTGGACGAGCGTCTGCGCCTGCGCCAGGTGGCCGAGCAGTTGCCCGCTCAGCCCCTTCTCGCCCATCCCCTTCGCCAACCCGGCCACATCGACGTATTGCACGTCCGCCGGGACGATCTTCTTCGGCTTGAAGATCGCGGCCAGCGCGTCGAGACGACCGTCCGGCACCTTGACCGTGGCGAGGTTCGGCTGATCCTCGGCGGCGGTGTAGGTGCCGACCGCTGCGGTGGCGTGAGTCAGGGCGTTGAACACGGTCGTCTTGCCGCTGCTCGGCAAGCCGACGATCACGAGGCGCAGGGCCAACAGGAACCCCCTTATGAAGTACGAATGACGAAGTACGAACACCGTATATAAGCACAATGGGTGGCACGCGGCGGGCATGGTGAGTCGATCGGCGGCGCGCTGCCAGCGGAGAGTATGGGCGATCGTGTGGGTGCGGTCAATGGCACCTGTGACATACTAACCCTGAGGTGGGAAGACCGACATCGGGAGTTGATCGCAGATGTCAGAAGCGGCGAGCGGTGCCCCGATATTCATCATGGGGGACGTGCACGGGCAGCGCGAGCGCCTGCGCCTGCTCCTGTGCGAGGCGGGCCTGCTCAACCGCGCCGAAGCTTGGGCGGGCGGCGATGCGACCCTCTGGTTCGTGGGCGACTTCTGCGATCGCGGGCCGGACGGCGCGGGCGTGGTGGCGCTCGTCCGCCGCCTCCAGCGTGAGGCGGCAACGGCGGGCGGGGTGGTTGCGGCGCTCCTCGGCAATCACGAGCCGCTGATCCTGGCGGCGGCGCGCTTCCCGCACAACCGCGCGAGGAGTTGGGGCGGCACTTTTCGCATGGCCTGGGAGTATAACGGCGGCGTCCGCAGCGATCTGGACGCCCTGACGCCGGACGATCTGGCCTGGCTCGCCGCCCTCCCCGCGATGGCACGAGTCGGCGAGACGCTGCTGATCCACGCCGACTCCCCCTTCTACCACCACTACGGCAACTCGCTGGAGGCGGTGAACGCGGCGATTCGGGCGCTCCTGGCGGGCACCGATCTGGCGGCGTGGGACGAGCTACTGGCGCGTTTTGTCGATCGCGACGCCTTCGACGAGGACAACCCCGATGGCTGGCGCAACGTCGAGCATCTTCTCGGCACCTTCGGCGGGCAATGCATCGTCCACGGACACACGCCGATCGAGCGCGTCGTCGGACTCCCGCCCCGCGCGATCATCGCGCCGTATAGCTATGCGGGCGGGCGTTGTGTGAACGTGGACGGCGGGCTCTACCTGGGAGGGCGAGGGTTCGTCTACCGCCTGCCTGAACCGGACTGACCGCTCAGACACACCGGACACAGCGGCCAGTATTCGCCGTATCAGACGTCGTAACGTGACGCAATACCCGCCCCCGGCGCTCGTGCCGGGGGCGGGTATTGCCTGATCGATCGCGTTTTCGCTTATGCGGTCGGCCAGATACCTTGCAGGAAGCGGATCTGCCGGACCGTCTGGTGGATACCCCCACCCTCGTGATTGTTGTAGCGCCAGGTCTCGATCTCCTTCGGCCCGGCATAGTAGTTGTAGGCGGCGAAGACGGTGGACGGCGGGCAGGTCGTATCCATCAGGCCCGCCGAGAAGAGGGCGCGCGCCCGTGCGCGGGTGGCAAAGTTGACCCCATCGAAGTAGGACAGCGTATTGAAGACCGTATCGATCTTCTCGCGGTGGACGGTGCAATAGCGCGAGAGCTCCGCGTACGGGTTCGTATCGATGATCTCGGTCGCACGGCGATAGTGGCAGAGGAACGGCACGTTCGGCATCGCCACCGCCACGTCCGGCACCAGCGCGGCAACCGCGAGGGTAATCCCGCCCCCTTGACTGTTGCCCGCCGCCGCGATCCGCGCGCCGTCGATCTCCGGGTGTGTGCGCGCCGCCGCCACCGCGCGCGTCGCATCGGTGAAGAGGCGACGATAGTAGTAGGTGTCTGGCTTGAGGATGCCGCGCGTCATAAAGCCGGGGTGCTGCGGATTCGTCCCTTCCGGCTCGGGGTCGGGCGTATCCCCCGGCAGCGTGCCGCTGCTCCCCTGGCCGCGCGTGTCCATCACCAGATGGGCGTAACCCGCGCCGCTCCAGGTGAGCCAGTTGAGCGGGAAGGCTCGCCCGCCCCCATAGCCGATGTATTCGACCACGCAGGGGAGCGGCCCGGAACGTTCGCGCGGCAGCAGGAGCCACCCCTTGATCGGCTGACCGCCGTAGCCGTTAAAGGTGACATCGAACGTCTCGACCGTCCGCAGGCCGTGATCGACCGCGTCGAAGCGCGCGTCGAGCGGGTGCGCGTCGGCCTCCGCGAGGGTGCGCTCCCAGAAAGCATCGAAATCGGCGGGCTCATCCCGCTCGGGCAGGTATTCGCGCAGGCGATCGAGCGGATAATCGAAGAATGGCATCCCGGCACCCCTCTTCCCACATATCAGTGTCGCAGTTTTCGCACGCCACACCACCCACGGCGGTGTGGTACGCGGCAGACCCGGTAAGGCATCCCCGACAACGGGGCATCTTCCGCCAGTCAGCCTGCCCTGTCAATCCCCGTCGACGCCGACGGCCAAGCCGAAGCAAGCATCATAACCATCTGGCCCTGCGCCCAATGGCGCTGATACAGTGCTCGCCCTGGAAAGTTAATCCCCACTTGCCACCGTCTCTGTACCGCACTACCCCTACAGGCTCGACAGCGTCTACACCCGCTCTCACTATTGAGTCAGGAGCAGTTTGACCGCCGCGATGATCATCACCGCCCCCAACACCCGCTGCAAGGCCGTGTTGCCCAGCTTGCGGCTCCCCAATTCCGCGCCGATGAAACCACCGACCGCCGCGGCCGCCCAGAGAGGCAATGCAGCGGGCAGGCTCCGCACGCTGGTGAAGTTGCCCGCCAGTCCGGCGATCGAGTTGACGAGGATGAACGCCGCCGACACCCCGGCGGTCTGGCGCGTATCGAGCCAGCGGGTGAAGAGGAGGAGCGGACTCAAGAATATACCGCCCCCGGTGCCGGTCAAGCCGGACAGAAAGCCGATCCCCGCGCCCGTGCGTAGCGCAGGGTGGCGACGGTGGCAACCAGGATATTGAGGACGAGGGCGGTAGGCTTCATCGCGGCGGGGGTGAGACCGACGAGGGCCATCACCGCCAGATAGCCCGATGCGCCTCCGTGCCCGACCGCCGTGTAGAGGATCGCTGTCACGAAGAGAAGCCCGGCGAGCAGGAAGGTTTGCGTCACGAGAACGAAGACCCGGCCAGGGCCGCGAGCACCCCGGCGGCGATACGCCCCGGTCGCTCTCCGATACCCGACACGACCGAGCCGCCGCGTGGATCGACCTCAATGATCTTGGTGCCCTCCGCCACCGGCACACCGTCATGGGTCAGGCCGCGCAGCGTCCCGCCCAGTGGTGCCAGCAGCGGGGTGGCGTCGAGATGGGCCACCTCTTCGCCCACTTCTACCGACTCGCCTATCCGGCGGACGGTGCGAAAGGTACCGGCGTGCGGCGCGTAGATGAAACGGTCGCGGCGATGCCCGCCGAGCGGGCGCGGCTCGCCCGCGAGGGACAGCGTCGAACCGTGCCGGATGACCGCGCCTAGCGCCTCCCAAGACGTCTCGATGGCCAGATCGACATTACCGCCCGCGACGAAGTTCGGGCCGAGGCCGATCACAAGGGGCGCAAGGCCGCGTTGCGGCTCCGGTTGCGTGCGTTTTCGCATCCGCGCGTCAACCAGGATGGCGGGACCGAGCGCCGCCAGCGTGGGGGCGAAATCACCGACCAGTACCGGGATCACCTCACGATCAATGAGAAGCGATCTCGCCTGGGGTAGGCTATCAACCCGTCGTGCCGTCACACCATCGAGGAAGGCGCGACCATCAAAGACAGCATCCGTGAAGGCCATCGTGCGCCGGGGCGTGGTGGGCATGGTGTCGTCATGGATCGCCACCGCGTAGCTCGCGCGGAAGAGGTGATGCGCAACCGCCGAGCCGACGTCCCCTACCCCGCGCACCAACACGATCGGCACGATCACCCGTTCGTGATTCATGGGATGAGCATAACAGTCGCGGATGAGGGGCAGCGCCGAACGAGCGCCGCACAGTGCGACCAGCGCTTCCGAGCCCTCCTTCTTCGCCGAATGACTGACCGCGCGCCGCTCGAAGGATCACGACTCACTCGAAACATACGCCTGTGTTCGGCACCTCCATCTTGCGGCAGTTGAAGCCGGGGAAGACGCTGGGATCGAAGCACACGGCGAGGGGTGAGACGCCGATGTAGCGCTTGGTGTGCGGCCCCAGGGCGGGGAGCCGCAGTCGTGCGGGGAAGGAGCGGGCGGCGCTTCACCTTCGTCACCCACCCCTCATCTCATTGCTCCGGCGAAGCGCGCTCAGCCGCCGAGCGGCAACGTCACCTCGCGCCCGGTGCGCGCCGACTCGTAGATCGCCAGGATGATCTCCAGCGGGCGGCGCGCGTCCTCGCCGGTGATCGCCGGGGTGGCGTCCCCCTCGATGGACGCGATCAGGTTGGCGAGTTGCGTGCGGTGTCCCGCGCTCGGGATCGCGGCGGGATCGGCGGAACCGGTCGCCGCCGGGGCCTCCTCGGCCTTCACCTTGGTCCCGTAGGGATTGGCCTCGCCCTTTTCGTCCTTGAACTCCCAGATCTTGACCTTGCCCGCCTCGATCACGGCGGTCCCCTCGGTGCCGGTGATCTCCAACCGCTCCGGCAGGCCCGGATAGACGGCGGTGCTCGCCTCGATCGTGCCGATCGCGCCGTTCTCGAAGGTCAGGATAGCGAGCACAATGTCCTCGACCTCGATGGTATGGGCGGCGGTGGCGGCCTTGGCGTAGATGCTCTTAACCGGCCCCATCGTCCACTGCAACTGATCGACGTAGTGGACCCCCTGATTCATCAGCGCGCCGCCCCCGTCGAGCGCCCAGGTGCCGCGCCAGTCACCGCTATCGTAGTACCCCTGGGTGCGATACCACTTGATGATCGCATCGCCGAGGATCAGCTTGCCGAAGCGCCCGGCGTCGAGCGCCTCGCGCAGCTGCACCATGCCCGCGCCGAAACGATGCTGTGAGATCACCCCGAGCTTGACATTATACTCGTGGCAGGCGTCGATCAGGCGGTCGGCGGCCTCCAGGGTGATGTCGATCGGCTTCTCGACCAGTACATGCTTCCGCGCCTGCGCCGCCCGGATCCCGATCTCCGCGTGCAGCCCACTCGGCACGCAGACGCAGATGATGTCGATGTCGGGTCGGGCCAGCATGGCATCAAGGTCGGTGTATGCCTCCACACCGAACTCCTCGGCCCGCTTCTGCGCCGCCTCCGGCACGATGTCCATCACCGCGCGCAGGGTCGCGTTGGGGAGCGATTGCGCGCTCCGCGCGTGAAAGGGTGCGATCACGCCGCACCCGACGATGCCGATCCCGTAGGTGCGCTCCGTGCTACTCATCGCCACAACTCCTCATCCTCTATTCGTGCGCGCTCGCAACGGATCGCGCCGCGCGACCGTTATGCACCCTGCTCGCCAACCCACTCGCGCAGCAACTTCGCATGTTGCGGCAGCGCGATCTCCGGCTCCTCAATCTGGGGGTGCCACTTCTTCTCCCACTCGATCGACACCCACCCCATGTAGCCACGCCGCAGCAGGGTCGTCAGGCTGTCGCGCACGGGTACCTCCCCCTCGCCCAGCAGGACGAGATCCCAGCCGGTTCGCGCCGCGTCGTTGCGCCGCGCGTCCTTGACATGGAAGTGGAGGATGCGGTCGCCGAGCGCGTCGATCACCTGATCGGGCTCCTCGCCCATCCGGTACGGGTGGTGCGTGTCCCAAAGGGTGCCGATCGCGTGGCTCGGCACGCGCCGCAAAATCTCTGCGACCGTGTGCGCACTGGCGAGGGTGTCGTGTGTCTCCAGCACGATCGCCACGCCAAGTCGCTCCGCCTCCGGGGCGACGGCGTTCAGCAGATCAGCCGCCGCAGCGAAGACCCGCTCCTCGGACCAGCCCTCCGGCCAATCGCCGCCGAAGACGCGGATCATCGGTGCGCCGAGTTCCGACGCCAGCGCCAGGAATTCGCGGATCTCGCGCGCCGTCTCCTCCGGCGCGACGCCGGTCGCGACGCGCAGGGAGCTATCCAGGCAGCAGATCGGCAGACCGGCGGCGGCGAAGGCTTCGCGCACGCGCGTGCGCTCCCCCTGCGGCAGCGCCGGGGTGATGATCTCCCCATCGAGCAGGCGCAACTCGACGCCATCGTAGCCGTAGCGCCGCGCGCCCGCGATCACCTCATCGAGCGACCAGTCGGGCGTGCCCAGGGTGCTGAACGCCAGTTTCATCGGTCCTCCCCACACTATTTCTCTCCGCGCTCCGCCATGAGCCGTCGCGACTATCGTCCATGCCTCGCAAGCGCCAACGTTAGCGCGCCGCCGCGTGGCGCAGCGCCGCCATCGCCGGGCCGATCTCGACCGAAAAATTCTCCCAGCGGCACTCGATCGAGCAGCGCCCGGCGTAGCCATTGGCCTCCAGCCGCGCGAAGAAGTCCGCGATCGGGTAGCTGCCGGTGCCGGGGTGCCGCCGCTCGCTGTCGGCGACGTGCGCGTGGACGAGCAGATCGGCGTAGTCGTCGATCGCGGCCAGCGGCTCGCCCTCCTCCATCAGGTGATAGAGATCGACGAGCAGGCGCACATCGCGCAACTCGCGCGCGCGGATGAAGTCGCCGCTCTCGCGGAGACTCGTGAAGACATTGCTCTCCGCCCGTCGCAGGTGTTCGAGCGCGATCACGATCCCCGCCTCGCGCGCCGCCGCGCCGACCCAGCCGAGGAACTCCGCCAGTTGATCGAGCGCGGTCGCGCGGTCGAAGCCGTCCGGGATCGCGCGCGCCCGCCCGCTGCCGATTACGACGATCGCGCCCGGCCCGCTCAGGCGGGCGATCCGCGCGAACGCGGTCCGCACGTACGTTTCGAGGCGCGCCCGATCGACCGCCGACCCGACGACCGTGTAATCGCCGGGGAGCAACACGTTATAGGCGAGCGGCTTGATCGGCGCGGCGGCGACCTGCGCGACCAAGCGCTCGAACGCCGCCTCATCGCCACCCATGACCGTCCCGGCGACGGTAAACTCTGCGTATTCGCCGCCCGCCGCGGCCAACTCGTGGAGCTGGTCGGGACCGATACAACACCCCAGCTGCATACGCCTCCCCCTCACCTATCACCGCACCGACAACGTGTCTTATAGCATAGATAGGGCAAAGGAAGACGGGGCTACTTCGGTATAGAAAATCCCGACATCGCTCGGCGCATCACCCGATTTGCGTCGACGAAAGCGCCGACCTCGCCGCACGGCACGGTGCCACCGCTGTTCGCTGCGCTGAATGGGCGGTGCTTTCGCTACGCGCCGCCCGGCATCGGCTCTCCCCACCTACCCCCGACCACCGGCACGCGCCAGACGCTGGCGCGCCTCGCGCACGAGTGCGCCGGTGTCGCGGACCTGCTGCGGGTCGATCAGGAGGGCCGTGCCATCGACGCGGTGGATCATGATCGCCGGGCGGAGCGGCTGCGTGGGCAACCGTCGCTCCTCGAAGCGCACAACCTCCCCCCAGGGGATTCGGGCGCGCTCGCGTCCATCCCCGGCGCGGATCGTGATCCCGACGGCATCGAGCGTGACCTCGCGGCGCTCGCGCCAGGCGAAGCGCGCCCCGAAGCCGAGCAAGAGGGCGATCAGCCCACCGACCACGACCGGGCCGACGATCGCGCCGGGGCCATCGGACTGCCAGGTGACCACCACGACCCAGAGGGTCAGCGGCACAGCGAGGATCGCCAGCGCCGCCAGCGAGAGCCAGAGGCCATCGCTGCCGCCGAAGACGACCACATCGCCATCGCCCGAACGGGCGGGCCGCGATCCGCTCACCCGTCTCCTACTCCATTCGCGCGGTGTATCCACGATACATGGCACAGCTGATGCCGTCCAGCCACACCGCTCACGGCCCACCATCCGGGCCGGGTCAGGCGATGATCGCCCGGAGGATTCCTTCGGTTTCCGCCACTGAGCCGGGCGGCAGGCTGATCGCCGCCTCGTCCAGGCCCTGCGCATGCCACGCGGTGAGCCGCGCGCGGATCTCGGCGGGGGTCCCGACGATCGCCGTGTCATCGAGCAGGCGATCGGAGACCGCCGCGCGGGCCGCCTCCGGTCCCTCTCGCCAGCCCGCCCCGATCGCCGCGACCTCCTCGGCGTAGCCGTGGCGCGACAGCATCTCGGCGTAGAACCGGCCCATCCGCCCGACGTAGAAGGCCAGCGGATCGCGCGCCGCCCCGCGCGCCGCCGCCCGCTGCCCCTCGTCGGCGATCGCGGCGGTGGTGATGTAGGCGGCGATGCGCGTGCTCCCCGGCGCGCGCCCCGCCCGTGCCGCGCCCGCGTCGAGTTGCGCGCGCAACGCCGGGAACTGGCTCGCGGGCCAGTAGACGGAGAGGAGACCGTCGGCGATCTCGCCGGTCTGGTCGATGCTCCTGGGGGTGATCGCCGCGATGTAGATCGGGACGTGCGGGCGCAGGGGGGCGACCTGGAGCTTGAAGCCGCGCTCCAGGGTGAAGATCTCGCCCCGATAGCGCAACGGCTCCCGGCGCATCATCAGGTTGATGATCTCGGTGTATTCGCGGAGGCGGCGCAACGGGCGGGCGAACGGGACGCCGTGCCAGTGTTCGATCACCTGCGCGCCGGACGAGCCGAGGCCGCAGATGATACGCCCGCCCGAACGCTCGTCGAGGGTCGCGATCGTCGAGGCGAGCGTTCCCGGCGTGCGCGAGAAGACGTTGAAGATCCCCGCGCCGATCGTGATCCGTTTCGTCACCAGGACGAGCTCGGTCAGCCGGGTCACGAGATCGTAGCCCCAGGTCTCGCCGAGCCAGACCGCATCGTAGCCGAGCTCGTCGGCCAGGACGATCTTCGCGACCGTCTCCTGCCACGCGCCCGGAAAGTTCGGATTGTTGGCGACCAGTCCGATGCGGAGTTGGCCGGAGCCCTGTTCCACTCGCCGCCCTCCCCACGTCAGCGCAATCGTTCCAGTGCAGTGTACCGGCGCGGCACGACCGTGACAAACCCGCGGGCCAGCGTTGGCCCGAGCCACCTACAGGCGGACGAAAGGGACGGATTCGGAGCAGGTGCCAGGAAGGAAAACGGCCCTGCCAGCGCGCGCTGGCAGGGCCGAACGAGGCTACTCAGCGAAGCGGCGTCATCACCTCTTCGACGAACCGCATGACCGGCTCGGTGGACGTAACATGGCCGAAATCGAGCACCGGGTAGGTGACCCCCTCCGCCGCCCACGCCTGGAGCTTCTCGACCCACTGCCGCGACTCGTCGCTCGTCTGTGGCAGCGGTGCCTCGAAGGTAACGGTCTGGACGATCATGGCGGGGTCGCGTCCGGCCTCCTCGGCGCTGCGGTGGACGATGTCGCGCCGCCGCCGGTAGGTGTCCAGCCCGCCCGATTCGCTGACATTCCACATGTCCGCCTGCCGCCCGATCAGCGGCAGCATCAACTGCTCGCCCTTGCCGCCGATCAGGATCGGCGGGGTCGGCTGCGGGAGCGGTGGCGCGTACGCCGTCTCGATCGTGAAGTACTTGCCGCTGAAGCTCGCGGCCTCCTCGGTCCACATCTTCCGCATCAACTGGACCGCCTCATCCAGCTGCGCGATCCGCACCGCCGCGCGCGGGAAGTCGTAGCCGTAGTAGCGGTACTCGTCCTCGCGCCAGCCGGCCCCGATCCCCAGGATGAAGCGCCCGCCGCTCATCGTCTGGAGGGTCGCGGCCATCTTCGCGGTCAGCGCCGGGTTGCGGTAGCCGAGCCCGAGGACGTGGTGGCAGACATCCACCCTCGGGAACTTGGCAGCGAGCCAGGTCAGCGCGGTCCACCCTTCCAGGAAGGAATCGGTCGGGCGCTGGAAGCCATAGAAATGATCGCAGGCCCAGAGGGAGTCGAAGTGATCCAGCGCGGTCGGCAGGATGTGCTCCTCCTGGTACATCGCCAGTGGCACGAAATCGTTCTCCGGCGGGCCGACCATCGGCGTGACCCAGCCGAACTTCAAGCCTGACATCGTCGTCTCCTCCACCGATTCGCCGCAGGGCGAGATGCGAGGGCCTGATCGGCCCCCGGCCCGCAGTATACCAAGCCGCCCCGCGCTGTCGAGTAACGGGGCGACGCGACAATGGGCGCGCGACGCGGTGAAAGGGTGGGGCATGTATAATCGGTCGGCCATGCGCGGGTGGCGCGGTGCGAGCGAGAACGAGGGGGATCATGCCGGGCCAGGAGATCGTGGAGTTCCTGTTGATCGGCCTCTTCGTCGGCACCTACGGCACCCTCGTGGGGGCGGGCGGCGGCTTCATCATCGTGCCGATCCTGCTGATCTTCTTCAGCTCGCAGTTCACCACCACTCAGGCGTCCGGCACCTCGCTCTTCGTCGTCCTCTGCAACGGCATCTCCGCGTCGCTCGCCTTCATTCGCCAGAAAAAGGTCGACTACGCGACCGGTTGGCGCTTCGCGCTCGCCACGGTCCCGAGCGCGTTCGTCGGCGGTCTGGTCGCGAACTATTTCAGTTCGGCGGCATTCAAGCTCGTCTTCGGCGTGTTGCTGATCATCGTCGCCTTCTTCCTCAGCCTCCGCCCCGACCCCAAGAAGGCGAAGGCGCTGGCCGATCCGAACAAGCCGCTCCCCCCCGGCTTCGTACGTCGCGCCATCACGATCGCGACCGGTCAGCGTTACGAATATGCCTTCAACCTGCGGAGCGGGATTATCTTCAGCTTCGGCATCGGCTTCCTCTCCAGCATCCTCGGCGTCGGCGGCGGCATCTTCATGGTCCCGGCGATGGTCTTCCTCTTCGGCTTCCCGGCACACCTCGCCGCCGCGACCTCCTCCTTCGTCCTCGTCTTCACCGCCCTCTCCGGCACCGTCTCCCACCTGATCAAGGGCGATGTCCTCTTCGGCCCGGCGCTCGCGATGAGCGCGGGGGTGATCGTCGGCGCGCAGATCGGCGCGGCGATTTCGCAGCGGGTGCAGGGGCGGGCCATCGTCCGCTTCCTGTCGGTCGCGCTGGTCCTCACCGGGATCCAACTGATCATCAAAGCGTTCAACCCTTAGTACCCCGACAACACGTTGATCTGGACGCTTTGATCGGTAGGAGCTTGCGGCGCGATGAAGATTCCGTACGACCCGGCGATACACGGCCCGTTAGGGATTCCCGCGCCGAAGATACCCTATGACCATTGGCCTGCCGACGATTTGCGGTCGGCGCTGGTGCAAGCCGCCGATGGCGAAGAACCGTGGGCGCGCGAATTGCTCGCGGCGGGGGCGGATCCGACCGGGATGCCGTTGATCATGGCGATCCAGTGCGGTGAGCTAGAGATTGTCCGGCTCTTCATCGCCGCCGGTACGGATGTCGATCGCGATTGGGCAAGGACGACGCCCCTGATCCACGCCGTGACGGGCGGCGAGCTGGAGATTGTCCGGGCACGCATCGACGCCGGGGCCAACGTGAACAAGCCCGATGAAAAGGGATTGCCGCTGCAACAGGTGAAGCCTGGCCGACGGGGCGCTACCGACGAGGATCGGGCAGCGATACGGCGTATGCTGCTCATCGGCGGGGCCATTGATCCCGAAGACGTGTAGCGAAGTGGCGTTGTGGTACTAGGGCGGTCGTGCGAGTGCACCGATCGGGCGGGCCACGCTACGGAAAGGCGCGAGAGAGGAACGATGTGCGGATCATCTACCTGATCGGTTTCAGCGGCACCGGGAAATCGACGATCGCCCGCCTCGTCGGCGCGCGCCTCGGCCTGCCGGTCAGCGATCTCGACGCGCTGATCGTGGCGCGGGCCGGGCGTCCGATCGCGGAGATTTTCGCCAGCGAGGGGGAGGACGCCTTCCGCGCACTCGAGACGAGCGTCTTGCGCGAGGTGGCGGCGAGGGCACCGGCGATCGTCGCGACCGGCGGCGGCGTGCCGACCCTCCCGCACAATCTGGCGATCATGCGCGAGACCGGCTGGCTGATCGCCCTGGAGGCGCTGCCGGAAACCCTCCATGACCGACTGCACGACCAGTTGCGCGCCGCCGGGCCGCGCGAGGTCCGCCCCCTCCTCGATGACCCCGACCCGCTCGGGCGGATCGCCGCATTGAAGGCAACGCGCCAGCCGGTCTACGCCCAGGCGCACTGGACGATCCACACCGACCGTCTCGACATGGCGCAGGTCGCGGACGAGGTCGTACGCGCGGTCGCCCTCTTGCAGGACACGACGGACGCCGGCAGTGCCACACAGGCGCGCAGCTTCCGCGTCGGTATGAAGTGGTTCGGGCGTGACCGCCCGGTCGTCTGTGTCCCGCTCGTCGCCACCGATGCGGCAGACGCCCTCGCGCTCGCCGCGCAGGCCGCGCCGCACAGGCCGGACGCGCTCGAACTCCGCGCCGACCACCTGACCGACCGCACGCCCGCCGCGATCGCGGCGCTCCTACCTCGCCTGGCCAAGTACGGCGTCCCGATCCTCTTTACCAATCGTGCGGCGGCTGAGGGCGGCGCGCAGGGGGGCGACGAAGGGGCGCGCGTGGCGACGATCCTCGCCGCGATCGAGAGCGGCGTCCCGGCGATTGTCGATCTCGAACTGGCGACCGCGCCCGCCCTGCGCGAGCGCGTGATCGACGCGGGAAAACGGCGCAACGTCCCGATCATCCTTTCCTCGCACGACTTCGCCGCCACCCCGCCCGACGAGGAATTGCTGGCGCGACTCGCCGCGATGGCGGAGGCCGGTGCCGACGCCGCGAAGCTGGCGCTGATGCCGCGCGAGGCGGGCGATGCCGTGCGCCTCCTCGCCCTCTGCCGCGCCGCGACCAGCGATCCCGCCGGCCTGCCGCTGGCCGCGATGAGCATGGGGGCGCTCGGCGCGATCACCCGCGTGCTCGGCCACCGCGCCGGGTCGGCGCTCACCTTCGCGGCGCTCACGGCGGGAGGCGGCTCGGCACCCGGCCAGCTCACCCTCGCCGAGCTGCGCGCCCTCTGGGCGGCGACCGGCGAGATCCACGCCGCAGCGAATACCGCCCCAGACCCGCGTCCCTGACGCCTCACTCTCGCCCCCCCCCGTCAAGCTGCCAACTCAACGCATGGTATAGTGCGTGCGGGTTGGGTCGGTATGGACATGAGCGGCCCGCGCTCGCACCGTGGCGCGCGAAGCAGGGTCGCGCAGAGGGAGGAATGGGCAGATGAGTAGCATCCAGGGCGTGGAAATCGTCGGGGCGGGTTCGCCCGCCGTCGAGCAGGTGCTGACGCCGGAGGCATTGGCCTTCGTGGTGCGCCTGCACCGCGAGTTCAATCCGACGCGTGACAAGCTGTTGAAGCGCCGCGACGAGCGGCAGCAGGCGCTCGATGTCGGCGAGCGCCCCGATTTTCTGGCGGAGACGAAGCCCGTCCGCGATGGGAAGTGGCAGGTCGCACCCACCCCCGCCGATCTCATGGATCGCCGCGTGGAGATCACCGGGCCGGTTGAGCGCAAGATGATGATCAATGCGCTCAATTCCGGGGCCAAGATCTTCATGTCCGACCTGGAGGATTCGCTCTCTCCCACCTGGGAGAACGTGATCCAGGGGCAGATCAATCTCTACGACGCGGTGCGCCGCACGATCACCTTCGATAACCCGGATGGTCGCCAATATCGCCTCAACGACAAGACCGCCGTGCTGCTGCTGCGCCCGCGCGGCTGGCATCTGATCGAGAAGCATGTGCTGGTCGATGGCGAGAAAATGTCGGCCAGTCTCTTCGACTTCGGCCTCCACTTCTTCCACAACGCGCAGGAACTCCTCGCGCGCGGCAGCGGCCCCTATTACTATCTGCCGAAGATGGAGAGCCACCTGGAAGCGCGGCTCTGGAACGAGGTCTTCAACTTCGCGCAGGACGCGCTCGGCATCTCGCGCGGCTCGATCCGCGCCACGGTGCTGATCGAGACGATCCTGGCCGCGTTCGAGATGGAAGAGATCCTCTACGAGCTGCGCGAGCACTCCGCCGGGCTCAACGCCGGGCGCTGGGACTACATCTTCAGCGCGATCAAGAAGTTTCGCACCCAGGCGGATATGGTCCTCCCCGACCGCGTGCAGATCACGATGACCGTCCCCTTCATGCGCGCCTACGCCGAACTGCTGGTCCGCACCTGCCACAAGCGCGGCGCGCACGCGATCGGCGGGATGGCGGCGTTCATCCCCAGTCGTCGCGATGCGGAGGTGAACAAGGTCGCGCTCGGCAAGGTGCGCGACGACAAGAACCGCGAGGCGCACGACGGCTTCGACGGCTCCTGGGTCGCCCACCCGGACCTCGTGCCGACCGCGCTCACGTCGTTCGACGAGATCCTGGGCGATCGCCCGAACCAGCGCGAGCGCCTGCGCGACGATGTGCGCGTGACCGCCGCCGACCTCCAGAACTTCACCATCCCCGGTGGCACGGTGACGCATGAGGGCTTCCGCATGAACGTGGATGTGGCCTTGCAGTACATCAACTCGTGGCTCCTCGGCAACGGGGCGGCGGCGATCTACAACCTGATGGAGGATGCGGCGACCGCCGAGATCTCGCGCGGCCAGCTCTGGCAGTGGATCCACAACGGCGCGAAGCTCGAAGACGGGACGCCCTGCACGATCGAACTCTACCACGAGGTCCGAGCGGCACAGTTAGCGAAGCTCACCGCGAGCGGGGCCGGGCGTTATCAAGAGGCCGCCGATATCCTCGATGCGCTGGTCGAATCGAAGCGCTTCGTGGAGTTCCTGACGCAGCCGGCGTATATCGGGCTGGAATAAAGAGGGCTGGGGTGGCGGGCTTCGTGGATGTGGCTGGGGGCCGTTGGGCTGAAGCCCCGGCTGAAGGCTGCGGCCACGAAGTCCGCCTGCGCGGACTGGAACAAGCCGAAAAGGGGATACGGCTAACCGTAGGTGGGCGGAGCAGCAATGCAACACCAGACGCGCATAGCGGTATTCGTCCCCATCACCTGGGGCACCTGGGATCGACTGCCACTGCTGAGTGGTGCGATTGAACGCGGAGTCCATCGCGCACTTGGTGCAGAATGCGCGCGGCTCAACGTTGACTTACTTGCTATCGGTGGCATTGAGGATCACGTTCATCTTCTGCTCCGTTTGCCCGCAACCATCGGCTTATCCTACTTGCTGAAACAGTTGAAGGGCACATCGGCACATCTGGTCACACACCAACTCGCGCCCGGCGAGTTCTTCAAATGGCAAGGTGGCTACGCGGCTTTCTCGGTCAGCCCGCGTCATCTACGGCAAGTGGCGGACTACATCGTTAACCAGCGCCACCACCACCTCACCGACACACTCCTACCATCACTCGAACCCGATGCCGAAGAACTCACGCCCGAATCATTCCAGTCCGCGCAGGCGGACTTCGTGGCCGCACAGCCGCCTTCAGCCGGGACTTCAGTCCGACGGCTACCCACACCGCTAACGGTCATGACGTACCCAAAGGAAGAAGAATGCCCACCCCCTCCTCCCCGCGCTCCTACCTGATCACCCCGGCCTCGAATCCCGCGATGATCGCCAAGGCGGCGCGGTCGGCGGCGGACGCGATCTGTATCGATCTGGAGGACGCGGTCGCGCCGGGGGAGAAGGAGGCGAGCCGCGCGCACGTCATCGGCGCCCTGCGCGACCTCGACTTCGGGCCGCGCCTGCGCCTCTTCCGCCCCAACGGGCTCGACACCCCGTTCGCCTACCGCGACCTGATCGAGGTGGTGGAGGCGGCGGGCGATCGACTCGACGCGGTCATTGTGCCGAAGGTGGGCCGCGCGGCGGACGTGCAGTTCGTCGATACGCTCCTGACCGGGATCGAGCTGCGCGGGGGCTTCCCGGTCGGACGGATCGCGATCGAGGCGCAGATCGAGACGGCGCTCGGCTGTGTGAACGTGGACGCGATCGCGGCGTCCTCCGCGCGCCTCGACGCACTGATCTTCGGCATGGGCGACTACGCGGCCTCGCTCGGGATGCCGCTCGACGCGATCGGCGAGCCGGACGCGAGCGACCGCCTCTATCCCGGACACCGCTGGCACCATGTGATGAGCCGGATCGTCACCGCCGCGCGCGCTTTCGGGAAGCGGGCGATCGACGGCCCCTATGCCTCATTCCGCGACGCGGACGGCTTCGCGCAGGCGGCGGGCATCGCCCGCGTCCTCGGCTTCGACGGCAAGTGGTGTATCCATCCAGGGCAGCTCGCGGCGACCAACGACGCCTTCTCGCCCCCCGCCACCCAGGTCACCTGGGCACGCAGGGTGCTGACCGAGTACGCGCGCGCGACCTCCGCCGGGCGTGGGGCGATCACGATCGACGGCAAGATGGTCGATGCGGCCTCGCTGCGCGTGGCCCAGGCGATCGTGGCGCGCGCCGAGGCGGCGCGCGCCCACGATGACACGGCGAACGGGGGGTGAGCGTCCCACCCTTTTTGCGCGAGGGGCGCGCCTTCTGGGACAATGGCGGGGAGAAAGCGGCGCACGCGGTCGCGTGGGGAGTGCGGCAGGAGACAGGGCGATGGCGACGATGCTCGACACGATGCAAGAACTGGCGCGCGAGATCGAGGCGGTCGTCGGGCCGCAGGGACTGATCACCAAGCCGGAGCAGTTGCGCGTTTACGAGTCGGACGGGCTCACCGTCTTCCGGCAGGCCCCCGCGCTGGTCGTGCTCCCCACCTCCACCGCCCAGGTGCGCGACGTGGTCCGCCTCTGCAAGCGCTATGGCGTGCCATTCGTGCCGCGCGGCTCGGGAACGGGCCTGAGCGGCGGCGCGCTGCCGATCGAAGGGTGCGTGGTGATCGGCCTCAGCAAGATGCAGCGCATCCTCGACATCGATCTCCCCAATCAGCGGATCGTCGTCGAGCCGGGGGTGCTGAACCTCTGGGTCACGCAGAAGGTCGCGCCGCACGGCTATTACTATGCGCCCGATCCCTCCAGCCAGCAGGTCTGCTCGATCGGCGGCAACGTGGCGGAGAACTCGGGCGGCGCGCATTGCCTGAAGTACGGCTTCACCGTTAACCACGTCCTCGGCATGGAGATCGTCACCGCCGATGGCGACGTGGTCGAGATCGGCGGGCCGACGGTGGAGACGCCGGGCTACGATCTCACCGGCATCTTCGTCGGCTCAGAGGGGATGATCGGCATCTGCACCGCGATCACCCTGCGGCTGGTGCGCCGCGCCGAGTCGCTCCGCCTCTCGCTCGTCGCCTTCGCCTCCACCGACGAGGCCGGTGAGGCGGTGTCGGGGATCATCGGGGCGGGGATCGTGCCGTCCGCGATCGAGATGATGGATAACCTGGCGATCCAGGCGACCGAGGCGGCGACCCATGCGGGCTACCCGCTCGACGCGGGCGCGGTCCTGTTGGTGGAGCTCGATGGGCGTGCGGTCGAGGTGGACGAGCAACAAAAACTGGTGGACGCGATCTGCCGCAAGGCGGGCGCGACGGAGATCCGCCTTGCGCGCGACGCGGACGAGCGCACCCTCTTCTGGAAGGGACGCAAGGCGGCGTTCGCGGCGATGGGTCGCCTCAGTCCCAACTACATCGTGCAGGACGGCGTGATTCCGCGCACGACCTTGCCCCAGGTGCTGCGCGAGATCGCGGCGCTGAGCGAGCGGTACGGGCTGCGCGTCGCCAACGTCTTCCACGCGGGGGACGGCAACCTCCACCCGCTCGTCCTCTATCCCGATCGCGACGATTACGAGAAGGCCGAAAACCTGGCGGGGGACATCCTCAAGACCTGCGTCGCGCACGGCGGCAGCATCACCGGGGAGCACGGGGTGGGCGTGGAGAAGCGCCCCTACATGTCGGCGATGTTCAGCGAAGCCGACATGGAGACGCACCAGATGATCAGCTGCGCGTTCGACCCGGACAATAGCTGCAACCCCGGCAAGGTCTACCCGACGCCGCGTCTCTGCGGCGAGACGCCTGGCAAGTACGTCCCGCACCCGCTGGAGATCGCCGGGATCGCGGACCGCTTCTAAAATACGGGGACGGAACAGGAGGCACAGAGACACAGAGGGGATCGAGAGGAAGCATTTGACGACCATGAATTGGCGTCCCTCAAATACTATTTCTCTTTCGTTCTCTGTGTCTCTGTGCCTCCTGTAATCCCCGTCCTAGAAACCTCATGGAGGACGTATGGCGGACAAGTTCGACAAGTTCACCGAGCGGGCACGGCGAACCTTGACGCTGGCCCAGGAGGAGGCGCAGCGCTTCAACCACAATTACATCGGCACCGAGCACCTGTTATTGGGTCTGGTGCGCGAGGGGGACGGCATCGCGGCGCGCGTCCTCAACAACCTCGGCGTGCAGTTGCCGAAGGTGCGCTTCGCCGTGGAATCTATCATCGGGCGCGGCGAGACGATGCGCATGGGCGAGATCGGCCTGACGCCGCGCGCCAAGAAGGTGATCGAGCTGGCGATCGACGAGGCCCGCCGCCTGAACCACCACTACATCGGCACCGAGCACCTGCTCCTCGGCCTCGTCCGCGAGGGCGAGGGCATCGCCGCCGGGGTGTTGATGAGCCTCGGCGTGCGCTTAGAAGACCTGCGCGCACAGGTGATCCAGGTGTTGTCGCAGTCGGGCGGTGCGATGGGCGAACTGTCTTCCGATCAGTTGCCGCCCGACGCGCCCGCCGAACTGCGCGAGGCGATGCGCGAACTGGAGCGGTCGCGCGAGGAGTTCCACGCGCGCGAGTTGGCGCTGCGGACGCGCATCGGCGAACTGATGCAGGATTGGCTCGCTAAGAGGCGAGAGGGTGGCGATCCGGCACCACGCATTGCGGCTGACGAGCCCGGTGGGCGGGGCGGCTGGCGGGCCTTCAGCGAGCGGATCGGTGGGGGCGGTCGTCCGCTGCCATCCGCGCGCGATCCGCGACTGATCGAGCCGCTCGACGACCTGCCGCGGGTGATCCCGGTCGCGCAACGTCAGGCCAGGGGCACGACAAGCCTCACCTTCGTCGCTCTGGAACTGTACGGCAATGGCTTTATCGGCACCTTCCGACTCATCACTCGTGCGGTACGCCAACCGACACCGGAGTTCGCGGTGACGGCGACGGACGATCGCGGGGGACGGTACGACGCGATCATGCACGGCGGCTCTGGCGGTGGCAGCGCCGAACGCTACGAGTGGCGCTTCGCCCATCGCTTCGCACCGGCCCTGGATGAGGCGGCGCGGCAACTGACGGTGATGCTCGCGCCGCCGTCGCGTGGGCGGAGTACCACCGACGATTGGTCGTTCGTGCTCGATCTCGCGGAAGAGGTGCCCTCGGTCGATCCGGCGAGCTAACGCCGCAGGGCGCCTCGCGGTTGTCTCATGCGCCGACGAGGGGGGAAGGAACGGGGGAACTCAGCGGCATCGCGCGTGCAAGGAACGGTATGATGCACGCGACGAATGCGTCCAGCCTCCGGCGTGCCGGTGTCGGCTTCAACATCCCAGGGGAGGAGACATGGCGCTAGAGACACGGGCATGGTCGACGGAGACGCTGGGTGCGGCGCTCGGGGAGCGCGTGGGCGGTGCGGTTCGTCCGGCGACGGCGGCGGATGCGGTCGCGGGGGTCCGCCCGGCGGTCGTGGTCGAGCCGACAACTGAGGACGAGGTCGCGGCGATCCTCGCCTTCGCCGACGCGGAGCGCTTGACGGTCGTCATTCGGGGGGGCGGGACACAGCTCGGCCTCGGCGCACCGCCGAGCGGGGCCGACATACTGCTCAGCACGCGCGGGCTGGCCCGCCTCGTGGAGCACGAGCCGGGCGACATGACCGCGACCGCCGAGGCGGGGATGACGCTGGCCGACTTCCAGGCGGCGCTCGGCAAGGCGGGGCAATGGCTCGCGCTCGATCCGGCGCTGCCCACCGACGCCACGATCGGCGGGATCGTCGCCACGGCGGCGAGTGGCGCGCACCGCCTTCGCTACGGCGGGGTGCGCGACCAGATCATCGGCGTGCGGATCGTCCGCGCCGATGGCACGATCGCCAAGGGTGGCGGCAAGGTCGTCAAGAACGTGGCGGGCTTCGATCTGCCCAAGCTCTTCACCGGCTCGCTCGGCACCCTCGGCGCGATCGTCACCGCCACCTTCCGCGTCTACCCGCGCGAGGCGAGCGCCAGCACCGTGATCTTGCGCTCGGCGGACGGCGACGGGCTCGGCGCGCTGGCCGTGCGCCTCCTGGCGACCACGCTCGTCCCCTCCGCGATCGACCTGACCGGCAGCCTTGGCGAGGTGGAGCAGGCGCTGGCGATCCGCTTCGAGGGGAGCGCGGCGGCCTGCGCCGACCAGGTGCGCGAACTCCTGGCCCTGGCAGGGCCGCTCGGTGCGACGAGTGAGACGCTGACCGGCGAAGCCGAAGCCGCGCACTGGTGGGCGGCGATGGTGCCGCCACAGGTGGGCGCGGGCGGCGGCGCGGCGGTCCTGCTGAAGGCGATGTTGCTGCCGGGCGAGGTGTGCGGCTGGCTGGCGGCGATCGGGGCGATCACGGCGCGCAACGCCATCAGCGGCGCGTGGCGGGCGCACGCGGGGCACGGCATCGTGGCACTCCGGCTGCAAGGCGAGGAGAACGCCCTCGCCGCGATCATCGCGGAGGCGCGGGGGTTGGCGCTCGCGCGGCGCGGGAGTTTGGTGATCGAGGATGCGCCTCCGGCCCTCCTCACGGAGATCGATCCGTGGGGTCCGAGCCCGGCGATCGCGCTGATGCGCCGGGTGAAGGCGCAATTCGATCCGCACAATACGCTCAATCCAGGGCGCTTCGTCGGCGGCATCTGAGTCTCGATCGGGCCACATTATTGACGGCAGCGGAGGCGCGACCGGGGCGGTTCAGCGACGAGGACGAACACCCGCCACGCGACCATTGCGATTAAGGAGCGGGCGCCCGCAGGTGGCGCGCCCGTGGGAGGACAGGACGCGATGACGACAGGGAACGGTGCCGGGCAGCACGACACGCCATCGCGGCGGGTCGGCGACCCGAGCGCCTACCAGCAGGCCGAGCGGGCGGCGGAGCCGGGCGATTTGCCGCGCGGCCCCGAGCCGGAGCACATGCAGGCGGCGGCGCAGGTGGCCGGGATGGATCGCCCGAGCGCCGGGGCGCAGGGGATCGGCGTCGCGGGGGCCGGAGGCGCGGCGGCGACGCAGGGCATCGGGCGCAGTGAGGGGCATCCCTACCCGGACCTCCTCCGCGCCTTCGACAGCCACCATCCGCCCGAACCGGCCCTGATCGAGGACTGCGTCCACTGCGGCTTCTGCCTCCCCACCTGTCCCACCTACCTCCTTTGGGGAGAGGAGATGGACTCGCCGCGCGGGCGCATCTACCTGATGAAGATGGCCTCCGACGGCGAGATCGGGATGACGCAGGAATTCACCCGGCACATGGATCTCTGCCTCGGCTGCATGGCCTGCGTCACCGCCTGCCCGTCCGGCGTGCAATACGAGAAGCTGATCGAGGCGACACGCGCCCAGGTCGAGCGCCGCTACGATCGCGCCCCGCTCGATGACGCCTTTCGCTCGCTCCTCTTCGCCCTCTTCCCACACCCCGCACGGCTGCGCGCCACCGTCCCCTTCCTCTGGCTCTACCAGCGGAGCGGGGTCAAGAAGCTGACCGCGTCGCCGCTCGCGCGACGGATCATCCCGGAGCGCCTGCTCGGGATGGACGCGGTGCTGCCGCCGGTCTCGCTTGGCGCGATGTTCGCCAGGAACCCGGCGTTCACCCCCGCCACGGCGACGAAGCGCCGCCGCGTCGGTGTTCTCTCGGGCTGCGTCCAGAGCGTCTTCTTCGATCCAGTCAACGCCGCGACGATCCGCGTGCTGGCGGCGGAGGGCTGCGACGTGGTGGTGCCGGAGGAGCAGGGGTGCTGCGGCGCGCTGAACTTCCACGCCGGACGCGAGGAGGGCGGCCTCGAACGGGCGCGCAAGCTGATCGACACCTTCGATCATGCCGAGGTCGAGACGATCGTCGTCAACGCGGCGGGGTGCGGCTCGACGCTGAAGGAGTACGGCTACCTCCTGCGCGACGACCCGACCTACGCCGACCGCGCCCGCCGCTTCTCGGAACGGGTGCGCGATGTCTCCGAATTCCTGGCCGAGCTGGAGCCGGTCGCGCCGCGCCATCCGGTGCCGCTGCGCGTCGCCTACCACGACGCCTGCCACCTCGGCCACGCGCAGGGGATTCGCCGCCAGCCGCGCGCGGTCCTGCGCGACATCCCAGGGCTGGAACTCCTCGACATCCCGGAGGCGGAGATCTGCTGCGGCAGCGCCGGGATCTACAACCTTGTGGAGCCCGCCGCCGCCGACCAGCTCGGCGCGCGCAAGGCCCGCAACATCCTCGACACCGCGCCGGAAGTCATTGCCACCGCCAATCCCGGCTGCCTCCTCCAGATCGGGGCGGCGCTCGGGCGGCTCGGCGCGGCGATCCCGACGGTCCACCCGGTCGAGCTCGTCGATGCCTCGATCCGGGGCGTCATCCCGACCGCCTGGCTCGCGCGCGTCGCCGCGCCCGCGCCAGAGGCGATGGCGGCGGACTAATCTGCCCCGCGAGCCGCCCCGCGCCAATGGGGCGCGGGGCGGCTCGCTGTTTCCGCGCGCTATAATGCGGCGATACGTGGCGAGAGTCGACGAAAGGGCGGGCATGGACGCAATCATCCCCCGGCACGCGGACGCGATCGTGATCGGGGCGGGGGTGGTCGGCACGAGCGTCGCCTACCACCTGGCGGCGCGCGGCTGCACCGATGTGGTCGTCCTGGAACGTAACCGGATCGCGCAGGGTGCGTCCGGCGACGGCGCGGGCGGCTTCCGCCAGCAATTCTCCACGGCGATCAACGTGCAGATGACGCGCCTCAGTCTCCCCTACTTCCTCGACGCGCAGGAGCGCTTGGGCGCATCGGTCGATGTCCACCAGCAGGGCTATCTCTTCCTGCTCAACGACGAGGCGCAGATCGCGGAGTTTCGCACCAATCTGGCGATGCAGCAGGGGCTCGGCGCGCCGGTCCGCTGGCTCGGTCGGGGGGAGATCGCGGCGCTCGTGCCGGGCCTCCGCACCGACGATCTCCTCGGCGCGACCTACTGCCCCGCCGACGGCTGGGCGCGTCCACCCCTCGTCGCCACCGCGTTCGCGCGTCGCGCCGAGGCGCTCGGCGCGCGCGTCTTCGAGGGCTGCCCCGTCACA
>JAABUM010000690.1_pt1 | contig 56504 bp, 103 predicted proteins | sample 5559161 | NCBI WGS metagenome assembly JAABUM01 (sample SAMN10711868, study PRJNA513369) | rock metagenome | isolation source: Antarctica rocks | place: Antarctica: Victoria Land, Siegfried Peak nord
TCATTTGTGGAGCAGCACAGCCCCGCTTGACAGCACCTGCTGCGGTGGCTGCCTGCTGGGCCTGCTTCTCGCGGACAGCACCTGCTGTCCGCGCCGCTCCGCGATGATGATGCCGGGCAAGTCCGGCCGCAGTAGCACCTCGGGCAGGCCGCGGGGGACGCTCAGGTAGAAGCTGTCGCTGCTGCCGGGCTGCGGGCACATGTGCGCATCGCGAAGCTCGCCCGAGGGCAGCAGCTCACAGCTGTACCAGGTGCTGGGCGGCGCACTGCCGCGCAGCGCCGTTTCCAAATCCTTCGTCAGGTCAATTGCATGCTTGCTGATGCACTCTCGCGGAATGCTGAAGCTTGCACTCGCCATTGCGGGTTGAAGTCGAGCTGCGCGGAGAAGAGTCGCAGAGCTATCGCTGTGTCTCTCGGAACTCAACTGTGGTTGCTAGTACTAGTAACCAAATGCAGCAAGCTTCATCAAGCTGCAGAAGTGACACCAAACACGATCATCATTTCAGAATGCCGTGCTGCGCGTGCTGCGGCGACCCGGCCTACCTTTGAAAGCGTCAGCAGTGATGATGACAATGCTGATGCGCCCTGCGGTCCCCAGTCCTCCAACCCGGCGGCGGCGGCGACGTGCCACTTGGAGGATGCCTCATGTCATCTTACAAAATCCGTGACAAAGTCCACAGGCCTACACGCAGGCTTCACAATGAGCAGACAGTATCATCGAGGCTCGAACGTTGCATGGAGTATCGATTCACATACGTCAACAAGATGCTCCCGTCTATGTCCAGCACACACAGCACATCCGTGTCGGGGCGGCTTGCCGGCGGCAGCACCCACGCAGACGCGCTCTGGGATCGACGCGATGGCGTTCACAGCAGGGTTGCTCCAGGGGTCGTCGTCGTCTCGCCGCAGTCCCAGGATACGCAGCTCGTGCTCCTTGGTGAAATTGGCGGTGTCGTCTCCGCCCTCATCGTCTGTCAGCGTAAGCGGCGGGTTGAACGAGAACTCCACCTTGACCATGTCCTCCACTTGCGCAGGCAAATCTGCCAGCCTGTGCAGGCAACAAGAGGTGACTTTGACAGCACGTTTTGATGGTCCCGATAACGTGAAAGCATGACCTGTGACGGACATGGGCTGCAGGCACAAGCGACAATTGCGTGAACGGGCAGCGCCACACCAAAGCCTATCAGGCACATGCACAGCATGCGGCAGTGGCAGGGGTGCGCACTCGTTGCGCTTGAGGTCCACAGATTTACAGCTGCGGCAGCCGGGCGATCTCCGGCAGGAATGTCAGCTCTTTGCGGTCGAGGCGCAGCGTAGTCAGCGACGCCGCTGCCGTCATTTCGGCAAGCGTCGCCTCGAGCATCGCGGCGTTACTGTGGCAGATGCGCATCCTGGAGGCACGTCAGTCTGCTTGCCGCCTGCAGGTCATCCGGTGCGGGCCGCGCCTGGTCTAGCAGCAGCGAAGTCAGCGAGACCATGTTGAACACGCAGGCCGGCAGTTGCGCGGTGCTGATCCGCATGTCGGCCAGCTTAATGCAGCAGCTGAGCTGCGCAGGCAGCTGCAGCCTCGGCGGCTCCGCCACCGCTTTTGCGCTGAGCACTTCAAGGTAGCGCAGGCCACGCATAAGGCTGATCGAGGCAGGTATCTCGGTGACGCCGCAATTCTGAAACGTCCCGTTTTTGTCAGCCCCGTCAGCTTGCAAAGCCGAGAGGGAAGGTTACCAAATGCCATGTGACCGCTCTGCTGCTGCACGCCAGTGCTGAGGGTCTGCAGTTTGGTGGCCCTGAGCAGCGCCGCCGGCAGGCCACATGGTGCCACACTGCGCACGGCTCCTGCAACATCACGACATCGAGCTGCTCTCAGTCAAGCATGCAAAGGAGGCTCCCGCAGCAACTGAAAACTTCCATGCGTCCAGGCATCTCCATACGAGCACAACGAAAGGTCACCAGGCGAGCTGCAGTGCATCACCTGGGTCAAAGCCCCACGACAGGTCCTTCAGGGAAGCCACCCTGCAGCACTGCATCCAGCTGCATGTCTGTCACGGGAAGGGGCATGCCGTTGAGGCTCAGAATCATGAGCTGGCGCAGCAGGCGGCAGTGCAAGAAGCCCTCCATGCTGAAGTCGGCGCTCACGGTCAAACTGCGGAGGTTGGGCGCGCCAGCTAGCAAGGCCAGTAGGGTGCTGTCAGGCTGGCCTGCGGCGTTCACCTACAGCATGTGCCAGATCTCATCGACAGCGCCGTTGCATGGCCGAAGCTTAGACACAAGAACGCAAGGTGTTGGAACAATGAGTGCGGTATTGGATGTGGCAAAGGCACCAGCCGCTGCTCGTTGAACCTACCTTGCCGTTGATTGTCACGTCCTGGACTGCCGGCAGGCGCCGTTGGAGGAAAGACGCACGCTGTAGCATTCGAGTCGTATCTTCAGAGTTCTAGCATTGAAATCTCCCATAGCTGACCGCTGGGTTCTTCAAGCCGCTGCAGCCACTTCTTGCACACCTGCGACGCCGTCAGCCTGCGACCGCATTTGCATTCCATCAAGTGCGTGACCGCAGGTCGAGGCAAACCCAAGCTCAGCGCATCGCTGACGCATCAAGAGCGAGACGCTGTTCATGCATGGCACGCACCTTTTTAGCAGCATCGACATGCAGAACGTGCGCATTAATAGCTCGTCTCCCAAGCTGTCTACCGTCGCAACGGGCTCATCGCTGCTTGTGGCGGCCTCGTTTGATGCTGATCTGGTCTTCCTTTGAGGCATGTCTGCAGAAGCTCTGGCGAAGTCTGAGGAGCACTTGCAGATGGCCGAGTGCAGCACTGATCGTGGATTTGCAACAATCACGCGCTCTGGTGTGCGGAGGACGGTAATGCAAGCAGAGCAACGAGCGAGAGCACCAATGCACGGAGATTGTGGCACTCTCCATTCTGGATCTGAATGTTGAGGGCATGGAGGTCACTGACCATCGGGGCGGATGCCAATACAAATGTACATGCAGCGTCGCCTGTGAGCCTCCTGCTTTTGAAAAGGCGTGCAGCAAGCAAGCCTGAGACGTCTTCTGGTGTCCCACAATGGACCACTACGCGACGCCGCCCATTCAACCGCCAGTTGCGGCTCTGTTGCCAGCAGCTCGCAGTAAAGTCCTCGAATCACCTAGATACACCAGGTCATGTCCTGAACGTTCCCAAGCGGTTTTTGCAAGAAACAGGAGGCCCGCTCCCGCTGTCTGCTTGGCTATTGCTCGCCGAAGCCTGCGCATCTCGCGGCCATCAGATGCCAACCTCTTCCGCGACCTCCGTCACGTCATCTTCTGCCGGCGTGATCTCGGCGCTGGCCGCCAAGTGCGCCGGCCTTTCGGCGCCGGCCGCCGACACAGCACTGTCGCCCGCATCCCGCTCCTCGCTCGCATCCTCCGCGGCTGGCGCCGCACCCTCAGAAGCAGACCCGGCGGAAGCGGCAGCGGCAGGCGGCGTGGCGGGCACCGGCGTGTCTCCCGGCACCAGCGGCTGCGCGGCCTCGTCGGTGTTTCGCTCCGGGGTGGCCAGGAAGGGCCCCGGGCTGGGCGCCACCGGCGGCAATTGGGCGCCCACGTCGACGCCGGCAGTGGGCTGCTGCGACGCCGCGACCGCAGGGCTGTCGGCTGCCGCCGGCTGCGCCGTCTGCGGCACGGCCGCGGCGGGGCGGCGGCGCGGCAGCGGCACGCTGGGCTGCGGTACTGGCGGCGGCCGCCACGGCGCAGCCTGAACCCACAGAGAACAACCGGCTCAGGCGGAGAACATTGCAGGAAAACGCGGCTCGTTCCTGGCAGTGTATGTGCATGACCACGGCTCGTTACAGCAGAATGAAAGTCATACACCAATGCACTGATGTCATCTGTATATATTGGCATCGTCACAGCCGTTGCCAATCCCGAAGCATGGCACACCTCCTCGGCGCCGGCCTCGGACACGGAAGATGCGACAGACGACGCGCGGCCGGCCGGCGCCTGCTGCTGCCAGGGCATGGCGGCCGCGGCCGCCGGAGCCTGCTGCGCAAAGGCCGGCGGCGTGTCCTGCGGCTGCGACTGCGGGCGTTCCCACGGCTGCGGGCAGGAGGTAGGAAAGGGTGTCAGAACCTTTTGCCATGTGATGTTGCTGCTGCTGCTGGGCCAGCTGTTCATGATCGACCAGGAGACGGTCGAGCTGCCCCTGGCAGGCAGCTGCCAACATCTGTCAACCTTGAAAGGTCCTGACATGTGCTCACCAGTCCACACCTTCAGCAGTCACCTGGCTGTGTCAAGATCCCTAAGCCAAATGACAGAACAAGCGCCCTCAGCGGCCAGAGAATCTACAGAGATGCGACACCTTGGCGAGGCGGGCGGCGGGGTTTGACGGCCGGCCCCACAGGTCCAGGTCCCCCGGCGCCGCACCTCTTGCATGCGGGTCAGGGGAAGACGCCCGCCCCGGCGGCCCTGGCGGCGCGCCTACAGGGGGGCAGGGAACCACAGCCTTTCAGGTTTGGAGGATCTTCAAAGGAAAGAACGTAGAGTGGGTCACACTTTGGGGCGGGGCGGCAGGCGCGAGGCGCTGGGCGGCGCCGCGGGATCCGGCGGCGTGTCCACGATGTCGGTGCGGATGCCGGGCGGCGTGACGCCCGCCGCCAGCATCTCCAGTATGTCGTCGCGGCTCAGCTTCTTGCCCGCCTCCTGGGGCGTGCTGTCTGGGCTGGCGTCTGAGCAGACGGGCAGGCATGTGAGATGTGAGGTATTGTAGGGCAGCGGCATGCTCCCCAAGTTGCCAATTTCAGGCAGGGAAGGTGGATGCGGCTGCAGTGCTCGTGGACTTGCGAAATGTCTGTGCATGCATCCATTCCTGCGCCAGTGTTCTTTCACTAGAACACGCTCCACACGGCCAGGTCTCTGATGATCAACACCGGGCCTTTCAAGCCTGAATAAATGCACACCTCCGGCGGGCGCCGCAAAGGACGGTCGGCCATTGTGTGCGGACGCGCCATTCATCACCAGCCTGTCATTCGCGCCGCCAAAGTCGCCGTTGTCGCCGTCGCCGCCGTCCTGCGCGTGGCCGCGCCCTGCGGCGCCAAATGCAGCAGGTGAGCATATTTGCGAATTCAGAAAAGGAAATAGCAAATGATAAACGAGCAGTGTGTTTTGACACGCTTTCTACAGGCACCACCATTTTGCATCTCACATGCCTTCCCGGGCACATGTGTGACCTGGCCACATTACATGTGCTAGGTGGGCATGGCGCCACAGAATAACGGCCCTCTAAATCAGACGTCTGAAGTTGCTGTGTGCATGAAGCAAGGTCGTGCAGGAGACAGGGTCGGACTGTAATACAAGGGCGCCCCTGCGCGTCCTTACAAGGGCGGGGCAATAATCGCAAGTGAAGTCCTTCGACGCAGTTGGGAGAGACCTTTCAACGCAATCTCAGGGCGCACCTTTGGAGGGGCTAGGCGATGCGACACTGTTGCGCTGCGGCGTGCCGTAGGTGGAAGATGCTGGCGAGTCAGTTGGCGCCGGGGTCGTCGCGCTGAGCCTGCAAATGGCATATGACGTGGTCATTGAGCTGCCATGCGCAACGAGAAGGGTTGCATGCGCTAGTTTGACAAGGGGGCAAGGCAAGAACACCAAGCCGCGCTCGTCGACTCGAAGCAGGCGCGTGGCTCAGTCCAGGCACTATCATTGCGGCTATCCTTGATGGACTTTAAAACGGCGCACAGCTCGGCGTACAGGTCGAGAGCGCATGTCCGCGTGCAGCTCCCGACAGGGGATTCGCAAGTCTAATGTGCAAACTTGGACAAAACACGAGGTCAAAGGGCTCACTCATTGATGCTCTCCACAAAGGCGCGCAGTTCGGCGCGCAGGTCGGAGCGCACGTCGGCGCGCAGCTCCGCGCGTAGCTTGGCGGTGTCCATTGCCGGCGGCGCCGCTGCCGCTTCCGCCTTCCGGCCCTCCTGCAGCTCGCGCACCGCCGCCTGCAGCGCCGCCATCGTCGCCTTCATCTCCTCTGTCTGCGCCTGCGCAGGTCACAGGAGTCTTTTTGGATGTTGACCGATGTTTTGCTTCATCGCCTCCAGCTGCGCCTGCGCATTGCGCGATAATCTTGAACACGTTAACCTGTCCGGTAGGTGCCACCTCAAGCTTCCACAGGATGAAGCGTCGGCAGCGGTGCAGAGTGCGACGCAAGACTTGCAACCCTGGTCAGCTCTGCGGCCCTGCAGCCAGCTGGGCCGCTGCGGGAGGAGAGCCCGCATGTGAGTTGCACAACCGGAGAGATCACAACCAGTGAACAGCACGCACCCGAATGGCGTCGGCAAGCGCATTGGCAGTGCCCTGCTCCTGCGCCGACAGCCCGCCTTCTCCCTTTTCTGTGACAGCTTTGCTCTTGTCCTTGCGGGCGGTGTTCCAGCGGTCGTAGTACTCGCGCGCGTAAGGCAGCAGCAGCCGATGCAGCCCGTAGCCGCCCGCCGCCACCACCGTCAGCCCCAGCACCACCTACGATACAGTGACAACTGCGCTTGAGGTTGATTCAAGATGCGGTGGAAAGCTGGACTGGGGCTGTGAACCTTTGGCAGTTGTGAAGCAGCAGCGGCCCGTGCAGCCCGTAGCCACCGTCAGCCCCAGCACCACCTACGATACAGTGACAACTGCGCTTTTCAGGTGCCTGCTCAGTATAATCGAGAGGCTGGGGACCATCGGGGAATTCGGTACCGGCACACGGAAGCACAGTTGGCGCAGCCCGTAGCCGCCCGCGGCAACCACTGTCAGACCCAGCACCACTGCCAAGCTCAGTCTCGGGAAAGCAAAAGATGCAAGGCGTGAATAATGTTTGCAGTCGCATGGCAGCAGCACCCAGCGCAGGCTGTACCCGCCTGCGCAGCACCAGGCGCAGCACCACCTGAGTGCTGTAGATTGTCAAAGCTTCAGAGAGTCAAGTTCCGACCAGCAGAGCTTATGACTCTTTCGGACTCCGGGCCACGGTGGATGGAGCTGCAGGGGAGCAGCCGTTCATCACGAGGCGGCGGCTGGCACTGCAGGCCATGCCGCCGCCTGCAGATGCGGCCACCAGACTCAGCAGCACCTATCAGACCGATCTTCAAGAGTTCCTTTATGCTGTTTCAGAACAGCAGATTCTGTCATGGAGCTGTACATTCAGCGCCACATATGTGAGCGCCAGGACCAACAGCAACTGGGTTCAGCTCAAATGCGCACCGAGGTCCAGCGGGGGCCGTGCGGCGGGCCCGCCACTTGCAGCTGCTGCGCCGGCAGCGTCATGAGCTGGCCGCCCTGCGGCTGCCCCTGCTGCTGCTGACCGTACGGCTGCTGCGGGTACCCGCCCTGCTGCGGCTGCTGCTGTGCCGGCTGCGCATACACCTGCTGCGCTGGCAGGTACGCCTGCAGCACATGAAACACAAAGCTTCAGTTCATGGTAGCTTTGCATTCCTGTCTCATGCTCGGATCTTTGCGTGACGGGCGTACCAAGAACAAGCATCAACCAGAAGCTGAGAAAGCTGCATTCCACATGTTGTGGTGACGCGTCTTTCCACAGCTGCCACATGCACACCCAAATGCGCCAGAGCAGCATCTCTGATGCGCTATTTGGCTCAAGGAAGGGCACGGGTGCGCATCGCGCACCTGCTGCTGGCCGGGCTGCGACGGAGGCGCAAAGGGGCTGGAGCCAGCGGCCGGGGCGGGCGCCGGCGCGGGGGCGGCCGCGGGCACGGCGGCCGGCACGCGGCGAAACCCCTCGTCGATCTCCGCGGCCGTCAGGCCTTTCTTGATGAGGAAGCTGCGCTTGGCCTCGGTCGTCGCCGCCGCCACCTGAACAAGCAGCTGGCGAAGACTTCGATGATGTCGCTCACAAGGGTGATTCTTGTGGCATCTTGAGCAGGTTGCAGCTGCTTGACTTCGGGTCGCCTTCATCACGTGCTGTCATCTGTCCAGGTCACCAGAGGCGGCACTACACTCGTGCTGCATTCCACAACGGAGGCTTCCTCGCAGCGCAGCCACTGGGCCGGTGAGTGCGTATGCCTGCCAGCTTCGTCATTGCCGATGCAATCCTATGTGTTGCGCACCTTGGGGTTGGACAGGAAGGCCACGGCGTTGGCGACTTGGTCCTCCCGCACCGGAAGCTCCACGACTGGGGCGGCATTGTTAACTGCCGAACTGAGCGTATTGTCTGTCGCCGCCTGGTCCAGCTCAGCCGCTGCCGCCGTCGCGTCGATCGCCATGGCCGAGCACTTACATGCTCTGCCGGGTCAGGGGCTCGCTGCTAGCTGCAGCCAACGGCGTAGGGATGACCCGACGCTGTAAAGAAAGAAGGACACGATCGCAGTTGATGACGGCCTGGACGCTGTGCTGTCGGTTCGCTAGAAGTCTTCAACGTGTCATTGTATCACCAGAGAAAGCTAAGGCACTGTGCGAGTAGGTTGAGATTTCGAGCATGTCTCGAAGGGCCATTCGTTGCCGATGCATACAGCTGCGCATCCGTCACTCTACTCTACTAGAGTGAGAGTGCTCAACTCTTGTTGTATGCCGTGTGAAATGAATCCTTCGACACAATGCACCGCGTATTGAAGTCGCGACTGCAGTCGTGTTCCAGGGATCGTGTTCCACAAGGGCAAGGGATGTTCACCTTTGGACGCCAGTTGTGTCCAACGAAACGAGCGAGCTGCGTCCTCTGCGACGTACCTTCACGCTATTCTTCAGCTGCTCTTTGCAAAGAATCTCAATGAGGCGATGACGCGGACTGCTGCCAAAAGTGTCTTGTGCTTCAGGGTTTAAAAACGACACCCGACTTGCCAAAAACCTGCACACCGCTGAAAGACAATTTTCTAGCTCGTACAATGTGCTGATTAGTGCACGTAGGCAGCAATGTGTGCCGAGCTGCATTTGCCCGCCGCATCCTGGCGACCTGTGCAGTGGAACTGACGGCCCAAGCGGCGCCGGAGCGCCGGAGCCCGATGCACTGCCACTGGCCGTGGCACGGCGACCCCTTGTTCGTCGGAAGCACTGCGGTTGCGTCCAGCACCTCCGCAAGGGCTGCGGCCGTATCCGCGATGCGAAGCGGCCACAAGATTACTGCGCCGGCATCGGCTGGTACGGTCGCGACGGCGGCATGCCTGCAGAAAATAGGGATTCACAATTCAAAGCAATTGGGAGGCCTGGCAACGCACACCATCAGCAGTCTGCTCCAGGTGGCACAATTCACTTGCAAACGGGTGGGGCTATGCGCGAGCTGTGCAACTCCAGGTCGGCAGCCTCTTCGGGAGCAGAGCCGGCTGCACGTCCGCATCACAGATGGACCGCGCACCCGGGGGTGGGCGGAACTGCTGTGGCGGCGGCATCCCCGGCGGCGGCATCCCCGGCCGGTACTGCGGCGGCATGCCATACTGCGGCATGCCGGGAGGCGGCATCCCCGGCGGCGGCCGGCTCTGCGGCGGCATGCCGTACTGCGGCGGCATGCCCGGCGGCGGCCTCGCCATGCCCGGCGGCGGCATGCCCAGCCCGGGCTGTCTCAGCGACACAAAGTTGTCAGCTGTGTTTGGGCACATGTGTGAGACGTGATGCAAGATGCGCGACTGGCTCACCAATTTCAGCGTTTGGAAAAGCGCTGACGTCAAGTGTGCGATGCGGCCATACAGATGAGATAGACAATAAAATGTAAGCTTGCAAGCGCACAATATCAGTCAAAAAGTCCAGTCCACTAGGAGCGCACCAGCGGCATTGCCGGCCTCGCATGCTGCACAAACTGCATGATCTTGTCGTCGATCAGGCTCTGCGTCTGCGCCTCCTCGAATTGCATGTAGTAGTTCCGCACATTGGCCTGCACATTGCAGAATGTGTCAGCCCACATTCCGTGCAAATGAGGTACCACACATAGATCCAGGAGTGCGGCAAGGACCAGGACTGGGAAGGGCAGTGCACCTTGTGCTTGAAGCCCGAGTTGTGCTGCTTCCTCACCACCGGCTGCGCGCAACACAGCAGTGAAGGTGAATGGTCTAAATTCGCAGACGGACAACTTGTGACACGCGCAGCTGAAGGGAGAATTCTCTTGTGCTCTTCTCGTGGGTGCACACAAGGTGCACACGACTCGTGACTTACGCTGTCGTGGGTCAGGTACGTGTCACCTGCGTGCAGCATCAAGCAGCAAGTCAGCGGTGGCTTTGGAACGGCGCGGACAAGCCGCAGTGGGCATGGCGACACAAATTGCTGTACTGAGCAGCAATACCATCTCAACTCACAGTAGTCACAGTAGTAACGCGGCATGCCGATGAAGCGCCCGCCACGGCCGGCTATGGCCACACGCTGCTGCAGCAATCAGTCTTTTGATGTCGACCCGAGTTTCTGCAGATGAGGGGCAGCCCGGCGCCTTCGTGGCCTCAGTACATCTTGCAGAAGCTAAAAAACGGGTTCAGCTAGTTGTGGCGCTGGCTCCGTAGCAAGGCGTCTCGAAGTGTTGCTGAAAATGTGATGTGCCAGTCACAAGACACTACAGGCGGGGCGGCGCGGGTGGGACCGATCTGATGACAGCTACACTCAAATAAGCAGCGCAAGGAGACTTCAAGTGTGCAAGCCGGAAGCGGCAAACTGCAGTGCTGCTCGATTTTCGAGCAGGGTTTTGACGTCATCATGATGTGGCCATCCAAATGTCCGAGATCAACCTGCGCGCTTGGCATCTCGCCCGGCAAACTCCACCGGTCGCTGGCAATGCATCGCTCGATTCCTGGAAACTACACCTGGCCGGTCTGCTATCGGCGGCGGCGACCAGAAGCAGGTGCTTCCTTCGGAGGTTCCAACGTCCCGGCGCTTCAGCGCAACAGGCTGTCTCGCAGAAGGGGTGTGTCAGAAACGGGACAGTTGAGGTCCAGCAGATTTTGAGAGTGGCGGAGCGGGCAGGCTTGCAACGCTGCACGCGTGGACGCGGTTTCGCATCAGTTCAGGGATACAGCTGCCTGTGTTGGGCTGGTGCATGGCAGATTGCGCAGTTTCTCAGTCAGTTAACACGTGCGCAAGTTATGCTCGAATGACAGGCGTTAGCAAGCTGCGATCACGAAGCACCGGCGCAGCGGCAGACTTTCGGCTGTCTGTCGGACGCACTTAGGGTTACCGGTGCTTTCTGGCATGAACATCTGCGTATGCCAGTGAGGAGGGCTCAGAATGCTGCAGCTAGGCACTGATGCCTAGGCGACTCGGTGGTGAGCTTGTAATGGTCGGGTTGTGTGCCAAAGTGCACGGTGCCAGTCGAGGTGCAAGAAACGCACGGGGCCTGACGCGTCGGCAGCAAACGAGCACGACGGCAGCAACGCTTTCTCAGAGGACTTGGAAATACCAGTTGGTACATAAGGCAAGCGGCAGCTCAGAACCTCCTGTGTTTAGCAGGGGTGTTGATAGCGAATCTGCCGCACTGTCGCTGACGGCGGCGGCGTTACCGGGTACTGCCGGCTCAGCCGAGCAGCAAACCGGTCAAGAGAGATCGTGAATCGTGCTGTAGATGATCAATAAACATACTGGCTGCTTCATACCATAACATTTTCACGGCTTCACTACCAGTCAACATGGCCGCGATTCGGTTGGCAGGCAGGCGCAACATGCCATGAATGAAAATGAACCATGCTGGCGTGAGTATGAGGATCTATTAACGTTGCTTCTGAAATGATCAGATATCAATCATCATTATCAATCAGGCAGCCATGGCGGACGAAGAGGCGCACCTGGAGTCGCTGCCGCTGATAGGCGCCAAGGCGGACGCATGGAACCTGCGCGGCAGCTTTTCGGCGCCGGTCGGCGCCCTCGCTGCGGCGCTGCTGGTGCTGTTCAACATCTTCGTGGAGTACACCACATCGCGAGCCAGTGACACAGCCGTGACGCAGCACTACATGTGGTGAGTGCCCTGCGCCGTGTCTTCTGCCAACTTGGCTTTTGAAAAGCCGCGACCGATTTGGAGCGAGGTGGGGTTTTTGCATGGATGCATGTACGCTTCCGTCATGCCTCGGCTGTAAGTCTCCTACCTGAGATCTGCAGGTACATTCATGTGGCCATCATGATTTTTGTCGGTTTCGGCTTCCTGATGACCTTCCTGAAGCGCTACTCCAACAGCGCGGTGGCGCTGAACTTCTTCACCTCGTGCCTGGTGCGCCACACTCTGCTCATGTTTATTTGTGTCTTACTGTGCCTCCCATCTGGCTGGCCGTGCCCCACGCCTTGGCTACTGTTCTCAAGTTTCTGTTCTCCAGCTTCTTGGAGGCGCCACGCCTTGGCTGCTGGGACAGCATGCCCAAGATCACAGGGTCTGCTGCTATTGTGCTGCTCGCTTGCATGGTTGAAAAATCTGACCACCGCCCGCGATAGTGCGACGCAACAGGTCATGTTGGAGTTTATCGTGGTGGGCGGCGCGATCCAGCAGATGGCCTGGGGCGGCAAAACCAGCATCGAGCTGGACCTGCCGCTGCTCATCGACGCCTGCTTTGCGGCCGGCGCGGCGATGATCTCCTTTGGCGCCGTGCTTGGCAGGACAACACCCTCCCAGATCACCTTCCTGCTGGTGCTGCAGGTACCTCTCGCGTCCTTCGATTCAGATGATAAAGGAAAATCCGTGGCGGCCTGAACACTGTTGCTGGTGTGCATGCTGGTGCGCTCACAGCTCATGAGATGGTTCAACCCTTGAGAGACTCACAGCCAGCACTGCCTGCTATGCAGGTGCCCATCTATGCCGTCAACGACCACCTCGTCTCACATACCCTCAAGTGAGCGTGTACTTCTGCCAAGCCGTCTGAATGCCCTTCCTGACACATGTTTGCTTTGCCCTATGGCAGGTCATGCGTCAGGTGCATCGTGCACATGATGCATTATGCGCATGATGCGACGATTTTATCTTCGCGGCTGAAGAGAGGGCGGTGGTAATGCTGCAGGGCGCTGGACATTGGAGGCTCCCTATCGATCCACGCATTCGGCGCCTTCTTTGGCTTGGCGGCCAGCATGGTGCGCCAGTGCAAGACCAAATGCACTAAACACAGCTGCCAGAGTTGGACTGAGTGTATTGCAGACTGAACCTGTTTCCGCACCTCTAGAGTGATTACACAAACACATGCCGTGCAGGTTCTGCCCAAGGCGCCATCAAATGCGCCCAAGAACTCAGCGTCCTGGAACTCGGACATGACTGCCATGATTGGCACCATTTTCCTGTGGATCTTTTGGCCGTCATTCAACGCCGGTGCGCTGCTTCAATCTGAACCCGCATGCTCGCACCTCACATTTTGTGGCCCATTTATCCTTCTGCGTTTACACTATGCGATACATTAATATTTTGCCGCTCTGAATGCAGGTCTGGCGAGCGAGCCGCTGGACCCTTCTTCGGTGCAGCAGTTCCACTGCGTCGTCAACACCGTGGTCGCGCTCATCGGCGCCTGCATCTCCGCCTTCGTCGCTTCCGCGTACTTCGAGAACCAGTTCGACATGGTGCACGTCCAGGTAAGTGGGCTGCGCACTGTCACATCGGGAAGCTTTTCCTAATCACTCTCTCCTGGCTCAGCCAGCTAATGCTGAAGGGCACTCGAAGAGCGCGCACGCTGGCGGCACTGGGAGTCGAGCTATGAGAGTCTTACATGTGGCCCCATCTTGCTCGAAAGGAGAGTCAGCATTTGGCGCAAAATGCAACGCTGGCACATGTGGTGGTGGGCTCCATGGCTTGTTGCATTTGTCACAAACCACGAGTCATGTTCCGTGCAGAATGCGACGCTGGCGGGCGGCGTGGCGGTGGGCTCCATGGCCAACCTGGCCGTGGCGCCCGGCGGCGCACTGGGCCTGGGCATGCTGGCCGGCGTCTGGAGCGTCTTTGGCTACGTGTACATCACCCCATTGCTGGAGAAGAATGTCGGGCTGCAGGTGTGCGCAAGCTAGTGTGGCATGTGTGCTTTAGAGGGTCTTATCTGGTGCCGAAGGCTGATGATGCAGACACAGCTGCGGCGAACAGTGCAAAAGCATGGCTTTGGAGACACCTGTTGTATCTTGAAACTGGAGCCGGCTGCTGTTGGGACGCATGCGGGTTTGAGAGCACTGCTCTGCGATACGCAGGACACATGTGGCGTCCACAATCTGCACGGTGCGCACCGCCCACACGCTGTCTGCATACAATTTCATGTATGCATACCAGTATCTTGCGCTGCAGATGTGCATCAGCCCCGATTCCCAAAATGCTGTTTGTGTAGCGTGGGCCTGCTGCCATGTTGCTGTTCCACCGGCATGCCGCAGGAACCACATCCTGACAGGATGTCACTTCGACGCCGCACCATGCAGCCAGCGGCACACCTCCTGTCGTTCTCCCACGCAGGCATGCCCGGGCTGCTCGGCGGCGTGGCGGCCGCGGTGGCGTCCGTGTGGGCGTACCACCCCAACAAGGCGCTCTTAGCGCACGGCCACCACCAGTGGGGCTACCAGCTGCTGGCGCTCCTCTGCACCCTGGGTGAGGCGGCATGTGTTTGCAAACGCTGTCATCAACTGTCTGCTTGGGGATCGCAGCTGGGCACGATGCCGCGACACCGCCAATACACCAGCTCGGCAGCTGTTCATGGTCTGTGATGAGCGCCGCGGCAGGGTTTTGGATCTTGGTATGTGTGGCGGCATACGTTGTGATACGTTGCGACGTGTTTGTGGTTCTGCTGCACCAGTGCTCGCGATCGGCGGCGGGCTGCTGGCCGGGCTCATTGTAACAAAAACCGACCCCTTCAAGCAGTCGCTGAACGCGGAGATGATATATGAGGACGCCCCCTTCTGGGCGGAGAAGGAAGAGGGTGAGGAATGAGAAGGGTCCTGGCTTGATTTTTGGGCAGTGCTCAATCTGCCATGCCATGCCGCACTAGGGCTGCCCCCATGCCGTATGTGGATGGCAGAAAACCGCGCACTGATATCTGAAGTGATTGGGGATGTGTTTGCGCCGCACAGCCTAGAAGGCCTGATCTGTTCCAGCACCTTCATATCCTTTGGTTGAGCACTGGCGAGCACAGGGCTAAAGTGCTGCCGGCGCTCCCTGCCGTTAGCTGCATGCTTCTTTCCGCAGCATGCATGCGGAAGCGCTACCGCAGTGTGGTCAGCATGGGTGTCGAGGATTTCAGGAAGTGTTTGGCTGTTTGAAACGCAGCTGTTGATCTAAAACTACCTAGATACCTTGAACGCTGGGAGCAGCCGTGATGTGCCCTTGTGGTTGATTATCTCCCTTGACCACGTCAGGATTTGTCAAGGCACAGCAGAAAACAACACTAACGGCAAATCGCATTTACGGCCCGTCACTAACCTCAACTTTACCACTCTTGAGCAGCAAACCGGATACGATGGGTGAGCCGGCTACCAACAACTCTGAGGAGACTGCCAAGGTGAGCACAGGCCATCCGACGGCTAGAGCAGTCCAGTGTGGGCTTGCGACGGCTGTGATGCACACATTACAGCTGCACGGAGCTTGCTTGATGCGTTGTAGCATGCTTGATGATACTTCCGCGACTCACGCGGCGTCGTTGGCAGCAAGAACCCGTTGATTGAAACCAACAACTGCTGGCACTCACTCCTGCGAGCAGCGGCAGCAGCCTGGCACAGCCGCATTATGTCTTGCGCAAGTTGCGTCCGAAGCAGTGTCGCATGCGATTGCTTCGGATTGCCACAGGCTTCCATAGCTTCGGACTGTGCGCACAATAAGAAGCTGCTGGAATGCTGGATGCCAGCAATCTCGTCTCGTGCACAAATGCCAGCTGCCGCATTATGGTCACAGCTGTATTGGAACTGTCCATGTGGCCCGTATGCAGGACTCATCGTCCACCCCCATCTTCGGCTCGGCGTCCACATTCGGCGGCGGCAGCGGTTTTGGGGGCTTTAGTGGCGTGAGCGCTGGCCAGTCCTCACCAGCAGGTAAACATCGTACATGTAATCATGAGCACATCTGAAAATCCGGCATGATTTTGCTGTATAACCGGCATGGTGCTGACTAGCAGCATAGTCGGCAGCCTGCTGATTGGATTCTGGATGCCAATTCGATATCTGATGCCTGTTTGTCGACAGTGCATCGAGCTCCTCACTGTCACGGTGAAGGTGGCTTTCGGCTCAGAACGGCAGCTTGAGCGTGCAGTTGACAGTTGTTCACCCCTGCTCGCAGCCTTCGGCAGCGGCGCCGCGGAGGGGGCGCCGGCCCGCGCAGAGGCAGACGAGGAGGCTGGCGCCGGCGATGAGGAGGAGGAGTGCGCGGCTGAGTTCAAGCCCATCGTGCAGCTCGATGAGGTGGAGACGCAGGTGAGGACTACAAAACGACTTTTCTTCTGTCTCCCGTCCCGATCCTCTTTCATCCTGTTCAATTTTCAACTCGAGAAACCAATTTATGGGCAGTGAGACATGACGGAGCCGAAGGACTCGCTGCATCACAGTCGGTCATGGGAACGGGAGTGCGCATGCCCGGAGCTGCTGCTCGTGTATCTCGGAGTCTACTCGCGCACTGGCGGCGCCAGCACTGCACATGCTTGTTTGGGACGCCTTGCGCGCTCTGGGGCAGGGCGAGCACGCCATGCAAGCGGGTCGTCGGCATATGATCGCTCATTCATGTGGGAGACGAAACATCATGGCGACTTTCTCGTGGCGCAGACTGGCGAGGAGGGCGAGGAGGCCATGGCCGACTTCAAGTGCAAGCTCTACCGGTGAGCGGCCTGCACATTGCATATGTCGCTGGATCTGCAACATCAGCCAGCACTGCCCTGCTCGTCCTGCCCCCGCCATGCGGCTGAGGTGTATCCAAGACACCAGTTGTCGGCTGCATCCTACAGCTGGCACAGCAAACACAGGCACATAGCCCTTGGCAACTGCATGATCACGCCGATCTGGAGCTGTCCTCAGCATTCCGAAGGCTGATTTCCGCCTGCTGCAGGTACGACCAGGGCAGCGCAGAGTGGAAGGAGCGGGGAGTGGGCCCCGTGAAGCTGCTGCGCCACAAAGAGAACGATCGCATACGCCTGCTCATGCGCCAGGACAAGACGCTGAAGATCCGAGCCAACCACATCGGTGCGCTGCAGTTTGTGTCACCAGAACCTGTGTCACTGCTTGACTAACGCAGCGGATCAAGTGCTTACGGCCTCATCGTTTCATCTCAAGTGCACATGGTGAACTGCATGGCAATCTGGCAGGTCCTTGCAGAGGACTAACGTCTGCCGCAATGCCAGACTATGGCAGAACCAAGCCCGCGCCACTGCAGGCCTTGCAACGCCTGACGAGACCTGATGAGACCTTCGTCTCTGCTGCGCAGTCATGCCGGGCACGCGGATGCAGGAGCACAGCGGCAACGAGAAGAGCATCGTGTGGTCGGCTGTCGACTTTGCCGACGAGCAGCAGAAGACCGAGATGTTCTGCGCCCGCTTCGCCTCGCAAGAACGTGAGCTGCTGTTCATCTCCTCGCTAAACCAAGACATAAGCACTGTGTTTCAACGGCGCTCGCACTTCACTCGCAGAGCTGCGCTCTTGCATGCGACCATCTTCCAGGTGGTCCACGTATTGCATCTGAACAAATGCCTCATGCAGGCCCGATGGGCTTGTTGCCATGTCACATGTGATAACCTGCAGCCGGCAACCAAAGGCTGTGAACAAATGCTGCGCTGCCGCGATCGCAGGCGCCCTGGAGGCCACAACAGTGTTGTCCCTGTGCATGACCTGCAGTGGCTGAATGCTGCTGTGTGCACTATCCTGCAGGCGCCCAGCAGTTCATGGAGGCGCACGCAAAGGCGATGGAGCACAACGACAAGGTGCTGGCCGCGGACGAGGCCGGCGCCGGCGGCGAAGACGGCGGCGAGGATGGTGGTGCAGAGTCGGCGGCGCCCGAGGTCGGAGAGGGCGCCTCCGCCGACGCGGAGGAGGCGCCCGTCAAGAAGGACGAGGTCGACGCCCTCGCCGGGCAGGTAATGCTGCTTTCATTCTGTCACTCTGTCTGGTTTTGGTGCAATGATGCTGCCGTCCAGGGGCGCTGGCCTTGCAGGTCTGCGCATTTTTCAGAAGTAGGTGTCGCTGGTGCATGCAGGTATGGTACCCGGCTCCTGTCTCTGCTGGAGCGGTTTTCGAAAACCTACCTTCAGGGGCATGTTGCTGATTGTTCTCCATCCCGCAAACTCATTGCAGGTGGGCACCGTCAAGGTGGCGGACGACAAGACGCCTGAAACCGAGGACGAGGCGGCGGCAGAGGCAAAGTGACTGCCGAGCATGCGGCAGGGATCACGGGGAACGCAGCGGCAGGGAATGCAGGGGGATGCACAGAGGAGCACATTGTCTGTAGACCCCAAGAGCGTGCTGTGCATGAGCGTGTGGCTGCATGGCTGCAATTGATTGACGGCGGACAGAGAGGGTGCGCTGATGCCCTGTGAAGGAGTGGCAGACACCCGTCTAGAGACAGAGAGGGTGAAACAACAGCCAGTGTTCATGCACGATGGGACACAGGAGTGCCATGTTGCTGAAACAGAAGCACTACGCACATGCCCTTCAGCACTCAGCAGCCCTGTACGCCGGTAAACCCTGAGCTTCAAACGCATGCTGCAAGTACCCTAAACGCTCGCCGAAACCACACTTGCATGGTCCTACTGAACCGCATCGTTGTCACGTCTCACGCTGCAGACCAGCAAGGGCCGGCGCCGAACGTGCAGCCCGTTGATTTTGCCACATGCCACGCGCATCAGCAGCAAACGCGCAACGCAGCTCGCAAGCCTGCGTCACGGGTGTCTGCACACACCAGTACCGATCGTCGCTGCACATTCAAATCCATAGCAAGTTAAGTTGTTAAAGGCTAGGCGGAAGGGTCCGTACTCACGTCCAATCCCAACGGCCAGCTCTTCGCAACGGAGAGCTCTTGTGCAACCTGTCGATCGACATCACAAGGGGTCGATTGGCGAGTCAGAAACGTTCAGCGGGTGAGAAGGGGCACCACGGCACGAAATGAGCCAAGCGGAAGCGGCGGCGTTCCTGGAGAAGTCCAAGTACTATTTGGAGCGTCACCTACAGGTTTGTGGGCTCACTCCGCAGTATCACTGTGATTCGGGCGTGAACAGCGCTGCTTGCGCACTGATCCGCCAGTTTCACGCAGCGGCGTCTGCAGTGCGGTACTGCTGGCCACTGCAAGTCATGCAGCAGTTTTGCTCAGCTCTGTGCTCGCATGGTGATGCTGCGAAGATGAATTTCTGCAGGAGCTGGACAACGCGCTCGATCAAGTGCAGAACGCACCGGACGACGGCACAGCATCCGCCATCATGGTGTGCTTGTCTGGCGGCGGTAATCGGCGCCTTTGTGATGGTTAGTGAGTCCCAGCACAGTTACAGCTGAATATGGTTCAAAGTGAAACACAGCAGGAAACTTGCACAGTTCATGCAGTCAGCGCTAGGTGTTATGCCGTAAGCAAGCCACCTGTTGCCGGCAGCGCCATGGTTTGCTGTGCAAGCGTCGCCAAGCGTAAGAGGACCACTAGAATACGACTGCAACAGCCTCATTGGTGCCCGGCCGTGCGGTGGAACACTCCGAATCAAGGGCGTCAAGCACATAAGCAAGCTCGTCAGATCGCGGCTGCAAGCTGTGTGAGCATGGCTGCAGGCGGGGGAGGTGGCGCGCGCGATGGCATTCCATGACGGCGAGTTGACGGCGCTACAGGGCTGGGCCGGCGGGGCGCCGCTCGCGCAGCGGCCGCCGCCGCCCGTGCTGACCCGTCCGCAGGTGAACAGTCTCGCCAGCTGCCACTCGTGGCTTCACTGCGGCAGCTGCCTGGAGCCATGCGTATCAGCAGGCGTGGCATTTTCTCAGTGCAGTGACTTGTGGTCCACCTCAGGGGTGACGTGTGGTTCGTCATTTCGGCAGGAGGCGGCCCCGGCAGCAGAGGCACGGCAGCCGCAGCACAGCAGCAGCTTCGGCAGCGGCACCGCCTCCCCCTCCAAGCGCATTGACGAGTCGAGGCGCGGCCCTGCCCCAGCGTGTGGTCTCGCTCTGCCTGATCACAGTTTCTGCACGCGATGTTGTCCCACACAACCACAGGCGCAACTGTCAGCTGTGACAGTGCTGCGCGCCTCTGGCACAGCAGCGACGGCTGTCATCCATGCATAACAGGCACCGCGCAACCCTTGCAGCGAGCACACAGCCCAAACCGAGCCGGTTTCGTCATCTGCCTGTCACTTGTTCCTCCCTTTTGCAGGCTGCTCGCCATGGGTGCGGTGCCCACGCTGGGAGGCATCCTGCGCATGCCAGTCTCCAAGTCGCAGCTGACCGCGACAGCATCGCCCGCCGCACGCGAGCTGCTGCGCAGGTGCGGCGCATTCCTGCGAATTGTTTCTGTTGCCTGTGCATCGCTCACACCCTGCGAGCTGCGCTTGACTGTCTCTCAGCCGCAGCACTGCTGGAGACACACTTACAGATGGTACGGAAGCATCGGAGCCGGCGCCGCCTGTGTAGGAAGCGCATGCGGGAAATTTTCCTGACGCCTGCCACATGGAGCAAGTGGAGACGAAGGCCAGCAGGCGCTGATTTGCTGAGCGCGCTGAATGTGCCCGTTTGCGCTGCCCATTTGTGCAGGCGGTTGAACCAGGGGGAGGACAACGGCGTCATTGCCAGCGTAGGCAGCGGCTTGGGCGGATCGCCGCGCGTCTACGACGTGCCCGGCGCCAGCGGCAGCGGCGGCAGCAGCCCCTCCCGCCAGCCCAGCAGCCCCTCCTGGCAGGCGAGGCGCCATCCCAGTCGCACTGTGACTCTCGCAGCGCTGTCAGCAGTGGCGCAGCATGACAACGTCAGCTGGATGTTGCCAAAGCCAGTGGCGAGTGCAAGTGTCTCGTCCATCTCAGACTCTCCGCGGCGCCGCCGCTGCTGCAGCAGCTGTTTTAGCGGGTTGCACTGTGTGCTCTCAGCAACAATCAGTGTTCTCTCTGCTTACACGACAGATATATCTTGAACTGTTTTCGTTGCTACAGGAGGAGCTGCGGTCGCGGAGGCTGAACGCGACGCCCAGCCGCGCCGGGTCGCGGCAGCCGGCGCCGGGCGATGCCGCCGTCAGCAGCGAGCTGGCCGCGCTCTTCGCCAAGCGCCAGAGCATCAGCTGAAGCGCTTGAAATGCGGGAATCATATAGCGCGGCTGGCTCGGGTGGCTGCCGGCATTGGCCACAGCGCCGCTGCTGACAGCGCCGCTGCCGGCGCCGGCCGCAGTCGTCATGCCGACGCCAGCGGCTGCGCTTTCAACCTACGACCGTCAGAGCTCCGCCAGCGGCGGCGCTTTCGGCCTCGTCAGGCAACTCCCGCTCGCCACCGCCACACAGGGCGGTGGACGGTCATGGCCGCTACGGCGCCTCAGCCCGCCTGCACTTGGCCAGCCACATGCAGCAGACGGTTTCCGTTGGGGCTGCTGGGAGAGCGGTGGCAGCCTGCTGCCCGCGCAGCTGCCGGCAGTGCAGCCCGCTGGCAGGCTGTAGTGTAGAAGAGTTCGTGAAGCTCCGCGCGAGTCTTGCCCGCCGACGGGGCAGACCCGGCCTGCTGCTGCAACGCAGTGGACTCTGGCAAGTGGGGCAGCCTTCCGGAGCGTGATGGATATCTGTAGCTGCCAGCGGGCATGACCGCCGATCACCGCGGACTCGCACACGAGGCGGTATGCATCTAGACGTATATGACAGATTGGACCAGTGCTCAAAACAGGTCGTGCATGGGATCGGGGAAAGGGGTTTGAATAGATTGTGGGTGTCGCCTGCCGCAATCAAATATGTTGCCCTCCGCATGATTGATCTAGCTAGTTGTCCAATGCCCAGGCGCGCTTGAAGGTGCACGAAGTGAGGACTTCATTGGACAGAGTTCCTGTCTTGATCACCTTAAACACCTGATTTCCAACTGAATTTGGAGCCTGAACATCCCCGCCGCCTTCAAATTCCCATTTGCACACATCTCCTCTGCAGACGGCAATGCTGCCCGACTAAAACCAGACCCCAGCGCGCCTTTACAGCTGCTGACTACAACAATGCGCACACGCTCAACCAGGTCGAACCCAAGAGTAATCCAGCCACCCTGACGGACTTACACAAGAGCGCCAATGTAATAAGCTGGACGACTTGGCTCCAGCACTACTCTTTGGCAGCAAGATGCCGCCGTCAGGGGTCTGGATAGATACAACCAAGAAAAACTATGAATCACTCTGTATCATGTCAGAGACGCCATCTGCAACAAATGATGTGGCGCTCCCGGCAGCGAGCAGCTGACAGCAAGGTCGTGGGGATGACGGTCCTCGCGTTGCTGCGCCAGGATCAGCAAACCAGCGGCCCTCCGAGGCGGCGCAGGCGCCGCTGCATCTGGGGCGGCCATGCAGCTTCCAGGCCGCAGTGGGAGGCAGGTGCACCCCGCCGGCGCCCCACGCTGGCGCCGCGGCATTTTTTGGTCGCTCACACCGGGCAGACTCTCAGGTATGCCTGCACAACCACAGAAGCGCATTTTCAGATTCAAGTGCATTCAGCTGGCTGTCTGATGAGATAGACCCCGTGGCTTGAGCAGCCGCGGAACGTCAGAGCTCGCTTGCCGCCGACACAGCTCTGTACTGACACACTAGGCTAGTTCACATCATGCAGATCAAGGCTCACAAGCTGCCGTACAAGTACTGGCGGGGTCCCCTGAAGGCAGGTGGGTGGTCCACAGCGACTACAAGGAGAGTCGGCTTGCGTTGTGTGGGAGGCTGACTGAATCTGACCTGCATGTCTCTCGGAAACGGATGTTCCTTGCGCATGCACGCCCGCGGCCTATGACGCGCCCATCACCCCTCAAAGCACCATTGGACGACTTTGCATCAGATCTTCCCGAGTATCCACGACCCCACTGGCCTGGCGGTATCAAACAATACATTTCTTCCAGCCAATACATGCTTTACCGCCGTCACTGACAGATGCGAACGATGCGGGGCGGCACATGACGGCGGCTGAACCCCAATTCTCTACAACCCCCTATCCTCAAAGCAAACCAGCGTACCGAAGCCAGGGACATCCATAGCCCATGTCCGAAGCCAGGGAAATTCACAGCCCATGTCCTCGAGATGCGCCAGAAGAATGGCGACGGCACGAGGCACAACAATCATTGGGCCCACTTTTAAAGGGCGAGTTTGCCAGCTGTGCGGTGCTGTGGCAGCATGCAGCTGCGCAGCCGCGTTAACGATCCTCCTTCATGAAGGTATTGGTTGAGTTCATAGCGACCAATGAAGCGACGCCTGGCGGCTCAGCAATCATTCCTTGATTGCGGTTACTGATGCGTGCAGCCACCAGTCAGCAGGACTGGGTATAGGAGGCGTCTATCTGAGGGTCTCGAAGTGGCCACGCGACCATGCATGGCGCGCCTGGCAGCAAGCGCTTGTCAGCAAGCTCGTGGGACCTGAAGTGCACCCACGTTGCTGCGCCAGGTGCGGCAACGCAACAGCACCGCGGGCGGGGCCGGCGGCCACACCGCCTCGTCGCCCGATGCTGGCTGGCATCATGTCTCATGATCGCGCACAACGCCTTACATCACTTATAGCGGCAGCGGCGCCGATGTCATGCCTCTCAACCGAGCGGGTCACATTCCAGAACGGCAATGGGGAGACGCTTGTAGGCATTCTCACGCTGCCTGACACTCCTGACGTTGCGGTTCTGTGCCACGGCTACACCTCCTCCAAGGACGGCTTCCATCTCGCTGCAATTGCCGAGCGCTTAGCGGCGGGTGGCGCAGCATCCCTCAGGTGATGATGATGATGCACGAGACGTGCATAAGCTCCATACACTGCATATTGGAGTCCTTTCAAATCGTGCTTGCTTTTTGTGACTTGCATGAAGAAAGCTGTAGAATTGCGGGCCTCTCAGAATGCTGTGCCCCTACCCCCAGGTTTGATTACAGCGGCAACGGCGAGAGTCAGGGCGACTTCAAATTCGCCAACTATCCTGCAGAGGTGAGCCGCTCACCGCAAGCCCGTGCAGTGCGTTGTCGGAACGCAAATTCAATGCTTTCAAAGGCTCATCCTCAAACGGCATCCACAGAACGACACAGCGACAAATGATGGCAGGTGGATGAAATGGAGGCGGCAGTCAAGTACCTGGAGTCGCGCGGCAAGCGCGTCTTTGGGCTGCTGGGGCATTCAAAAGGCGGCACGAATGTCATCTCGGCACGACGGCGACGGCGTCCGGATCGTCAATGTGTGCGGCCGCTGCCACCTCAAGACCGGCATTTCAGCGCGCTTTGACGAGGAGACGCTGGCGCGGCTGGAGCGGGAGGGCTCGTTGCAGCTGCCGCACCCACGGACGGGGGCGCCGTACACCCTCACGAGGGAGGTGAGAGCATGTTTTGGCCATGTTGATGCTCAGGTCAAGGGTCGGATCGGCAGCGCTCACAGGTCAGCTGACCACCCGCATGGGTGGTGGATGAGTCTGATGCGGTGGTTGATATCTGATGATCGCACACCTTGCGGCAGCCCTTGTGAGCCAACAGTGCTCTGCATTCAGGACTTGGAGGAGCGCAGGACCACCGACATGATTGCAGCGGCCCAGAAAATCCACCACACGCAGGTGCTGCCGTGGGCTGTCATGACGCTTGCTTGCCTGCACCCATTGCCTCCTTTGCCGAGTGGCTTGCCTGCTTTGCCGAGTCTCCCACACAGACGGCCACGCAAACATAACACAAAGGTGTGACAACCGGACCACATCCGCAGGTGCTGACACTGCACGGCTCAGCGGATGACACGGTGCCCGTTACAAATGGCGAGGAATTTGCCAGGCACATCAAGCAGCACACGCTGCAGGTTGTGGACGGCGCTGATCACGGCTTCTCGCAACACAAGGACATCGCAGTTGAGGCCGCGGCGGCGTTCCTGCTGGAGGGGTTGTCTGCTGCCTAGAGCCGAGGGAGCACATCCTGAGAGTGAGAGATAATTAACTGTGCGCTCCCTCACGAGGCTGGAGATGGGACAGTGGCATTGTAACGATTGTTGCGGGCTGTATTGGCATTGTGAAAGTATAGGCAACAAGCACTCTGTGCCAAGCATGAACTCCTCAGCATGCCGCAGGATTTGCACAGCCGTCTGCCGCCACCATCTTCATGAGTGCGCTGCAGGTCGTCGGTGTGCACGGCGATGCCCTTGCAACCGCTTTGAACCTGCAAAACATGGCCAGCCAGCGGCAGACCCTCTCTCATTGGCACAAGCCGTCGCTGAAGGATTTCAGCTCCGCCGCAGCAATAATATAGCACTTGTTTGCGCCAAGGCAGTGCGCTGCGAGCTGCTGCCACAGAACTCAGGGGACTCACAAGGCGATTTCATTCCCGCTATCGGGAAGCTGCTGGAAAAATCAAGTCGATCAGAACGCGTTCGCACATAGCACGTCGTGTCCGCATATACACTCACACATACTCGACACGATGGCCATGCTCCTAAACAGCACGCAGGTCCTTGCCTCGCGGCAGCTGGTCGCAGCGGCACCTGCTGCACGCCGCAGCAAGGTGATGCAAACATGCGTGCAGTGAACCTGCTGTGGGACCATGCCTGATCCGACACTCGGCACTGATAGTGTCTTTTAGTTGATGCAATCGACTTGGAGTCCATGGTGCTTGCGCCCTGTGTCTTGATGCAACTTTGGACACGTGCATGCGTTGGCTTTCTCGCGGCGAATGAGCCCTTTCCTGCCGCTGAAGTATTGTGCGCATGCAGGTCCGCACCGTCACTCGCGCAGCTTTTGAGCTCGCAGACCTGCCCTACCCTGCGGTAAGCAGTTGCATCGTCCGCTCTGAACGACATACTTGCAGCTATGGCAAGCAGCCTGGTGTCTCGAATGTGGCCTTGCAGTCTTGTTAGTGGTACTTTAGACTCACCAGTAACGTTGGATGTGCAGGACGCCCTTGAGCCGAAGATCTCGAAGGTGCGTGTTGCGGCGGCGCGGCGGCGAACCTTGCCCTGATGTTTGCGGCTGCATGCATCCAGTGCAGTGCCACCCTAAATGCAGTACAGATTCGAACAAGCAATCAGGTGGAGACTTGAACAAAAGTGACTTGGCTGACGTGCAGGCGACGCTGGACGTGCACTGGGGCAAGCACCACCGCACATATATTACCAACCTCAACGGCCAGGTCGAGGGCAGCGACCTGGAGGGCAAGACCCTCGAGGAGGTGACCGTAGCCTCTCACGCAGCACTGTATCGCTGTAGGCACTGAAACTGCGTCAGTCCCTGCGAGTTTGTGGGCTTGCAGGCATTCCTCTTTATGCGGCCGGAGATCTGCTAAAACGTCTGTATCAGCTGCAGAACCGTTCGTGATCGCAGGTGGTGCTGGCCACATGGAACAACGGCAGCCCAAAGCCAGCGTTCAACAACGCGGCGCAGGCGTGGAACCACGAGTTCTACTGGGAGTCTATGAGCCCCAAGTCCGTTGGTGCGTCTGGCCTCCATGATTGGATCCTGCTGACGCAGCAATGCGAACTGCAGCGCAAACTGCGGCTGCCATCTGGCTGCAGCGCGTGGAGAGATGTTCGCAGCGGGCAGCGGCGCCGCTTCTGTTCTGCTAGCAGCAGTACATGCGAGCAGCAGTCCATGTGCACAAGACGGCAACTGGGTGCTGCATCTTTGTTCGATGCTGACGAGCTGCCACCGATGCCCGATGCTGATGTGCTGACACCTTCTTCTCGGCACGACGCAGAGCTGAAGGGCGACCTGAAGGCAGACATCGAGTCCACCTTTGGCAGCGTGGAGGCCTTCAACAAGGAGTTCTCCACCGCGGGCGCCACGCAGTTCGGCTCCGGCTGGGCGTGGCTCGTCGTCGAGGGCGGCAAGCTGGTAATGCATCAAAAAAATAAATGCAAAAAGCTATTCCTGAATGCGTCTTCCTTACGACGACCATTATCTGGAATTGGAAATCAGCTCGCAAAATAAGTCGTTGACACATCCTGATTAATGTGTCTGCAATCTAGGCCATCAAGAAGACGCCCAACGCTGAGAACCCCATCACCAGCGGCGCCAAGCCCATCCTCGTCATGGACGTGTGGGAGGTGCGGCGTCATGCTTCTCGGTTACTCGAAGTTTCTATTGTTGATGTGGCAGAGGAGCAAGCTGGTCAGATCACTGTGCGGATCCGCCAAGTCGTTCAGATGGCTGTGCTGGGCAGTGGAGCTGGCATTGCCGGCGACACGGACTGAGTTGCTGCGGCAATCAGCTGAGCACTGTGTCTGGTCCCCCTTGCAGCACGCCTACTACCTGGACGTCCAGAATCGGCGCCCGGAGTACATCTCCACCTTCGTCAACGAGCTCATCAACTGGGACAAGGTGTGGCTTCAACATGTTCGGGTATGTGTCTTCCAGAGGGAAGCACTGCCCTGCTCTGTGGCTGCCCACTTGCTGTTGCATCAACCCAGCCCAGGGGAATGATGCTGCAAAGTTCCCAGCTCATTTGACTGCTGCTGTGATCCCGCAGGTTGCGGAGCGCTATGCAGCTGCTAAGTGAGGACTTGCGCTTCACGCGGCGGCCGCCGGGGCTGCCAACCCCGAGAAGAAAACCCCCAATCTTTCTGACCGCCCGTTTGACGTCAGCATGTGCATGCGCACGCACTTCGAGTTTGCATTCAGCAATTGAGAGGAGTGGTCTGGCTGTGACCACTGTAATCGCTGGCAATTCACCTCACGACCATGAAACACTAAAAACTCTGCATTCAAATCCGGCACACAATGCACATGACTGGACGCTCTGGTTCACCTACTTATTCCTGCCACATGTTACACCCCGAAAGCCATTGTCTTGCATTCATACGTTGGCAGCTGCTGCGTCTGCCTGCAAGGACACATATTGTCTGTTCAACACAGATGCATTAACGCCAGCAGTCCCCGACTTGAAGCTGGACCACAACCCGGCAGTAACGCACGTGCTCACATGCCATGGTGCGCGCATCTGCTGAGAGCACACTGCACCTTCTTGTGGCCCTCGATGGCAGTCTTGAATTCCTCCAGCGTCTGCTTCACCTTGACGCGGAAGGCGAAGGTCGTCAGCTCCAGCTTGCTCCCGCCCTGCGCCTCCTTGGGCGGCGTGCCTGTGACGACACCACACCACAGTTCATCCTCTGCGCATGCGGTGGCTTCCAGGTCGCTGCTTCACGTCTCCGAGTTTGCTCTTATTCGAGCTCCCCTGTGGCGGCGACCTGTCCGTGAACAGCTTGGGGTCAGTTGTGGCAGCCTGACGGCAAGCAGTCAGATTGCATGATGGAAAAGGCGGCTGCTCACCGGCTGCCTCGGCGCTGCCCTCCTTGCCGTCGGCGGCCGGCGCGGCGGCGGCGTTGTGCACCGCAAAGGTGACGCCGAGGCCGCCGTCCATGACATTGACCGCCATGTCCTCCCACAGGTTGGCGTTGAGCAGCAGCCGCAGGTTGCCGCGCTGCCGCATCACGAGGCGCGCCCGGCCTGCAGGGACAGCGAAGGGTGGTTTCACGACAGCTCTCACTGAAAACTGCACTGGGAACATGTCTGCGCTACTCTGAAGGGACCCGAGCTTGCAGAACATGGAGGCAAGGTCTGCCAAATGCGGTCAGCACACACCATGCTGACAGAAAGCGCATGCAGTAGGTGAACACAGTTTGGCTCCTGCGCATCGACATTGGGGCATGTGGTATCATCTCCTGAGTCCCAGATGGCCAGCGGCGGCGCTTGGCCTAGACCACCGGTACCAGCTTATGCATGCATCAGACGCTGCAGGCGTCCTTTCAGCTGTTGTCATCATCCGCACCGGACTGGCCGACCTTGACGCGCAGCTCGCCACGACCGCGCTCCTTCCAGCCGCCGGCGCTACCAAAGCTGAACAGCGTGCCATCGCCGGAGAACACGGTGCGCTCGCCCTCCTCCCCCGTCTCCACCTTGTCGCCCTCCGCCGCCAGCATCGGCTTGGCCGCGGGCGCCTCCTGCGCTGCGCCTGTTGTGCACAGAGCAAACACCAACCAGTTGCCCACAGAGTGACCGGCTCAGGTCAGGAAGGGAAGCAAGGTCGGGCAGAGGGAGCAGCGTTTGAGTTTGCACAGCAGCAGCCGGATTTGCGGTAGCCATGACAGCGGCAGCGTCAGCCGCACACCTGCTGACGAGCCGCCAAAGACGCTCTGCGCTGGCGTCGAGGCGCCTGCGCCCGCTGACGAGCCGAAGGCAAAGGCGGGCTTGCTGCCGAAGAGGCCGCCAGCAGACTCGCTGCCGCCCGCTGTCGCCAACTGGCTGGCAAAGGCGCCGAAGCCTCCAGAGCCGCTGGCTGATCCTGCATCAAGGCCAAGGCTGCTCGTCAGCCAGCATAAAGCATATGGCTCAAAGGCCACTAAGCACCCAGCGACAACCGCTTGTCAGCCCGTATTTGCAATGCGGACTCAAGGCGCCCGCTCTCCAATTCCTCCAACAGCGCCTTGCCGCACAACACAGCCGGCCCGCTTTGGATCCCTTGCCTCACTCTGCCGGATGAGCAACGTCAATGCATGCTCCAAAGCCTAAGAGTCCGCCACGCACCTGCCAGCGAGCCAAAGCCGCCGCCGACGGACTTGGCGAGGCCGCTGCCAAAGGAGAAGCCGCCTTTGAAGCCGCTGCTGGCGCCGCCACCGTTCTCCGCAGGCTTGTCTGCAGTGCCAGTGGAGCCCTCTGCCGACGGCGCCGATGACGCATTCGCCTGCTCTGCAGGCTTGTCTGCGGCTGCCTGTGCAGGAGACTCCTGCTTGCCCGCGGCAGCCTCCGCCTCGCCGGCTGCCAGTCCGGTCGCAGTGCTGCCATCACCCGTGTCCTCCGCAGGCGCGGCGGCCGCGCCGGGAGCGGGGCTGGTGGCCGCCTCGTCCTTCGTGTCGCTGCCCGCCGCCACAGCGTCCGTGCTGCCGAGCTCCGCCTGCGCGGGGGCCGCGGGTGTCGCAGACGCCTGCGCCACGCCGCATTGCTCTTAGACAGCTTTGCCGTGTTACAGGATCTCACCATGCAATATCATGTGCAGCCTCGGCATGCTTACAGACTGGCTGCAGAAATGCTGCACGGCACCTTTGGCTGTGCGGGCGCTGGGTCCGCTGGCTTTGGCGGCGCCCCGAAGAGCGAGACGCCCGCAAAGGGGTTGGAGCTTGGCGGCGCCGGCGCTGCGGCCCTACCAGCGCCGGCTTCATTCGCGTCTGCGGGCTTTGAGGCCTCCGTGGAGGCGAAACCACCACCGCCGCGCCGCGCTTTGATGATCCTCCTGGTCTTCAGCACATCTTCCGAAGCCTTGGCGAACTGCCCGGGATCCTCCGGCTGCAGGCGATGCAATACAGTCACGTCATGCACTCGCGCTGGGGAAGCGTGATCGTGGGAGCGGTGGCAGCAAGCCCTCCTGCTTGAATTGCCGAATACTCAACACAGTGAAGAGCCCAAAACTGCGGCAATCTCAGGCCGGCGCGCAGCCAAACACAGCAGCTCTGATGCAGGAAGGTCACCTCTGAGTCCTCTTCCTCCTCGTCGCGGGCGCCTTGCCGGTCCTGAGTGCGTTTCTTCGCGCTAGGCTGAAGATGGTCAGTAGGCCGTTTGTTCGAGCTCATCGTGGCCGCTGCAGTCCACGCAAGATGTGGTTACTTCGCACAAGAAGCCGAGTGCCCGTGACAAGCGTAAAACGTTACCAAGCTGCAAACCAGAAATGGCACCACATCCCGAGACATCTGCCTTTCATCCCTTTCAGCGTCACCCCTTTTGGAGCACCGCCCATTGCCATTTGCTGGAGACGCTGCTTTCAGCACGGCAGAGGTTGCGTGGCATTGTTTGGAAGCAGTGCACCGTTCTTCGTTCCTTCACTGTCTTCCAAGCGTGTGAGTGCGGCACGAAGGCTGGTGCGGGCGTCAGCTTGGATGCGGCAGCATCGGCACCAGTGGCACGCCACAGCAGCCCCTCTCTTGCCTTCCAGTCATGCGCTGATCAATCCTTTTATTGCCTTTCTAAGCGGGTGTGTGCAGATCAGGCTTGGAAACCAACAAAGGATACCACTGTGGCATCATGCGGTGGCAAGATGCAGCGGATTCCCGTACCCTTCTTCGTTGATTGCCTGCCAAAGTGGCAACGGAGGCAGGCTTGAAAGGGATGAGGGTCGCTTGTGGCATTTTTGCACCGCCTTTATCGCAATCCAAGCCAATTGATGCCTCCACCGCCGCCGCCGCCGCACGATGCTGCCGCATGCAACTCCGCCAATCTATAAGTTTCCGAGCCCGCATTTGCAGCACCATCGCACCGTCTCACAAGCTCGGGTAGCATGCTTTGTTTGACAAATGAAAAAGGTGCGGCGGCAGCACCGTCGGCCACTTGTTTCGTGCCAAGCAGAAAAGCCTGCAAGCGGGCCACAAGGTGACGGTGCCTCCCATCAGAGCTGCGAAAGTGGCACAAACGAGACGAGCATCACTCAACCCCTTTGTTGTGTTTCAAGCTTTGGGCCACCTGCCGCAGCCACGCCATAATCTTTATTGGCAAACCAAAACACTTTGCGGTTGCAAAACCCGCAGCTCAGGCGAGTCGCCGGCAGTCTCTTGTAAGTTTCAAAGCTCAAGCACGACGGCTTGGGAAGACGATAAGGGGTGCAGGGAGTTGCCTCCACACCCCCTGGTCCATCACGCTGGGGCCTGCGAAACACCCGCAATTGCGCGATGTAACAGCACTGACACATTTCGGGACACTGAGTTAGGGGCTTGGGTGAGCTGGCGACTGTGGGCGCGGCTGTGCTGCGACGACCCGCTGCGCTTTTGTGCGTTGAACTGTACGTGAAGCCACAGCGGCGTCCTTTGTCGCCTTCTAAGCCTGACCTGCCCGCACTTGGAAGGCGATGAAGGATTGATCAGCGCTTGGAAGGCAAGAAAGGGGCTGATGTGGCGTGCCGCTGGTGCAGACGCAGCCTGAGCCAATACTTTATCGTCTCCCGAGTCGATGCCTCGCACCAACCTTTGTGCCGCGCACGCCCGCTTGGAAGGCAATACAGAAATGAAAGACTCCGTGCAAAGACTCACGCATTTGAAGTCGACAGCATTGGCTCATTGGCAGCTGTGCTTGGAGTGCCGGAAGCAGTCGGAAATGAGTGCTTCCTCTCAGGGTTTACGTTTGCTCGGGACCCGGTCCTACAGGCCTGCTGCAGCAGCACTACTGCACCGAAATCAGCAAACTCAGCACCTGACCCTAGCTCTTCAGTATCTGCAAGTACTCACAGTTGTCGGGGCGCTGACAGGCCGACTGCTGAGTGGCACATCGGCTTGAAATTGCCCGAAGAACCGGCTGGCAGCTCGATTACTGGCGTGATCTGCCGCCGTGACACAGCAAAAAGGCCCACCCCGGGCCACCGCAAGGCCTGGGACATGGCCAAGCCAGTCTCCTGCGCGGCGATGCATTCGTCGAATTGAGGGGCAGCAACTCCGTTGCGCGCAGCGCCCTCGGCCTTCAACACCGCGCAGCGCGTGTGCAGCTGCACGCGCTGCATCCAACGCCATGCCCACTCAAAACTTTGGCTGCCCAGCGCCAGAGACCGCACGGCAGGGTCGGGAACATCAAAGATACTCTCCGGACGGCGAGCGACTGGTCGCCGGGTGTGCCACAGCAGAATCTTACTGCACTTGTTGCCCGCTTTGATGTAGCATGCTGGGTGCCCATCTCATCTTGCGAACTACACGCGCAGGTGTTTGCCGGTGAGGATCGACGCCACAAAGACCGGCCCGGACAGCGCGAGGGTGCTGCTGATCAGCGCCCATGGCGGCAAGGGCATGGTGTTTCCCAAGGTGGGAGATGGTCAGGTTCTTCATCACAAACATGCTGTACCCAAACATGCAGCCGGCGCCAGATGCTTTGCGCCCGTAGTCAAGTTCAATTGCATGTTGCAGGGCGGCTGGGAGACAGATGAGACTGTGGAGGCAGCTGCTAAGAGAGAGACGATCGAGGAGGCGGGTGTCCGAGGCACGCTAGAGGTGCGCACCTGTAAGCATTTGTAAGCCTGCAAGCCTGTGGGGCAGCGTCTGCCTGGCGCATCAATGCAGCGCAGGGTTCGCCGTGCTTCCACCGGGGGAGGGCAGTAGGCCCGAGCAGATGCTTGGTGCTGCAGCTGCACTGGCAACCAGCAGCAACACACAAACATGTTCACATGGTAGCTCATGGAGCTGCTGCATGCATGCACTGAACATGGTGCCATCGTCTGTGCAGGACCCAATGCTGGGGGTATTCACCTATTCGAGTGCAAAGGCGTCACGCTTGGCGCTGGCCAGCAAGCCGCGGGGCGTCGCATACATCTTCGTGATGCACGTGCTGGAGGTGCTGGAGAAGTGGCCAGAGGCAGACAAGCGGACGCGCTCCTGGGTGAGGCATTTCTCGACTCGGACTTTGATTCGGCACACACTGTTGCCTGGAAGAGAAGCCCCAGCAGCGTTTGGACGCCATGAGTTGTGCGTGCTGCGCCATTCCTCGAACTTTGCCGGGGTGGAGGTGCCCGGGTTCATGTGCGTCCTGCTAGCAGTAGTGCAGCTCCCTGCTGCTCAAGCCTTCATGACATCTGATGTGACCTGGTCCTGATGCGATGTCCGGTTTGCTGCTGTGCACAGCTGCCGGTGGAGGAGGCGTGCCGGCAGTGCCGCCATGAGTGGATGCGGGAGGTGTTGAGGGCGTGGGCCAAGCGGGAGGGCTGGACCGACCTCGACCTGGGCGAGCCGGCGCCGCACCTGGGCACCGCCGAGATGCTGCCTGCCGCTGGCCTGGTCTCCGCATGAGAAAAGCCTCAGAGCCAGCAGCGTGAAGCGGCAGACAGCGTACCGAGACTCACCAGCCGCTAGGAGGATAAGCATGGCGTTTGCAGCGGCGGATGCACACATGAGAAACTTCTCGTTGACGAATGGGAACAGGCGGCTGCGTGAACAGCTGGCCAGCCTGGCGTCGTGTACAGTGGGAGGAGGAGTTGGACACCGCATTCAGAGTTGATACTGCTGCGGGCCTCGCAGCTGGAATGTCTCTGCCCACCTACCTCTAGATATCGATAACGCTTCATTCAAGGTCATGATCGAACATGGTTTAGGCCAGGCCAAACCGTGACACCTGTACAGCCAAAGTCACAACTTACAAGCCTCCCTTTCAATCGAAATCGAGCAAATTGCTCGGGACGCTGCTTTCAGCATGGCAGAGGTCGCGTGGCATTGCTTGGAAGTTGTGCACGGAGTCTTTCATTACTTTATTGCCTTCCAAGCGGGCGTGCGCGGCACAAAGGTTGGTGCGAGGCATCGACTCGGGAGACGATAACGGATTGGATATGGCTGCGTCTGCACCAGCGGCACGCCACATCAGCCCCTTTATCGCCTTCCAAGCGAGTGCGGGCAGGTCAGGCTTAGAAGGCGACAAAGGACGCGGCTGTGGCTTCACGTACAGTCCAACGCACAAAAGCGCAGCGGGTCGTCGCAGCACAGCCGCGCCCCTAACAGTCGCCAGCTCACCCAAGCCCCAACTCAGTGTCCCGAAATGTGTCAGTGCTGTTACGTCGCGCAATTGCGGGTGTTTCGCAGGCCCCAGCGTGGTGGACCAGACCAGGGGTGTGGAGGCAACTCCCTGCACCCCTTTATCGTCTTCCCAAGCCGTCGTGCTTTGAGCTTTCAAACTTACAAGAGAGTGCCGGCGACTCGCCTAAGGTGCGGGTTTTGCATCCGCAAAGTTTTTGGTTTGCCAAATAACAACTATGGCGTGGCTGCGGCAGGTGGCCCAAAGCTTGAAGGGGTTGAGTGATGCTCGTCTCGTTTGTGCCACTTTCGCAGCTCTGATGGGAGGCACCGTCACCTTGTGGCCCGCTTGAAGGCTTTTCTGCTTGGCACGAAACAAGTGGCCGACGGTGCTGCCGCCGCACCTTTTTCATTTGTCAAACAAAGCATGCTACCCGAGCTTGTGAGACGGTGCGATGGTGCTGCAAATGCGGGCTTGGAAACTTATAGATTGGCGGAGCTGCATGCGGCAGCATCGTGCGGCGGCGGCGGCGGCATTGATTGGCTTGGATTGCGATAAAGGCGGTGCAGAAGATGCCACAAGCTACCCTCATCCATTCCTTTACTGCCTTCCAAGCCTGCCTCCGTTGCCACATTGGCAGGCAATCAACGAAGAAGGGTACGGGAATCCGCTGCATCTTGCCACCGCATGATGCCACAGTGGTATCCTTTGTTGGTTTCCAAGCCTGATCTGCACACACCCGCTTAGAAAGGCGATAAAGGACTGATCAGCGCATGGCTGGAAGGCAATAAAGGGGCTGCTGTGGCGTGCCACTGGTGCCGATGCTGCCGCAATCAAGCTGACGCCCGCACCAACCTTTGTGCCGCACTCACACGCTTGGAAGACAATTGAGGAACGAAGAACTCGGTGCACTGCTTTCAAACAATGCCGCGCAACCTCTGCCGTGCAGGTCCTATCAGTGTGTCTGCATGCTGTCGACTCCAAATGCGCAAAATTTGGGGACGCTGCCCAGCCGAGCACAGAGAGTCCAGGCAGTGAGTCCTGCAGTAAACTTGACGTGCACATCGCGTGTTGAAGCATCTGTGTCTTCCAGCACGTTCGACTCGATTGTAACGTTCAGGGCTGCAGTCCCGGTAGCTCATCCCCCTCCCAGGCTGTCTTTCTGTGAAGTTCTTACGGCAGCGCCAGCTTCCATTGCTGCTCCTGACCGCAATATGGTGATTTGAAGATCTTATTTGAACATCGACGGCGGCGGCCTCGAGTCAAAGAGCTCAGCGACAGCGACAGCTGACCAGGTCCCAGGTTGGCCACGTTCTTTTGGCTTTCGCCGACCAGCAGCCGCGTGCTCTGTCCAGCCACCCACAGGCATGTCAGACGGACTGAACCAGTCGCCCAAGCGGACTCGGCGGCCCAGCTCGAAGGCAGCAGCTGATGACAGCCCGCCTGCTGGTGCAGAGCTGATGGTGAGCATGTGTCTGCCCACCGCAGTTGCATGTGCAGTGATGATCCAGTGCATGCAAGCGTTCCAACCCCGTGGGTCGAGCGCTCTCCTGCTTCTGTGTGGTCTGCCCCTTTGCCTTGGCAGTGTCCGGCCAGCGGCTGCCCAGCTGTCGCCGCAAGTGTGAGCTGTCCATGCTGCCTCTCGATACACATCACAGACTGTGCCCCCTTGGCGTTGAACAGGAGGTAGAGGAGGCCAGCGCTGAGCCAGAAGCTCAGCGTGACGAGGAACTCTGGACCCAGCAGCAGGCGTCCGCATTTCTGGCGGCGTTCCACACGCATGGCCCGGACTGGGACAAGGTGCAGTGTCGCCGTCAGGCCGCCTGTAAAGTTACATCATGGTTGACTCTCGACGTATGCCAATCATCGACATGAAGCTTACCAGTTGAGGTTTCACTGCGCCAATCGCAGGTGTCGGCGGAGGTGGGCAGCTGGCAGACCGCAGCAGACTGCGAGGCGCTGTTCCGGCAGCACCAGGGCTATCTGTCGCTAGACAAAAAGTACCATGTCGGGATTGCCTGGCTGGCCATGGTGCAAGACAGCTTCAATGCTGCCCCCCTGAAGGTAAGAGTCTGCTGACGGAGCCGTTGCTGACCCTCTGGACGCCTCCGGCTCTGACCAAATGCATGCACCCAGAAAGGGGTGGAAGTCCGACACAGGAGAAAACGATCCGACACAGGAGAGAACGTTCCTGAATCTTGTGCTGCAGGGTCGGTCAGAGGTGACACAGAGCGAAGCAGGCGGCGGCGCTGCAGGCGGCAGCATCATCAGCGGTGGCACCAGCACGCCGCAATTTGCAGCCAAGGGGCGACGCACACCTCGCAAACATGTGCCGGATGCCGACGCCAGCACTCCCAATTCCAAGGTGCAGCACGCCTGTGATATCATACGGCACATAACCGAGTGATACACGGCCAAACGTGAGATGTCGACTCTTCATTTCATGCTTCCAAAGCAGGCACTCCCTTGCTGTGAGCATGCCATGCAGACAATTCATGCAACATGACCGCTTGGTGGCTGCACATGCTGAGGAGCAGCATTGCGCACCCACCAGGTGGGAGGCCCGCAGACGCCGAACGGGAAGACAGCCAGCGGCCGGCCGCTGAGGGCGGCGGCCGGCGCCGCGGGCGCAGCATGGGGCAGCCCGACCGCCCAGCTGGTGCGGGACTGGGAGGAGCCGGCGCCGATGTCCTCCGCCAAACGGCGCCGCGTGCAGACAGCTCTGTTTCGGGACGACGACGATGCAACCGCCAGGCAAGCGTCTAGCAGTGCTGCTGATGGCGGAATTGTCCGCTGTCTCCCGCACGGCATGATGTGGGCGTTCATTGCTGCAATGGGGTCATGGCCTGGCAGGAGCCAAGAGAGGGCCTTCATCAAGATATTCCAATTGCCATGAGGAGTGCCCGTCTGTCAGTCGAAAGCGCGCAGCCAAGCCTTGTCATCTGTTGACTGCAGGCAGCCGACGCGGCGCTCAGAGAGGCGCAGCGATGCAGACCAGGCGTTGGGCATCGATGCGCTGCTGTCGCTCGCCTCTGAGGTTCGCGATGACTCAGGGCCCGCTGATGGTGAGTCAGGCAGACATGAGTAGGCCCCAGACAGAGCCGCCTGATATTCCCGCATGTTTCACATACAAGCCCTGTAACTTTGATTATGCGGCATGCTGCAGATTCGCAGTCGGCCAAATGTTGCGTCCACGATGTGCAGGCCCAACCGTCAAAGCAGAGCCGCTCAGCCAGGGCGCAGGCGAGTCACGCCTCACACGCAGCCCCAACACCAAGGTGCGCTCAACACAAACAATCGGAACAGTATGAGCGTGCGACCTCGCTCTCAAGTGTACAAGCAGGAGCGCAAAATCAGCACCCAATTCCCTACTTCTCAGTTGCAGTCGGGCCCCTCCCTGCCGCAGGCCCGGAGCACGCCGAAGCGGCCGGCCGCTGGCCGTGCGGGCCGCAGGCAGTCGGCGGCGGCTGCGGCACAGAACTCGGCAGCGGCGGGTGGCTTCTGGCCCACCATCAGCGGCGCGGAGCGGGAGGCGCTCAACGGGCCAGACTTTGAGCAGCTCGCCGGCATGGACGTCGACGGCGACCTGTACGCCCTGCGGGTGGGTGTCTTTGATTCAAGGGTTTGGCCTGGCTCAGAGAGTGAGTTTTGCCAATGCACGGCATGGACATCGACGGTTGAAGGTTCAGGGTTTGGCCTTGCTGCACCTTGTGCTGCTTCGTCATAGTTGTCCTGCAGCGCCGTACGCCCCCAGCAGACTGCCAGATGGGCTTGAACATCAAACGAACACTCGCCTTGAATAATTGTTCGCCTCGCAGCACTTGGTAGCATGATGCCATCCCTTGACGGATCCACTCTTGTGGCTGCAGGGTGCTCGGCCGCGGCGGCGCCGGAAGCCGCTCCCAGAGAAGCCGCCGCCCATGCTGTCGCCCATCAAGTCCCTGTTCGCGAGCCAGCGGATAGGGCAGGGCAGCGCGGCGGTGACGCTGCCATCGCTGGTCAGCTCGCCGGGCGCGACGTCCCTCCTGCAGCCCGGCGCACCGGCAAAGCTGGGTGCGCAACCGACTGCCGCAAGCCTGTTTCCGGTAGTAGTCAAGCCCATGATGAAAGTATGGCATGCCTGCAGGGGGCACTGAATTTTGCTTGGCTTTTCGCGACAAGGTGCAGATGTGATTTGAAACAAACCGTCAGGCTGCCTTGTGGAGATGTTGGAACATTATTGGTGCCAGTTGCGCATGTTGACCACACTCGCACACTCTCGAGAGGCCTGCATCTCCTGCTGGATCAGGGGCGGAGGGCGAGACGGGGGAGCCGATGACGACGGCGGAGGTGTCTCTGCGGCACTGCCTGTCGGCGCGCACCCGCCGCTGGGTCGCGGCAGAATTTTTCTGCTCCGCCATTGACCGCCCCTACTTCATGCGCTCCGAGCTGCAGGTGTTGAATTTTGTGCTAAGCGTCTTTGCGTTCGCGCTGTGCTCACAAGGAGCCCGAAATGCAAGGGCTTGAGGGTGCTGATGTAGATCTGCATGCAGCACGCATCGTCCATGCTTCAAAGCCCTTGTTGGCGCATCAACCAGCTGCACCCTCATGCTGCACTCCTGCATCTCTTGTGACTGACGGTGCGTGGCATGGCGAACCACAGGAGTTTGCGGTACACGCGGGGCTGGGGCAGGGCGTGCGGCTGACGCGGCGGGAGTGGGGCGCAGTGCGCGCGGCGCTCGGCAAGACACGGCGCCTGAGCCTCGGCTTCCTACGGCAGGAGCGCGCAAAGCTCGAGTCCTACCGCAACATCGTCCGTGCCAAATACGAAGAGGTGCTCGGGCTGAACAGCTGAACCTGGAACATCCCAGGAGTTCTTTGATGGACAGCGGTTCACTGTCAGGGCCTGCGCCGTCCTCAGTTGCTATGTGCCTCCAGCCAATCAGCCCAATTACACCTTCTCTGGCAGCGTCCTCACCTGCTTCCAAACGCAACACTGTTCCCCAAATGCAACACTGTTGCAAACAATGTTGCATAAACCTCTCGAGAACTGCATGCAGGTGGGCAACGAGACTCCGGCAGAGATGCCAAAGCCGCTGTATGTGGGGCAGCGCGTGATGGCGCGGCACCCCATCACCCGCCACCTGCACGACGGCGACGTGCTCACCGTCGCGCCCAACTGCTACAGGTGGCCAAGAATTTACGGCCTTCTTGTGGATCTGCCTCTGCAGCCGGCTGCTGCATGCCGCTCAGAAATCCAACCCCAAATCTGAACCATCTTGCAAGCAGTAATCATGACCCATCTCGATCACCATATACAACTGTGCAAACAAGAGTCAGCAGTCCAGCTCTAGACGTCGCAACTGAATGAACGGGCTCATGAGTCATCTGGCGCTTGGAACTCAGGGTGCAATTCGACCGGCGGGAGCTGGCGGTGGAGCTGGTGAAGGACGTGGACGTGATGCCCATCGACCCGCTGGAGAGCCTGCCGCCCGCGCTGCTGGCCGCCTCCGGCCACCTGCTGCTCAACGGCCGCCGCGCCATCAAGGGCGTCCCCCAAGTAGGGTTTTGTGCCTGCCTGAAACGTGCCGATTCTGGAGGCCGACCCTGGAGGCCCAGGCCGATGCGAATGTCTGGGGATACATAAATGGACTCTTCACATGCTGCTTGGCGCAAACACCTACGACCGCCTCTACATACCTCCGCATCCGCCCGCCGGTGCCATCGTCGTGGGAACACGTGGTGTGAGCGTGCCACACATGCGAGCGCAGGAGCGCGGGCGGCACTCGGGCTGGCACGACGGCACGCCGCAGCGGGGCCCGGCGGCGGGGCGGGCGCAGCAGGAGGCGCGCGCCGCCGCCTCCGAGGCCCACGGCGCCGACCTGCGTGCCCTCGCAGAGGTGCCTTCTCGATCTCGGTCAGAGTCTCGGAATGCAGGGGCTGGCCAGCACATGCGTGTTTGTTTGGCAGATCATGCGTCTGTCCTGGGGGTGCCACCGAGAAAGCCTCGCTAAACCACAGCACTTCTGCCTCGTTTGCATCAGCGACATTCCGTTGCCTTTTCTGTTCATCTGGCTCACTGAAACATACCACATCCCTGCGTTCTGCCACATGTACCCTGCGCGCAGGGCATGAGCGCGCTGGACAAGAAGGAGGCGCTGCTGGTGCAGCTGCGCAACATGAACGACGAGGTGGCGGCCGGCATGCACGCCGCGCCCGGGGGCGGCGAGCTGGGCGCGGACCGCCACACGCCCGGCTTCCGGCGCGCCTACGCCGCCGTCGTCATGCAGGTGCGCAGATGAATCTGCGACGAGACATGATCTTACTCATGTGGTCTGTGCTCTGCGCTGACCATTGAGGACTCTCATGCTGAGCCAGAGGGTTTTCAAGGGCACATCCGTCTGCAGACCCTGTCCTGACGGTAGCTCGCCTTCAACATTCGCTGCAGCTGAAGGCGGTCAATGGGACGCTGGAGGCGCAGTTGCAGCGGCTGCAGCAGGCGGCCGCGTCACCCGCCGTGCCCCTTCTCGCCGCGGCCAGCCCGCCCCGCCCGCAGCCCCAGCAGGTGGCCCCTCTGTCCGGCCCTATTTCGCATTCAACTCCAAACCATCAGCATTTCCAGCACCATATTTGTGCAGCTGTGCTGCAGCAGACTGTCGGCCTGTACTCGCCGCCCAGCTTGCATTTATGGCCCCAGGATGGCAGCAGTGCCAGCGCACTGCTGCCAGCCCGTGGGAGGATTTGACAGAGGGAAACACCCTGCAAGCGCGCAAGATCTGCCATGCTGCAGGTGCCGAGCGCGGTCGCGCTGCACGCGACGGCAGTTGCGCAGCAGCCGCGCCCGGCAGCGGCGCGCGGCTGGGAGGAGGTGTGGGCGGCGGCGCAGCAGCTCATCGCTGCCAAGCTGCGGGAGCCCTCCACAGCCGGCGGCGCCGACCTGCAGGTGACTAGCCGCTCCGGATCCGTCTGCGACTCCTTGCATCTCTACTGCAAGATCGACTACAGGCGTGTCGCCTATAGGTTTGCCTGCCATCCTGGCATTGGAAATCTAGACCAGATGCATCAGGGCATGGGGTGAGAAGGCGCATTGCCAGCCCGATCCTCAGCCCCTGCCGACGCGTGCGCCGCCCTTGCATGTGCCGGTCCTGCCGCTGGCGCTGCAGCCCCCTAGTCCGGTCGTGCGCCGGCCTCATGCAGGGGCCTGCGGACTAACGACACCTTTACATACTCTGCGCAGGAGGGCTCCACAGCGCGCGTCATCTCGGGCTGCGTGTCGCTGCTGATGGTGGTGCAGGCTTCGGCGCAGCAGAACATGGAGCGCGAGACGCTGCTTGGGTCCCTGGAGAAGGCGATGGCGCTGCTCAAGCCGCAGCACCCGTGCAACGCGCCCATCTACGACAGCCTGCAGCGCTCCGTCAAGGTGCTGACGCAGCAGCTGACGGCGTGCTGACGGCGGCGGTTCTGCGCGCGGAAGTGAGGCGGTCGAGGATATGACAGTAATGCCGCACGTCAATTTCTGCTGCAGGAGCCGGGTTGTCTAGCAACAAGGTGCATGTTGGCCGCTTGCAGACTAGCGCCAGTTTGGTGCTGTCCAGTTGGAACCATTTGTTGACCCTTGTGTGCCACATGCCGATGCTCGGCTCGCTCTCAGAAAGTTGTGCTGCTGTTTACCGCTCTACTTCTGAACGGCTATTATCCTGGTTCAAAGACGACCTTGCACGAAGGGCCCTCCTATCACACCAATGGGCATGTGCTTGCTTGGGACCATGCGCTGCTGACAATGACGACAATACATTTACACGATCTGTTAGCCAGCGCTGTCGAATGTCCTCCGCTGTCGCAAGCCGCTGGCAGCACCTGTTCGCAAGTTAGTTTCGGTCGTAACGCCATCGTTCGGCTTGCAAATTGACAGCGGTACTCACTCAGCAATGCAGCCGTCCGTTTACAAAGCAGAAAAGGAGGCGTTTGTCGCAGGACACGCGGGCACGACCCTGCTCGAGATTAATTCTGTTGTGGGAATGGTGCCGCTCGCAACGCTGATCTACTGCAGTTTGGGGCAGCGCACAGCGAGGCAAGCAACTCACGACAGTTCAGATAGGCCGACTGATGTGCCAGATGCAGCTCCAGCCGATATCTCAAAGACTGCTGAGCGCAGCATGCATGCGGGCGCGGCACTGCTGGCGGAATTCAGCGCCATCATCGCCCCTGCCATCGGCACAATGATGGGCGTCATCAGCCCAGAGTGGACTTTCCTGTGCGCCGCGCTCGCAGCTGCAGCACTGCGCGTGCTGGCGCTGCGGAGGCTAGCCTGTCAGCCTGTCCAAGCGCAACAACAGCATGCGGAGTGCATGGCACACCGCCTCGCGCAGACACGGACACAGTAAGTGAGTGGACGTGCTCCAGTGGTCCTGCTGCAACTCCACAATTGCTGTGCCCCCTCTCTATTGCGCCGGAACAACGGCTCTCATCACGAGCGCTTGCATGCTGTCACGAGAGTGCCGACGGCTCAGCTTGTCATTATGCCGCGCAGGTTCGTCAGCAACTACAGGGGAGCGATGATGCTGTGCACTTGTATCGGCATCCTGGCAGTGGACTTCCGCGCCTTCCCGCGGCGCTTCGCCAAAGCTGAGACTTTTGGCACAGGTGCGCCTTGGATCCTTTAACCCGAAGCCTCCTGGCAGGGCTAGTGCAGCAGACTTGATGCGCATCTCCCGGATAGTCAGCAGAGGCTTTTTTTCTTTCAATACCGTGCTAAATCCCTTTGCCCTTCTGCCAGGTCTTATGGACGTGGGCGTTGGGTCTTTCGTTGTAGCGAGCGGCCTGGTGTCGGTCGGCGGCGGCGGCGGGGGGCGCGGCAGGCCCCGCAGCGCCCTCCCACACATCCTGGCGCTCGTTGCTCTGGGTAAGCGTGTCGCGCCCTGGCATTCTCTTTATGATTTGGGGAATGTGAGGCTGCTGGAATGTGAGGCACGCTGCAGCGCCGTCATGCACGTTCACGTAGGGCACGGGGACCATCTGACATGCAGACTTCGATTGAGGAAGTTAGTGGCAACGCCTTCGGCAGGTCTGATGGTCATCCGACTGACTAACTCGTTTCAATATCAATTACTCATTTTCCAATCAACATATCATATGATGGGCGCAGGCTGCGCGCGGCTGGCCACGACGGCCGGCGTCGACTATCAGCACCCGGTCGGCGAGTACGGCGTGCACTGGAACTTCTTCTTCACGCTCGCCGCCGTCAAGGCGCTGACCGCGGCGCTGCCCGTCCCGCAGCAGCACAGCCTGCTGGCAGGTGCGGGCTCGGAGGCGCTGCTTGAGGTTGCTGGCTGTTGTTGAGCGGAAATGCTTGCCGTCGCATCATTGCTTGCCTCACCATATGCCCCTAGCGTCCACCAACATCGCCCGCATTGCCGAATCCATCACGAAGTGCTTCGCCGGTCCATGCACCTGATGCCTGGCAGCCGGGACAGGCAGTCTTCATGCCGAGCCTTCATGCGGAGTCTCGCAAGTGACCGCGGACACAGCTGTGCATGTGCCTCTGGTGCAGGCCTGACAGTGGTGACGGGGCACCAGCTGCTTCTGTCCAGCGGCGGCATCGACGTTGTGCATGCCGAGGCGCGGGGCCCGGGGCTGTTCAGCCTCAACAAGGAGGGCCTGCTTTCGCTGCCGGTGCGCCTCCCTTCTGCCACAGCACCTGCTTGGCTGGGAAACACGTGCTTCAGGAATTTCCTGTTCAGCCTTGGCCCTCCTTTGGTTGGTTGCCATGACCGACACTGCTGACCGCTGCCTTGGCATGCTGGCATGCAGCTACTGATTCAGCTGTCGATGTTTGCGCAGGGCTACTGGGGGCTGCATCTGCTCAGTGCCGGCAGCGCCCAACTATTACAGCGCAGCAGGCGCGCTGCGGCAGACGCCCTGCTGCGGCGGCAACACGGTTCAAATGCAGCACCGACCTTCCGGCTATGGCCTCTGATCAGGTAGGCCTTGGAGTTCCGGTGTCCGAAGTGTCTTGGAACTACCTCACATGCGATTCGCACCGTGGCTTCTGGCGGCCGTAGCGCGCAATACCCTCCTCGGTTTCACCAGATGCAATGTAAATGTGCCGACAGGTGCCTGCTGCAGCTGGCTGCGGCGACGGCAGCGCTGTGGGCAGCCGCTTGGAGCGTGGCGACCTTCATCCAGCCGGTGTCACGGCGGGCCTGCAACGCGGCATACGTCCTGTGGATGCTAGCCTTCAACCTCCAGGCGAGCCGGAATTGCCTCTCGAGACAGCATGCAGCTTGACCATCTGGCCGCTGGCGCTGCCCTTGTGTCAAGCTTCATAGCCGTCACACAAAGCTGCTCGTTGCATGGGAGCAGTCACGTGGATGTATGCTTGGAACCTCTACAGTTCTGTCATGATCACCATCAACGTTCAAGTTGTGGTGTGTGTCTCACGTTCGCTTGTGTCGTCCTGCCCTGCAGGTGCTGACGCTGTTCGCGGCCGCCGACGTCTTCACGCCGGACAGCCGAGTGCGGTTGCTCGATGCGGCCAACCGCTACATGCTGCCGCTGTTCCTGCTGGCGAACCTGCTGACGGGAGCTGTGAACCTGGGCGTGGACACGCTCGCTGTGGGCGACTGGGGAGCGCGCGGCATCGTCGCCGCCTACACCCTGGTTCTTTGCTGTGCCGCAAGTGCTGTGCCGGCTCGGAGACACATCAAGTGATGCGCATGGTGTTTGGTGTTCAAGATGATTTTCACAGTCTCAGTGTTGTATTACAGTTGTCACAGCTATTGTACACAGCGGAAAGGTGCCCATGCACAGCGGTTGTCGTAGCTGCGGCAGAAGCAGCCGGAAGCACGTCGACCAGACACACACCTTCAAAAGCATAAAACCACAACCTGAGACCTCCAGCTGGCACACACAAAAACCCATGTTTACATGTGGGTATCCCCCAGAAAACCTCTGCATGCTTCCGATGAATCGCCCCATGCCTTTATCGACGCTCAGAAGTATTGAGAGACGACATGAACAACGCATCGCCAATCACGCCAGATTTCCACCAGAGCCCGAGGCCCAGCAGCATGCGGGCCTGCGGCCAGGAAGAATGCTTTTCAACCCAGGTCACCACTCAGAATGTGGACGCCCGGGAATCGCTCGCTGAGGCCGGCGACCGCTTCCGCCCTCGCGCTTGGGCAGCCGCGCAGGCATAGCGTCTCCAGGGCCGGCAGGCCGCCCAGCAGCTCCTCGACCTGCAAGATGTATGTTTCTCCTGAACATTCCTGAGAACTGTCATTCGAACCTCACTGCATCGATGTTGTGCAATGATTAAGTGAAACACTGCACAGCCGACCCCACAACAGGCTGCGGCACCCACAGCAGCGGCATCACCAGCACAAGGAGCTCTGGAATATGTCACAATCAGGACGCTGCCGGGCCTTGCCTGCTGCGAAGTCAGGTCGAGGTGCGACGCATCCAGGCGCCTCAGGGCGCGCCAGCCCGCAAGCGCGGACACAGTGGCGGCAGCGGCGGCGGGCTCCGCGCCCGCCGCCCCGCCTGCCGCCGCCGTGCTGCCGGGGCGGCCGCCAATGTCCAGTACCTCCAGCCAAGGCAGCCGCCGCAGCGCCGCCAACAGCGCCTCCGCAAAGCCCAGCCCCCGCACCTGCTGGCCAGATGGGGGTTCCTCAAGTGACGTGCAGGAAGGAAGGAGAAAGGAGTCACAATGTGGTCGGATAGGCCTACTGGGCACCACACCTGCACCACAGTTGCTTGCGTTCGCCAGCTTGATGAGCACTGCCAAGAAGAGGCAACCATGTGCAGGGAAGTGGAGGCGCGGGTGTGACTTTTGTCTGTGACGGCGCAGAGCAAGCGGCTGCAGTGCTCGGGCAAATGCCATGAATGCTGGCATGCGCTGGCGTGCGCAGACACGCACGCGCCTGGAGGCGTGTCAGGCCCCGCAGCAGCGACAGCACGGTGAGCTGCGCCGGCGGCAGCTCGCCGCCAGTGTCGACCGACAGCGTCGCCAGCGCCGGCAACCGTGCCAGGTGCCCGAGCCCCGTTGCCATCACCACACAGCTCCGCAGCTCCACATGCCGCAGGTAAGTGCCCGCCTGCAGGACGCACATTCGTTGCATGTCTGATGGGGTGTTCAGGTCCATGTGACATCAGTGCAATCTTTGTCGCGTCCATCTGATCGTTGCAACAGGCATGCACAGGCATACACGTACATGCAGAACCGGGTTTGAGGCTGACCTCGCCGATGGCGCGCAGCTGCTCCTCGCCAACGAATATGCCGCTCAGGTCGAGGCGGGTAAGGTCCGGCAGCGCCGCGGCCACGCCGGCGGGCGCGGCGGGCGGCGAATCCCCGCCGCCGCCGTTTAGGCCCAGGTGCCGCAGCCGCCGCAGCTCCGCAAGCGCCTGGACACAGATTGCGAGAACATGTAAAGAAGTGTGCATATGCCTGGGTGTAAGCCGTCATGAAAAGGCGATGGGCGGCGACTCCCCGCAGCCGCCGCTCAGGCCGCCGCAGCTGCGCCAGCGCCTGGACACAGAGCACAGACACCTTTCAGGGGTCCTTCGGGTGAGAATTTGTTCGTCATGAATGCGCAAACCGTCATGAATGCGCGACCCACGCTGCGCCGCTGGGTGGCGGTGTGGGAACAATCGTAAAGAGTGCCCGGGCCAGGGCATCAGGGCCAGAGCAGGCACCGTCAGCATTGCTGCAGCGCCCGGTGTGCCAACCAATGAAGCGCCATCGACTAAAAAAAGGAATGCACGACGGGGCGCCGGCCCACCTGCAGCGACTCGTCACCCGACGCCTCCCAGCGCAATGTCAGGACGGAGAGGCCCGACAGGCGGCGCAGCGGCGCGGCGCCGCTTATCCTGGTGCCGCCGAGATGCAGCGTTGTGAGACGGTCGCCCCCGCCGCCGCCGCCCTCTGGGAACAACGCGAACAGCAGCTCGTCCGACACCTGCGCAGCCAGGGCACATCGAGTGGGAATGTCGTGGCAGCCCTCCCCAGCAAAGAGCGTGTGCGGCGACGGCAGGCGGCGTCCCAGGTGAAGCTTCGTCAAGGCAGCCCACGACAGCTGGGGGGCAAGGCAGCCATGCAGCGCCACACCAATTGTTTTTGTGGAGATGCGATGAGTGTTCAGGCGCCGCACCCGGCAGCAGTCGGTGACGGCGAAGCAGGTAAGCCGCGGCAGGTGCGGCAGCAGCCCCAGCAGAGCCCGGTCCCCGATGCGCGCGCACGCCTCCAGCGCCAGCACCTGCCCACATTGCACATCAAGGTCACTCCCGGCACGCCGTTTAAATCACGGCTTTGCAAACGCTGCCGCAGCTGACCCGATTGCGGCTGATGCAGCATCAAATCAAGACTTGTCTTCATGTCCCTTGTCTACATCTGTCGCTGATGGGCAGCGCAAGAGATGCCCAGTATGCATGCTGGGCAACACAAACAGCCTGCAGACCTGCCACCATGGAAGCACGATGGACCATGCTGCTGCCATGGCATCGGACAACCCGGCCCTGCATGCAGCACAGAGGGAGGGCTGGCGATCTCAGTGGTGTCACCTGCATGCGCGTGAGACCGGCCAGGTGCGGTGTGCCGTTTACGGTCAGCTTGTTGCAGGAGGCGATGCGCAGCTCTGTCAGCGTCGTCAGCTGCCCGATGCTCGCCAGCGCCTGCAAGTCGAGCAGCGTGGAGAAGTGGCCAAGAATGCAGTGCACGGGCCACAGTTTCTGAATTCCCTCAGGATCCTCAGCACCGCTCGCAGGCGGCGTCGTATCGCTCCTCGTGGCTGCAGGCTCCTCTGGAGTGCAGAAGCCTCGTGTGCAGGTGAGGCGCTGTCAGACCAAGCGCGGCCATGGCCGTGCAGGCTCACAAATTATGAGCATGTGGGGCGCCACCAGCAGCACTGGCGTTGCCCGCAGCGCGGTGGCATGACCAAAGCCTGGCGTGGCAGCAGCCAGGGGCGTGCGCACCTCATTGGTGATGCAGGGGCGGACGCCGACGGCGCGGTCAGGGTGGCCCACCAGCAGCCGCTGCAGCTGCACGCCAGCCCGAGGCAGCGCCGCCAGGTTCCTGTTACGCACACTGCGGCACCCTGTAGAGAAGTAGTATTCGTCGGGAATTGCGATGCTGAGTCGATCGCAGCAGACCTGGTGCAATGTGCTACCCCACTGTCATGCCACACGACAAGCTTGGCGCTGTGTCGATTCTGCTGCGCTTGACGCTGTTGCTCATGGCGCGGGAGTGCAGCAGCGCAGAGCAAAATCGGTGCACCTGAAAGGTCCAGGGACGTGAGAGCTGGCAGCAGGTCCGGTAGGACATGCAGCTTGGGTTTCAGCGGTCGGAGGAGCGCCAGATTGGTTGCCGCCACCTCACGCCAGCTCCGACACACCTGACACATGTACGCCAGAGGTTCAGCTGTTCCATGCCAGAGCCATAGTCTCACTTTGCCTGTCGGCAAAGCTCCCCAAAGTCCACTATATGAGGTCACTCCTGACATGCATGCACCTCACGGCTGGCATGCATCCCTGAATGGCTGAAGCGGCGCAGATGCTCTGCAGCCTTAGGCACAATGCACGGCAGAAATTTGCAAGGGAAAACAAATCATGATAAAATACGCACCAGGCGGAAGTTGCGCAGCGCCGGCACGCTCAGCAGCGGTAGGACCTCGATCCACAGGCCGTCCGTGAGACGCTCCCACCTGCTGCCCAGCCCCGCCATTTCCTCCTCCAGCGCCGCCGCCATGGCCGCGCTGCTGATGGCTCCGGCCGCGTCGCCTTCACGTGAGGCGGCCGTGGCCGCAGCCGCGGGATCGACGGCAGCTGCGCCGGCAGGCTCGCCGCTCTGGCGCTGCACCGGCCTCCAGACGTTCTTGGTGTGCGGGTGACGCTGCTGCGGGCCATGCCGCCGCTCAGGCCGCCGTGGCTCCTGCTGCTGCTGCTGCTGCTGCTGTTGTTGCTGTTGCTGTTGCTGCCGGTGTTTCTGCGCGCTGGCTGTCTGGCTGGACGCGCCGCCCGCCCTGGGCTTCAGGGCAAGCGTCGCGGCTGCCTTTGCCGCCTTCGCTGCCTCCGTTGCGGCTTGAGTGGTGCAAGCGATGGCAGCTCCGCCGTGGGGCTGCGTTGACTCTGAGTGATGATCATATGGTCCAACCTGCTGCAGCTGGCGGGCTGGCCGTCGATCGGTGCGCGAAGCCTCGCCAGTTTGGTTCTGCAAGCCCTCTGCGGGCAAGCCCTCTGCGGGCAAGGAACGTGTGACTGAAGAATTTAACGATGATACTGATGACCTGAGATCCTTAGATGTACACGAGTTCGCAGGACACTGGGACAGTGGGCGCTGCTGCGGACTTCCGGAACTAGCTGTACAGCAGGATTCTGAAGTTTGCTTGCGTGGTCGATGAGCTCCGCCCTGCTCAGTACCGCGTGTCATGTTGGTTCGCGTGGTGCATAGTGGAGTCGTGTGCGTCTGAGCTTCGAATGCAGGCGGTGTATAGTCTGCACTCGCAAGAGTGATTGCAACGACTGATTGCATGGTATCCGCCCGGAAGCTGCATGACTACACCACGACACTCGATGAGCATCATCGCAGCCGCGTCGGAACGCCGTTCTGGTGCATGTGCTCCTTCACCGCCGAGATCTCCACCTCCCCGCGGTGGAAGATGCCCGCCGCCAGCGCCGCCGAGGCGTTGGTTGCCGTCAGCACCTCCGTGAAGTGCGCTGGGCAGCCGGCGCCGCTGCTGGCGATCACGGGGATGGTGACGGCGTCTGACACCGCCTTCACCAACTCCACGTCGTAGCCCTGCACACAGGAAGCATGCGGCTTGTGAACCCGTCTGCATACGAGGGACCATACCAGTACCTGAATGTGCAGTTGCCTGGCCAGGATTGTACCTTCTTCAGCTGTGGTGGCTGTGACGTCACAACGACAGCAGGGCCATGACCCGCTGTGCTGTGCGTATGATGTATTGCAGCAGGGGTCCAGCGAAAAGGAGCGCATACACAGCAGGGCCGTGAAGCCCTGTGCCTCAAGCTGAGGGCTGTTGCGGCAGGAGCAAGAAGCGAAAGCGCACCGAGTTGGTGCCGTCGCGGTCGATGCAGTTGAGCATGATCTCGCCGGCGCCGAGGCGCTCGACGCCCTCCGCCAGCGTGATGGCGTCGATGTACCCGGCCCTCCCGCCCGCCTTTCACTGTGCACTGCCACCAGCAGTACTGCTCCCCCTCCGGCCCTACGTTTTGCAGGCGCGACAGCATCAGGTCTCCCGATCCACAACGCCAAATGCCAGGGGGACGACGCGGGTTGCAGACTGCCACACCATGTGCACCCCCAAAGCAGACCTTCTGCCGCCACTTCCTCTGCTGGCGATGCCCGTGCTGACACATGCAAAGCAGCTCACCTGGGATGTTGGTCTTCACGCACTGCTGCACGCACTGCGCGGGGTCGGCAACGTACACGCGGCGCGGGTCGATGCTGACCACCACGGCCTGCGCGCCGTAGTGCCACGAGATCTGCTCGATGCTGCTGCCGCCCGTGGCCTTGCCGGACCGCAGCAGCTCCTCTACAACGTCCACTGCGTCGCTGCCAATGGACACCTTGTCCGCGCCCGACCTGCGGGCATAAAAGTCGCAACATGAGCTGCCAGTGTAACGATCATCCATGCATCAGCCCGCAGCAGCACCTCCATCACATCCACGGCGTCGCTGCCTGTAGGTTTAAACGTGACATGCACTGACAGCTGAGATTTGTCCATGCCTTTGACCGCAGCAACTCCTCCACCACGTCCACGGCATCGCTGCATGAAATGCTCAGCAACCTATCTGCAAGAGTGATCAGAAGATCGGCTGCACCTGAAGTACTCGGAGGCGACCTCCAGAGCGCTGTAGGCGGTGCCATTGGAGTCAGTGAAGGAGCGGATGCCGCCGCCCACCGTCAGCGGCACAAAGATGCCCTCCGACGCCTTCTCCAGCACCTGCCGACGGTGTTGCAGCACGATGATTAGCAGCATGGCCGCGAGTTGGGGTATGAGGGCTGCTTGATCTGACCTGGAGGAATGCAAAAGAAGTTCCGCGCCCGAGGCTGTGTTTGGCTGGCGCCCAACGTCATCGTGCCAGGTGCGTTGGCGCTCCTGGAGCACCCTGCTGCTGTGCTGTTCGGGGCATGGGCATATTGTGTTTGTGCAGCTCGGACATATTAGGTCTCTGGGAACAACAGGAGGTTCGCCACACCTGCAGCATGGGCAGGTCCTGCAGCGGGAAGTCGCGGAAGCCGGTAATGTTGAGGAAGCTGACTTCATCGGCGCCCTCCTTGAAGTAGCGCTCCGCCAGCTGCACCGGCTTGCCCAGGTTCCGCACGTCGCCGCCGCTGCTGGTGCCACCCTCCCGCACATCATACTGGTCGCCTGCAGGCATGGAGAGGACGCTCGAAAGCGCTCTGACACCATGCCCTGAGACGGCAAGGGATGACAGGCGGCGCACACAATCCTACGCCCACAACGGTCTCGAGCTGCAGCATGTGTCACAAGCCCAGGCCGACCCCGTCACAACACCACACGTTTGAGCAGTAAAAGGGCTGAATTCCGCTGCACACCTTTGGTGACGACCAGGTCACCAGAGTCGTTGCTGCGCACATCTAGCGCCACCACCACCCGCTTTGCTAGCCTCGCTGAGTGCCCGTCTGCACCAACATAGTACACACAGCATGTGTAAGGCGTGGCCCGTTGATTTCCCGAGCACTGCGGGCCAGCGTGAGTGCCGCAGCCAGAACGCATGACGTAGAGCGGAGAATGCCATTGTCTGTATTCTTTGCACTGACCTGGTCACCAGAGAGCTAACAGCTCCAGACAACATGTCAGGTCAAGTGGCATGACGCGAGGCGACAGCAGGGGCTCGCACTGGACTGCTGCGCCGGCGGCTGGTCGGCGGGCGCCTCGCGCGGCCCGAGGAAGTTGCGCAGGATGTCCAGGCCGGCACCGCCAGACTTTTCCGGGTGGAACTGGGTCGCGTACACGTCGCCCTTGCCGACCACGGAGACGAAATCGCCGCCGTAGTGGCTGGTGGCCAGGGTCCACTCCTCGTTGGCTGCGCTTGGCGTCGCGCGGAAGGAGTTGACAAAGTACACCCGCCGGTCGTCTATGCCCTGCAGCAGCTGCGACGGCCGCCTGCGGACAGACGTGTTTCGGCTGTTGTCTTGCTGCATGGCAGATGCGTCTTCATTGCAGCCTACATGTCTCTGCATGTGGTGCCTTCCCAACGGCCGGTTGACAAGCAGTCGGGCTATCGGTTGCTGAACAAATGGACTGCAGCATAGTATCGCTCGCCCCGGCCTTCGGGAACAATGTGCTGGAAGTCCTCACCTCTGGTTCAGAGTGTTCCAGCCGATCTGCGGCACCGGCGCCCCCGCTGCATAGTCGAACTTTGTCACGCGGCCGGGAACGATGCCGAGGCCCTCCATGCCGCCGTTCTCATCGCTGCCCTCAAACAGCAGCTGCAGCCCAAGGCAGATGCCCAGGTACGGCCGCCCCTCTAGGAGGTAGTCTTTCAAGGCCTCCACATAGCCCTGAACGAGACGATAATAATGTAAGTCGCCGTCAGGCTGGAGCAGTTGGCCAATGCCTGGTAACATTGCGTCTGCAGCCGAGCCTACGCGGCATCAATGATCATGCGGCATCAACCGTCACGCATCTTAGTAGTACAGTAGGGCTAACTTTAGCACCTTCTTCTGTAGCGCTCCAAGCGCCTGACCGCATGCGCCAACTCCCGGGAATATGATCCGCTCGGCTTTTGCAAGATCCGACGGCGAGGTCACCTAATCACAACAGTGACGCACCGACTCACTGCCCCAGGAGCGACCACCTCAGAGCTTTCAAAAATGCAATTCTGCCACCAAGCCGCCGCCATGCAATTTGCGGTGCATGTCGACGGCGGCGTCTGCACAGCAGCCGTCGTTGCAGCAGTTGTCGTCGCGCTACATTGCACTGGACAAGACAGCAATGACAGTGACCGTCACCTCGTGCAGCTCATAGCCCAGCTTCTTGCAGGCGTTGCGGACGCTGCGCACATTGCCGGCGCCGTAGTCTAGCAGGTAGACCTTGTGGTCTGCAGCTGCCAGGACGGGCGCGGCAGCGCGCCGTCGCCGTGGTTGCGACCTGCTGTGGCTTCCACTGAGTAAGGCGGGCTGGTGAAGGCGGTTGGCTCCGAGTTGAGGGGCCATCCAAGTTGCGAGGAGGAAGGCCGCCGGTGTATCAAGGTGCTTTTCGATGGGACGCGGCGCGTTACGCTTCCTGTGTTGCTAGATGAAGCTGACGCTGCTTTGATTGTGCTGTCGAGCTTTATCAGAATGAGCTTGCAGCTTCCTGTGCTTTGCGCATGCGCCGTTCCGGGACGTGGGGTGCTCAAACATGGTGCACACAAAGCAACCGTTTCGTTTGTGTTTCACATCTTTGCGGTTGCAACAAGACAAACATTGGCGTGTTCACTGTGTATTCCATTGCCCTGGCCAAGCAATCGCAGGCGACAGTAGGTTTGTCGACACTCCGATACCTTGACTTGGCGCCGTGAGCTTTGCGCGTATCGACGCCTTGCTCGCAGCGTCCTTCTATCAACGTCTCAGTTAATGTGAAATGTTATTGCGGTCGTTCGGCGTTTAGCGACGCGAAAAACCTTGACGCAAATTGGCGCAGGGCTTGGGGCGCCCTTCAGTCGAGGCAGAAACGAACAGCTCGGCAGGATGGGGAAGTTCGGAATGGGAGGGCGCACCCCCAACTGGGGCGAGGTGAGACGGCATAACGCAGGCCTGCCCGGTGCATTTCATCCACATGGCGTCATCCGCATGGCGCCACTGCTGATGGCTGCACCTTTCCACATGACAGACGATCCACGTCCGACTTGGTGTCATGCGTAGATCATATACATGACCGCCAGCCTGGTGTCCTCTATCTACCTCATGAAGTGGGCCATCGGGCAGCTGGACCCCAACCGCAGCCAGCTGGAGTCGGCGAAAAAACGGCAGAAGGAACTTGAGGCGCAGCTGGGCCGGCCGCTGCTCAAGCTGCAGGGCCTCGAGGCGGTGAGTGGCTCGGGCATCAGCTGCATCAGACCATGTGCTGGAGGCTCGCCACGCTGCTATGGTTGTAACACGCAGTGGCGCCGTGGGAATGCATTCGCGTGGGGTCCGCTGGCCTGCAACAACACTTCGAGAGACCAGTGACTGTTCGCTGGCCCTGCTGTGCGGCAGGCTATTGCCTCGGAGGTCGTCAACCCCGACATGATTGACGTCAGGCTGGCGGACGTCGGCGGCCTCGAGAACATCATCAAGTCGCTGGTGCACATGTTTACCTGTGGACGACAATCCTTGCCTGCCTTAGCAAAGCCACTGCGGGCCTGCCTGCCTGCCTTGGCACAGGCGCTTGCGCAGCTGCACAATGCGCAAACCTGATTTTGGCGGTATCCAGATTGTCAGCGTCTACCGTGCCCACAGGTCGACAACATCATCCTCCCGCTGCGGCGGCCGGACCTGTTCCAGAGCCACCTGCTGCACCAGCCGAAGGGCGTGCTGCTTTATGGGCCGCCCGGCACCGGCAAGACCATGCTGGCCAAGGCGCTGGCCAAGGAGTCGGGCGCCATCTTCATCAACATCCGGGCCAGGTGCGAATGTGTACATGCGCAGCCGAGAATTGCGGTTGCCGACTGCTGCCGAAGCAAGCACGGGCACACAGCAAACAGCACGCAGGAGGTCACACCGTTCTCACAGAGTTCTTGCGTGGGCAAGGGGGATTGGAAATAGCTCTGATTTTCCGTGCATTTGGCTCATGCAGCGTGGTGCAGTCGAAGTGGTTTGGCGACTCGCACAAGCTGGTCTCCGCCATCTTTTCGCTGGCGGCCAAGCTGCAGGTGAGCCTTTTGTTACAGCGACACCAATCAAGTTCGCAGCGCTGCGGCTCCTGACGGCAGGCTGCCGTGCAGTTCATGCAGCCCAATTCCTCAGACGGTGTCAGACAGTGTCAGACAGCGGGCCGCTGTTGCCGTCAGCATGGAGGTGGAGCTCAGTTTTGAGATTTTGGGCAGGATGGCCCATGGCGTAGATGTCAATAATGATTACTGGTGCGTTTCAAGACGGCATGACGTGGTGTTGATACGCTTCTGCAGCCGGCCATCATCTTCATCGACGAGGTGGATGGGCTGCTGGGCAAGCGACGGGAGCAGGACCACGAGGCGACGACGTCCCTGAAAACGGAGTTCATGCAGCTGTGGGTGAGGTCCTCCTGTCTTGTGTAATGCAAAAGGCTGCATGGTTTCCCGCGCCCACAGGGACCCTGACAAGCATTGACATCCGGGCTCCTCTCGTCATGTGCATGACTTGTTCAGCAGTATTGGAAGCGGCGATTGCATCGATTCTCTCCGAAGTCACACTCTCACATCAGGGGCCTGCCTGCGCCTCAGGACGGCTTTCTGTCGGAGAGGCGAGCCAATGTGCTGGTGCTGGGCGCCACAAACCGCATGGCGGACCTCGACGAGGCGGTGCTGCGTCGCTTCAACCTCAAGTTTGCGGTGCGCTGAATCCTTCATGCTGACGCAGCAGTGCACGTTCCACATGGTGTTCCACACTGCTTGTATTTCGCATTCACTTCTCAGGTTTTGACGCTCCAAGTTGCAAGGCCTGTGGTGCAGGCAAGTCGAAAAGGTGATGGCGAGATCCGTCATTTGCAGGTGCCGCTGCCGGACGCCAAGCAGCGGGAGGCGATCCTGCGCGTTACGCTGCAGCGGCACCACGACCAGTCCCCCATCGCCGAGGAACTGCGCGGTGACTCACCGATGGCATCTGGGGAGCGGCCGCTGCAGGTGATTCCTTCATCACACTGATCCTTGCAAAACTAGCAGTGTCGCAGCTCCAAACTGCAGGCTGGCTTGCAAGTCATCTGCTAATCACGCAACCCTATTCGTCAGACAGTGGAGGTGGTGCATGTCTCGGAGGACCACACAGGACGGCGCCGAGCATGTTGGGCCCCGTCAGCTGCACCTGTGTGATGAATGCATGGTTTATGAAAATGGAGTAGGAGGCCCTTTGTTGTATTTCCTGAAAACGTCTAGGCGCCACCCGTCTTTTGGCCATGCAGCGCCGCTGGCCTCCTTTGT
>JAABUM010000693.1_pt1 | contig 56424 bp, 48 predicted proteins | sample 5559161 | NCBI WGS metagenome assembly JAABUM01 (sample SAMN10711868, study PRJNA513369) | rock metagenome | isolation source: Antarctica rocks | place: Antarctica: Victoria Land, Siegfried Peak nord
TTTCACCCGCCGGCATCTGCTCGACCGCCTGGCCGCGCTCCCCGACCTCCCGCCGCCCCACGCCGTCGCCACGGGGCCGCCGGAACGCGTCGCCGCCTAACCCTACAGGCCATTGCGAAATCGACCATTTAGTCGGCGGTCGGCGGTCGGCGGTCGGCAGTGATGGTGCCGCTGATGGGCAATGCCCGATGACATGCCCGCCACGGGCTACCAGTAATCAACTTCTCTCTGCCGACCGCCGACCGCCGACCACGGACTAACCGCCCCGGAGGAACGCATGGTCACAGCGACCACCGAACGCGCCACGCCCGCCCCGCAGACCGGAAGCGCGGGACGCCTCTATCTCACCTGTACCCTCGCCGGGAGGCGCTACCTCGCCGCCGCAGGGGTGGTGCGTGAGGTCGAAGAGGTGAGCGGGGTCACGCCGATCCCCGCCGCGCCGCCGTGGTTGCGCGGGGTGATGAATCTGCGCGGCACGATCATCGCCGTGGCCGACCTCGCCGCCTTCCTCGGCATGGCATCGACCGGCACCGGCGACGAGGCGCTGATCTGCATCACCGGCGAGCCGACCGGTGCCGGTGGCGAGGATCAGTTCATCGCCCTGACGGTTGACGCGGTCAGCACGATCCGCTCCCTCGGCGTGGACGAGTTGCTCCCGCTGACGGAACGCGATCGTGTCGGCATCGACCGCTATCTGGCCGGGCTCTACCGCACCCCGGCGCGCGATGGTGTCGCCGGTGAATTGCTCGGTGTGCTCGACCTGGAGGTATTGCTCGGAGCCTTGCTCGGGGCGCTCGATAGCGCGCTGACCTAGCGAGCGCGCCTTGCCCCGTCATACCGCAGCGGCGCAGCCGCGCGAACGATCGTCCACGCAGGAAAGAGAGGCGAGCAGCAGCATGAACGAAGCGTCAGCGCATCCGACCGGGACACCGGCCACCATCCTCGATGATCTCCGGGTCCGCCTGGCGGGCCTCGTACTCTTGCTGGCCCTTTTGCCGATGCTGGGCCTCGCCTTCCTCCTGCGCGGGGCGATTCAGGGGGGCGAACTCGTCGCCTTCACCGTCGGTATCGCCGTCATCGCCATCGTCGCGGCGCTCCTCGGCGCGCGGCAAATGGTCGCCCCGCTGGCGGCGCTGGAGCACGACCTGCGCGCCATCCCCGCCGATGGACAGGTGCGGATCACCGGGCCGACGCAGATCGCGGCGGTGCGGGAGGCGGTCAATGCGCTGACCACAACGATCGGCGCGGAAGCACGCCAGCACGCCGCACACAGCGGCATCATCCAGACGCAGATCGCGAAGCTGCTGGGGGAGATCGGCAGCGTCGCCGAGGGCGATCTGACGGCGGAGGCGGAGGTGTCCGCCGACGCGCTCGGCCCGGTGGCCGACTCCTTCAATTACATGATCGCCGAACTCCGCCAGATCGTCGGGCGGGTTAATTCCGCCACGCGGCAGGTTTCCTCCTCCACCGACCAGATCCTGACCACGACCGATACCCTCAGCCGCAGCGCCGAGCAACAAGCGGCGCGGATCGCGGATACCTCGGCGGCGATCGAGGAGATGGCCGTCTCGATTCAGCAAGTGGCGGAGAATGCCACCCTCTCCTCCGAGGTCGCGCGCGGCGCACGCGAAGCCGCCGAGGTCGGCACGCGCGCCGTGACCGCCACCGTGGCCGGGATGACCCGCATCCGTGGGCAGGTGCAGGAGACCGCCAAGAAGATCAAGCGCCTCGGCGAGTCGTCGCAGGAGATCGGTCAGGCGGTCCAGTTGATCGAGGAGATCGCGCGCCGCACCAATCGCCTGGCGTTGAACGCCGCGATCCAGGCGGCGATGGCGGGCGAGCACGGGCGCGGCTTCGCGGTCGTGGCCGAGGAGGTCCGCCGCCTCGCCGAGCGAACGTCGCACGCCACCGGGCAGATCACCGCGCTCGTCGGCGCGATCCAGTCCGAGACGACGAGCGCGGTCATCGCGATGGAGGACGGGACGCGCGAGGTGGTCGCGGGGTCGCGGCTGGCGGACGCCGCCGGGCAGAGCCTCGGCGAGATCGACCAGATCGTCGGCCAGCTCGCGGAGCTGATCGAGGCGATCTCCCTCGCCGCCGACCAGCAGGCCCGCGCCTCCGCCGGCATCGCCCGCGCGATGGGCGAACTCTCCCAGGTGACGCAGGGGACCGCCAGCGGGAGCCAGCAGGCCGCCACCTCGATCGCCTCGCTGGCGACGCTGGCCGATGACCTCCGTGAGAGTGTCGCCACCTTCCGTCTCGGGCCGGACGAGCGCGCCAACGGACGCACGATCGGGCCGGACGAGCGCGCCGATGGGCCTGCAACCGCGCAGCCGGGAACGCGAGGACACAGCAACAGCAACGGGTATCACCTGGCCGGGCCGAGCGCGCCGTTGATCGTTAATGGTGCGCCAGAACGGAACTAACGGGCGCGCGTGCCGCCGTCGCCACCGGGAGAATGAGGAGATCATGCAGGAACGATTCAGAGCAGGCATCGAACGCATGGGCAGCGTGCGGCGCTGGCGCGTCGCGACGAAGTTGCTCGTCGCGACCGCGCTCGTCGTGGTCGCGCTGACGATCGTCATCGACCTCCTGGTCGTGAACCGGGTGCAAAGCGCCCTGACGACCCAGGCAACGACCGATGTCACCGGTTCGACCAATTCACTGAAATATCTGCTCGATCAGAAGGGTGCCCCCAACGTCGATAGCACCGGTGTCCTCGCCTTCGGCGCGTGGAGCGCGAACGAGGCGTCGATCATCGAGGCGATCAAGCGCAATACCCTCGCCGACGCGACGATCTATCAGTTTGTGGGCGGCAAGTTCGTGGCGCGCGGGACAACCCTCGGGAGCGGGATGGCCGTCCGACAGGCCACCGAGACGACCCTGAGCGGGCCGGAAACGGCGGCGCTCCTGCGCGGCGAGGGGTTCAGCGGGCAGACGACGATCAACGGGCAACCCTACGTCGCCAACTATCTGCTGATCACCGATGGCAATGGGCAGACACTGGGCGCACTCTTCACCGGCAAGCCCGCCGCGTTCATCGGCGAGCAGACGACGCAGATCACCGGCGCGGTCGCGCTCGTCTCGCTCCTCCTCCTCGCGGCCAGCCTCGCCCTGATCTTCTTCCTCCTCACCCGCCTGATGACCCGCCCGCTGCGCGCGCTCAGTGGCACGGCGGAGCGGATCACCGCCGGTGACTACGGGGTGCGGATGTCGATCGACAACGAGGATGAGCTGGGCGATGTTGCCCGCACCGTCAACACCATGATCGAGCGCGTGACCGACAATGCGCGCGCCCAGGAGGCGCAGAACGCCGCGCTCCAGACGCAGATCGTGAAGCTGCTGGAAGAGATCAGCAGCGTCGCCGAGGGCGACCTGACGGTGGAGGCGGAGGTGTCCGCCGACGCCCTGGGCGCGGTGGCCGACTCCTTCAACTACATGATCGTCGAACTCCGGCAGATCGTCGGGCGCGTCAACACCGCCACCCAGCAAGTCGGCGACTCCACCGACGAGATCCTGGCGACCACCGGCGATCTCAACAACGCGGCGCAGCAACAGGCATCGCGCATCGCGGACACCTCGGTCGCGGTCGAGGAGATGGCCGTCTCGATCGGTCAGGTCTCCGAGAATGCCGCGCGGTCGGCGCGCGTGGCGCGCGTGGCGCGGCGCACCGCCGCCGCCGGTGCCGTGGCGGTGTCCGCCACCGTCGCCGGGATGGGCCGCATCGAGGCCCAGGTGCGGGCGACCGGACGGCAGATCGAGCAACTCGGGGCATCATCGCAGGAGATCGGCGCGATCGTCTCGCTGATCCGCGAGGTCGCGGACCAGACGGAACTGCTCGCCCTCAATGCCGCCATCGAGGCGGCGCTGGCGGGCGAGCACGGGCGCGGCTTCGCGGTCGTCGCCGAGGAGGTCCGCCGCCTCGCCGAGCGCGTCACCGTCGCCGCCGCCCAGATCGACACCCTGGTGAAAGGGATTCAGGCGGAGACGCGCGAGGCGATCGTGGCGATGAACGAAGGACAACGCGAGGTGGTGGACGGGGCGCGGCTGGCGGACGCCGCCGGGCAGAGCCTCGGCGAGGTCGACCAGATCGTCGGCCAGCTCGCGGAGCTGATCGAGGCGATCTCCCTCGCCGCCGACCAGCAGGCCCGCGCCTCCGCCGGCATCGCCCGCGCCATGACCGAGATCTCCGGCATCACCACCGGCACCACCGCCGGCACCCGGCAGGCCGCCGCCGCCGTCGCCGCCCTCGCCGCCCTCGCCGACGACCTCCGCCAGGGCGTCGCCGCCTTCCGCCTCAGCACCGAACCTGACCCGGTGGCGTATACCACAGCCGACACAGCATCCGGCACAGCGGTGCGGGGTCAGGCAGCGCGCGCGGGGGAACTGATCGCCGTGGGTCGCAGCTAATACGCCGGACAGGCGTACAGAAGGCAGCGCCGCGCCGCGCGAGCGGGCGACGAGGAGAGTGAAGGACAACGATGCACGAGAGAATGGCGGGGTGGCGGACGGGCCAACTCCTCGGGGGGAACTGGCGTGTCGCGACGAAGTTGCTGATCGCGACGGCGCTGATCATGGTCGTCCTGACGGTCGTGATCGACATCCTGGTGGTGCGCCAGACGCGTGCCGGGCTGGAGACGCAGTTCGGCTCCGAGGCGGGCACCTCCGTCGCCTTCCTCAAGTTCCTCACCGACCAGAAGGGCACGGCCAACCTGCGGGATGGTCAGCTTCAATTTGGCGGATGGGGCGCGACGAACGAGTTCACCCTGGTGGACCAGACCAAGAATCTCGTCGGGTCCGACGCGACGATGTTCCAGATCAAGGACGGCGAATTCGTTCGCATCGCCACCACCTTCCGCACGAGTAACGGGGAGCGGGCGACCGATACGACGCTCCAGGGTGCCGCCGCCGCCGCACTGAAGGCGGAGAAGAACTATACGGGGCGCTCGATCCTCTTCGGGCAGGAATATATCGGCGCGTACACGCTCGTCCGCGACACCGCCGACCGCCCGGTCGGGGCGCTCTTCGCCGGGCAGCAGACCACCTTCATCGCGCAGCAAGAGACGCGCACGACCGCCATCATCACCCTCACCTCGCTGATCATCCTGATCCTCAGCCTGGCACTCCTCTTCTTCCTGCTGGCGCGGCTCGTCACCCGCCCGCTGAAGGGGCTCGAAGAGGCGGCGGAGCGGATCAGCGCCGGTGACTACGCCGTGCGCGCCCCGGTGACGAGCGACGATGAGCTCGGGCAGGTCGCCGTCACGGTGAACACGATGGTCGATCAAATCGTCGCGAATACGCGCGCCCAGGAGGCGCAGAACGCCGCGCTCCAGACGCAGATCGTGAAGCTGCTGGAAGAGATCAGCAGCGTCGCCGAGGGCGACCTGACGGTGGAGGCGGAGGTGTCCGCCGACGCCCTGGGCGCGGTGGCCGACTCCTTCAACTACATGATCGTCGAACTCCGGCAGATCGTCGGGCGCGTCAACACCGCCACCCAGCAGGTCGGGCGGTCCACCGACGAGATCCTCGCCACCACCGACGTGCTGAATGGTTCCGCCGAGCAGCAGGCGTCCCGGATCGCGGACACGTCGGTCGCCGTCGAGGAGATGGCCGTCTCGATCGGTCAGGTCGCCGAGAATGCCGCCCTCTCCGCGCAGGTCGCCCGCGAGGCGCGCGACGCGGCATCGGCGGGCGCGGTGGCCGTGACCGCGACGGTGGAAGGGATGGGACGGATCCGCAATCAGGTGCAGGAGACGGCGCGGAAGATCGAGCGTCTGGAAGCCTCCTCCCAGGAGATCGGCACGATCGTCTCGCTGATCAAGGATGTGGCCGACCAGACCGGGGTGCTCGCCCTCAACGCGGCGATCCGCGCCGCAGCGGCGGGCGAGCACGGGCGTGGCTTCGCGGTCGTCGCCGAGGAGGTCCGCCGCCTCGCCGAGCGCGTCACCGTCGCCTCCGCCCAGATCGACACCCTGGTGAAGGGGATTCAGGCCGAAACCGGCGAGGCGACCCTCGCGATGACCCAAGGTTCCCAGGAGGTCGCCTCCGGGGTCCGGGTGGCGGACGACGCGGGACGCGCGTTGGCCCGCATCGATACCACCGCGCGCCAGCTCGCGGAGCTGATCGAGGCGATCTCCCTCGCCGCCGACCAGCAGGCCCGCGCCTCCGCCGGCATCGCCCGCGCCATGACCGAGATCTCCGGCATCACCACCGGCACCACCGCCGGCACCCGGCAGGCCGCCGCCGCCGTCGCCGCCCTCGCCACCCTCGCCGACGACCTCCGCCAGGGCGTCGCCGCCTTCCGCCTCGACGATACGGAGCGGATTGTCCCCGTCGCACCTGTCCGCTCCGGTGGTACGGGCGGACGGCGCACACTGGCGAGCGTCGGCGTGGCCGACTAACGGCTCCCAGAACGGCTCCCAGAACGGCTCCCAGATGGAAGGGCGGCGGGAGCGCATAGTCGGGGTGGGCTGCCGATGGACTGAAGTACCCTGGAGGGCAGCCACTCCCGGCTGAATGGCCTCCGGCCACGAAGTACCCATGAAGGGCATACTATCCGCCTGCGCGGACTGGGCACAACTGTAACGAGGTATGTAGTTTCCATCAGCGCTTCGGTTTAGATGGAAGGGCGGCGAATGACAACCACGTATCGGGCAGTAAGGGGGGGCGTGATGGGCGGGCGCGGCAGCGGGCTCGGTGCCCCCGCGTCCGCTGCCGCGTCCGACGCGGGCGCGGCCTGGGCCGAAGTCGTCGCCGCCCGCTGGGGGCTGCACTTCCCGCCGGCACGCCATGCCACCTTGCTCGACCGACTCGGACAGCGTCTCCGCACCCTGGGACTAGGCGATCTCACGGCCTATCGGGGCTATCTCGCGCGGCACCCGCAGGAATGGCAACGCCTCGCCGACGCGCTGATCGTGGCGGAGAGTCGCTTCTACCGCGAGGCCGATACCGCCCGCGCCCTCGCCGAGCAGATCCTGCCGGAACTGCTCGGACACCGCGAGGTCGGTGGCAGCGGGCGGCGCGAATTGGCCCTCTGGAGCGCCGGGTGTAGCACCGGCGAGGAAGCCTATACCCTGGCGATGATCGCGCTGGAAGCGGTGCCACTGGCGGCGAACTGGGAACTCCGCATCCTGGGGAGCGATCTCGGCACCAGCACTATCGCCAGCGCGCGCGCGGGGATCTACGACGCGCGCCGCCTGGCGAATCTCCCCGCAGGATGGCAGGAGCGCTACACCGCGCCGCTGCCGCCGCCCGCCGACGGGGCGACGCGCGTACGGGTGCGCCCGGCACTACGTTTGCCGACGACCTTTCGCCAGCACAATCTCTGCGGCGCGGTCTGGCCGATCGGCGCGCAGGATGTGATCGTCTGCCAGAACGTGCTTTTCTACTTCCGCCGCGAGGAGCAGATGCGCGTCCTCAATCGCCTCTACGATACCCTGCGCCCCGGCGGCACGCTGATCGTGGGCGCGACCGAGCTGCCGACGAGCCCATTCCGTCCGGGCATCGCGCCGCGTCGTCTCGGCGACACCTTTGTTTATGAGCGACCGTGGGGCTACGGTCGCTGAGCGCTACACCCGGCCTGCACGCAGCGGCGAGGCGGGACGACCCAGAGGAGGGACAATGTCCGGCACTGGTAACGGCGACGAATTAGGACTGCTGGTCGCCACCTTCGTCGAGGAAGTGCGACCATTCATCCCCAGCATCCGGCGCGGGATCGGCGGCATCTTCGCCTTGCCTCGCGACACCCAGGGTATCGAGGCCGCACGGCATAACCTCGATACCCTCGCCGGCTCGGCCCGGATGCTGGACCTGCCGCCCGCGCGGCAGCTCGGCGAACTGGCCCAACTCCTCCTCGAAGGCTTCACCGCCGCCGAGCGCGGCGGCGTGCCGGACGAGTCGCAGGCACCGCTGCTGACGATCGTCGAGCACCTCGACGCGCAGATCGAGAGCTTGCTGCACGATGAGGGGCAGGGTCGCGAGCGCCTCGACCGGAGCTATCGCCTGTTGGAGCAGGTGTTGCAGACGGTCGAGGCGGCGGAGGCCGCGCCGCTGCCGCTCCTCGACATCTCGCTCGACGATCTCCTCCTCACCTTGCAGCCCGCCGCGCCCGCCGTCCCGGAGGAGCCGGAGGCGGCCCCGCTCCCGGCGCTGCCAGAGCCGTCACAGACGGAGATCGTGCTGGTGGCCGAGGATGCGGTCGCGCCGATCGAGTGGGGGGCGAAGGAGACGATCCTTTGGAACAAGGGTGGCTGGAACGAGCGCAAGACCGCGTATGGCAACACGGAGTGGGTCTTCCTGGACGAGGAGAGGGGGACCGGCACGCTCGTCCCACCGCCAGGGATGATCGAGGTGCCGACGAACGACGCGGCCCCACCCCTCGAAGCGACCGCCGTGGACGCGCCACGCATCGCGGAGGAGTCGGCGGATACCCCGCTCGTTGCGGCGGCACATGCTGACGTTGACGAACAGCTCGACATTACGCCGCTCGCCGCCCTGTCGCACACTGCGAGCGCGGCGACGCCGAGTGAAGCACGCATAACCACCGGCACGCTCGACGCCCAGGCACTCGAAGAGGCCGCGCTGTTGGCCCTCTCCGAGGATGATCTGGCGCACTATCTGGACCTCACCGACGATGAGCAGCGCGTCTTCCTCCAGGCGCTCCTGGGGGAGATGACCGATTTCGCGACCGATCTGGGGCTCGCCATCGATCCGGCGCTGCAAGCGGCGCGCGATACCGGCGATCTCTCCGCGCTACTCGGCGCGGCGGCGAGCGACACCGGCTCGTTGCCGCCCACGCCCGGCGGGCGCGAGAAGCACACCGACGCGCTGCTCGCGCCGATCGCCCTGATCGCCCCCCGCCGCCCGCAACGCCCGCTGCTGAGCGCGCCGCATGGCGACGGTCCCGGCACCGATCGGTTGCTCGCCACCAACACCACCCCCGCACCCACCGCCAACATGTCGGAGCCGCAAGTTGCCACGCCCGCCGAGATGGACCCCGCGCTCGCGCCGGATGATAACGACGACAGCGTGCTCGCCCTCGCCGACACGGACCACGAGTCCGCCGAGACTATGGTGGCGAATACGGGACACGCCGCAGCAACCGATGTCGAGACCATCGAGAAGGACGAGACCCTAGCGGCCCTCGCCGCGACCGCCGCCGATGCACAGCACGCCCAGGTGGACGATCTGCTGCTGACCGAATATCGCGCCGCCGACCATGCGACGAAGCTCCTCGGCGCTGATTTCACCGAAACCTACGATCTCGCGCGGGCGGCGGAGGATGCGGTGCAGATCCGCGCCGCGCGGCTGGAGTCCGCCCGCCGCAGCCTCAACACCGCCGATCTCGATACCGGCGACGACGACCCGGTGACCGCCGAACCCAAAGCGGAACACGCCGACGGCGTGGGCGCGGCTGGCATCGGTGCCACCATCAGCGAGGAACCCGCAGAGGGGAACTTCCTGGATGTGCTCCTCGATGATGTGCCAGACGACGCTGCGGCCAGCGTCCTCGACGAGGACGACGATACCGATCTCAACTTCGCCGCCCTCCCCGAACTCGACCCGGAGATCGTGGCCGCCTTCGCGCGTCTGAGCGAGGCGGAGGTCAACACCTTCCTGACCCTCGATGGCGAGGCGGCGCTCGCCTTCCTGCGCGAACACACCACCGGCTCCGCAACCGAGGCGGCGATCCGGCACGACGAGGACTCCGCGCCGGTCGCGGCGGCCACGATCGCCAGCGCCGAGGAGTCGACAGACCCCAGCTTCGACCAGGAGATCGTGGAGGTCTTCCTGCAAGAGGCCCAGGATCTCCTGGCGGAGTGGGAAGCCGGCGCGGCGAGCCTGCACCACGACCCCGCCGACGCCGCCCAACTCGCCACGCTGCGCCGCATCGCTCACACCCTGAAGGGCGCGGCGAACATGATGGGCTTCACCCGTCTCGGCGCGGCGGGCGGGCGGGTCGAGGATCTGCTCGATCGGCTCGAAGAGCGCGAACTGGCCGTTGCGCCGCCGATCCTCGCCTTCATCGACGACACCCACCGTTTCGTCCGGCGGGCGAGCGACGTGACCGCCAGGGACGACGACGCAATGCTCGATGCGGAGAGCGCGGCGCTCGATACGCGCCACGAGGCGCTCGTCGCCGCGATCGAGGCGGGTGAAGTGCACGCCCCGCTCGATCGCGGCAGCGACGACACCATAACGGAGGAGGCTATCACCGCGACGTGGGAGGCCACGGACGGCGAGATCGACGGCGAGCTGCTCGACGTCTTCATCCAGGAGGCCGAGGAACACCTGGCCGCCTTCGGGCAGGCGCTGGTCGCGCTCGATCGGCATCCCGATTCGGTGGGGCAGATCGCCGAGGCGAAACGGATCATCCACACCCTGAAGGGGGCGGCGGGGGCGCTCGGCTATCCGGTCACGGCGGCCCTCTGCCATAGCATCGAGGATCTCTTCGGCATGCTCGATGAGCGCGACGATGTCCCCTCGCGCGAGATGCTGACCCTCTGCTTCGACTCCGCCGAGGCGCTGGAAACGCTGGTGCGCGGCATCGCCACCGGACAGGGCGAGGAGCGGGCGCTGGTCACCCCGTTGCGCGGGCGCTATGCCGCCCTGCTGAACCATGCGGGGCGGACACCGCAGGACACGACCGCCGAGGCCATCCCGGAGCGCCCGGAGGAGCCGCGCGCCGAGAGCGCCGCGCGCAGCGTGCGCGTGGACATCGCCCACCTCGACAATCTGCTCAATCTGGTCGGCGAACTGGTCATCAACCGCACGAGCCAGGAACAATATCTCGAACGCCTCGGGCGCACCGTCGCGGAGTTGGGCATCAGCGTGGAGCGCCTGCGGCGGGTCGGCGGGCAGTTGGAGAACCGCTACGAGGTCGCCGAGCTCCTCCGCGATGAGTCGCCGCGCGCGCATCTCACCCTCGTCGGGCCGCGCGAGGAGGGACAGGACGAGTTCGACGCCCTGGAGCTAGACCGCTACACCGAACTGCACCGCATCTCGCGCGAGTTGATCGAGATCGCGGCGGATATCAACACCGCCAGCACCGAGTTCGATGGCCTTTACGATGGCTTCGAGCAGACCCTCGCGCGCCAATCGCGCATCGCGACCGACCTGCAAGATCGGATGATGGAAGTGCGCCTCGTGCCGCTCTCCACGATCGCGGCACGCCTCTACCGCGCCGCGCGTGGCGTGGCGACCCGCCGCGGGCGCGAGGTGGACCTGACGATCGACGGCGAGACGGTCGAGATCGATAAGGTGTTGCTGGAGGAGATCACCGACCCCCTGCTACATCTCGTCCGCAACGCCGCCGACCACGGCATCGAGGCTCCGGAGGAGCGGCGGCGGCGGGGCAAGCCGCCGCGCGGCACGATCCGCCTCAGCGCCGCCCGCGAGGGGAACGAAGCGGTCATCCGTGTCAGCGACGATGGCCTGGGGATCGATCTCGACCGCGTGCTCGACAAGGCGCTGGCGCGCGGCATCATCCGTCGCCGCGACGGGCTGACGCGCGACCAGATCCTGAATCTGATCTTCCTCCCCGGCTTCAGCACCAGCGCGACGATCAGCGACATCTCCGGGCGTGGCGTCGGCCTCGATGTCGTCCGCACCAACGTCGCGCGCCTCAAGGGGACGCTCGGTGTGGCGTCGGAGCCGGGCGTTGGCACCACGTTCACGATCCGCCTGCCGATCATGCTCGCAGTCACGCGCGCGCTGCTCGTGCGGTCCGGCACCCAGACCTTCGCCATCCCCCTGCCGGTCGTGGAGCAGGTCGCGTTCTTCCGCAAAGAGCTTGTCAGCACGATCGGCGAGCGCGAGTTGCTCGATCTCGGCGACACGGCCTACCCCGTGCTCCACCTGAATCGTGCCCTCGGGCTCGCCACGGGCGGCGAACCGGCCCCCGGCGCGCGCGCGCTGATCGTCGGCAACGCCGAGCGCCGGGTGGCGCTGGTGGTGGACGAACTGATCGGGCAGCAAGAGATCGTGGTCAAGCGGCTGGGGCGACACCTCCAGTCGGTCGCCGGGGTGGCCGGGGCGACGATCCTGGGGAGCGGGCAGGTGGTCCTGATCCTCAATGTCCTCGATCTGATCGGGGCAGGGCGAACCGTGCGCGAGGCCCCGGCCCTGCCCCAGCCGCTCCGCTCGCAGGGCACCGCGCACGGTGGGTTGGGCGGCCGCGTGGCGCTGGTGGTGGACGACTCCCTCAGCGTCCGCCGCGTGCTGACGCGCACGTTGGAGCGCGACGGCTGGCAGGTGCTCGGGGCGAAGGACGGGGTCGAGGCGCTGGAAATCCTTTCCTGGGCGCGGCCACAGGTGGCGATCCTCGACATCGAGATGCCGCGCATGGACGGCTACGAACTCCTGGCGCTGATCCGGGGCGGCGCGGAACACCGCGATCTGCCGATCGCGATGCTCACCTCCCGCGCGGGCGAGAAGCACCGGCGCAAGGCGCTCGACCTCGGCGCGTCGGCCTACCTGATCAAGCCCTTCGAGGAGAGCGAGTTGTTGCGGACGTTGCGCGAACTTGGCGCGGCGGCGCGGCAGCAGACGGTCGGGTAAGGGGTGAGGTGGCGGTCAGCGGGCGATAGTTGGCGGCGGGGCGGTGAATGGTCCCACGCCGCGCCATGTGCGCCGCCGCCCCACCGCGTATGGGAACCAGTATGAGCGCGTCCGCGAGTCCCGACGCGCTGCCGGTCCTGTTGCTGACCTCGTCGCCCCTCCTGCGCGCGGCGATCGTCCGACTGCTGCGCGCGGGCGCGACGAACGGGGGGGGCTTCGCGCTCCACGCCATCGTGGCGCGCGAGCACGAATTGGCCCGCGCGCGCATCGAGATCGCGCCGCGTGTCGCCCTCGTGCCGGTGGACACAGCGTCAGGGACAGCCGATGCGCGCGCGCTGGCGCTGATCGCCCGGCTGGTGCGGGAGTGGTCGGTGCCGATCCTCGCGCTGGGACTCCGCGAGGGGGCTTCCATGAGCGAGGAGGGGCCAATCGCCGTCGCCTGCCGCAGACACGGCGCGCTCGAATACCTGTCCCACGCGCGCTGGGCGGACGATCCGGCACAGCTGCGCGCGCGGATCGCGATGGCGGCGCGGATCACGATCCTCCGCCCGCTCGACACCGCCGCGCCGGAGACGACCGTGCGACCTGTCGCGCGCCCGCCTGTGCAAACCGGGGCGCTCGTGGTCGTCGGGGCGTCGGCGGGGGGGCCGACGGCACTGCGGGAACTGCTCGCGGCCCTGCCAGCGCACTTCCCGGCCCCGCTCGTCATCGTGCAGCATCTGCCGCCCCATTTCGGGGCCGCGCTCGCCGCCGATCTCAGCCGTTTCACACAGGGCGGCGTGGCCCTCGCGGCGGTGGGGGACACCCTCGTGCCGGGCCGGTTCCTGCTGGTGCCGGGGCGACAAGCGCTGGTGATCGAAGGCGGGCGCGTCGTGGCCCTCCTCGACGCGATGACCGAGGGGATCCACGGCCAGGCCATCGACCGGACGATGCTGAGCGTCGCCGCCGCCTGCGGCGCGGGCGCGTGCGGGGTCATCCTGAGCGGCATGGGCGAGGACGGGGTGCGCGGCCTCGCGGCGATCAAGGCGCGCGGCGGGCGGACCTTCGGCCAGGATGCCGGCTCGTCCCAGGTCTACGGGATGCCCCGGCGCGCGGCGGAAGCCGGGGTGCTCGACCAGATCGGCTCGCCCGCGATCCTGGGCAATCTGCTCGGGCGCGCGCTGGGCGGCCCGCACCGCAGCAGCACATCCAGCGGACAGCCGCGCGCGGCGTTGTAAAGTCGACCAACGAGGAAGGAGCACGGCGATGGTGGCAACTCTCACACCGGCGAGCGACGCACGACCAGCGGTCGCGGCGGGGCGCTTCGTCCGCTGCATCGTGGGCGGCATGCCCTTCGCCCTGCCGCTGGCGAGCGTCGCCGAGGTGGTGGCGATCGGGACCGCGACCGCGACCGCGCCGCGCGGCTGGATCGGCACACTGGCGCGCAACGAGCGCCCGGTCCCGATCGGCGATCTCGCCTTCCTGCTCGGCTTCCCGCACGCGCCGCTCAATCGCCGCGAGGTGCGCGCGCTGATCCTGCGCGCGAGCGGCACCGACGCGCGCTACGGGGTGACGATCGAGGCGGTCCCGCAGGTCTTCGATGCCGGGGAGACGCGCGCGGAGCCGTTGCCATCCGTCGCGATGTCGGCGCACGGGCTGGTCGCGAGGACGCTCATCCGGGATGGCGAACTGCTCCTCGTCCTCGACGCCGACGCGGTCATCGGTCGCCTTGTGATGGGCATCACGCGCGGGCCGGATGGGCGAATCACCGAGCTGCGCGCCCTGCTCCGGCGCGGCGGCGAACGGTCGGAAGCGTTCCAGGCCCGCGCGGGCAACCCGCCCGCGCCATTGCACGACGAACAAGCGGCGATCCTGCTGGGACCGCTGGAAGCCGCCGATGGCAGCGGCACGGTCGTCCCGGCGCTGCCGCTGCGCTGGATCCAGGAGGTCAGCCCCTGGCAGGCGGCGCGTCCGATCCCCCACGCGCCCGAGGCCGTCAGCGGCATGATCGTCTGGCGCGATCACGCCCTGCCGGTCCTTGACCTGGCGCAACGCCTCACCGGCCTGCCGAGCGATGCGGGTGCCGAGACGCGCCGCCGCCTGCTGATCGTCGGGCCGCAGGGCGGAGCGCCGCGCGGCGCGCTGCTGGTCTCCGCTGTGCGCGGCCTACGCACGCTCCAGCCCGCGACCGCAGGGGCGCAGGACAGCACACCGAACCTCCCCGACTCGAGCATGATCGCGGCCTGGGCGCGGCACGAGGGCGAGGCGGTCGCCCTGCTCGATCCCGCCGCACTCTTCGCCTGAAATCAGTCGGCAGTCGGCAGTCGGCAGAAACGAAAGAGCAAGCCCACTCGCTCACTCGCTGCCGACTGCCGACTGCCGACTTTCCCCCTACGGCTTGGTCGGATCGCTGTGCCCCTCCTCCTCGACCCGCCCGAGGACGAAAAGGAGATCGGACGCGCGATTGAGGAAGCGCAGCAGTTCGGCGTTGGCGATCAACCCCTCATGCAGCAAGCGCGCGACCGCCCGCTCGCCGCGCCGCACGACCGCGCGCGCCAGATCGAGCGCCGCGCCACCGACCGTCGCGCCGGGGATGATGAACTGGTTGGCGATCCGTACTCGCGCCCGGAACGTTTCCAGCGTGGTGTCGAGACGAGCCACATCCTCGGCGGTCATCCGCAGGCCGACCTGCTCCTGGTTCTCCGCCGGCGTCGCCAGTTCGCCCATCAGCAGGTAGAGATCGCGCTGGAGGGCGTGCAATGCCGCGCCGATCTCGGGGTGCGTCACCTGAGCGCGCGCGAGGCCGATCGCGGAGGTCGCCTCATCGAGCGCGCCGATCGCCTCCATGCGCGGCTCCCACTTCGGCACCCGCCCCGCCCCCAACCAACCGGTGTAGCCATCGTCGCCGGTGCGCGTCGTCACCTTCGCATTCCGCTCGGACATCCCGGACTCCTTCATCCTATCGGCCACCGACCCCGCAGCGCGCGTGCGTCGCGTATCGGTCGCCCACCCAGCCACGGCCCCCACCGATATCATCAAACGTGTCCACCCCGATAGCCGCCGCCTTGCCACAGAGTGCTGCGCCAACTGCGGGGACAACCCTACCGACTGGCAGTCGCCAACATCGCGGAGGATGCGAGATAGATTCCGTCCGCGCGTTGGTGCGGTGCGAGGCGTTCGGCGAGCGCGGCCCTGGCACGCTCGCGCTGCTCGTCGTCGAGGGCGTCGAGCCAACGCCGCAGGCCGGTGCCGCGCGCGTCCTGCCAGTACTGCTCCAGATCGGCGAAGCGAAAAACGGCATCATCGCTCTCGGCGCGCGCGGCGATGAAACCCGCCGCTGTCAGCGGGCCTTCGAGGCGTTCGGGGATGTTGAAGGACAGCGCCGAGACATCTTCCAGCTGCATCAAACCCAATCCCGCGAGGGTCGCCGCGAGATCCTGCCCCTGCGAGATGCGCCAGGTCGAGAGGCCGACCCGCCCGCCCGGTTTGAGCACGCGCCGAAACTCGCCCAAGGCTCGGTCCACTCGCGGGAAGAACATGATCCCAAAACCGCAGAGAACCCGATCGAAGTGCTGATCGGGGAAGTCGAGCCGTTCGGCGTCCATCACACTGAGCGCTACGTCCACGCCCCGGTGGGTCGCCTCCTCGCGCGTGAGGCGGACCATCCCCTCGGCGAGATCGACGCCAACGACCTCGCCGGTGGGGCCGACGCGCTCGGCGGCGGGGAAGAGAACCGCGCCGCGCCCGGTGGCGACATCGAGCACGCGCTGGCCCGGAGCGAGCTCGGCCACCTCGGCCAGTCGCCGCCCGAAGTGGGCGAAGCAGCCCGGCCCGGCCACGTCGTAGTCCGGGGCGATCCGGTCGAAGATGGCGCGCGTCTGCGCTTTGTGGGCCGCCGTGGGATCACTCATGGCATCACCCTCCCGTATTGCGACCAGGCCCGGACCCGAACGGCGATTGGGCGTGCCCACGTACCGGCATTGTCGCATAGCCAGTCGAGCGGGCGGGCGCACGATCCCGGGTGCGGATCGAAAAGGCGGCGCACCCCTGCGAGGGGATACGCCGCCACAAGGCACGAAATCGACCGCGTCACTCGGTCGGGACGCCCATGCCCATGACGTGATAGCCCGCGTCGAGGTGGATTACCTCGCCGGAGATGTTGCGCCCGCCCGGCCCGGCCAGGAAGGCCGCCAGCGCGCCGATATCCTCGGTGTCCACGTTGCGCCGCAACGGGGAATTGGTGCGGACGTACTCCTCCATCTTCGGGAAGCCAGGGATCGAGCGCCCCGCGAGGGTCCGCACCGGCCCGGCGGAGATGGCGTTGACGCGGATGTTACGCGGGCCGAGGTCGAACGCCAGGTAGGTGACCGCCGAATCGAGCGCCGCCTTCGCCACGCCCATCAGGTTGTACTTCGGCACCACGCGCTCGCCGCCGAGATAGGTCATGGTGATCACGGTGCCGCCACCGCGCGCCTCCATCAGCGGGGCGGCGGCGCGGGTCAGCGCGACGAGCGAGTAGGTGCTGATGTCCATCGCGGCGGCGAAGTCGGCGCGCTTCGTGTCCGCGAAGAGGCCCGCGAACGATTCCTTCGGCGCGAACGCGACCGAGTGGACCAGCGTGTCCAGGCCACCGCCGAACGCCTCGCCGACCGCGCCGAAGACGCGGGCGATGTCGTCATCGCTGGTCACGTCGCACGGGATCACCGGATACGCGGCATCGAGCGACCCCGCCAGTTCGCGCACCGTCTCCTCCAGGCGCTCCCCCTGATAGGTGAACGCGAGGCGCATCCCGGCATCGTGCAGCGCATGGGCGATCCCCCAGGCGATGCTCCGCTTGTTCGCCACGCCAAAGACCAGACCGGTCTGCCCGTCGAGTTGTCCCATCGAACCCATCCCTCCACACGCTATCTACGATGGCGCGGACACCTTCCCGCGCGCTGCCTGGCATCAGGGCGTATCGCGGGATTGTAACACTCGGAAGCGATTCATTCTGGGTGATAAGGTTACGATACCTCTCACACTAATCGCCTGAAGCATTGGGGATATGGAGCAGCACAACATGAGGAAACACCGCCGTGATCGATACTCTCGACTTCATCCCGTATGAGCCGCATCGCCGCGCGATCGCGGAGATGCTGCGCGAGGCGGCGACGCAACCGCTGGTCATCGGCGCGCTGCTAATCGGTTCGCTCGGTCGTGGGCGTGCCCTCCCCGGCTCCGATGTGGATCTCCTCTTCCTCCTCAGCGTGGGACACGGCACGGAGCGCCTCTTCTACAACCACGAGCGACACGGGGTCGCGGCGGAGTTTCACTTCCGCGATCTGCCCGGAGCGGAAGCACAGCTCGCGGCGGAGCCGACCTGGCTCTACGCCTACCTCGATAGCCGCATCCTCCACGACCCGACCGGTGCGCTCGCCGGACTCTGCGCGACGGCCCGCGAGCGCTTCGCCGCCTATCGCGCCGAACCTGCGCTGAAACACCGCTACGCCTTCGGGGTCGATCGCACGCGCCACAAGCTCCAGGCGGCGGTCGATGCCAACGACGCGCTGCGAGCCGGGGGTGTCGCCAGCACCTACGCCCAGGTGATCGTCAACGGCCTCTGCACGGCGCACGACCGTCCCCAACTCGGCGTGAGCGAACTATGGACACATCTATCCGATCTGGAAGGGCTGCCGGTCGCGCTCGGCGAGGCGCTACAGACGCTCTTCCTCGGCGCGGCGCTCGATCGCGCACGCGCGGGCATCACCCTCTGCGCGTGGATCGTGGAGCGTCTTGGCGGGCCGGTGCTCGATCCGTATCAGGCCAGCGCGCAATAACCGGGCGTATCGTCGCGCCACGCCGATCATCCGGCAGCAAATGCAAGGGGCGGGCCTTACGGCCCGCCCCGGTACGTCCTGATCTGCGCCGCGTGTGTCTACTGCGCGAAGCGGCGACGCGCCATGATCACGCCCAGCGCGAGCAGCAGGCTCAGCCCGACGAGCGAGAGGCCCATCGTCGGGAGGCCGATGGAATGGACCGCCATCCCGCCGCCGCCGGTGTTCGGCAGACCGGGGGCCGCGCCGGTCGTCGCGGCTTGCACGATCAGCGTGCCCATCATGCGCGGGTGGATTGTGCAGATGTAGGTGTACGTCCCAGGGGTGGTGACGGTGACCGACGCGCTCTGCCCCTGTTGCATATCGGCGGTCTTGAAGCCGCCATTGTCAGCGACGGCGTTATGCGGCGCGGTGTCCATGTTGGTCCAGGTCACCGTGTCGCCGACCTGCACGGTGAGCGGCGTCGGGCTGAACGCGAAGTTCTGGATCTTGACACTCGATTGGGCCGCCTGGGCCTCCATCGCCCCGCTGAAGTGAAAAGCGAGTAACAACGCCGGAAGGATCGCGCCAACGAACTGCAATAGCCGTCTCGTCGCCATGCCAGCCTCCTTCTCAGAGTGCTGCCCCCGAGCAGCCCCTACTCTCCACGCCCCGCAAACACTTTCGCTGAGCGTCTGCACTCGTGTACGCCGCGATCCGACGACCGGATTTGCTGGTCGTCCGATGTTACAAGAGCGGTGGTTCGACTTGGGACAAGCTTGGCGATAAGGGGATGCCGGGGTCGTCGAAACAGCCCCGCTATTTCTGGCGGAAGTGCGGGATCACCTCGCGCCCGATGGTCTGAATCGCGGCGAGGATGTCGGGGCCGAGGGGCGGGCCGAAGCTGAGGTGGCGCACGCCGCGATCACGCAGCGCTTCGAGGCGCTCGATCAGGTCGTGTGGGGTGCCCGCGATGCCGATCGCCAGCATCTTGTCGGTCACGAGGTCGCGCGCGCGCTGCGGATCGCGCTCGGTCATGATCGCGTGCTCGATCGGCGTGAAGTCCTCGCGCGTCACGCCGAGCCGCGCCCAGATCGTCGGGCTGAGGGCGTGACCGTAGTAGGCGATCTTGTCTTTCAGCGGTGCTTCGGCGGTCGCGCGGTCGGCTGCGACCGAACACCAGATACAGGCGGCCACATCGATCTCGTCCATCGAACGCCCCGCTTTGTCGGCCCCGGCCCGGATCAGCGGCAGGATCTCGTCGTAGCTCTCCGGCGGGAAGAGGAGGGGCAATGCGCCATCGGCGAGTTCGCCGGTGAGGCCGAGCATCCGGGGGCTGAACGCGCCGAGGTAGATCGGGATACGCCGGTCGGATGGCGGCGGGAAGCGGAGGTAGGCATCGTCGGTCCAGGCGGGGTCGCCGCCACGCTCGCCGCCGAGCGAGGCGCGCAGGGCGAGGATCGCGCGCCGGGTGGTACCGAGCGGCGCGGTCTGCTCCATCCCGATCCACTTCAGGAACTCCGCCGCGCCCGCCGCGAGCCCCAGATGGAAGCGCCCGCCGCTGAACTCGTCGAGGGTCGCGGCGAACATCGCGATCTCGGCGGGGGGCAGGGTGTACGGGTTGAGGATGCCGGTGCCGAGGCCGATCCGCTCCGTCGCGGCGGCGACGGCGGTGAGGATCACCGGGGCGCTCCGCAGGAAGAGATCGTGGCTGACCCAGAACTGATCGAAGCCCGCCTCCTCCGCCGCCCGCGCCAGCGTGATATACTCGCGCACCGGCAGATCATTGTTGAGCCGCAACGAGAATTTCATCGCACTCCCAGATTAGTCGGCGGTCGGCAGTCGGCAGTCGGCAGTAGTGGCGCAGTGCTGGTGAGGGGCGATACCCGATAGCAAACTCACGGCGGAGTACGGGCCACCGGCTACAGGCTTCTTTCTGCCGACTGCCGACTGCCGACTGCCGACTCGCCTACGGCTTCTCGCCCTGATGCGCCGGCAAACTCGGATCATTGCCCCACTCGTTCCAGGAGCCATCATAGTTGTGGCCGGGGCGACCGAGGCGGTCGAGCGCGAAGAGGACGGTTGTCGCGGCGACGCCACCATTGCAGTAGGCGACGATCGGCGCGTCGGGCTGCGCCTCGATCCCCGCGCCGCTCAATACCTCGCGTAGGTCGGCATCGGACTTCCAGGTGTCTTGCGGTGTGAACAACTGCGCGTTGGGGACGAGGACCGCGCCGGGGACGTGCCCCCCCTGCCCGCCGCGCGCGATCGCGCCGGTGTACTGCTCGCGGTCGCGCGCGTCGATGATGATCGCGTCGCCGAGTTCGCTGTGCGCCAGCACTTCCTGCGCGGAGACCCGCCCCTGCCGCCCCGCCCGGGGGGTGAAGGTGGCGGCGGGGTAACCTGGAGCCTCGGTGCTGGTAGGTCGGTCTTCGGCGGCCCACTTGTTCCAGCCGCCATCGAGGATCGCGGCGTTGCCGTGGCCGTAGTAACCGAGCGCCCACCACATTCGCGTGGCGAACTGCGACCCCTTATGGTCGTAGATGACGACGTAGCTCTCGTCGCCGATGCCGAGCACGCCCATCAGCGCGGCGAACGCCTCCGGCGTGGCGAGTTGCGCCGGGATCGGGTCGTCCGGGTTGATGATGTCCGTGGTCCAGTCCACGTAGACCGCGCCGGGGATGTGCGCCGCGTCGTACTCATCGCGCGCGCCGGTATACTGCGCCGACTGCTTGCCCCCTTCGCCGAGGACCGTCTTGACGTAGCCGCGCATGTCCACGATTCGCAGCGCGGGATGGGCCAGGTGCGCGGCGAGCCAGTCGGTTTCGATCAGTGTGCCGGGCCAGTCCAACGTTTCGGGGATCGTCACGTTCTTGGTAGCCATCGCGTCCCTCTCACAAATGATCGTCGCGCTAATCGGCGACGGTGTCGGTGCCGGCGGTGTCGGTTCGTGGCGCGCGCCGCGCCAACCCCAAGGTGCCGAGCCGGGTCAGCAGCTCGGCGTAGACCGTGAACCCGTGATCGAAGTTCTCCAGGCGGAAGAACTCGTTCGGCCCGTGCAGATTCTCGTCCGGCATCTCCCAGGCGAGGAGGATCGTGTCGAGCCCCAGATCGGCCTTGAAGAACTCCGCGACCGGCAGGGTGCCGCCGAGGCGGATCAGCAGCGGATCGACGCCATAGGCGCGATGGATCGCCTCGCTCGCCGCCAGCAACGCCGGATGCTCGGGGTCGATCGCGTAGGCGCGCGACGATCCCGCCACGCTCGTGACGGTGATGGTGACGCCGGACGGCGTGTGCGTGGCGACGTGCCGCTCGATCGCCGCGATCACCGCCGCAGGCTCCTGCCCTGGCACCAGCCGACAGGTGATCTTGGCGTGCGCCTCGGCGGGGATCACCGTCTTGGAGCCCGCGCCCTGGAAGCCGCCCCACATGCCGTTGATGTCGAGGGTCGGGCGTGCCCAGTTGCGCTCCAGCGCCGAGTAAGCCGGGTCGCCGACTGTGCCGCCGAGGCCGAGCGAGGCCGCGTATGCCGCCTCGTCGAACGGTACGGCGGCGATCTCCGCGCGCTCACGCTCGGTGAGCGGTTCGACGCCAGCGAAGAAGCCGTCGATCGTGATCCGCCCATCCGCATCCTTGACACTCGCCAGTACCGTGGCGAGCGCGGCGAGCGGGTTCGGGGCCATCCCGCCGTGCAGGCCGGAGTGGAGATCGCCCGCCGCGCCGCGCGCGTCGAGCTGTACCCCCGCCAGCCCCTTCGAGGCGAGGACGAGTGAGGGCTGCTCCTGGCTCCACATCGCGCTGTCGGCGCTGATCGCCACGTCCGCGCCGAGGCGGTCGCGGAAGGCATCCAGCGCGGCGCGCAACGAGGGCGAGCCGATCTCCTCCTCCCCCTCGAAAAGGAAGATCAGATTGATCGGCGGCGCACCGGCGGTCTGCCCGAACGCCTCGGCCACGGCGATCGGGATCATGAGATTCCCCTTGTCGTCGCTCGCCCCACGCGCGTAGAGGCGCCCGTCGCGGACGGTCGGCTCGAAGGGCGGCGTCTCCCACTCGTCGAACGGATCGGCGGGTTGGGTATCGTAATGGCCGTAGATCAGCGCCGTGGGCGCGTCGGGGTTCGTCGCCGGCCAGGCTCCGAAGGCGAGCGGGTTGCCCGCCGTCTCCAGGAGTTCCGCGTGCGGCACCCCGGCGGCGCGCAGCCGCTCCACGAGCCACGCCGCCGCGCGGCGCATATCCGCGCGGTGCGCGGGGAGCGCGCTGACGCTGGGGATGCGGATCAGCGCGTTGAGGTCTTCCAGCAGCCGCGCCCGATTAGCGGCGAACCACGCCGCGATACTCGCCCCGGTCCCTTGTCCCGCTGTCATCGCCCCTCCTTGCTATGACCCGCGCACAGCATATCCGCCGCACAGGGCCATTATAACGGGAGCGCGTGGGAATCGATGATCGGCGGCGATCTTGCAGGCGCGACCGATCAGCCGTGCGGCAGGGTGACACGCACGGCGGCGTGATCGTCCTGCCCGGCGGGTGCGGTATCGCCGGTCATGTATGGGGCGGCCTTTTCGCGCACGGCGGGCGGGCGGGCGGGGGCCGGGTCGGCGGTCACCAGGCCGTCGCGGTGCAGGGCGGCGACGAGCCCGTACAGCCAGGGGCGCTCGGCAACGGCGTAATCGGGCTTGATCTGCGCCCCGAGCGCGTCGAGCAGCAGACCTTCGTTCGCCGGTTGCGCGCCGAGCGCGCGAAGGATCTGCCCCCGGAAGAAGCGTGCGGTGCTGGTGAACGGGACCGCCGCCGGAGCATCGCCCCGGCCATCGCGGCGACGCGCGCTCTGCTGCTCGACCAGCGCGCCGCCGATCAGGGGTGCCGCGCGGCAGATCGGGCGCAGGGGGCAGATGAGGCAGGCCGGTTTGCGCGCGGTGCAGATCAGCGAGCCGAAATCCATCAGCCCCTGATTCCAGTCGTAGCCGCGCCCGACCGGGACCGTCCGCGCGGCGAGCGCCCAGAGTTGCCGGTCGTTGACGAGCGGCTGCGGCACGTCGGGGCCGAGCAGCACGCGATGGAGGACGCGCTTCACGTTCGTATCGAGGACCGGCACATCCTGCTCATACGCGAAGCAGGCGAGCGCGCGCGCGGTGTACTCGCCGATGCCGGGCAGCGCCAGCAGGGTCGAGACATCGCGCGGCATGGTCCCGGCATACTCCGCCACGACGTGACGCGCGACCGCCTGGAGGCGCACGGCGCGGCTGTTGTAGCCGAGGCCGGACCACTCGCGCAGGACATCGGCGGTTGGCGCGGCGGCGAGGGCTTCAAGGGTGGGGAAACGTTCGAGCCAGGCGTGCCAGCGCGGCAACACGCGCGGCACCTGGGTCTGCTGAAGCATCATCTCCGCCAACAAGATACGGTAGGGATCGCGCGTCTGCCGCCAGGGAAGATCGCGCCGATTCGCGGCGTACCAGTCGAGCAGGCCCGCTTGCAAGGCGGTGATCTGCGCCTCTTCGACCGGGGCGCTGGAAGAGCTGACGCCGAAAGCCTCTGGTGATCGCGCGGCTGATTGTGTCACGAAACTCCTTGCACCGTAATCAGGGAAGGCTGGCAAAAGGGGTGACCGATGTTCATCGATCGGCCCGCTCCCCACCCGTAAGTATACCGCATCCGCGACCCGGCTCATACCGCGAACGAACGCAGGATTCACGCCTGCCAATACAATCGGGCAAGGGTGTAGCAACACCCGAAAACCGATTGATCTTCGGCGGATCGATCGGCTATACTTTCGTTGTGGAAACGGATCGCTACCGATACTGTACCGGTCCGGCTCGGTGGTCGCAGCGTAGCAACGCGCGACCCGCCCGTTCGCGCACGAGACACCGTACCGCTGTAACACCGAGGCTACGCCGTAGCGGCACCGCAACGGCTCCCCGGTCGTAGGGTGGAATGCGACAGTACCAAATCAAGCGAAGCGGACGCGCGAACGCAGTGGGCCAGCCGCCCATCGTCGCGCGTTTTTGCCCCCCCCTTTTCGGCCCACGATGAAGCCCACGGGGGGTCAGGAGACCGGCGCGGCGACGATCCGCGCGATGGGTGCGGCGGACCTACTCGGGCTGCTGCGAATGCGCCGCGGTGGTGCGCGCCTCAATCTGCCCGACGCGCTTGTGAGCGGCTACACCCCCCTGACCGGCATCGCGCGCGGGCGTTGGAACCCGCTCCGTAGCGGGCGGGTACGCACCTACATCGCCGCCGAGGGGCGGATGCCGCGCGCCTTCATCCAGGTGCGCGAGCGGCTGGCCGAGCAGCGCCACAAATGGGATGTCCTCTACCTGGGTGCCACGCGGACGCCGCAGGCCGACTACTCGGCACAACGCGGCGATCTCTGGATAGCACTCCTCGATCACACCACGGCGGCCGCAGGGCGACGCGGCGTGCAGCGCCTTTTCGCCCGCGTGGTGGGGGGGGGCGAGGCGGCGGCGGCCTTCCACGCCGCCGGGTATAGCCGCTACAGCGAAGAGACGATCTACAGCTTGCTCACCCCCGGCGAGCTTCCCGCGCCCACGGCTGCTCTCCCCCTGCGCGAGCAAGAACCGGGCGACACCTGGGCGCTGCACCAGCTCTACACCCTCACCGCGCCGAAAGGGGTGCAATATGCCGAGGCACACACCAGCCATCGCTGGGAGTTGCCGCATTCCCCTTCGGCGGCGATGCGCGGCGGGACGCGCGAGGGGGGATTCGTGGTGGAGCGCGGGCACGAACTCGCGATCTATTGCCGGGTCGCCCGGCGCGGGGGTCGTTCCCGCCTGGAATTGCTCTACGAACCCGCCGCGCGTGAATTGCTCACCTCCACGCTGACGGCGATCCTCCGGTGGCTCGCCCCGGATTCCGGCGAGCGCATCTACTGTACGGTGCGTGATTATCAGACCGAGCTCGGCAGCGCCTTGCGGGATCTCGGCTTCACATATTTGGAGGTGCAAGATGTTCTGGTGCGCTACACCGTGGTCACCGCGCGCGCGCCGGTGGCGGTATCGCGCGAGCGAGCCGCCCGGGAACGACGGCTCGTAGGGGTGCCGGTAGGTTCGCTTCGCTGGCACGGCTTCGCAACCGGGGACGGTTCACACGATGGCGTTGTGCAGGATCAGACGAGGTGAATGACTTGTTGCAATTTAATCGCGCCGAGCAGGATGAAGAGCCAACTATGACGCAGTCGGAGGATTATACACCGGCGCAGAGCTACGAGCGGAAAGGCTACGAGGAAGAGGTTACCGACAACCTCGCCGACCTGCTCAACGCCCTGCCGCCACGCCTGATCGAGCGCTTGCGCCAGCACGATAACCGCGAGCTGGTCGAACTGGTCCTCGATCTCGGGCGCAAGCCGGAGGCCCGCTACGACTGGGGCGAGGTCGAACTCGACGCCGCCGATGTCACGCGCGAAGACCTCGAACATATCGTCGAGCACATCGGCAACTTCGGCGAGGACAATCGCGCCGGGATCGAGCGGACCCTCCATCGCATCTCGGCGATCCGCAATCGCGCGGGGATCGTCGTCGGGCTGACCTGTCGCATCGGGCGGGCGGTCTTCGGCACGATCGCGATCATCCAGGATCTGGTCGAGTCGGGCGAGAGTATCCTGATCCTCGGGCGTCCGGGGGTCGGCAAGACGACGATCCTCCGCGAGACGGCGCGCGTGCTGGCCGATTCCCTCCGCAAGCGGGTGGTGATCGTCGATACGAGCAACGAGATCGCGGGCGATGGCGACATCCCGCACCCGGCCATCGGGCGGGCACGCCGGATGCAGGTGCCGCGCCCTTCGGAGCAGCACGCGGTGATGATCGAGGCGGTAGAGAACCACATGCCCCAGGTGATCGTCATCGACGAGATCGGCACCGAGCTCGAATCGCAGGCGGCGCGCACGATCGCCGAGCGCGGCGTGCAGTTGATCGGCACGGCGCACGGCAACACGCTCGAAAACCTGATGCTCAACCCGACCCTCTCGGACCTGATCGGCGGCATCCAGTCGGTCACCCTCTCCGATGAGGAGGCGCGACGGCGCGGCACCCAGAAGTCGGTGCTGGAGCGGAAAGCGCCACCGACCTTCACCATGCTGGTGGAGATCCAGGCGCGCGACCGCGTGGCGATCCACCGCGACATCGGCGAGGCGGTCGATGCGATCCTCCGCGCTTCGCCGCTCGGCAAGGAGGTCCGCCAGCGTCGCGACGATGGCGAGATGGAGACCTGGCACGATGAGGGCACCCCGCCCGGCGGCGAGCGCACCGGACCGGGTGGACGACGCACCAACGACCGCCAGCAAGGGCAGGGGCGCGGCCCGCAGCGCGGCACCCGCCCGGTCAGCGCCACCGCCCCGGCGAACGCGGTACGGTTGCGCGCCGTGCCGGCGGAGGTCGCGAAAGAAGCGACACAGGGGAGTGCCCTGCCGCTCAACGGCGAAGGGCTGCCCAAGGGGCGCGGCACAGTGGCCAAGCCGGTGCGCTTCTACCCTTTCGGGGTGAGCCGCAACCGCCTGGAGCAGGCGATCACGGCGTTGCGCGTCAGCGCGGAGATCACGCGCGATCTCCGCGACGCGGATATGGTGCTGACGCTGAAGAACTACTACCGCCGCCGCCCGCAGCAGTTGCAGGAGGCGGAGGCGCTCGGCAAGCCGGTCTACGTCCTGCGGAGCAATACCGGCACGCAGATGGAGACGGTGTTGGCGGGCATCTTCGGCCAGCCGGTCGGCGAGCGCGGAGCGCGCCCCGCCGGATACGATACGGAGGACGACGAGGCCGAAGAGAACGGCGAGGATGAAGCGTTGCCACCGCCCGACAAGGTGACCAGCGCGCTCTTCGAGGCGGAGACGGCGGTAGGCTCGGTGATGGACTCGGCCCGCTCGATCGCGCTGACGCCGCAGGTTTCCTACATCCGCCGCCTCCAGCATCAGGTCGCGGAGCGGTATAATCTGGCCTCGCGCAGTCGCGGCAAGGAGCCGCACCGGCGGGTGGAGATTCTGCCGGGCGGCAAGCACTGACGACGAGGACACCGATGAGCGAGGCGGGGGGACGAGCGATGCGAGGGGCGACGCGTGGCTGACAAAGCTACGGCATCGTCCGTACCGCACACCCCGCCCCGCTTCATCGCCTTCGAAGGGCCGGAGGGCGGCGGGAAGTCGACGCAGATCCGCGCGGTGGCGGCGGCGCTCGCCGATCACGGTATCCCGCACCTGCTGACCCGCGAGCCGGGCGGCACCACGATCGGCGAGCAGATCCGCGCGATCTTGCTCGGCGTCGAGAATCGCGCGATGGTCGCGCGCACCGAGGTTTTCCTGCTGCTCGCGGCCCGCGCACAGCACATCGCCGAGGTCATCGCCCCGGCACTGGCGCGCGGCGAGACGGTCCTCTGCGATCGCTTCGCCGGGGCGACCTTCGCCTATCAGGGCTACGGGCGTGGCCTGCCGCTCGACGAGTTACAACGACTACAAACGTTCGCCGCGGGCGCGCTGGTGCCCGATCTGACCCTCCTCTTCGACCTACCGGTCGAGATCGGGCTGGCGCGACGGCAAGCGGCGGGCGACGTGAACCGCCTCGACGCGGCGGGGCCGGACTTCCACCGCCGCGTCCGCGCCGGATATCTGGCGCTGGCGAAGGCGGACCCGGCGCATTGGGTGACGCTCGATGCCACCGCGCCGCTCGCGGTGGTGACGACACGGACGTTGGCGGCGGTTGGCGCGCACCTGGCGCTGCGGCGAGGATGAACGAATGGGCGGGGTGGTCGCGCGGCGAGCACCCTGGTAAGCTATCATCTTGTGCTTCGTGGCGCGCGGCGCGATAGGGGAGAGCGAAGATGAAGCTAGTCATCGCGGTCGTCCAGGGCAAAGACGTCGAAGGGCTGATGAGCGCGCTGCGCGCGGCCAGCTATCGCGCCACGCAGATCAATAGCTCCGGCGGCTTCCTGCGCGAGAATAACGTCACGGTCATGACCGGCGTGGACGACGCGCAGGTGCCGGATGTCTTCCGCCTGATTCACGACAACTGCTATACCCGCACCCAATATGTCAACCCGCTCCTGCCGATCATGGAGCCGGGCGAGTTCTACATGCCCAATCCGGTTGAGGTGCAGGTCGGCGGCGCGACGGTCTTCGTCCTGCCGGTGGTACGTTACGAGCGCATCATGCCGCAGGCGACGAGCGGTGCCCGCGCCGGAGCGGGCGCATAATCGCCGGGCGGGCGACGGACAACGCGAACCAGGGGGAGGCCCGATGACGATTGACGCGATCATCGCGCGCGGATTCCAGCTGCTGCTGGCATTAACAGGCGCGTACACGATCGCCCTGTGGTTCGCGCTGATCGTCTGGACCTTCCGCGATATCGAGTCGCGCAGCCGCAGCGTCGTCGCGCAAATCTTCTCGACCTTGCTGGCGGTCCTCTTCTTCATCCCCGGTGCGCTGATCTATTTCCTCCTCCGTCCCAAGGAAACGCTCGATGAGACGTTCGGGCGGGCGCTCGAAGAGGAATATCTCCTGCAAGATCTCGAAGACCTGAGCCTCTGCCCGAATTGCCATCGCCCGGTAGAGGATGATTTCGTCGCCTGCCCGCACTGTTTCACCGAATTGCGGCATACCTGCCACTCCTGCAATCGGCTCGTCGATGTTTCCTGGTCGATCTGTGCCTACTGCACCGCCGAACTCGTCACCGTGTCCGACGAGGTCGAGGGACCGCCGGTGAAGGAAGAGCGCCCTTCGCTCCTGCCGCTGCCGCTGCGGCTGCTGCGTGAGCGCACGGAGGTCCGCCTCGAACAGCTCCTGACGCCCGAACAGGAAGGCAAACTGCCCGCGGGCCAGCCGAGTTCGTTGATCGCGCGTGAGACGCAAGCCGCCGGGGCCTGGACCGATGACAGCGGCAAGGACTCGTGGTTCCTCAGCCGCGCGCGCGAGGTCTTCGCCACCCCCGCCACGCCGCCACCCGCCCAGCACGAGGAGTCGCACGACCACGTGCATGGCAGTAACGGCAGCGTAAACCCGACGAGCAAGGGGCAAGCACCGACCAAGAACGGCCAACACGCCGCGCACGACGAAACCTGGACCACCGAGGCGGAGCAGACGCGCGTCGAGGCGGGCGAGGCAGCGATGTGGGCCGACAACGAAGATTTGCCGACCGGCGAGATCACCTCGGGTACGATGACGCGCCAGCAACAGACCGAGCGCGTGCCGACTCCTTCGCGCGAATTGTACACCTATCGCCCGGCCAGGAAGAAGCGCCCTACCCCGCCACCTACCGAGAACAACGACGAGTAGCGCCGCGCCACCTGGATACTGACAGGGCGGACGAGGCCCGCAGTTTTATGACTGCGGGCCTCGCGCCGTTCAGAGCCTCCTGCCAGCAGCCTACACACTCCAGGTGCCTTGCAAGGTGCGGGGTGGGCACAGGAGCAGAGCAGGGGGCGGCTCAAGCGATGATCGCCGTCCGCCGCTCGCTCACCCATTCGCCAGTTCCAGCGCCAGCGTCAGCAAGATGTCGGTCGCCTCGGCGATGGCGGGCCAGGGCGCGTCCTCGGTCTCGCAATGGCTCAGGCCGCCGATCGTCGGGACGAAAAGCATCGCGGCGGGGGCGATCCGCGCCAGATACTGCGAGTCGTGCCCGGCCCCCGCCCAGAGGTGCCGCGCGCGATAGCCTCGCTCGGCGCAGAGGATTTCGGCGCGATCCAGGATCGCGGCGGCGAACGGTGTCGGCGGCACGGCCCACTCGATGGTGAGGTCGTAGGTCACGCGCTCCTCGGCGGCGATCGTGTCGAACAGGGCGCGCAGCTCATGCGCCAGAAACGCATCGAGAGCCGCATCCTCGCGCCCGCGCAGATCGAGGCTGAAGGTGACCAGCGGCGGGATGACGTTGATCACCTCCGGCTCCGGCGTCAGCTGGCCGACGGTGGCGTTGATGTCGCCGCGCGCGCGGGCGAGGTCGCGCGCGGCCACGATCATCCGAGCGGCGGCGACCAGCGCATCGCGACGATCGGCCATCGGTGTCGGCCCGGCGTGCGCCGATTGGCCGTGCACCGTCACCCGGCACCAGCGGATGCCGACCACCCCCTCGACGATCCCGACCGTCTCGCCGCTCGCCTCCAGGATCGGCCCCTGCTCGATATGCAATTCCAGACTGGCGGCGATCGTGCCCGGTCGCGCCAACTCGTCGCCGCGATAGCCGATGCGCGTCAACTCCGCGCCGAAGGTCAACCCGTCGCGATCAACGCGCGCATCGATCCAGTCGCGCGCGAACGCCCCGACGAAGCCGCCGGAGGCGAGCATCGCCGGGGTGAAGCGCGCCCCTTCCTCATTCGTCCAGTTGACCACATCGAGCGGATGCCGCGTGGTGACGCTCGCCTCGCGGAGTGCGGAGGCGACTTCGAGGGCCGCGACGATCCCGAGGATGCCGTCGAAACGCCCGCCGCCCGGCACCGTATCGAGGTGCGAGCCGACGAGGACCGGCGGGAGGTCCGGGCCGGTCCCCGCCCGCCGCCCGTAGATGTTGCCGAGATCGTCGATGCGAGGTATCAACCCCTCCTCGCGCAGCCAGGCGACGAAGAGATCGCGCGCATCACGGTCGGTATCGGTCAGCGCGAGGCGGTGCATCCCGCCCCCCGGAGTGCCGCCGAGGGCGGGCGTGGTCAGCGCCGCGAGCCGTCGTTGCATCCGCCCCAGATCGATGTGCATCGGTCCCTCCCCGCTATCGACCATCGCGATGCGTCCTCAGTGCTTCTTGATATCCATCTTGAAGAGGCGAAAGGTAACACCGATCAGCGGCCCGATCCCGAACGCGAAGATCAGCGTGCCGATCCCGGCGGTGCCACCGAGCAGGAAGCCGAATGCGACGACCGTCAACTCGATCGCGGCGCGGATCACGCTGACCCGCCCGCCGATCCGCCGAGTCAGCGCCAGCATCAGGCCATCGCGCGGGCCGGCCCCGAGATTCGCTTTGATGTAACAGGCGGTGCCGAGCGCCACGACCGCCACCCCGATGACATCGACCAGCACACGGAGCGGCAGGGGCGCGGCGGCGAGGTTCGGCACGATCCCCAGGCGCAGGAAGAGATCGACGAAGACGCCGATCAGCAGCATGTTCAACACCGTCGCCACGCCGGGTCGTGAGCCGAGCGCCCAGGCCAGGAGCAAGATGAACGCACCGACGATGGTATTCGCCTGCCCGATCGTGAGGCCGGTTTTGCGCGCGAGACCCTGGTGAAAGACATCCCAGGAGCCGAGTCCGACGCCCGCCTTGAGGGTCAGGACGATGCCGAAGGCGAAGCAGAGGAGGCCACCGATCAGGATCGTCATGCGCCAGGAAAGGTTGCGCGCCGCTCCCACCGGATCACGTCGCACCGGAAGCACCAACTACGCCGTTCAAATCGCCCCCTCACCACCGCTCACCGGCTTCACCACACCGCTATACGGGGTATTCTACCCGTCCGCGCGTGTATCGTGATCGCCGGGCGAGCAACGGGTACAATAGTCGGATAGATGGTGAGAATCGGGACGGCGCACAATCGGGGAGGGTGCTCCCTTTGTCGCCCGCTTATCGGGCGTGAATACGCGCCGCTGGGGCAGGAAGGGAACGACGATGGGCTTGGTGCAACGGAGCGTCGTCATCGATGCGGCAACGGAGCAGGTCTTCGGGCTGATGACCGATACGACGCGCTTCGGGGAATGGGTCTTCGGTTTCGCCGGTCTCGATGAAGGGCCAAACACGCTGAGTGAGGGAGCGACCTTCCGCTGGCGGATGAAGGGACACGGCCTGACGCTGAAGCCGCGCAGCACCGTCGCCGCCCTCGATGCCCCGGCGGGCTACGACGAGGAGATCCGCATCCGGGGCATCCTGCGCGGCCAACTCTCCAAGCGGATCGTCGCGGAGAAGCGGCGCACGCGGCTGGTCTGGTCGTTCGAATACCGGCTGATCGGTGGGCCACTCGGCGCGGCCGCCGACTGGGCGGTCGCGCGGCGGGTCGCGGAGCGCGCCGTGCAGCGCAGCCTGGAAGGTGCGAAGAAGACGCTGGAAGCGAAGAAAGCCCCGGCCCGCAAGGGGGGGTATCGGCAGCGACAGACGGCGGTGCGGTAGACTCTCACCTCGGCTCGCAGATTCAGCCCGCGTAGGCGGGCTTCGCCGGTGCCGCAGGCACCCGCAGGCGGGGATTTCAATCCCCGGAAACCGGCCATGAGCGCGGCGGTGTTGCGGATACCTCACCCCGGCGCTCCGCGCCACCCCTCTCCCCATCCGAGGAGAGGGGGCATCGCCATTACTGGCGCTCCTGGCGATAGCCAATACGGTAGCATCGCTCCGGTCCGCGCAGGCGGACATTGTGCCCTTCACGGGTACATTGTGCCCTTCACGGGTAGAGTATGCCCTTCATGGGGAGTGGCTGCCCTCCGGGACACTTCGTGGCCGGAGGCCATCCAGCCGGGACTTCAGTCCACCGACTATACCGGCGTGTAAAGGCGACATCCGGCACCGGTGCGGCCCTCACCCCGGCTCGCTACGCTCGCCACCCCTCTCCCTATCAAGGAGAGGGGCCGCGTTGCTACGGTAAACTCTTATCGCCGGATATGCCTCTTGGTCCAAATTCGGCCAGGGTATCCACTCGCCTCAATACGCCATGCCCCGTTGCAGCACGAATAGGATCGCGAGCGTCGCCATGAGCAGGAGCGACGCGATGGTGAGACCCGCCAGCCAGAGGGGGTGCCGCGCGAGGAGCGCGGCGAGGATGACGAGCGGGAAGAGGATCAGGCTGTAGCGCGGCACGCTGAGGACGAACGAGGTGCTGGTGAAGATGAGCAGGTTGAGCGTGGTCCAGACGGCGTAGGAGGGGCGCAGGCGCAGCCACGCGGCCACGGCCCCCGCGACGCCGATGGCGAGGAAGAGCGCCTGCTGCCAGACGACCGTCCACACCTCGAACGGCGGACGCCAGCGGAGCGAGGCGAGCATCGCTCCGACACCGGCCCACGGCGGCGCGATGCTCTTATACCACCGCTCCCGCGTGATGGTCAGGAAAGCGAAGGGATCGCCGGTCACGCGGTAGTTCAGCAGCAGATAGCCGACGAAGCCGAGCGGGATCGCGGCGAGCCAGAGCCAGCGCGGGTCGAAGCGCCGCGTCCGCCACAGGAGGATGAGCGGCTCGATCGCCAGCGCCGGGAGGAGCAGGAGCCCATTCACGCGCGTCAGGCAGGCCAGCGCGCCGAGGAGCGCGACGAGCGGCCACCGCTCCCCGCGCGCCGCCAGGAACGCGCCGAGCACCAGCACCATGAAGAGACTCTCGGTGTAACCGATATGGAGGATGTAGGCCGTGGGGAAGATGCAGAAGAACCACACCGCGCGGTTGGCGGTCGCCGCGTCGTGGTCGAGGCGGACCAGCCGATAGAGGAGCACGACCGCGACGAACGAGGCGACGGTGGTGACCAGGAACGCGCCGATCAGATAATCGCCGAACGGTGCGCCGACGAGCCGCGTCAGCCAGGGATAGAGGGGGTAGAAGACGAGCCAGTCGGCGCGCTCGCCGGTGGCCTCATAGCCATACCGCGCCAGATCGAGGTAGTGCGGCGCATCCCAGAGATTCCAGACGCCGAGCGCCGCGCGCAGGGAGGGGAAGGCGGTGTCGTTGATGACCGCGTAGGCGATGATCCCCAGCGCCAGGATCAACACCTTCGTGATCAGCATCACGGCGAGCGCCGACCACGTATCGCGTTGATACGTGGTCGGCGCGGCGGTCGTCAGCGTGCGCGATGGGGCGACGTTCGCCACTGGCGCTCCCCTGTTATGTCTAGTTTCCCTGCTCGATGTAGGACTGGAGTTGTTCGTCGGAATTCAGCTGCTGCTCGGTGAAGCCGAGGTACTGCGAGAACCACTCCGTGACCTGCCGCCAGGCATCGGCGGACGCTTGCGGATCGTGAACGTCCGGGCGGAGATGATTGAAGAAGGCGTGCTGCGCGCCCGGATAGATCGTGAATTCGTGCGCCTTGCCGAGCGTCGTCAACTCCTCGCTGAGCTTGTTGACGACCGCCGGGGTGACGTTCGCGTCCTGCTCCGCGAAGAGGCCGAGGAGCGGGGCCTTCAGCGCGGCGAGGTCGGGCTCGATGTTCGGATAGCCGCCATAGAAATCGGCGCAGGCCACGACGCCATCCGGGTTCTCGCAGGCAGCATAGAGGGCCAGCGCCCCGCCCATGCAAAAGCCGACGATGCCGACTGGCTTGCCGGTCAGTTCGCGCAGGTGCTCGATCGCGCCGCGCAAGTCCTTGTTGACCTGATCGAGCTTCAGCGACATCGCCAGCTTACCCGCTTCGTCGGGCTCCGGGGCGACCGCGCCATGATAGAGGTCCGGGGCGAGCGCGTGGTAGCCCTCCGTGACGAAGTGATCGGCGATCTCCTTGATGTCGCTCTTGTCGCCGCTGATCCCCCACCACTCCTGTACCACCACCACGCCCGGCGCGGCGTCGCGATCGGTGCGCGCCAGATAGCCGGGGCAGGTGCCGCCATTGGCCTTGAACTCGATCATCTCACCCATCAGTCGCCCACTCCTTTTGTGCGGATCGGTCGTCGGTCGTCTCAGATTCGGGCAGATGCCCCAGCATGATGCCTCGGCATCATCGCACGAAGCATACCGTACCGCTCCGCATCGAGGCATCGGGAGCCGGATTATCCGGGACGCTACGCGGCGCTACTCGCCCCGTGCCGCACGCTCGGCCAGGGCGACATAGTCTTCCCGCACCGGGGAGAAGATGTCGAGGGCGAGCCCGCCGTCCGGGCCACCGACCGCCTTGTGACGCACCCCGCCGGGGATGGTGTATGCCTGACCGGGACGGACCTCGCGCGTCTCCTCGCCGATCGTCAGCTGCATCGAGCCTTCCAGCATGTAGCCGCATTGCTCGTGCGGGTGGGCGTGGGCATCGACGACCCCACCGGGCGCGAAGCGGACGAAGGAGAGCATGGCACGCCCGCCGGTGACGAACTGCGCCGTCACGCCATCGCGCAGGGCGACGGGCGGGATATCGGCCACGGTATACCAGGCGGGCGTGAAGTCCGGTCCCACATCGCTCGTCGCATGTCCCTGAACCAGTCGCGTCGGCTCACGCTCCATCGTCCGCCTCCCTTGCTCACATGCGGCCATAGATACCACAAGCGGGGTGCCACAAGGGCACCCCGCCTCATGCGCGCGCCGCTACTGCGCGATCTTGAAGGTGCCGGAAATCTGGTCGAACGTCTGGGCATTCTGCGCGAAGTTCTCTTGCGGCGCACCGCAGGAGATGACGTAGGCGGTGTCGCGCTCGATCAGGTAGACCTGCTGCAACTGCAAGAGGCGCCCGACGATCGTCGCGGTGTAGACGCGCTTGTAGGCGGGGCGACCGTCCACCGTCACCCGCGTCACGCCGAGGGACTTGTAATCGGGGAACTGCTGCTTCAGATTCGCCTCACCGGCCTGATCGTATTGATCGAGGGTCACGGTGGCGGAGGGGAGCTTTTCGAGGACGATGTTAACGGTGGCCGGGACGACCCCGGCGGGGACCGGCGCCTTGAACGCCACCTCCGCGCCCGCCGCCTGCTCCTGCGTCCAGTTGTTCGGGATCGTGAACGAGAAGCGCCCCTGCGGGTCGGCGTAGGCTTGCCCCGTCGCCAGTGTCGGCAACGGCGTCCCGGCGACGGTCGCCGAGGCGCTGCGCGTGGCGGTCGCGGCGGTGGTCGCGCGCGGGGCGGTCGCGGGGGCGACGGTGGCGGTCGGCAGGGGCGCGGAGCCACCGCGCGTGGACGAGGCCACCGGGCTGACACTCGCCGCGCTCGTCGCGAGCGCGGTGGCGGGGACCATCGTCGCCGGGGCGACGGTGGCGGTCGGCGAGCCATTGCTGCACGCCGCGAGCAGCAGCACTAAACCCAGAAGTCCGACCGATGCTTTCTTCCGCACGCTCATCTCCCCTGTCACGCTATCGGTACGCCGGACGAACATTCGTCTGGCCGTTCGCGGTCTGCCATCGGGGGCAAGGATACCATGACCGGAACGCCGAATCGCCGTTCCGGGCCACAGTTCACGAAAAGTTAACAGGATAGTCCTATGCCGGAGCGGGGCGGCTCAGCGCCCGGTCTGCGCGAGGCGGGTGCGCCCTAGCTGGCCCAGCACCACCTCGTTCGGCGTCCCGGCCCCTTGCGGGTTGTACTCGAAGCGGGCGCGCTCGAACCACTGCACCCGGCGTCCGTCCTCGGTGATCTCCTCGGTGAGCGGCAGGCCGAAGACCGCCAACCCGCCATGCGCCTCCCAGTAGGCGCGGAACGAGCCGCCGAGACTGTGCCCCGTCTGCGAGAAGAAGAGCCGGTCGCTGGAGGGCGGAGGGCTCAACGGCGGATCGGCGGTCCGCAGTTCGTTCCCCAACAGGCCGAGTTGCACCTGCTGCGACCCGGTCGCCCGCTCGAAGCGCGCGCGCTCGAACCATTGCACGGTGCGGCCATTCTGATCGGCGGCGGCGGTGATCGGCAGGCCGAAGATCGCCAGCCCGCCGTTCTGCGCCCAGTACGCCGCGAATGGGGCGAGGACGTAGAAGCCGGTATCCTTGAAGAAGAGGGTATCGTTGCTGCCACCGGCGGCGGCGACCGTGAACTGCCACTGGAAAACCGCGTGTCCACCATTCTTATCGGTCGCCTCGGCCTGCGCGCTGTACTGGCCCGGATCGAGCGCGCGCAGCACGCTCGCGGTCGTCCGCTCGTTCGTGCCACCCTTCGGCGTCGGGGCGGCGACTTTCACGCCATTGAGGGTCAGCGAGAAGCTATCGAGCGCGGCCACCTCGCTGAAGGCGTCGAGCGCGAGCGCGACATCGCCCTGCGGCAGGCGCGCGCCATTGGGCGGGAGCGGACTGCCGAACTTCGGCGGGCTCGCCGGTCCGGCGGCGGTGAACCGCCAGCGGTAGGTCTGCTCGCGCCCGCGCACGTCGGTCACCGTCAGCTCGACATCGTGCTGTCCGCGCGGGAGCGGCGAGGTGTATTGGACCTGCCAGAAGCGCTCGCTGTTCGCCTTGATCACCGGGTCATCGACGTTCTTGCTATCGACACGGAGGCGCACCCCCTGGAGGTTCGCTTCGCCGCGCGCCTCGGCGCTGATCGTCACATCGCCCTGGTCGGTGCGGCTGCCATTAACCGGCACGGCGTTCTTAATCGTCGGCTTGACCCCTTGCAGCACCAGGAAACCGAGTACCCCGATCACACCGATCGCCAGTAAACCGAGCATCGCCTTGAGGGGTGAGAAGCCGCGATCCATCCGTGTAACTCCGCGATCGGCGGTGTGCAAAGGGGGGTGACGATGCTGCCCCGCGCGGGACACCCCAGCTCCCACACGCGAGGCTGTTCAGGCATGGAACATGCGCTAGTTGCGGTGAGTACGATAGCACACGCGTGCCGTACTGACCACGCCTGATCGCGGCAAAACGATGCCCGCGAGCGAGCGTAGCGGCAGGGAAGTGGAGGGTCGAATGTCAGGGACCGGAGACAAGCAAGATTTCGATATCGTCGCGGGCGCGAGCGCCACGTCCGCCCGCGAGAGCGAAGCGCCGACCGAGTTGGCGGACTCGCCGACTGTGCGCGGGGTCGGGAGCGCGACCCCGCCGGTCGAGCGCGATCCGAGCATCGCGACCCCGGCGGCCCCCGCCTCGGGCACGGAGCAGCCGGACCTCGGCGTCGCCGCCACGCAATCCGGCGAGACGATCGCGCGCCAGGAGCGCGACAGCGAGGCGACGATGACCGCCACGAAGCCGGGGACCACGCCAGGTGCGCCGCTCGGCGAGGGGCTGGCGGAGACGGAGGGCGATGTGGCGGGCGATGGCTCGCTCCGGCAGGCCGACACCGGCGACCGGATGCGCGGCGCGATGGAGAGCGATCTGGCCGATATGGGCGGTGGCGTGCCGTCGCGCGACGGCACCCTCGCCGGACTCGACGAGACGAGCGGCAGCGACGATCTCTCCGCGCAGGCCAGGCCCGACCGCGACGGGCAAATGCCGGGCTGACGCGCGCCTGTTGTAACGATCGCGCAGGGTGCCCCCGCCGACCCTCCATAGATCGGCGGGGGCCGAGTTTACGCGCCGGAGACGAGGCCAAATGCGGGCGAGAACGACGACAACGAGCCAGCGGAAAGCGACGCGCCCGCTGCCGACGGCAGCCGAAGTCGCTCCTCCCAAGGAGATCGCCGCAGCGGTTGCGGCGGCGATCGTCGCTTTCGAGCGTTTCCTGGCCGACCGCTATCCCGCCGCGCCACTGACCATCCTCTGCCACAGCGATGCCGATGGTCTCGCCAGCGGCGCGGTCCTCCGGCGCGGCCTGGAACGGCGCGGCCACGCACGCATCGCCACGCTCGTCACCGGGCGGGGCGAGAATGCGTGGGATGCGACGGTACGCGAGCGCCTGATCGCCACGAGCCCCGCCGCGCTGATCGTCGCCGATCTCGGCTCGCGCGCCGCGCCACTCCTCCCCGGCGTGCCGACACTGCTGATCGATCACCACCGCCCGGAAGGGACGCCCGATGGCGCGACGCTGATCAGCGCCTACGGTTGGGAGGTGATCCCCAATACCTCGCTGCTCGCCTTCTGGCTCGTCGCGGCGGGCGTACCGGCGGACGATCTCCTCTGGATCGCGGCGGTCGGCACCCTCAGCGATCTCGGCGACGACGCCCCGTTCACCATCGTGCCGGTGGCGAAGCGCGCGTATACGGCGAAGTGGCTGCGGGAGGCGACCGCGCTGGTCAACGCCGCGCGCCGCGCCCCGGCAATGGATACCGCCACGGCGCTGACCGCCCTGCTGGATTCCGAGAGTCCGCGCGCGCTGGCCGATCCGGCCATGTCCCCCGCCGCTGCGACCTTGCAGGGCTACCGCGAGGAGGTCAACGGGGCGCTCGCTGCGGCGCGGCGACAGGCTCCGCTCTTCAGCGGCGCGGTGGCGCTCGTCCGCATCGACACCCCCTGCCAGGTCCACCCGTTGATCGCGCAGAGTTGGCGCGGTCGCCTCCCGGAGTACATCGTGATCTGCGCCAACAGCGGCTACGTGCCGGGGCGCGTCTCGTTCAGCGCGCGCACCGCCTCCGGGCGCAATCTGCTCGACTTCCTGGCCGCCGCGCGCCCGAACGGCACGGAAGCCCTCGAATACGGCCACGGCCACGATCAGGCGAGCGGCGGCGCGCTCCCCGATGCGGATTGGAACCGTTTCCTGGCGGGGCTCGGCTTCCCGGAGCGCGCCTTCGTATGGCGAGACTAGCCGCAGGCGCCGAAGGTGAAGGAATAGGCCGCGATGCCCGGCGTCTCCGGCAGGAGGGTCAGGAGACGCAACGCCGTCGGAGCGTCGGCTCGCGCCGCCACCGACCACGCCGCCTCCGTCAGGCGGTAGAGGCGCGGCGCATCGAGCGGCAATGTTGCCAGGGCCATCGGTTCGCCCGGAGCGGCGGCGGGGTCGATCCGTACCCCCACGCGCGCCATGCCGCCCGCAGGCGGGGCCAGCACCACGTTCGGCGCGAGGCCACGGAAGGCGAGGCGCAGCGCCCCGTCGCCCGGCCCGACGAAGCGCGCGGCATCGGCCTCGCTCAGCCAACGCCCGGCGAGGTGGACGTAGCCCTCGCGGTAGTCGCCCGGATCGGCGTAGTCGGCGGGGGCGTCCTCGCGGAAACCGCCGACATTCCCCGCGATACCCCGATAATAGCCCGCGAAGAGTTCCGGCGAACCGGGCACGCAGACCTGACCGGGCGTGTCGGCGGCGAGGGCGAATGGCCACTCGGGCGTGTCGGCGGGATAGACCGACGCGGGGAGTGGCCCCGCGCCCGACCCTGCTGCCAGCGCGGCGCGCAGTGCGCGCTCGGTGACGACTTCGCCTCCCTCCCCGGCGTGGTCGTGGACGATCCGCCCGTTCGCGTCGATCAGGTAGCGATGCGGCCAGGCGCGATTGGCGAACGCGCCCCAGCTCGCGCGGTCGTTGTCGAGAACGACCGGGTAGGCGAGGCCCAGCTCGCGCAGGGCGCGCGCCACGTTCTCCGGTTCGTGCTCGAACGAGAACTCCGGCGTGTGGACGCCAAGGATCGTCAGGCCGTGTGCCGCGTAGCGTCCGTGCCAGGCGCGTAACGCCGGGAGGGTCCGCAGGCAATTGACGCAGGAATACGTCCAGAAATCGACGAGCGTCACGCCGCGCCAGCCTGTCAGCGGGGCGGCGTTGAACCACGGCCCGGCGGACGCGGGGAGGCGCGGCGCACGGATCGCCACCGTGCGCCGCGCGCCCGCCCCGGTCATCGTCGCCCCTCTCGCGCGTTAGCCACGCACCTTCTCGCTGAAGAATTCGACCGTGCGCGTCAGCCCCTCATCGAGCCCTACCCGTGGCTGCCAACCGAAGTCGGCACGCGCCTTCTCCGTATTCAGGCAACTGCTGCGCTGCTCGCCCGCCTTCGCCTCGCCGTGCCGCTCCTCGGCCCCCACCTCGGTCAGGGTGTTGATCTGCCGGAAGATGGTGTTGACCGTCGTCTCGACCCCGGTGCCGACGTTGTACGCCCCCACCTTGTCGCTCGCCAGCGCCGCGAGATTCGCCGCGACCACATCGCTGACGTAGACGTAGTCGCGCGTGTTCTCGCCATCGCCGTAGATCGTCGCCGACTCGCCGCGCAGCAGCCGCTCCGCGAAGATCGCGATCACCCCCGCCTCGCCGTGCGGGTTCTGCCGCGGGCCATAGACGTTGGCGTAGCGCAGCGCCACGTAGGGCAACCCGTGAACCTCGTGGTAGTAATGCAGATAGTGCTCGATGCTCAGCTTCGAGACGCCGTAGGGGGAGATCGGCGCGGTCGGGTTCGTCTCCGGGGTCGGCATGACGGCGGTATTGCCGTAGATCGCGCCGCCGCTGGAGGCGAAGAGCACTTTTTGCAGGCCGTGCTCATGCCCCGCCTGGAGGAGACGCAGCGTGCCGACGATGTTCACGTCGGCGTCGTAGCCCGGATCGGCCACCGAGCGCCGCACGTCGAGTTGCGCCGCCTCGTGGATCAGCACCTCCGGGCGCTCGCGCGCGAAGAGCGCGTTCACCGCGTCCGCGTCGCGGATATCGGCCTCGTAGAAGCGGACATCGGGGTGGATATTATCGCGCTCGCCGGTCACCAGGTTATCGATCGTGATCGTCTCGTGGCCGGCGGCGAGCAACGCATCGACGAGATGCGAGCCGATGAATCCCGCCCCGCCAGTCACCAAAACGCGCATCATACCCCTTCTCTTCCCTTTCGTCGCGGGTAAATCCGCCCGGACGAGGAGAGATTGTAACAAACACGCCCGTCATCGGCGTCGCCCCGCCGTCACACGGGCGGTCGCGGCGGCGAGCGCGACCCGCTGTAGACCCGCGGTAGAGGGGATAACGCCGCGCGATGGACGCGCGGTACAGCGGACGTGAAGAAACGGTGAAGGTCCGTCGGACTCAGCCGCGCTTGCCCGCCCGGCGCGGCGCTACGAGCATCTGATCCCCGTTCGGCGCGAGATCGGTCGGCACGTACTCGGTCAGCGCGAAGCGACTCAACCCCTGCGTCAGATCGCGCCCGAGATCGACGCCGAGGCGCGCGACGATCGCATTGAAGAGTTCGCGCGGGCGCACCGCCTCTGGCGCGGCGGGTGCAGCCTCCCCTTCCGCGAGCGGGGCGATCGTCGTCAGAAGCTGTGCCCGCGCCCGCTCGATCAACTCGACCAGATAGCCCGCTCCGCCCCCTTCCGGGCCGAGGCGGCGGGCGGCGGCGAGGCGCAGCAGCCAGAGGAGCGCCGCCTCGTCCTGTCCCGCGTTGATCGCCAGCTGCGCGCGGATCAGTGTCCAGACGGCGGCGAGGAACGGATCGCCCTCGGCGGCGGCCTCGCGCAGCGCCAGCAGGCGATCGATCTCATCGCGGTAGTGGACGATCTCCGCCGGTGGCAGGAGATCGAGTCCCCGCGACGCCTCATCGAGTTCGGCGAGGCCGAGGCGCAGCTTCTCGTGCAGCGGCACGTAGATGATCGCGGAGACGTGGCGGGTCAGCGCCTTGAAGAGGGTGGCGCGCTGCTGTGTCAGCGGCTCGACGGCGCGGCGCGCGGCCTCATCGAGTCGCGCGCGCGCCGCACCAAACCCCCAGGTGCGGAGCGCGGCGACCGCCTCGTTCAGCGCGGCCTCGGCCAGATCGGCACCGGGGTGGTAACGGACCTCGCCGATCGTCAGCGCGGTCCCGGCACGCTCGGCGGCGAGGGTTAACGCGACGATCTCCGCCTGGGCGAGGCGCGGCTTCAGCGCCAATTCCGGGTCGTCGCCCGCGAAGCGCCGTCGCTCGACTTCGCGCTGGATCGCCGCCATCCGCTCGTCGATCGCGCCCATCACGCCCTCATCACGCCACCGATCATCGCCGCCCGCCCTCGCGCGCCGCGTCGCCGGGCAACCACTATAGCAAAGCGCACTAGGCTTGGCCCGTCGGAGACCGGGGTTGCAATGCCCCGGAGGGCAGCCGCTACCCGTGAAGGGCACACTGCCCCGGCTTGGGGCGGCGGCACGGGGTCAAGCCATGCTGCGTGGCGCTGTATAGCGCACGGTGGCGCTCAGCGCGGCGCGTCCGCCGCCTTGTAGCCGAGCACGACGAAGATCGGATCGTGGGGCGGCGTCAGCCAGCCGCGCGGCCCGCGTTGCGGCGGGTCGCTGCGGTCGATCAGTCGCACGCCCTCGTAGCCCCCGGCCAGCTCGAAGTACGCCTGCACCAGCGCGATGTGCCCCGCGTCGTCCTGCTCGTACCAGACACGCACCGCCTTGGTGGCGAAGAGGCGATTGGAGAAGATCACGATCAGCGCCCCGCCCGGCTTCAACACGCGGCGAATCTCGCGGAAGAGGCTCAGCGGGCGGACGACGTACTGGATCGAGACGGTGATGATGACGGCGTCGAACTCGTCCGCGCCGAACGGCAGGGCCGGATCGGCGTTGATGTCCTGCACCGCCCACTCGTCGAGCTGGTCGTTCGCCGCGAGTTCGGTCGCGTTCATCCCCAGCCCTACCACGCGCGCGGGCCGCGCCTCGGGCGGCAGGTGCGACTTCCAACTGCTCATCAGATCGAGGATCGTCGCGCCGGGCAGCAGCAGTTCGCCCAGCACCTCGCCGATGGTCGCGATCGCGCCGTCATCGACGTGCGTCACCAGGCGCGGCACGGTGTAGAAGCGCTCGTCGGCGGTCGGATCGGCGCGCTCGAAATACTCCGCTGGGAAGGGGGCATCGACGGGGAGTGAATGTGACATCGATTCGGCTCCTCGGGCCACACGATCGGCCCACATGCTGCGACAAGACCCAATAGTCCTCTGGCCCAGCATGCTTACACATGGCGTGCCACCACGGGGGTTGGCTATACTATGGGCAGCGATGTGGGGGCGGAGGGGTCCCGGTGGGCTCCCCGGTCTTCAAAACCGGTGGCCGTCGTATCCCGGCGGTGGTGGGTTCGACTCCCATGCGCCCTCGTCACCCCCCCACACCTCAGGCAGAATCAACGCCCCAGCGCCTCGGCGAGTTGGCCGAGGTCGCGCACTTCGAGCGTCGGGGCGGGGCCGTGCGTCTCCGGCGTACGCCCTGCCCGGTTGCACCAAGCGACGGGGAAGCCGTACGCTTGTGCCCCGACGGCGTCCCAACCGTTGGCCGAGACGAAGAGGATGCGCGCGACGGGCAAATCGAGGGCGGCGGACGCGAGGGCATAGACTTCCGGCTGCGGCTTGTATCGCCCCACGGTGTCCGCACTGAGGATCGCCGCGAAGGAGCCGCCGAGGTCGCCCCGCGCGAGGAGCACCGCCAGCGCGCCGGGGGTGCCGTTGGAGAGGATCGCCAACGGCAGGCCACTCAGCCGCGCAATGGCGTCCGCGACATCCGGGAACGGGTCGAGGGCCAGCCAGGCGGCGAGGAGTTCGCGGCGCGCGGCGGCGGCGGGCCGCAACGCATGGTGGGCCAGCGCATGATCGAGTGCCTCGGCGGTGATCCGGTCGAAGTCGGCGTAGGTACCCATCAGCGCGCGCAGCCAGCTATATTCGAGCTGCTTCGCGCGCCAGAGGGCGACGAACGATGCCGGATCGGGCAGGAGCGCCGCGCAGGCCCGCTCGACCGCAGCCAGGTCGAACAGGGTGCCGTAGGCGTCGAAGACGACCGCGCCGATCGGCGGACCTTCGGCGAGCGCCACCTGCCGTGCGAGGGTTTCGCGGCGGCGCACCGACCAGGCATCGCGGAGGAGTGGGGCGCGGGGCAGTTCGTTCATGCGCCTCCCGGCGAGCGAAGAGGAATGACCGGTCGGGTGACGAAATGGTTTCGTCGCTCGTCATTATGGCAGAGTACGGCAGCGCCGACGATGCCGCGCGATGGAGCGACGATGGCGACGATCGACGAGGCGGGCACGGTGATCCGCGCGACCGGTGACGCGGTCACCACGGGACCGCTGACGCTCTACGCCGCGCGCCAGGAAGAATTCGCGCGCGAGCGCGACGGGCTCACCGTGCGCTGGAACCGCGTGGCGAATCTGCGCCTGCTGGCGTTCATCCTCGCGGTCGCCTGCGCGATCTGGGCGATCCGCGCCGCCTTGCCGCTCGTCGGCGTGCTCGCCGCGCTGCTCCTGGTCGTCTTCCTGGTCCTCGTGCGGCACCACGCGCAACTCGGGGTGGCGCGGCGACAGGCGGAAGAGTTGCGCGCCATCAACGAGGAGGCGGGCTGGCGGCTCCGGCGCGACTGGGCGCGGCTGCCGCTGCGGAGTGCGCGGCGCGCGGCGGCGCACCATCCCTTCGCCAGCGATCTCGACCTCTTCGGCCCCGCGTCCCTCTCCCACCTCCTCTATCCCGGTGGCACGCGGCCGGGCGAAGCGACCCTGCACGACTGGCTGCTCACGCCCGCCGACCCGCCGACGATCCTGGCACGGCAGGGGGCGGTCGCCGAGCTGGCCCCCCGGATCGACCTGCGCGACCGCCTCCAGATGGTCGGGCGGGTGGCGACGGGAGCCTCGTCGGATCCCGAGCCATTCCTGCGCTGGGCCGAGGGGGAGCCGTGGTTGATCCGCCGCCCGGCGCTGGTCTGGGCGGCGCGGCTCTTCCCGGTCGCCTTCTGGGTCGCCCTGATCCTCTGGCTGACCGGGATCGTGACCTTCCCGTTCTATACCTTCTTCTTCTTCGCCAACGTCCTGCTGGCGTTCAGCCTCAACGGACAGGTCAGCGCGCGCCTGGTCGCGCTGATGGGCCAGGAGGGAGCCTTCCGCCGCTACGCCGCCTCCTTCGGCGTGCTCGATGGCGCGGACTTCCCCGACCCGACCCTCGCGCGCCTGGAGGTCGATCTGAGCGCGGACGGGCTCTCGGCCTACCGGCAGATGGGCCGTCTCGAACGCCTCTGCCGCCTGATCATCCCCCCGAGCGCCCTCTCGAACGCGATCATGCAATCGCTCTTCCTCTGGAATGTGCAGGTGCTGGTGGCGCTGGAAGGGTGGCAGGTCGCGGCGGGCGGGCGGGCGCGGCGCTGGCTCGGCGCGCTCGGCGAGGTCGAGGCGTTGGCCGCGCTCGGCGGTCTGGCGCACGCGCAGCCGGAGTGGACCTTCCCGATCGTGGCGGCGGGCGAGCCGGTGATCGCGGCGACCGCGCTCGGCCATCCGCTCCTCGCCGACGGGGCGCGTGTCAGCAACGATCTGGTCGTCGGCCCGGCGGGCTCGTTCGTGCTGGTGACCGGCTCCAACATGTCCGGCAAGAGCACCCTCCTCCGCTCGCTCGGGCTGAACGAGGTGCTGGCGGGGGCGGGCGGCCCGGTCTGCGCGGGAGCGCTCCGCACGCCGTCGGTCGCCCTCTGGACGAGCATGCGGATCCAGGACTCGCTGGCGCAGGGCGTCTCCTACTACATGGCCGAGTTACAGCGCCTGAAAGCGATCGTGGACGCGGCGGGGGCGTTGCGCGGCGACAAGGACCGCACGATGCTCTATCTGCTCGATGAGATTTTGCAAGGGACCAACACCGCCGAGCGACAGATCGCGGCGCGGCGGATCATCAGCCATCTGGTGGGTCAGGGGGCGCTCGGTGTCGTCTCGACGCACGACCTCGCTCTCGCCGACGCGCCGGAGATCGCGACGACCGCGCGCCCGATCTACTTCACCGAGGAATTCGCGGTCGGCCCGGACGGCCCGACGATGCGCTTCGACTATCAGGCGCGGCCTGGCATCGCCACCTCGACCAATGCGCTGGCCCTGATGCAGATCGTGGGGCTCAACCTGGAGCCGAGCGAGAAGCGCTGACATCCGGGCCAACGTTTCGGCTGTCCACGCGACGGTGCACCGTTCGAGAACAGATCCAGGCAGAAAGAAGCGCCGCCCCCGCGATGCGGGGGCGGCGCGACGTGTTTGAGCCGATGCGGCGGTTACTGCTCCAGATCGGCGGGGGCGGTGGCAGCGAGTGACGCGGACTGCACTGACGAGCCCCCCCCCTCGACGAGCGCGACCAGCGCCTCGACGTCCGCGATCAGCCGGTCCACGACCGCGCGATCGGCGCTCGCACGCGCCTCGCCGAGTGTCTGCCGCACTCGCGCCAGAGCGCCCTGTAGGCGGGCGGCGGGATCGCCCTGGCTATCCGCCGCCGCCTCTTGCTGGTCGTAGAACTGATTCGGCTCGTGCGTCGCGTCGGCCAGATCGCTCGGCGCGTCGGTCGCGCCCTCTTGGGTGCCCATCCGCCGACCCAGTTCCCAGACAGTGCCGCTCATGTCCGCTCCTCATCAGCCTCACACGCGCGACGGTGCGCTCGTTCTGCCCTATCTGCTCGCAGCAATCGTGCCAACTCATTGTTCCCACGCAGCACCGCCTCCCGACTCGACCAGGACAGGCTGTCCTTTCGGACGGTGAAGGCGCGGCGGCGCTGTGCTATCTCTACCGTCAGCGACGAATCTCCGGTTCGCAGAAGGGAGCGCGCGATGAGCGATGGTGACACGGTGCGTGCCTATTACGAGGGCTACGCCGAGCGCGAGTGGGCGCGCCTCGAACGCGCGGATGATGGCGCGCTCGAATTCGCGATCAACAGCCACACGATTGCGGCGTACTTGCCTGCCGCCGCGATCGTGCTCGATATCGGCGGCGGACCAGGGCGTTACGCACATTGGCTGGCGGCGCACGGTCACCGCGTGACGCTGGCCGATCTCTCGCCGACGCTGCTGGCGATCGCACGGGCGCGCACCCCGGCAGCCGGGCCAGCCCTGACGGAGATCGTGGAGGCCGACGCCCGCGATCTCGAGCGCTGGCCCGCGGGGAGTTTCGATGCCGCGCTCGCGCTCGGCCCGTTCTACCATCTCACCGAGGCAGCGGATCGGGAGCGCGCGGCGGCGGCGTTGGCGCGCGTGATCCGATCGGGCGGACTCCTCTTCGCGGCGCTGATGCCTCGCCTCGCCTTCCTGCGTCGTACGCTCGCCGACCCGGCGGAGCGCCGCCACCTCGCCGCACCGGAGTTCGTGGCGCGCATGCTGACCGAGGGCGTCTTCAGCAATGACGAGCCGGGGCGCTTCACCGGCGGCTACGGCTTCCGCCCGGAGTCGATCGCCCCCTTCTTCGCCATGCACGGCTTCACGCAGTTGGCGCTGCTCGCCTCGGAGAGCGCCGCGCCCGATCTGCAACCGCAATTGGCCGAACTGGCCCTCACCAACCCGGCGGCCTACGAGGCGATGCTCGACACGCTGCGCGACGTGGCGGCGGAGCCGAGCATCCTGGGCATGGCGAGCCACCTTCTTTACGTCGGCAGGCGCACCGGGTAGCGCCGTGTCCTGACGATTATTCGTATCCTGGATTGCGCTGTTGGTGCTGGCATTGAGAGCGACACAGGCCGATTAAACGACGAGCGCGGGACACAGTGTGTCCCGCGCTCATTCGACAGTGTTTCAGACCTACGGCGACGCTCTCCCGCCGCCCGACCTGAAACGCCTTAGTAGCGGTTGCCGCCGTAGCCGCCGCCGCTGTAGCCGCTGCTCGACTGACGCCGCTCGGCGAAGCAGTCGGAGCAGTACACCGGCTTGTCGCCGCGTGGCTGGAAGGGGACCTGAGTCTCCTTGCCACAGTTGCTACACACCGCAGAGAACATCTGGCGCGGGGCACGGTCGTAACCGCCGCCACCACCGCTGCTGTAGCCGCCGCCGCCGCCGCCGCTGTAGCCGCCGCCGCCGCCCGAGCTGTAACCTCCGCCGCTGCTATAGCCGCCGCCACCGCCCTGCTGCGCCTTGCGCGAGCGACGGCAATCGGCGCAACGCTTCGGCTCGTTGGTGAAGCCCTTCTGCGCGTAGTACTCTTGCTCACCGGCGGTGAACACAAAGTCTTGGTTACAGTCGACACACGCGATGGTCTTGTCCTGGAAGCTCATTCTGACACCTTTCGGGATGAATAATGGGGTAGACGTTGGAGTGACCTTGATCCCTAGTCGGTGAATGAGTGAGCGGGAACGAGAGACGGGAGAGCGTCGCCCGGGGACCACCACGACAATCGACTAGCGCGATCACGAATCAGGGTTCCATCCGGTCTGGATGGAAGCTAGGGCGCACGCCGGGAGGAGTGCGGGGTACAGGTGCTTAGCCTACCTGTACCCCGCACCGCCCCGGCGGGCAACTCTTAGCGATAGCGGAAGGTAATCCGCCCGCGGGCCAGATCATACGGTGACAGCTCGACGGTGACTTTGTCACCCTGCGCCACGCGGATGTACCGGGTGCGCATCTTGCCGCAGAGGGTGCTGAGCACCTTGTGGCCGTTATCGAGTTCGACGGTGAACATCGCATTCGGCAGGGCATCGACCACGGTGCCATCGATCGTGATGGCATCGGTCTTCGACTTACGGACCGGCGCGGCGACTACCGTACCGGGCGCGCCCGGTACTGCCGGACGGGCGTTGCTCTTCTTCGCGGGATAATTTGGTCTCCGGTTCGGGGCCATGAATCCTCCTGTCGCAGTTCAGAGATGCGCGCCTTAGCGCATCCCACGCCGCGTCGGTGCGGACACACGTGGCCCACCTGCACGGCGATTCATCTCGGTTGGCTCTCCGCCCCGCCCCTCGGGGGCGGCCTCGCGGCGGAAGCAATCCCGGCAATAGACCGGGCGGTCGGTGCGCGGCACGAATGGCACCGTCGCTTCGCGCCCGCAGCTCGCACAAACGATCGTGTGCTGGATCCGCTCGTCAGGCGCGAAGGCGACCGGCGACGGAGTCGAGCGAGCCGTGGTCGAGAATGTCCGACTCGGCGCGCCCTGACGACGCTCTGTTACTGCAACGCCCCCACCCGGCTGATTATTCCGCCCGCCGAAGTTATCGGGGGTATAGGTTTGCACGCGGCGTGCCGCGATCGGAGCCGGTCGCATAGGCTGCGCCATCGCCTCGGCCTCGACCTCGGGCGGCGTGGTGGCATACTCATCGCGCCAGGCGAGACGCGGCAGACGCCGCCCGGAGGTGCGCTCCAACTGCCGCCACTTCGGGCTGTCCTCGGGGCTCAGCAAGGTGATTGCACGCCCCTGACGACCCATGCGCCCGGTACGCCCGACGCGGTGCGTCAGCAACTCCGCCGATTCCGGCAGATCGAAGTTGATCACCTGCTCCACCGACTCGACATCGATACCGCGCGCCGCGACGTTCGTCGCCAGCAAGATACGGACGGTGCCGTTACGGAAGTCGGCCATCACCCGGTCACGCGCGTTCTGGCTGAGATTGCCCTGCAACGCCGCCACCGGATAGCCGAGCTCTTCGAGCTGCTTACCGAGCTTCTTGACGCCGTGCTTGGTCCGCCCGAAGACGATCGTCGCCCCATCGCCGCGCGTATCGAGCAGGCGCTTCAGGATATCGAGCTTCGCCCCTTCCGGCACATCGTAGACGACGTGCTCGATCTGGGGGACATCCTCCGGGCGGGAATCAACCTGTACCGTCGCCGGGTTGGTCAGGTGCCGCGCGGCGGTCTCGTGGACCCACGGCGGGACGGTGGCCGAGAAGAGGGCCGTCTGCCGCTCGCGCGGGGCGTGGGAGATGATCCGTTCGACATCGGGCGCGAAGCCGCGGTCGAGCATCTCATCGGCCTCATCGAGGACGAGGTAGCGCAGACGATCCAGCCTCAGCGCGCCACGCCGGAGCATGTCGAGGACACGACCGGGCGCACCGACGACGATCTGTGCCCCGCCGCGCAGCGCCGCCTCTTGCGGCCCGAACGCGCGACCGCCGTAGATCAGGGTCGTGCGGATACCGCGCCCCTTGCCGAGGGCTTCCAGCACACCGCCGACCTGCATCGCCAGTTCGCGCGTCGGGGCGAGGACGAGCGCCTGTACGGCCCGGATGCGTGGATCGACCCGTTCGACGAGTGGGATACCGAAGGCGAGGGTCTTGCCGGAGCCGGTGCGGGCCTGCCCGATGATATCACGACCGGCGAGGAGTTGCGGGAGGGCCATTTCCTGGATCGGGGTAAGGGTATCGATCGCCATCTCTGCCAGTGCGGCGCGCGTGGCGGGCGCGAGGTTGAATTCGGAAAACGAGGTCAAACGGAAATATTCCTTCCACCACGTCCGTCAGGAATGACGCGGTTCGTGTTTCTCATAACACACATTGCGGGGCGCGGCGTCCTGACGTCGAAGTGTCAACCGCGCGATTCCTTGATTGTATAACGCTACTGCGGGGGTTTTGTTCCCGGAGAGAGGCGCGTCACAACGCAACAAGCATAGTGTACACGGTACGCTTGCCAATAGCAACCCGGGGCACGCCGAAGACCTACCCCAGAGGGAAATCCCGGCGTGCCCTGGTGAGCGGATCGATCAGTTGATGCCGAGGAGTTCGACCTCGAAGATCAGCGTGGCGTTCGGCGGGATCACGCCGCCCGCGCCACGGCTGCCGTAGCCGAGATCGCTCGGGATGATCAAGCGACGCTTGTCGCCGACGCGCATCCCGGCCACGCCCTCATCCCAGCCCTTGATCACGCGCCCCGCGCCGAGCGGGAAGGGGAACGCCTGCCCGCGATCACGCGAGCTATCGAACTTCTGCCCGTTCTCCAGGGTGCCGACGTAATGGACGGAGACGTTGTCACCGTCCTTCGCCGCCGCACCATCACCGCCGCCGAAATCGATGTAACGCAGACCCGACGCGGTCTGCTGCTCCTGAGGCTCGTTCGCCGTACTCAATCCAGCCCTCCTCTCGGCGGGTCATCGGCCAGCGATGACCCGCGCGCGACGCGGCACTTTTGCCGCCGGGCAATTGTAGGCGGCGCAGCCCGCGCGATGCTACCCGCGCTCGTCATTCGCCAGCCAGCGATCGAACCAGGCGCGCTGACGCCGCGTGGCGTCGATCTGGTGCGCGCGCTCGCGCAGGCCGTGCGGCTCGCGCGGGTAGATCACCAACTCGTTCGGGACGCCGTAACGTCGCAGGCCGCGCGCGAAGAACTGCGCCTGACCGACCGGCACGCGCTCATCCCGCTCACCGTGCAGCAGCAGCACCGGGGTCTTGACGCGGTGGATGAAGGAGATCGGGCTGACCCGATCGTGCTGGTGCGGGCCGATCCCCTCCCAGCCGGTGCTCCCGCCGAGCCCCGCCTCGAAGGTCGGCAGATCGCTCTCCGCGACCATCATCCCCCAATCGCTGACCCCCGCGCCCATCACACCGCAGCGGAAGCGCGGCGACGCCCCTTCGGCGTCCTGCCCGACCGCCCAGGCCGTCATGAAGCCGCCCTGGCTCCAGCCGCCGATCCCGAGGCGGCCCGGATCCGCCACCCCCTCCGCGATCAGGCGGTCGAGCCCGGCCAGAATATCGTCCCAATCCTCCAACCCGACCCGGCCCGCGACGCTGTAGGCAAAGTCCGCGCCGTGCCCCATGCCGCCGCGCTCGTTGGGGAGGAAGATGGCATACCCCCCCTGCGCGAGCCACTGCGCGGACGGGCGCCCGCTCGCCAGCTGGAAATCGTCCGCGAAGCGCGCGTACGGCCCGCCATGCACCAACACGATCAGCGGGAATGGCCCATCGGCGCGCGCCTTACCGGGCGGCAGGATCAGCAGCCCATCGAGGGCGAGGCCATCGGCGGCGGTCCAGGCGAGCCGTTCCTGCGCGCCCCAGACGATCCCCGCCAGTTCGGGGCGGAGGTCGGTCAGGCGACACAACGGCCCCGCAACGGGACCGGCCCAGACGTTCGGCGGGCCGTCCGGCGTGCTCCGCACGGCGGCGATGGTCGCCCCGTCGGCGCTGACGGTCGGTGCGGCGAGCTCGCCCGCATGGCGGCTCAACTCGGTCAGCGTGCCCGCGACCAGATCGAGGCGCTGCACGGTCGTGTCGAGGCCATCCGCGACGGTGACGAGGATCGGGCCGGTCCCCTGGCACGTCAGGGCGGCGGGGCAGGCCGGGAGATCGGCGACGAGGCGGCGCGGCGTGCCTTCAGCCAACGTGAAGAGGTAGAGGGCATTGCCGGAGACGCCGCCCGCGACCGCCGGGGCGATGTAGGCCAGCGCGGTGCCCGCGCCACCCCAGACGATACTCTGGCCGACGAGCGGCAGCGTGGCGAGTTCGCTGACCGCCCCGCTCGCCACATCGACGAGCGCGAGCGGCGTCGGGTGGGCCATGTTGTCGATGTCAGGGCTCGGCCAGTGGATGACGGCGAGTTGCGTCCCAGCGGGCGCGGGGGCGAGCGCGGCGATGTGCCGCGCCCCCAATGCTTCGACTGTGCGGATCGCGCGCGTCCCCAGATCGAGGAGGCGCAGGCGGCGCGGGCGCAGGCGCTCCCCCCAGACGATCGCGTCGTCGCGCTCGCGCTCGCGGCGCGCATCCTCGTCCGTCAGCGGGTCGGTGGCGAGCAGGGCGAGGGTATGGCCGTCGGCCAGCGGCGCGAAAGCGGACACCCCCCCTTGCCAGTCGGTCAATGCCTCCGCCTCGCCCCCCGCCAATGACAGGCGTTGCACCTGCGTCTCGCCCCGTTTGGCGCGATCGGAGAGGAAGTAGAGCCATGCGCCATCCGGCGACCAGCGCGGCATCGTGTCGTCGGAGACACCGGCGGTGAGGCGGCGCGGCGGGGTCGCGCCATCGGCGGCGACGAGCCAGAGGGCCGTCTGCGGCCCCGTCTCGCTGCGCCCGGCGGGGGCGACCGTGTAGGCGACATGCCGCCCATCGGGCGCGAGTTGTGGGTCGCCCGGCAAGAGGCCATCGGCGAGCATCTCCGGGGTCAGCGTGGTCATCGTTCCTCCTTCTGACAGCGCAACAGGACCGACCGGGGGGCAAGTGGGGGGGGGTTACTCATCCTCCGCGCGCTCGAAGGTGCCGCTCTTGCCGCCGCTCTTGTAGAGGAGGCGCACATCCTCGATCGTCATCGCGCGGTCCACCGCTTTGACCATGTCGTAAATCGTCAGGGCGGCGGCGCTGACGGCGGTCAGCGCCTCCATCTCCACGCCGGTCTGCCCGCGCGTCTCCACGCGCGCGGTGATCGCGATCGAGCGCCCGTCCGCGCCGAAGTCGAACGCGCAGTTGATCGCGGTCAGCAGCAGCGGGTGGCACATCGGGATGATCTCGTGCGCGCGCTTGGCCGCCATGATCGCGGCCACCTGCGCCACCCCCAGCACGTCCCCCTTCGCCGCCCGTCCCTCGCGGATGATCGCCACCGTCGCGGCCTCCATCCGCACCGTGCCACCGGCCACGGCGATCCGGTGCGTCGCCTCCTTGTCGCCAACGTCCACCATGCGGGCGCGGCCCGTCTCGTCGAAATGGGTCAACTCGGCCATTGCTGACAGCACTCCTCGGCGCGCAGCGCGATCGGGCGCGGCGCCTCGGTCACGCGGCGCGGCATCATCAACATAACAAGTTTAGACCGCAGCGGGGACGGCCCCTAACACCTCGCGCAGGGCGACGAAGAAGCGCTCGTTCTCCTCGTTGGTGCCGAACGAGATACGGATGTGGTTGGGGAGCCCCCAGGCGCTCAACGGGTTCACCATGATCCCCCGCTCCAACAGCCCCGCCGCCACCGCCGCGTCGTCCTCCACGACGACCGCCATGAAATTCGTCGCGCTCGGGATCGGCGTCAGGCCGAGCGCCGTCAGCTCGATGGTGAAGCGCGCGCGCGCGGCGGCGGCGTGCGCCCGGACCCGCGCGACGTGGTCGGTGTCCTCCAGGGCGGCGGGGGCGGCGACCTGCGCCAGCAGATTGACGTTGAAGACGGTGCGGGCGCGATCGAGGTAGGCGATCACCTCCGGCGAGCTGAACGCATAGCCGAGGCGCAGCCCCGCGAGGCCGTAGATCTTGGCGAAGGTGCGGAGGACGATCAGGTTACGCCGCCCCGCGCGGACCTCGGCCAGGAAATCGGGCGTATCGCCGTCGGCCACGAACTCGACATACGCCTCGTCGGCGACGACCAGCGCGTCGTCCGGCACCCGCGCGAGGAAGCGCGCGACCGCCGCCGAGTCGATCGTGGTGCCGGTCGGGTTGTTCGGGTTGCAGATGAAGATCAGCCGCGTGCGATCGGTGAGCGCGTCGGCCATCGCGTCCAGATCGTGCGCGTAGTCGCGCAGCGGCACCTTGACCGGGAGGCCACCCGCCCCGATGACACGCATGGTGTAGCTGATGAACGAACCATCGGCGATCACCGCCTCATCCCCGGCTTCGAGGAAGCTGTTGCAGAGGAGGAAGATCAACTCATCCGAGCCGTTGGTGCAGAAGATCTGCTCCGGCGCGATGTCGAAGTGCGCGCTGAGGGTCTGGCGCAGCGGCCACGAACCGGCATCGGAGTAGCGGTGGACCTGCGATAGCGCACCGGCCATCGCGGCGACCGCGCGCGGCGACGGCCCGAGTGGATTCTCATTCGCGCCGAGACGCGCGAGCGGCGCGGCCCCCGGCACGGCGGCGCGCGGAGGGCGGTAGGCGGGGAGCCCCAGCAGCGAGTCCTTGAAACGCATCGCAACGATCCTTTCGCGCTCTTCGCAAGCCCACATCCGTGCCTTGAGTGTCGCATCTGCAACGGCGTGCCGCAACCGCGCGCGGCATCAACTGCTGGCCGAGATGGCGTACAATCGACGGTGACGATCGACGATGGGCATCAGAGAAAGCAGGGGGCATGACCGCGATCGACACACTGCGCCGCGTGCCCTTCCTGGCACCGCTGGCCGACGACGACATCGCCTGGCTCGCGGCCCGCCTGCGCCCGCGCCAGTACCGCGTCGGGACGACGATCTTCCACCGCGACGACTCGGGGACCGCCCTGCACGTCATCGAGCGCGGCACGGTCAAGCTGATGCTCCCATCGCCGGAAGGGCGCGAGGTCACGGTGGAATTGCTCGGGGCGGACGATTTCTTCGGGGAACTGGCGCTGCTGGACGGCGGACCGCGCTCGGCCAGCGCGATCGCCCTGGAAGCGACCGACACGCTGACCCTCGAACGGGACCAGTTCGCCGCCTTGCTCGAAGCGCACCCGCAGGTCGCACTCCGGCTGCTCGGCGTCCTCGGCGAGCGCCTGCGTCGCGCCGACGACCTGATCGGCGATCTCCTCTTCCTCGATCTGCCGGGCCGCCTCGCCAAGCAATTGCTCGCCCTGGCGGAGGAGCGCGGCAGCGCCACGCCGCGTGGGGTACGCATCGATCTGCGGCTGAGCCAGAGCGAACTCGCCGCGATGGTCGGCGCGACACGCGAGAGCGTGAACCGCTGCCTCAACGCCTACGCCGAGCGCGGCATCCTCGACTTCGACCGCGAGACGATCACGCTGCGCGACCTGGCGGTGTTACGGGCGCGCGTCTACTGAAATGACGGATGACAAGTGACGAATGACGAATAAGCGACGGACAAACGCTCCACAGCTATTAAGTATCGAAGAGATATGGCGAATGTGAAGAACAGCCAGCGGATCGTAAGACATACTGTCCGGTACGAGAGCGGGACGATCATTGAGCAGCACTATCGGAGCTACCCTAAGAGCGGGAAGGAGGAGTGACCATGAGCGCGCAGGACCAAGTCGATCTACGGATGCTCGTCCTCGACGTGATGCAGGATGACATCGAGGATCTTTCCAGCATCATGCTGCACCTAGGGGCGTGTCCTCAGTTGAGCAGGATGACGGTGGCGGCGAGGTGGATAGCGGCGAGGAAGTTGCGCTTGGTCTTGTCGTACCGGGTGGCAATGGCGCGGTACTGTTTCAGCTTCTCGAAGAAGTTCTCGATC